>ULNT01013279.1_pt1 | contig 15655 bp, 14 predicted proteins | sample 1952001 | NCBI WGS metagenome assembly ULNT01 (sample SAMEA4835585, study PRJEB28245) | human gut metagenome | biome: gut microbiome; material: fecal sample | place: Denmark | collected 2008
ACGGCATGATGACATGATGACATTACGGCATGATGGCATTTTGCATCGTATGCAAAACTTGCCAATCGGTTGTGATCCTTGCGCTAATCAGTTGCGATCCTTGTGCCAATCAGTTGTGATCCTTGCGCTAATCAGTTACGATCCTTTGCGCTAATCAGATGCGATCCTTGCGCTACAGGCCCATGGAGAGCTCCCTGAGGCCCGCTCTTACGACAATGACGAGGGATAAGCAACCATCGGCGTCGATGATAAGCAACCATCGGCAAGGTCTCCATTTTTGTGGTCAAACCCTGCCCTTGGGCTCGTGTTGCCACAGTCGTTGAGTCAAGTGGGGTAAAATAAACAGCCTTGCGATTCGACGATTACGATTTGTGAACCATTATGAACTTGTATGGCTCAAAACTATTCTTTACTTTTGCAACATCATTACCTATCGTACTCTGAATGGCAACATCAGATGCGACCAACAAGTTTTATTGCCTATTGCCTATGAGTAAAGTGTTTCAAGTATGGCCCAAGCGCATCAAGCGCTCCAATGGCACCGTCCTCACTCCCGATATGGAAGTGACGGTAACGACCTTGCAGCACACCACCACTCCATTCTACAATGGAGCCAAAGAGCTGCAAGAAGTCTATATGCGCATCTACGCCTTCGACTACAAGAAGGCGTGCTGCTATCCAAGTGATTTTGAATTTAGGAAGTTAGATTAAAAACGATATAATATTATGGAAAATGGTGCTGATAAATGGAATCAAGTAATGGTGGCTGCTATGGCAGTTCCTGGTATAAAGGTGAATAGAGCTTCCTTTTTGCAGGAAGAACTTTCTAACCGTCATATTGACCAAAATACTATAAGTTTGTGTATACAAGAAAATCCAGTCAAACACTTGGACATCGCAAAACTTGATGCTATTGCAAAAGCTTGCATCAAGAATCATACGCTAAAGGTTACTGCTATATCTGCAGCGGCTGGAATTCCTGGTGGATTTGCCATGATAGGAACACTACCTGCTGATGCCGCGCAATACTATTACCATGTATTAAAGGTCGCACAGAAATTAGCTTATATATATGGATACCCTTCTTTGCTGGACGAAAATGGGAATTTGACAGATAATGTAATTAATGTATTGACAGTCTTTGTAGGTGTTATGTTTGGCGTTTCATTAGCTAATCAAACATTGTCAAAAATGTCGCGGGCTTTCGCTGAGCAAGTGGTTAAGCGTTTGCCACGTATGGCTCTGACCAAGACAGTTTGGTATCCTATAATTAAGCAGATAGCAAAATGGTTAGGAATAAAGGTAACAAAAGATAGTTTTGCAAAGGGAGTGGCTAAGGTGGTTCCAATTTTGGGAGGAGGACTATCTGGTGGTATAACATATATATCATTTAAGCCACAGGCCAACCGCTTAATGAAGCATTTGCGTGAGGATAGTGAGGTCTTTATTGCTATTAATTATGATGAAGCAGAAAAGAGTTAATTCTTGATGATTTAGATTTTTTGTTAAAGATATTGAGCGGTTCATTGATGGCTAAATTTCATTTTTGTACGAAGTTAACTGCTACTCCCGATAAAGCAGTATATGTATCAGATATTCCCAATGAGGGTGATATAGTATACCAAGGGGAAATACCTATTCGCTTGACAGAAAAAATAGGCGATGGTGGAGAAGGGATTGTATACAAAACAAACAAAAGTGAAAATGTTGTAGCTAAAATATATTATAACAAAAAATTGACAAGTCATAAGCAATCAAAAATTGAAAAAATCATTGCTGCTGGTCTGTCAATAGATGGAGTATGCTTCCCTTTGGCAAGATTGCATAACTCAAAAAGTCTCTTTGTTGGGTATCTGATGCCCAAAGCCGAAGGAGTGAAATTGGGGACAAGTGTGTTTCGTGGAGAAAAGGGTATGACGAGATTCTTTGGGACTTGGACGCGATCAGACCTTGTCAGCTTAGCAATTACGATATTATATACAATAAAGAAAATACATGACTTAGGTATTCTTATTGGAGACATCAATGGACTGAATATCCTTGTAAAATCTCCTACAAAAGTTTTCTTTGTTGATACAGATAGCTTCCAAATAAATGAATATCCGTGTCCTGTCGGCACATCGGATTTTACTGCACCAGAGATTCAAGGAAAAGATTATAAATTTTTCATGCGTTCCATTGGCAACGAAAATTTCGCAATAGCAGTTCTTCTGTTTAAGTTGCTGATGTTCGGTGAAAGTCCCTACACACAGCAAGGAGGGTCTGGAATCGAGCATAATATCAAAACAGGTGATTTTTCTTTTCCCTTCAATGGCAAGAGTAACAACAAAATGCCAAATGGAGACTGGGGTTATTTTTGGAGTCATTTACCAGTCGAGCTGCAGGAATTATTTTATCGTACATTCAAAAAAGGAGAATCAATGTATGATGAGAGAATGCGTCCGGGTGTAGAGGTTTGGCTTAAAGAGTTGACGATTTACTTGAGGCAACTGAATGATGGGACATTAAAGAAAATAGACATAGATTCAGTAATGCTATTTCCTAAAACAGTTTTCGATCCGAATAGGTCTAAATTTATTAGCTTCAAGGATTGTTGCCGTTCGGAAGCAGAAAGAAGGTTAATTAAAAGGGAAATTGATATATGGAAATGTATAAAAATGTATTACTTTCAGAGGGTTGTGCATAGCGATGGAGATAGTTCTAATATCCGAAATCTGAAAGCGTTTCTCGAAGACTTATCGATTCTTGTAAATGTTTATACTGTAGACATGAGCAGAATAGGGGTGGTAGTTTCTAGGAAATATGCAAACTTAAGTAAGGACGATGTGTTTTACAGAGAACGAATGCTTATATTAAGATGGACAAACGGTTCTCTACCCTTTGCACCATCATTTAAGGAACTTGCCGAGATATATGATTATCCTTTGGCGCAGTATGTTATTAATCTTCCTAAAGAGAGACAAATTGATGGTTGCCATTTTGAAGGATTGTCTTTTCCAGTGCAGTTGACCTTTATAGTTGACCATTTGTTGACGTATTAAATGCAAAATATTTAAAGGATGAGTGCAAAGTAAAATCTTGGGTATGAATTTAGAACAACTATTACAAGACAAAATAGACACACGTGTTTTTATAGATACGTGCTCCTTGATGCATCCTAAGTTTGAAAAGTTTCTTGCTAAGGTTGTTCCTGTTTTATCTTTGTATGGCTATAAATTGGTGGTACCTTGGAGTTGCATTGAGGAACTCAATAAGCATAAAACCAATCCAAAACAGAAATCAAAGGCTGAAAAGGCTTTAAAAGAACTTGAAAGTATATATCAATATGTTGACATTCGTGGAAATGAAGCTGATGGTACTCATGCCGACAATGTCTTTTTGCGAGTATTTACACAGTTACGTACAAAATATCGTCTTGTACTGATTTCGGAGGATTGGGATTTAAAGTCGGATATTCTAAAACTTAATAGTAGTAAGTCAGTAAAGGGGCATCATATATACGTATATGGTGTTAATGACATATTGGGAGTATCTAAAACTCATATAAAGAAGAAATCATACTTCCACTTTTGTACACAGCTGACAACTACTCCAGACACGATGGTGACTATATCCGAACTGCCAAAAGAGGGGGATTTGGTGTATGATAAAGTGAAAACTCCAATTCGCCTAACAGAAAAAATAAGTGAAGGAGGAGAGGGTTGTGTTTATAATACAAGTAAGAGCGGAGGTGCTGTCGCTAAGATATATTTTGACAAGAAGTTGACCATCCATAAGCAATCAAAGATAGATGCTCTCATTGCTTCAGGCTTATCAATAGAAGGCGTGTGCTTTCCTACGGCACATTTGTATAATTCAAAAGGTGCCTTTGTGGGGTATCTGATGCCAAAGGCTGATGGAAAAAAGTTGGATGTCAGTGTGTTTAAGGGAGAAGGGGGCATGGGGCGCTATTTCGCTTCTTGGACAAGACAAGACCTTGTTAACTTGGCAATCAGCATATTGACAATAATAAAGAAAATCCATGAATCAGGCATTTTGATTGGAGACATAAATGGATCTAACATTCTTGTAAAATCTCCTACAGAAGTCTATTTTGTAGACACTGACAGCTTTCAAATTAATGATTATCCGTGTCCTGTCGGTACTATGGAGTTTACTGCGCCAGAGATACAAGGAAAGAATTATAATTCGTTTCTGCGTACTATAGGCAATGAAAATTTTGCCGTTGCCGTTCTTCTTTTCAGACTGATGATGTTCGGTCTTAATCCTTATGCTCAACAAGGTGGGGCGGAAATTGAACATAATATCAGAACAGGTGACTTCTCTTTTCCTTATAAGGAAAAAAGTAACAACAAAATACCCAAGGGTGATTGGTGCTATTTTTGGAGTCATTTGTTTTTCAAACTGAAGGAACATTTTTATTTTACTTTCAGAAAAGGAGAAACAAGGTTTGAGGAAAAGAAACGACCTGGTGTTGACGTTTGGCTTAAAGATTTATTCTTCTATAAGAAACAGTTAGAAGATGGTACGTTAGAAGGAATTGATAAAGAATCCCTGAAGATGTTCCCTAAAACATATAAGAAGGCAAAGGGTATAGTTTATCGTACTTGTGTGCTATGTCATCAGGAAAAGCCAGAGAATCTTGTTTCTAAAAACGGATGTTGCTATGAGTGTCTTCGTGGATTAACGGAGGGGGTATGTACCAAATGTGGGAAAACATTTTTGTATCGAAATGATTTAGCGTTGAAATATGGTCCTATATACACGTCAATTTGTGCGGAATGTTCCCGAAAGCGTGAAGAGGAGGAAAGACGTCGAAGGCGTGAAGAAATAAGACTTAAAGAATGTGCCCGAAAGCGTGAAGAGGAGGAAAGACGTCGAAGGCGTGAAGAAAAAAAACGTAAAGAACAGGAGTATAGAAACTCTGTATTTAAATACGAAATTTGTACAGCTTGTCATAGGCGATTTGAAATTACAAATGGTGAGCATGACTATCTCGTATCAAAGGGATTGGATATGCCTAAACGCTGTAAAGACTGCATTGCGAAAGGTAATCGGCCAACTCCAGATCGTGGCTATGATTCAAGTAGAAACAGTAGCGGAGGGTGTTTTATTACTACAGCCCTGACTTCGTCATCGTGTCACCCAAGAAATACAAATCATCTAATATTTCTTGGCAAGAATGCAAAAAATCAGGTCTTTTCTCGTATAGGGGGTCGAGTTTGTTATTTTACCCGTCTTTTTGCGCGTCACCCAATGCAACAAGAATAATTCTTGATTATCAAGCATTTACAAGCATGTCTTAAAAAAGTGACGAAGTCAGGAAGGTAATCGGCCAACTCCAGATCGTGGCTATGATTCAAGTAGAAACAGTAGCGGAGGGTGTTTTATTACTACAGCAGTCTGTGAATATTTCGGTAAAGAGGACGACTGTTACGAATTAACTATGTTACGCTCCTTTAGAGATAATTGGCTCGCCGAGCAAAAGAATGGAAAATTGGAGATAAGTTTGTATTATGACTGCGCTCCAAAACTGGTAGAGAAGATGAAGTCTTCTAATGACTATGCTGCCACGTGTGAGGAATTAATGGACAAGTATATACGGCCTTGCGTGGAACTTATCAAGAGGCATAAAGAAGAAGAGTGTCGTCAACTCTATATAAAAGGATTACAATACATGTTGAACAAATATCAATATAAGATATAGGAAATGGCAAATTATTTAAGTAAAGACAAGGATTTAGTAAACAATCCTTCAACAAGAGTTCCTATTTGCTTGTGTTTGGATCTTTCTGGTTCAATGAACACTGTCGAAGGAGGAGAATATAGAGATACAGGTAGAACGGAAATGATTGATGGCAAACTATATAATATAGTTGAAGGAGGTGAAACACGTGTAGGTGAGCTTCAGAATGGTTTGGAGCTTTTCTTTGATGCCATCAAGAATGACGATATGGCTGTTGATGCAGCAGAGGTTTCCATTGTAGGTTTCTCTAATAATGCAAAGAAACTTCTTGAATTTGATAGTATAGAGAAGCAACAATTACCAACTTTGGAGGCAGACGGTGAGACTGCGATGGGAGAGGGTGTAAATATGGCTTTGGATATGTTGGAGGAGAGAAAGAATCTCTACAAAAACTATGGCGTTCAGTATTTCCAGCCTTGGCTTGTAATCATGTCGGACGGAGAAAACAATGGCTCGCCAGAACAACTTCAAAAAGCTATTCAAAGAGTTGAAACTTTGGCTAATTCTAAAAAACTGACAGTTTTCGCAATTGCTATAGGTAAAGAAGCTGATATGAACTTATTAAGTAAGTTGTCTCCAAGACGTCGTCCTATGCGTTTGCAAGGTATGAAGTTCAAGGAGTTCTTTGAATGGTTGTCAAAATCAGTGAGTAGAACATCTTCTTCGCAGCCGGGTGAAAAGGTACAGTTGCCTCCGGCTGATGATTGGGGAACTTTATAAAAATGATTATATGTGGAACCTTTTAGATAGCACGAGACAAGGAAGAAGCCACGTCAAACAAGGAACACCTTGTCAGGACAAAACGTATTGCCAGAGTTGTGACGATGTTTACGTCATAACTTTGGCAGATGGTGCCGGCTCTGCCCGTTTGTCGCATTATGGTGCTGAATGTGTAACGAAATGCATCGCTGATGAACTTGGGTGGAATTTCGAATCATACTGGGATGAAACAGAAGCAAGGATTGCTAAAGAGCGCTTGTTTCAGGAGATTTCAGGATCTTTACAGCAAATTGCTGAGCTGCATGACTGTCAGTTAAAGGACTTGGCTTCTACATTGTTGGCAGTAGCAGTAAAGGATGAAAGGTGTATTATACTACATCTTGGTGACGGAGTTATTGGATACTGTAAGGACGGAGTGTTAAAAGTAGCAAGCGCTCCTAATAATGGTGAGTTTGCCAATACAACAGTCTTTACAACTTCATCTGATGCTTGCTCTCAGATGAAAGTATTCAGAGGAGCACTCGATGGCATTAATGGTTTTGTACTGATGTCTGATGGTCCAGAGGCTTGTTTGTATGACAAGAAAAACAACGAATTGGCTAATGGCTTGCTGCAAATCCTTGAGGATGCCTCTGGTGAAGATTTGAAGGAAGTGACTGAAGGCATAGAAGATGCTATGGATACAGTCATCACTAAGCATACTTTGGATGACTGTAGTTTGGCGTTTATGGTGAAACGGCAAGAAATGCTGGAACCAGAAGGGGCATCATCTTATGCAGATGATGAAGTCACAGAGGACACAATTACTCAAAATACAGAAGGAACAGAGGAACCAGAAGATAACGGCGAAAAAAAAGATTCAAAGTCTCGGCGGTATTTGGTTGTTATAGTTTTTGTTGTATTGTTATTATTGTTAATAATAGCTTTTATATAATTGATTAAAACGACTATGGAGAATAAGGATAAAATCTTAGTTGATTATTTAGATAAATATCGTGATTTGGCTTTTAGCAAGTCTAATGGATTGTCTATGCAACGTGGCTCCAATCTCATAGTTGAGGACATTATACTTATACATGTAAAGCGTGTCACCTTTGAGGATGAAGCTCCCCGAAAAGAAGCCATTGAAAACGTATTGAGCTCTATGCGCTTGAAGGGAGTTAACTTCTTGTATATTATTAGAGGCTGTAAGGATCATGTGGAGTTTTATTATGGTATAGTACGAAATACCATAATAAAAGGATCGGTCAATGGCGAAGATAATATAAAGGAATCGATACTGAAGAAGAGTATTGAGGGGAATTTCCGTGGAAGTGACGTTGAATTGGTAGATGAACAGAAAACCAATGCCATCTTAACTGAACTGAGAAACAAAAGGTTTGTATCCTGTATAGACGGAGTGCCTGGAATAAACAAGGATGAGGCTGCCAATTTCCAAGGTGTCGACAGGCTTGTTGACACTATGCTTGGTGAGGATTTTTTGTTTGTTGTAAGTGCTTTTTATTTGAATCAAGGAATAATTGATTATTTGAAGACAAATGTATGTTCTTTTTATGATCAAATGGCCCCATTGGCTAAAAACACAGAACAGAGGGGCAGTTCTGAAGGTTTTTCTAAGTCTACGGGAAAGACAGTTGGAACTAACGAGTCGAAAAGTAGTAGTGATTCGAAGTCTAATTCAAAAGGTATTACGAAATCAACCACAACTTCTGAAACAAAGTCAAATGGCAATATTCAAAAGTCAGGAACGGAAGGCTCTTCTAATTCAGACTCCTCTTCACATACAGATCAGCATTCTTCTGGCTCCTCTAAAAGCGAATCAAGTACAGAAGGGACAAATACAGGAAAAAGTACAACATTCTCTTTTGAACGTTCTAAAAAGAATGTTCAAGATTGGATGGCGTATGCTGAGGATTTCCTATTAAAGCGATTGGACTATGGACAGGGCAAGGGCTTGTTTATGACAAATATATCATTGTTTGCTGATAACAAGCTGACGCTTAAAAGATTGGAAAATACAGCAACAGCATTGTTCTCTGGTGAAGCTGGAAATAAAACACCTTTGATTGTTAATGAAGACTTAAAAGAAATTTATTTGGATAATGTTCGTAAACTTCAGATTCCAAAGGTGCGTTTTAATAGAGCGATGTCAGAAAAGGAAGTGGCAATACGTACAGCTTTATCACAATATGTTGCGTCTAACAAAGGCGAAAGTATGGGGTATTGGGGTACTTGGATGTCTGTAAATGAACTTGGCATCATCGCAGGTCTTCCAAGAAAGGAAGTCGTAGGACTTTCATTGAACGAGGAAGTGGATTTTGGCTTAAATTATGACAGTAACAATACAGCTGTCTCTGACAGACTTGAACTGGGTAGACTTGTGCAAAGCGGAATTGTAAAAGACGTTCCGATTTATTTAGATAAAAATGTGCTCAATAAACATGTTTTTGTCTGTGGTGTTACGGGTTGTGGTAAAACAACAACCTGCATGACTTTATTGCACAAAAGTAAGTTGCCGTTTTTAGTTATTGAGCCAGCCAAGACCGAATATCGCATTCTCACCAATGAAGATCCTACGGTCCTTGTTTTCACTTTAGGCAAAGAAGACGCTCCGTTCCGTCTTAATCCGCTGGAGTTTCTTCCGTCAGAAACCATATCCTCACATATAGATATGGTAAAGGCAAGTATAGAGGCTTCGTTTGACATGGAGGCTGCAATTCCACAGATTATTGAAGCCGCCTTATATAAATGTTATGAGGATAAAGGATGGGACGTTATGACAGGCAAGAATAAGTATTATGACGAGCCTTTCGCTGATGGCATTTATTCTTTCCCTGTTTTGTCGGACCTTATTGAATGCACACAGAAGGTAGTAAAGGAACAAGGGTTCGACGAACGATTGAAAAATGACTATATTGGTTCGATAAAGGCAAGACTTCAGGGACTTATAGTTGGTGCAAAGGGAGTTATGCTTAATACACCTCATTCTATCAACTTCGAGACTTTGCTTAACAGGAAAGTTGTCTTGGAATTGGAGAACATCAAGAGTGGAACGGAGAAATCGCTTGTAATGGGTTTTATCCTTGCAAACCTTAATGAGGCAATAAAATATAAGTTTGCGCAAGACAAGAATTTTAAACACATTACATTGATAGAAGAGGCCCACAGACTGCTCTCTAAGTATGTGCCAGGCGATTCTCCATGCAAAAAGAATGGTGTAGAAACTTTCGCTGATATGCTTGCTGAGGTAAGAAAGTATGGTGAGTGCTTGATTATTGCTGACCAGATTCCGTCCAAAATGGCTCCTGACGTATTGAAGAATACAAACACCAAGGTTGTTCATAAGATATTTGCACAAGATGACAAGGAGGCAATAGGAAACACATTGTCCTTGACTGACGAACAAAAGGGATATCTTTCAAATCTTAACACTGGTCGTGCTGTGGTCTTTACCCAAGGTTGGGAGAAAAGCATTCAAGTGAAGATAGAAAAGGGCTATGATACAACCAATGAATTTGCACAGGACCAGAAAATTCGTGAGATTTGCCTTAATTATTATATTCGTAATTATAAAAGAGGTATATTCCCAGAGATTCAATGTCTTAACCAAATGCCTTCTGTTAATAAATTTGAATGTATTCTTGGTGATTATAGTATCTATAAGAACTTGCAGGATAAATTCAAAACCTTATGTGATAAGAAGAATTCACAGGCTGTGAATAATTTCAAGAAAGTTTGGAGTACGCTCAGTGTCAATTACGACACCAAAGAAATGGCGTCATATCTTATGAATACTTGCATACATTCTACAGAAGGAATAAACAAGGAGTTGATAGAAAATCTTCTTATGGAGATAAAACAAGGTGTTACCGATTTTTCTACTAAAGAAAGATTGACAACTTATAAAGCTTTATTTTTTTAATCATTTAAAGATTCAATTATGTTAGGATTATTAGTTCAAGGATTGGAAGCTATTGTAAAATTGCTGGTCCTGTTGTTAAAAGTTTTGCCACTCAATTAGTGACAAAGTTACCAACTATTATTGAGACAGCAGTGGAAGTCTTGAGGGTCGTAGGACCGATACTAAAAGAGGTTGCTAAAACTCTTGATGTTCTCAAAGATGGCGATGATGTTGAAGAGTTAGGCAAAAAGACAATGCAGGAAGGGACTCGTCCAAAGATGGAAGAAGAGTCTATGGAGGATTATTTCGACTATTTGAGGAATGAGGTTAAGTTGGATGAAGAGAGATGGAAGAACATGACTGCAGAAGACAAACTTCAAGCTAATGTGGCTGGAGTGTCTATGGTAGCAACTGCTATATCAGAAAAGGCCAAAGTTGATCTGTCTCCAGATTTCATTTTGGCTATGAATAAGATGGAAATGTCTGCCAAACAGATTTCTGAATACATCAAATCATTCAGAGAAAAAAATATAGACTCAATGGATTCTTTTACGGATTATCTGCGTGGCGAATTGTCAGGCGATTCTAAGAAAGATGTGTTTGATGCAATAGAAGAAACGGAATCAAGACTTCATCCAGACTATTCAGATGGAGATATTCTTGTTGAAATAAATTCAATGAAGGACAAACTCAGTGGTGAGGAATCATAAATAGAATATAATATGGCAAAAAGTTTTGATGAGATTCTGACTTCAATGTTGGAACAATTAGAAAACAATCCTGACCAGGATATTGAGGTGCTGGTTAAGGGTGAGTGTGAGAAAATGGGAGTTTCAGAGGAAAGCATGGCATTACTCTCTGAGACTAACGAGTATATTGATGGCTTTGCAGAGAGAATGGCTGCACTGCAAAAGGCTAAGGAGGAAGGCAGGTCTCGCAAGCAATGGATGCTTGAAGAGATGGACAGAATATTGGAGGGACGCGACGAGCAAGAGAAGGCTGAAATCGTCTCTGCCATTTCTGATGCTGGTGAGAATGTGAATAATGAAACCTTAAACGATGAGGAGGACTAAGATTATGAAGTTTATAGCATATAACGAAGATGAAGGTCGTAATGAGTTTGTTTCTCATGTTGAAGGTGAAAGTCGCAAGTACTCAGCTCTCCAGTCATTGTTGTCTGGCCGCAAATTAGAACAAGAAGAAGTAGAAAGCCTGAAAGAGTTCAAGGAGGTTCAGCAATTCCTGGACTCACCCGTAGGTGATGCTTCTGAAGCAAAGTTGAAGAAGACATTTGCAGCTGCAATTATAATAGCAAATGAGCAAGGAACATTACCTTTTTCTATTGAAGACAAGAGTCCGATTGCTATTGCGAGTGCAGTAGACGAAGGTCTGAACCGTGTAAAGTTTTCGTATAAGCTTGCCAATGAGGATTTGGATGCTATTGAAGTAGCAGACAAATTGATTGACGCAACAGTGGCTCGTGTTATAACTGTAGCCGATAAAGTTATAGAGCGTGGAGTACCGATAGTATTGAACCGCGTTTGTGATCTGATTTCAAAGGTCTATCCTCCTGCTTCGGTTTTCGTTCCAGTTATAAAGAATGCTGAAAAGTTTATCGTGCCAGCAGCAAAAGCGGCAGTACGAAAAGGATTGAACTATGTGGCTGAAGGCGCAAAAACGGTAGTACGTTCTGTTGCTAAAGGTTTAGTTAAAGCCGGTAAGAAACTGGCTTCTTGGTTAGGATTATAATATTATGCGTATAATAGCTAAAGCAAAACCTATACGAATAAGAATAAAATCAGGCGGGGAGGAACACTTCTCGCTTGATTCTTTGCGTCAGAACCTCAACGTACATGATTTGTGGCCATTGATAAAAGACAAACGTTTGTCAAGATGGTTGATGCAATTGGGAGAAACAGAATTAGCACATTCTGTAGAGTCTTTAATAAATGAAGAACTTGATGAACATGCATCTTTTTATGTGCTTAAACTATTCTTGAAAGAACGATTCGATAATTCTCAAATTCATGATATCTACTCTCTGTTTGAGTATTGGCATGATTGCGAAAAAAGAACGTCCAAGAATTATGATCCTTTATGTAAGTACTTGCTTAGCCAATATGAAGGTGCCAAGTTTATATTTAAGCAGTATGCTGAGGAGTTTTCTGATGGTGAATGGTGGGATGTGTTCTGTAAATTCAAAAAAGAAGAAGACCCTGAATTCTTGTTTGAACAAGGAAAACTTGCATTTGAGGGATTTACAAAAAGTGATGGAAGTAACTTTGACAAAGACCTTGTGCTTGGCATAGAACTGATAGAGAAGGCTGCAGAACTTCACAATCAGAAGGCTGTTGATTTTGTTAATTCTAACACCTTTGGTGCTGCTCGGAAGAGAGCGATGTTGACTCCTGAAGCAAAAGGAAAAATAGATAATTTGATTTACAGATGGAAGAATGATAAGATAGGCTTTATAACAAAAAAACAGCTTATGATGAGGATTTTGTTCGAGAAGTCAAGAAATTACTACAGGAATTTACCTCATTGTGGAAAGCTTCGATGTTTGTTGATTGGAAATATGTTATAGCTGAAGCAGAAGCTAAATATGATGACCTTGATGAATCGGATGTGTTTTTCAAAGAACGTAAATTTGTGCTGGATTTGCTACGTTACTCTTATAGTAAAGAAACACCAGGTTTGTTTGTGAAGTTAGCTGAAGATTATCATTACCCATTAGCACAATATATGATTGGTAATGGATTGAATAGTATGATAGGCTTTACAACCCTACCGATAGGGGGCAATCCTTTCAATCCTTTCCGTTCTTTCCATCACCCGTCAAATCTCATTGATGGATTCTGTTTCATTAAAGCTAAGTTTCCTGAGCAATTGAATTTTATCGTTGATCATTTGTTTGATTATTAAACACAGAGCGATGAACAAGAAGATTATATCTGATTTTCAGAAGATGATAGATGTTAATACCCCTATCATCTATATCAACGACTATGATTTTGTCCGTATAGACGAAATCATATCAGAAATTGTTGGCAAAAGCAAGGTGTTTGAATGGAATCCAGCAACTGGTACGACCAACTTCAAGACTAAGGAATGTCAAGGTTTGGGAGATCAAGATACATTGGATTTTTTCTTGAAGGAGAAGTATACAGTTGAATCTAATCTCAAGGAAAAGTTCTTGGTGTTGAAGGATATTCAAGATTTTATAGAAGAGCCGTCTATCAAGACTTTGCTTCAGTTGATAGCTCAACGGAAGTTGTATGACAGAGAATATAATACTACCGTCATTATAGTATCCTCTGTTCTTAAGATGCCGCAAGAATTGGAGAAGTATGTGTCCTACTTGGATATTCCATTCCCAGAAGAAGAGGAAATCAATCAGCTTATAGACGAGCATATAGAGGTGAACTGCTATGACAATTTCAAAGATGAGGACAGAAAGAAACTAATGCCGTCTTTGAAGGGTATGACAAGCTTTGAGATAGACCGAATGCTTGACATGGCGATGAGCAGCAATGGCTCGTTGAGTGCAGAGGATACGGAGATGATTCTTCAGCAGAAGAAATCGATGGTAAAAAAGTCCGGGTTGTTGGAATTGATTGACACTCCTGCGTCTCTGGATAAAATAGGAGGTATGAATGCTCTGAAGGATTACCTGAAGAATAAGTCAAGGGTTATTGCAGACTTGCCAAAGGCTCAGGATTTTGGTGTGTCAATACCTAAAGGTGTCTTTATTGTTGGTATGCCTGGCTGTGGAAAATCACTTTGTGCAAAGGCATCAGCAGCATTGTTTAACACACCTTTGTTGAAACTCGACATGGGCAGTATGATGGGAAAGTATGTTGGTGAGAGCGAGGGCAACTTGCGTAAGGCTATCAAGATTGCTGAGGCTGCTGCTCCTTGCGTTCTCTGGATTGACGAGATAGAGAAAGCCTTTTCGGGTGTCGGTGGCAACAACGATATCATGACACGTATGTTCGGGTATTTCCTCTCATGGATGCAGGAGAAGCAGAGTAGCGTTTATGTTATTGCTACAGCCAACAATGCAGACAATCTGCCTCCTGAACTGAAGCGTAAAGGACGCTTTGACGAGATATTCTGCGTTAACTTGCCGAATAAGGAAGAGCGAAAGGAGATCTTAAAAATACATATTGAAAACAAGAAGAAAAGCCTTGACGAAACGGTATTGAATTCTGTCAGTCAGATAACCGAAGGTTTTAACGGTGCAGACATAGAATCTGTAGTGAACGAAGCAGTGGAGAAGTGCTTTATAGACAGTTTGGAGAATAAAGGTACAACTCTTGACGAGCGTCTTTTGAAGAATATCGCAAGCAAGACTATAAGCATTTCCAAATCCTGCAAGCAACAGATTGAGAATATGAAGAAAGCATTCAAGGAGAATAATTTCAAGGATGCAACAACTGGAAAATAACAAAATAAAATACAGGAATAATAGAAGGTAGCTATGGTGCAGACACCATACCTATATATATAACATTAATAACATATAAATCGTATCATACGATGGATAGAGGAATATATAAATATAAATGTAGCGATTGTGGACATGAGTTCATTGGAGTGGACATGGAGTTGAATTGTACGGCGGAATCAGCTCCTGTAAAATGCCCAAAGTGTGGCAGTTTGAAAACTCATATTACGAGATCGTTATTGTTTGATATGTACAAGGAAGCATGCAAAGAATTCTTCCGAAACATGTGGAAACGCAAGAAGAGCAAATAAACAGCTAAAGTACGAGATAATATGAAGTTGACAATAAGCTATGCCGAGCTGCAGGAATATGTGGCCAGCCACTTTCACAAGACGGTCAATGTAGGCTATGTGGATGAGAAAACCGTGTCTGTCTCTTTGCCCATCAAGGTGTTGGCCTTTACGAAGTCTGTGAGCATAAACGTCGGGGTGGAGAAGATAGAGGGCACCGACCTGTACTTGTCGTATGACGGCAAGATGGGTATCGACCTGCTTGTGTCGCCAGCCATCTCCTATGCCAAGCGGCTCGTGCCGGAGAAGGCTGGATGGGTGGAACAGCGGCCTGGCAACATCGTGAAACTGCGCCTTGGCGATCTCGACAAACTGCAGAAGGTGTTTGAAAAGGTGGTGCTGAGGGCTATCCGCTTTGCTCCGGAGAGCATCGAGGCGGAAATCGCTTTGCTGTAGCGGCCAGGCGCTGATTGCGAAACATTGGTGTGGCGGGGGGGCAGAAGTCCTCCGCCATTTTTGCTGCTGACGCCCAGTGGCGGGCTCATGCTGTT
>ULNT01005512.1_pt1 | contig 15563 bp, 10 predicted proteins | sample 1952001 | NCBI WGS metagenome assembly ULNT01 (sample SAMEA4835585, study PRJEB28245) | human gut metagenome | biome: gut microbiome; material: fecal sample | place: Denmark | collected 2008
TGTAATATTACTTATTCTAAATGGAATTGCATCAATAGTTTATAAAATTTATTTAGTTGTATTTATATTTGCAATAATAGGTTTTTTTAAAAGCATAAAAGAAGATAAATAGTTATTTTTAAAACTATTATATACCAGGAGTATTTATATGGTAATAGGAGAAAAAGATAGAAAAAATAAATATAAAAACTTTAAAAAATATATTAATAATAAGGATGCTATAATAGAAACAGATCCAATAAACGAATTAGAAGAAGCATTTATAAAAGCATTTAATGAAAAAGATATAAAAAAGAGGTATGAGTTCATATATGATTATATGTGCAAATACCTAGATAATAATGTATGCATTTTATGTGATTTTAAAAATGATAAATGTATTGCAAATAGACTAGGTAAATCAGTTCATAAAGAAAATGGATGCTGTTACTTTAGAAATGAGGGATTTTGCAAATTATTTAAAGATAAAAGATGTACTAATCCAAATATCTCATGCAAGCTATTCATGTGTGAATATGTAGAAAAAAATATAATGAAGAAAAAGTCGTTACCTAAAAATTACTTATTATTAGATTTTTTCTTTAATAAAAAACAAAAAGAAATATTACAAAGAAGTTACAGAAAGAAAAAAGAAGAAACAATAAGTAAACTACTTGTAAATAGATAGTTTACTTTTTTTCATTAAATCGTTATAATTAAGTTAATATAAGGAGAGTGGATATGAAAAATATAATAGAATACATAAAAGACAAATCATACTATCTTTTGGGAGGAATAGTAGTAGTTATTATATTATTAATAATTATTAACGCTTGCTCTAATAGTTCTGGTAGCTACGATAAAATAGAACAGAAAATGGTTAATGCAGCTAAAAGTTATTATGCTTCTCATGAAAAGAACTTACCTAAAGAAGAAAGTGGAACTGTTAAAGTTACAATAAATACTTTAATAGAAGCAGAATTATTAAAAGAAGTAAAAGATCCAAATAATAAGGATCAAGATTGCTCTGGATATGTAGAAGTAACTAAAGTAGGAAAAGAGTATTCTTATACACCATTTTTAGTATGTAAAGGTAACTATGAGCCAAAATATTTAACGGACATAGTAAAACAATCTAAACAAGACGAATATGGAAACGGTGTTTATGAAATGGGCGGCGAATACGTTTACCGTGGTGATGATGTAAAAAACTATGTATCATTTAATAATCAATTATGGAGAATAGTTAAAGTTGATAGTGAAGGTGATATAAAGCTTGTTTTGGCTAATTACACTGAAGATACCTATTCTTGGGATGATTCATACAATGCCAATTCAAATATAGGGGGAGGAATTACAACTGATTATCTTCATACTAGTATAAGAAAAACACTAAATGATTATTATAATAAAAACTTTGATAAAGATATCAAAGCTAAGATAGTAGCAAAAAATATATGTATAGGCAGATTTACTGAAAAAGATGAATTTTCACAAGAAAAAAATTGCTTGTATACTAAAGAAAATGAAAAAATATCTTTATTAAGTGTTATTGATTATAAAAACGCTTGTTTAGACGATAAATGTCAAACATTAGGAAATATGGAATGTAGTAATAGAAATTATTTAGCAGAAGATGGTATTTCAACTTGGCTTGTTAATGTTTCCTCACTAAATGATTATGAAGCGTTTGAGCTTAGAAATAGCATAAACATTTCTGCCGCAAGTAATTATAACAATATAAATCCAGTTATTTACGTTACTAAGAAGGCAATTTCAAAAGCTGGAAAAGGTTCTATGGGTAATCCTTATATTGTTAAATAATGCGGAATCTAGAATAATTTGTCTAAATTGTAAAACATGAAGATTGTTAATTGACAAAATTAATTAAATGGTTTAATATGTATGTATAAATATTAAGGAGGAAAGAATATGATTAGAGGAATGTTTGTACTTGCTGATACAGATGTTGATTGTCAACCAGGTAGTACATTGGTTAATGTTATTGCAATCGTAAGACTTGTTATGAGTATAATATGTGTAGCAGTACCAATAATAATGATACTTATGGGAACAATAGATTTATTTAAGGCAGTTACAGCTGGTAAAGATGACGATATTAAAAAGAAACAAAAAGCATTAATTACAAGAATAATAGCAGGTGTTTTGGTATTTTTAGTACCTACCATAGTGAGTGTTCTTATGAATTTAATTGGTGTATCAAAGTGGAGAACTTGTTGGAATAACGCTAAAAATGGGAACTTCAAATCCTTATTTCAAAGTGGTGATGTCTCTGCAAAATAAAAAATAGTTTTATAAAAAACTGTTTTTTTTTGTTTGTTTCACTTTCAAAATCAAAAGAAAAATGTTATTATATATGTATAATTATAGAGTGTATGTTAGGATGGTGTATTTATGAAAAAAAATATAAATAAAATGATTATTACGCTAGTTGTAGTTGTAATAAGCTTTTTTTCAAAAACAGAAATTTTTAAAGCATTACCAACATGTAATATTGGTTCTGAAATTAATGAATCTAAGGGGTATGGCTATGCTTATACTACAGTTGATGCAAATGGACGTTCAGGAGTGTCTTCTGGGCAGATCAACATATGTAAAAATATGGATTGTAGTGGATCAACTACACTGACTGGTGGTTGGCTTAATTGGTCTGAAGGAGAAAGAAATTTTTTTGTAGAATATGATTCGGGGCCTGAAACTAAAATTACAGATGTTGAATACACTCTTTATCGTGAGGATAAAAATGGTGATGCTGAAGCACTATGTAAGGGAACTCCGGCAGTTGATATCAGTAATAATAATGGAGTTGTTCACATCAGTTTTTCTATTGAAAATGATTCAGTATTGAAAATTGAAGCTAACGGCAAGTACACTGACTCAGCTGGAAAAAGTAAAAGTTTTCCTAAAGAAAGTTTTAATATCAGACATAAACTTGGAAATACTGATAAGGTCAAAAATATTGAACAAACAACACAAAATACAAAAAAAGGTCAAAAAGGAACTACAACTACTAAACCAAAGGCCAATCCAGGTTCATACTACGGAAAAAACGGAATTGCTAATGAAAGTACAACTACTGCTAAAGGAGCAGCATCTGGTACTAGAAAAGGACAGACAAAAAAAGAACTTGAAACGAATGCCGATGGTGAAATTATAAATTCTTCATCTACAAGTTGTACAGAAGTTAGTGATTTAATTCATGATTATTGGAAATATGTTATGATAATAGTTCCAATCCTATTAATCGTTATGATTACAATAGATTTTTTTAAAGCTTTAGCAAAGGGAGATAGTGATTCAATAAAAAAGGCTGGTAATAATACAGTTAAAAGAACTATCGCTGCGGTTGTATTACTTGCTTTGCCTGCTCTATTAGGATTGATATTCAGTTGGGTTGGATTAGATTTATGTGTATAGGAGGTTTTTATGAGTATATTATTTAGTTGGTTAAGTCCATTAAGAGCAATTTGCATGGCTATTGATGGAGTTTTGTATAGTTTACTTGATAATGCTTATGATCTTGTTATTAAACTTTCTACTGCTGAACTTTTAAAACCCGCAACCATTAAGAGTCTTACTGGGAATTTATATATTATATTTGGGGTTGTTGCATTTTTTAGACTCGCATTATTGCTCGTTAATGCAATAATTGATCCAGAAAAATTAAATGAAAAAGGCAAGGGATTAAGTAATATATTTTTTAGAGTTGTTGGTATGGTTATTCTACTTGCAGTAACCCCATTTTTATTTGAAAAGTCATATGACTTACAAGAAAAAATAGTTGGGGCGGATGCTAGTAAAAATATTATCTTTAAAACAATACTGGGAAATAATGCTAATATTGCATCATCAAATAATAGTAATGCAGGAAAAGCACTGCAAAATATAGCTTTATCATCATTGATTACAATTGATGAAAATTATTTAAAAAATGCATCATCCGATGATAGTAAGGATAAAGAAAAAGTTATATTATGTAAGTATAAAGAAATAAAGGATGATAACGGAAAAGTAAAAGGTTACGATTATACAAAAATTACAAATTCTGATGAATATAATTTTTGCCCTTTAGTGTGTGTTCCTAATGGAGATGGAACCTGCACACCACAAGGTGGATATGTTTATGATGGTAGTACATGTGATTGGGCTAATTGTCAAAATGCTGTTGATCTTTATAACGAAATGTATGTAAATGAAGATATGTCTCCTGCAAAGCTTGCACAATATGTTGGGACTAGTGGGAAAATAGATGTTGATGGTGAAGAACAAGAAGTTTATGTATATAATTACATGTTTATAATAACTGGTGTAGTTGGGGTTGCAATGACATACATAATAATTTCCTTTGCAATTGATATTGCGGTTAGGATGTTTGAACTAATAGTATTGGAAATATTGTCTCCTTTGTTTATTGCAACATTTGTTGATCCTAAATCAGCACAGTCCGGACCTTTTAAAAACTGGTTATCAGCTGTTGGTAAAAGTTATGCATCATTGTATATTAGGCTAGCAATAATAGCACTTATGGTATTATTAGTATCTATAATTAATCAATCAAAGATGTTTCAATCAATGGGGGATGTTTCTGGTTGGGCAAAAATATTTATGGTTATAGGACTTTTAATATTTGCTAAAAAAGCGCCTAAATGGATTGGTGATATGATTGGTATTAAAGGTGATGGTGGACTAGGTGGATTATCTATTGGTAAGAAACTTGGTGGTATGGCCTTAGCTGGTGGGTTAGCAAGCAAAGGATTGGATAAGCTAAAAGGACAAGGCAAAAAAACCTTGGATAATACAGGTAAAAAAGCTAAAAATGCTTTAGATAGAGTATTTAGCGGTGCCGTGGCTGCAAACGAAGCTAGAAAGCAATCAAAAGATCTAGCTGCAAGAGGAGAACTTAAAGATGCTAATGGTAACCCAATAAGTAGAAAAACGTATTCTCAGATGGCAAGGGATGCTGCTATAGCCAAGGCAAAGGCAGAACAATTAAAAAATCCTGAAAATGATTTTAGAATGTTTAAGGGAATTAGAGATAAATATGCTTCTATTGCTGCAGATGTAAACCCTAATTTTGAATCTTCTAAAGATAAGAAAATTAAGTCTGCAGCAGTAGATGCACAGGCTAAATTAAAAATGGCTGGATTAGATGAAGTAAGCATGGGTGGAAAAATAAAAGATGCAAAAGATTTAGCATTAACCAAAGATTTATATGGCTCTGATATATCGAAAAAAGATAAAATGGTTAATCCAATAAATGCAGAGCAGATGAATAATTCGTTTTCTAGATTCTTTAATGGCAGTATACCAACAACCGAAGAGGATATGCAATTGGCCGCCTATGCAGCAACTGTTGACAATGCTGCCTCAATAGATGCTCAAGGTAACATTTTGGATAAGAACGGGCATGTTTTGGAGACGAGGGATGTTGTTGATAGTAAAGTAGCTGATTATGTAAATAACGCAAATCCTTATTTAAAACAATTGTGGGCCACTACTGCATATGAAAATAATATCCAAAAACAAAATGAGTTTGGAAGTGTATCTGAAAACCTTGTTAAATCAAATCAACGTTTAAGAGAGGCAATAATTCAAAGAGACCAATTTTTGTCTAATAATCCTGCACCGGCATTAGATGATCCATCATATGCTGATTATCAAAGAAATTTAGCTGTTTTTGAAAATAATATAACTTCTGCAACTTCAGATTATAATACATATAAGGATGAGAAAGAAAAACTTGCTACAGAATATAAGAAGTCTGCTGGCTTAGATGAGAATGGCATTACAATCAATGAACCAAATGATAATGTTGGAACAATTCAAGTTAATGGAAGATACATTAATAAATATGGTGAATATGAAGTTATTACTGCCCCAGATGGAAGCAAACAGTATAAATTTGTCGAAAAAGATATGTCAGATTATTATGATTTAATTACACAAAAGATGGATGATAAATTAAATGGTGCAAAATTTAAGAAGAAACTAGATACTATAAAAGAAGAGTATTCTATTGAAAGTAAAAAAGTAGAAAATAAGAATTAGAAAGGGGAATAATGTATGAATAATGGACAATATTTGATAGCGGCAAACTCTAAAAGAGGACAACTAATATTCAGCATATTTAGACCAATAGATTTATATATAGCAGTTGGTGGTAGTATTGTGACAATAGTAATGTTTTTGATAATTAAGCCTGATTCATTATGGCTAACTATTATAACACTACTTCCAATACTTATATGTGCGTTCTTAGTTATTCCAATCCCTAATTATCATAATATGATGTGTGTACTTCAAAATATATATAAATTTTACTTTGTTGAAAGAAGAACTTTTAAATGGAGAGGATGGTGTGCTAAAGATGAGTTCAAATAATACTAGTAATACAACAGAAAGTTTTGTTCCAATTAGGGCTATTGTTAATAACATGATAGAACTTGATAATGGAGAAAAAATTGCTGGAGTTAAAATTGCTCCTAAAAATATATTTATAATGGAAGAAAGTGATCAATTTAATGTTATAGATAGATTAAAAGATTTCTATAATACTATTGATTTTGAATTTTGGCTTATTATAGCAGATAGGCCAGTTGATATATCTGTTTATATTGCACAGCTTCAAATGCAATATAATAATGCAAAAGATCCTGTAATTAGAAAACTTATTAACGAAGATTTAAGAAAAGCAAGTGGCTTTACTGACGATGTGACAGATGTAGAATTTTATATGTTATTTAAAGAAAAACAAGTTGAGATGGTTCAGAAAAAGTTAAGATTAATGATAAATGGCTTGGCATCAGCAGGTTTAGCCTCAGCACAAGCTAATAATGATGATTTAAGAAGTATATTAGATAATTTCTTAAATGGTGGTGAAAAAACTACTTTTGGGACGGTGATGGCATAATGGCAAATATTAATATAAAAAAAGAGTTAGCACCTAAAGGATTAGAGTTTCATCCTGCTGATTTTGTTATAAGTGATAAATGGTGCACCATTTTAACTATCGTATCTTATCCAAAATGGATTACACCAGGATATTTATCTGATTTAGCAACTAGTGGTGGTGTTAAGGTTGTAATAAAACATATTCCTCTTCCTTATTCTGTAATGTCTAAAATGCTTAATAAAGAATTAGCAGAATTGAAAGATAATTATGAAAAAGAAAGAGATAAAACAGCACAGGAACAATTAAGGCAAGATTATGATTCATTAAATGATTTCATTCAAATGATAGTAACCAATCAATCTAAAATCTTTGATTTTCAAATGCATGTTGTTGTAACAGCTAATAGTAAGGAAGAATTAGATACAAAGAAAATTCAAGTGAAAAATTATTTGGAATCCATGGAATTAAGAGGCATTCCTCTTAGATTCGAGCAAAAAAAGGTATTAAAATCAATTCTTCCGATTTTTCCAAAGCAAGATATAGAAGATCAGATAGGAACTCCTATAACATCTCCAACTATTGCAGCTATGTATCCATTTATTTTTGATAGCTTAAAAGATCCAGGACCATCTTGCCTTTTGGGAACAGATTTTTCTGGTGGTGTAGTTTTATTTAATCAATTTTTGTACCAAGTAAGAAAAGAATTTAATAGAAACAACGCTAATATGATTATTTTAGGTACATCTGGTAGTGGTAAATCTACTGCTGCAAAGCTTCTTTTAAGAACTTATGTAAGAAATGAATATAAAGTTGTTGCTATAGACCCTGAGGGTGAACTTGAAGAAATGACTACACGTATGAGAGGCGACTTTATAGATCTTGGTAAGGGTGGAGAATTTGGTATGATAAATCCACTTGAGGTTATTATAGAGGCTGATGAAGAAGAACTGAAAGATGGACTTGGATACACGGTTCTTACAAAAACCTTGCAATTCTTGAAAGCTTTCATGAAATATTATGATCCTACTATAACGGAAGATGTTTTAACGATGTTTAGTGAAATAGCACAGCTTACTTATCAACGTTTTGGTATATCTTTTGAAACAGATTTTTCTCATTTAAGTTCAGAACAATACCCAACTTTTTCAGATTTATACGAAACATTAGTAAGAAGATTAGAGGCTTATGGTGATCAAGTAACCCATGAAAGAGATATTTTAGAAAAACTTGAGCTAAAAATAAGACCTCTTGTTAAAGAGTTAAAGTTTTATTTTGATGGTAAAACAACCATTCATCCACAGTCTAAATTTATTGTATTTAATATAAGAGATCTAATGAATGCTGATGAAAATATAAGAAACGCGTTATTCTTTAACGTTCTTAAATATGCTTGGAGTCATTGTCTTGATAGATCTATAAATACTATAATGATGGTAGATGAGGCGCATATGCTTTTATCTAGTAAAAATAGTATAGGAGCTGATTTCCTTGCTAATATACAAAGACGTGCTCGTAAATATAATAGTGGTACTGTTGTAATAACACAACAACCATCAGATTTCGCTGATCCTTCGGTAATAACGCAAGGTAAAGCTATATTTGATAATGCTTCTTACTATCTTGTTATGGGACTAAAAAAGCAAGCTGTTGAAGATCTTGGTATGCTAATAGATTTAAATGATCAGGAAAAGGAAAGTATAAAAAAATATAATCAAGGTGAAGCTTTATTTGTTTGCGGAAGCAGAAGAATGCGTATAGATGTTATTGTAACAGAAGCTGAATTGGATTCATTTGGTGAAGGTGGAGGTTTATAAAAATTGGATTTTATCCAATTTTTTATTTTGCTTTAGTTTGATACGTTCGACATTTTATGATATAATTTTTACATGATATGGTGGTGAGGACATGAATGAGTATAGAAAAGATCAAGATGAAAAGATAGAAAATCTTGATTTAAATGATATGAATTTAGAAGTTAAAATAAAGCCAACAGAAGTTAAAGTAGAAAATTTGGATTTTGAAACAGACTCAAGTATTAGCAATACTAATACGAATGTAGAAAATAATGGATTTGATGATGCAGCAGAGAATTTAACTGATGATCAATTGTCTAATGATGCTTTCCAGGATAGTAAAGCATCGGATAAAATGACGACAGGTGAGAATCAAGATGATCAGTCAGCTTATGATTCTCCTTTGAATGACCAGTTGCAACAAAGTGATGATTTAGTTGAAAGCGGAGATCAAGAAAATTCATTTGATGGAGGAGATTTAAAAGAACCTGAGGCAGGAGAAAAAAATAATGAACAATCTTTTGGTGAAAATATTTCGAATGGTCAATCTAGTGGAGAAGCACCGGTAAATGATCATACTAATTCAGAAAATTCTGGTGGGAATAAAGAAGGCGGAAAATCACAAAATGATAATTTGGAGAATAAAAAAAATGATAACAATTTAAATAATAATCCTGAAAACAAAAAAGATGCAAATAAGGATTCAGGAGAAAAAAAGAATCGTGACAATGGTCAAAATAATTCTGATTTAAATAATAAAAAGGATCAAGATACAAGCAAGACCCCACAAGATAATAAGAAGAAAAATGAAAATTCATCGCCTTCAAAATCTAACAATAATAAGCCTGAAATGGGGAATAAAGAAAAACAACCAAGTGGTTTGAACAAAAAAAGAGATGATTTAAAGAATAAATGGAATAATAGGCCAAAGACTCCAAAAGATTTTGCAAACAGAGCAAAAAACGGAATTAAAAATCGTGCTAAAAATAGGTATAATAATTCAGGGCTGGGAAAAGCCATAAATAATGGTAAAAAAGCGATTCAAGGTGGAAAAAAAGCAGCGCAGAAAACGAAAGTTGCAGCTAAGGCTGTAGGCGCGTTTTTAAAAACTCCAGCAGGTTTAGTAACGCTTGGTGTAATAGTAGGATTATTGTTAATAATGATTTTAATTATAATAGTGCCAAGCATGTTCGCTTCAGGATCACCACTTGTTGGTGGAGAAGTTCAAGAAGAGGAAAATTATAACAGGTATTCTGAAGTAGATCAAAAAACAATAGAAAAATTAAAGTCAATAGCGCAAAAATATTCATCAGGTAATACTTCTTATGCTATGGCGGCAACACTTTATCCTTACATTGAGGAAATGCAAAATGGAAATGTAAATTCAATTAGGGGAAAAACTAATACTTCTCAATCTGATGATGAAGATGCTTATGATGATTCGGATAATTCGGATGATTCAGATGAGAAAGAAGATTTAAAAGAAGATAAAAATGATTCTATTTCTAATGATCCATATTTAGAATTATTTAGACAATGGAAATATAGAAGAAAATTCACAAAATTGTTAAAAATATCTAAAGATGGAGACGATGCTTTAACTGAATATTTAAAAAATACTTGGTTTAAAAAAGATGCAGGTTATAAAGAATTATTTGATGGGGTAACAGATCAAGAGGCTTTAGCTAATGCAATCATAAATGATATTCAAGATCAAAAAGATGATTTTAATGGTTACTTTTTTAGTGATTGTTCTACTTCTTATAGTACCCAATCCGGGGGACAAGTTACGATTGATTATTCTAACTCTGATGGTATATCATTACAGGAGTTAATGACTAAAAACATTGTGGTTGATGTCAAGAAAAGTAGTTGCACAAAAACAGGTAAACTTACTAATTGTGAATCAATGTATTCCAGTCCTATTTCAATGAAGCAATATGCAATAGGTGTTACGATACAAGAAGTAAGTACTGATTTAACGAATATAGAACATATTAAGGCCAATATGATAGCAGAGAAAAGTTATGCTATAGGAAGAGCTTTTCAAAGAGGAAATGTTTCAAAAATAGATGAGAATACATATGTAATTGGGATAATTGATAGCACAAGAGATCAAGATTATTGTGATTATTTGACCGGTGATTCATGTAGTGATGGTGTAAAAGGTTCTTATAATAGTTATGGTAGTAATTTAGAACAGGCATGGACAGAATCTCAGAACATGTATCTTTATTCTGGAAAAAGTTTAATTGGTTCTGTTTGTCAAAATAAATCTTACGCAAAAGCTTGTTCATGCAAAACTGGTGAATGCTTATTTCAAGAAGAAGTAGAAAATGGCTATGATACGGAAAAGGCCGATCAAATCCTGTATGATCAATTTAAGAATAAAAATCCTGAAGTTTTAACCGCTGAAAGTGGATATCTTTCAAGCACTATAACCACTTCAAGTACAACTTGTTCAAATGAAACGGATATTTCAAATTTTATTTATTATGCTCAAAATGATTATGCAAATACTGCTTTTTGTGGAAGAACCCTATCGGATGGAAAAAATGGTTGTGAAAAGGGTGATTCTATCTGTACTTCTGGATGTGGTGTTACATCAGCAGCTATGGTAGTTGCCACATTGACACAAAATAGCTCTATAACTCCTGAAACTATAAATTCAAGTGCAAGATCTGGAACTGATTGTGGAGATAGTGGAACGTATGCTGCTTTATTTCCATATGTTTCTGGTAATAATGGACTTACGGCTAAAAATATAAGTGGTAAAGAAGAAATTATTTCTACGTTGGATGCTGGTGGTTTAGTTATTGCAAATGTTGATGGAACATTTGGAGATGGTATTTATAATACTGGAGGTGGACATTATGTAGTTATTAGAGGCTATAGTGAAAATAATGTATATATTGCAGATCCTTGGCAAAATAGTAAAGTTACAAAACATTGTGAGGAATTTGATTCTAGTAATCATTGCACTAAATTAAGTACTGATTTTGATACATTTATAAAAAATGTTGAAACACATGGAGGATCAGGATTCTATGCTATTACTGGTGGAATTCCGTTTAGGGATTCTGGATCAAATGAAATTTTAAGTACCGGAACTCAAAACACTTATTTTGCCCCAGTACAAAACGTTAAACCATCTTTCGGTAGTAAAGGATCAACGGGTGGATGTTCTGATTCTGTATATCATGATATATCAGGTATATCTGAAGGTACAAAAATTTATGCTGGTGCTGATGGAACAGCGAATTTTTACCAAATATACAATTCAGATGTTGGACTTGTAAGTTATGGTAATGTTATTGAATTAGAAACAAATGATGATTCAACAATAATATATGGACATCTTCAAAAATTTGCTTCTGGAATTAAAACTAAAGTTACAAAAACTTGTCCAAAAAAGGGTGACAAACCACCATGCCCAGCGTCAAGCTATAAATTAACAAAAGAAAAAGTTGATTCCAAAACAGTGAAAAAAGGTGAATTAATAGGCTATTTAGGAAATACCGGAAATTCGACGGGAGCTCATTTACATGTTGAAATTAGAAAAAGTGGATCATGTGTAACAGATCCATGGAAAGAATTTGGAATGAGGTAGGAGATTAATATGAAGAAAATTAAGTATTTATTAATAGTTATTTGTATATTACTTCTGACGGGATGTACCGTTAGAAGTAATATAACAGTAGATCCTTATGGTATAGTTAGTGAAAATGTTTATTTACTCAATAAAACTGAATATTTAACATCAGAAAAATATTCATTTGAAAAACTGATTGATTTGATGGTCAAGCCATATAAGAATGTTCTTGATCTTAAGCAATATTCCTATACATATGAAAAAGGAAAAGAATTAAGTGGTGTAAAAGTATATAAAAACTATGATAATTTGTGTAGTTATTTTGGTAATTCAGCGCTTAATCAATATGTTTACAAGTACATGAGTTGCACTGAAAATGATTATTATTATGAAATAAAAAATGCAACAGAGTATATACCATATTGCGCTCAATGTGCAGAATGGCCAGAGCTTGGTGATGTAGAATTTAAAATAAAACTTCCTATATCTGCAACAGAACAAAATGCGGATGAAGTGGATGGTAATACATATATATGGAAATACGATAAAAACACTAAGGATAAAAACTTCTACTTAAAAATAAGTAAGAGCGCTTTGAATGAAAGTAAAAAAAATTATATTAAAAATCAAGAAATGAAAAAAAACAGATCTAAAATTATTATTATTGGAATTATAATTGGTGTTATTTCATTAGTTGTATGCACGATAATTATATTCTATAAAAAATATAAAAAAAATAGTTTCGATTATGAATAAAAATTATACCAAATATGTTAAATATTTGGTATAATATTTTTATATGAGTAATTATATCGTTTAAGGGGAGGCTTTAGTATGAAGCTAAAATTTAGAGCAGAACATAAAGATTTTGTAGCTTATGCATGGGCTTGTTTACTATTACTTATAGTAGTTGCTTTATGTGTTAGAAACTTATACCATGTAACCGATGTCGGAACTAGTGCGACAACTGAAACGGTAGGTTGGTCATTTAATTTCATACCAGCTTTTTTTCCACCTTATTTAGGTTACACAATTCTTTTTTGGATACTTGCTGTTGTTCTTTTAACAGCGAGCGTATCAAGTAAGTTTTTTACTACAGAAAAAGGTTTTGGAATAGTGCAAGGTAAAAAAGAAGATGGCTTTGGTAGATTTGCTAAGGAAGATGAATATAAAAACTTTGAGAAAGTAGAACCTGTTGAACTTACAGCAAAAGAAAGTACGGCAGCAGGTTTTCCACTTGTTTACGATAAAAATAAAAATTTAGTATACGTAGATAACGGAGAGGCTCACTCACTTGTTATTGGTGCTACTGGTTCAGGTAAAACTCAAATGGTAATTAATCCATTAGTTAATATTTTATCTAAAAAGGGTGAATCAATGGTTATTACCGATCCTAAGGGTGAAATATTTGAAAAGAATGGTGAAATGTTAAAGGATTTAGGATATGACGTTATAGTAGTTAACTTTCGTGATCCTCAAAATGGTAGTTGTTGGAATCCTTATACATTGCCATATAAGTATTATAAAGAAGGTAATCAAGATAAAGCAAATGAACTTTTAAACGATATGGCTATTAACATAGCAACTGATGAGAAAGCTGATGATCCTTTCTGGACTAATTCAGCAGCCGACTATTTAACGGGTTTATCTCTTGGAATGTTTGAAGATGCACCAGAAGATGAAATAAGTATTTCGACGGTAAACTTAATGATAACGGTTGGTGAGGAAAAAGTTGGAGCATCAACTTACATTAAGGAATATTTTAAGTTTAAGGATCCTGCAAGTCCTGCTGCAATTAACGCATTAGGAACGGTAAATGCACCACAAGATACTAAAAACTCAGTACTTTCTGTATTAAAGCAAAAAATAAAAGTGTTTGCAGTTACTCAAAATTTAGCAGAGATGTTATCACGTAGTGACTTTGATATGGAAACAATAGGTGAGAGAAAAACTGCAGTATTTATGATTATACAGGATGAAAAAACAACGTATCACGCACTTGCAACAATCTTTGTAAAACAATGTTATGAATCATTAATCGCAGTTGCACAAAGACATGGTGGTAAGCTTCCTGTTAGAACAAACTTCTTGCTTGATGAGTTTGCTAACATGCCTAAGTTTAAAGATATTACAACAATGATTACGGCAGCTCGTTCAAGACAAATAAGAATGACAATGATCATCCAAAACTTTGCACAGTTAAAACAAGTTTATGGTAATGAAGATGCTGAAACAATTCGTGGTAACTGTGGTAATATTTTATATTTGTTAACCGGTGAATTATCAGCGTTAGAGGAGATAAGTAAACTATGTGGTGATAAAATAGTAAAAGTAGGTAAGGATAAAAAAGAGGAAACAAGACCACTTATTACTGTTACTGAACTTCAAAGATTTAAGCAAGATGAAGTACTTATTTTAAAACATCGTCTTCCGCCACTTAGAACAAAGTTCTTACCATTTTGGAATACTGATTTCGGATATGGTAAGAATAATTCTGAAGTTCCACCTGCTAAGGTGACTTCTCATGAACAAAGAAAAATAAAATTATTTGATATAAGAGAATTTGTTAAGAAGAAAAAAGAAGAAAAGAGAAATGAATTATTTGGTGGTAGTAGGGCAGCAAATCCATTTGGTGGAGGTATGACGCCTAACCCGTTTGGAGGAAATGCAAATCCGTTTGGGCAATCACCATTTACATCTCCATCAAATCCAAATCCTTTATCAGCCTTTGGTGCCACTACTAGCATGCCATCAGCACCTTCACCACTTAATTCAGCCTCATCATCTAATAATAATAGTGATGACTTAGATATTGATGCTATGATGAAAAAGATTGATGCTAGAATAGCAGAGTTAGAAGAAGAAGAAAAAAGAGAAAAAGAGGCTGAAGATAACGAACTTAAAGCATCAGAACAAAAGATGGTTGAAGAAAAAACTACTGATGTTAAAGACAGCAATGATAAACCAAGTTTAAATAATTCAACTATGGATAGTAATAAACTTGAATTTCCTTCATTTGATAGCAAGGATATATCAAACTTTGGAAATACAAATAGTGAAGCAAAACATGATATGTTTGATGATATGATTGAAGATTTATCTTTTGATGAACCTATTGATAAAAACGATGCTATCAAAGATGAAAATATCTTGAAGGATGATAAATCAGAAATTAAGGCTGAAGAGCCCATAAACAAGCAAACTGATGATAAAAATGGTGAATCTAATGTTTATAGAAATACTGAAGAAATAGATAAAATTATGAATACAAAAGATTCTTTAAAAG
>ULNT01016205.1_pt1 | contig 14861 bp, 6 predicted proteins | sample 1952001 | NCBI WGS metagenome assembly ULNT01 (sample SAMEA4835585, study PRJEB28245) | human gut metagenome | biome: gut microbiome; material: fecal sample | place: Denmark | collected 2008
AACGTATAAGCGCCGTAACGCAGCTTTTCCGCACTGTACTGTCCCTGGCGGCGGCAAAGAGCGTTCAGACGCGCCACCAGCTCGAAATGCTTTACCAGATAGTCATCGGCACCGCTGTTTAAGCCCTGCACCTTATCCGCCAACGTATCCTTGGCCGTCAGCAGCAATATTTTTCCCTGATAATCCTCCTCACGCAAACGCTTGCACAGATCAAGTCCGCTCAGAAGCGGCATCATCCAGTCCAACACCAGCACATCATAGCCGTCGGCATACACAGCATCGTAGGCAGCCTCGCCATCCTGCACCCAGTTCACAGTTATATTTTGTTTTTTAGCAGCATGCTCAAAAGCTTGCCTAAATTTATATCATCCTCAGCTAATAAAATCTTCATTGCTTCCGCCTCCGTTACAGCTATTGTATCACAATGCAGTATAGGCATGTAAAATTAATTTTAACTGAAAAAATCGCTGCCGAGGCTTTGCCTGCAGCAGCGATTGTCTTACATGATATATCTGTTCAATGACGGAACAATTTCCGCATAGGTGCCTTTTTTATTTGCCAGCATTATATTAATGGCCCATACAGTCTGTCCGTGGTCATCCTCCGTGCGTGTAGCCTGCAGCTTACGGTTAGTGCCGGTAAAGCATACGATATCTTCCAGCTCCAGCAAAAGCGCCATATCCTCACGTCTGTAGCCTTCAAGGCAGCGGTCGGAAAACATTACTGTCAGCATCAGCATATCGTCCATACGCCAGCATTCCAGGCGATAGGCACGGCCATCGCTCAGCTTGCCGTTATAATAGCCGACATCCTGCACGCCATCCTCATCCGGCTCATAGGGAGAAGGAACATAATCAACGCGGCAGGGAACAGGGAATTTTTTTATCAGCATAAAATAGTTCTCCTTAGAGAGCAAAGCGCCTCAGAGCTTAAGGCTTTGAGGCGCGCTTGCTTATACGTTATTCCTTATCGGGAGTTTCCTCTGCTGCGGTTTCAGCAGTTGCAACTTCGGGCATCGGAACATTATATTTAACTTTGATATCACGATAACGGCTCATACCGGTACCTGCCGGAATCAGCTTACCGATGATAACGTTTTCTTTCAGGCCCAGCAGCGGGTCAACCTTGCCCTTGATAGCGGCATCGGTGAGTACGCGGGTGGTTTCCTGGAAGGAAGCAGCGGACAGGAAGGAGTCGGTAGCCAAAGAAGCTTTGGTGATACCCAGCAGGATAGCACGGCCTTCTGCAGGAGTCTTGCCTGCTTCCAGCATCTCGGTATTCTGCTCTTCAAATTCTGCCACATCAACGTCTTCACCCGGCAGCATTGTAGTGTCACCGGATTCCTCGATGCGGATTTTACGCATCATCTGACGAACCATAACCTCGATGTGCTTACTGTTGATATCTACGCCCTGAGACTTATAAACGCCTACTACCTGAGATACCAGATAGTTCTGGGTAGCCTTCACGCCGCTGATACGCAGTACGTCATGCGGGTTAAGAGAACCTTCGGTCAGACGGTCGCCCTTAGCGATTTCCTCGCCCTCAACAACAGACAGCTTAGCGCCGTAAGGAATCTGATATTCCTGGTTTTCGCCATCCAGTGCCATTACGGTTACCTTGCGGCTGTTGCCTTCCTGGGTAATGTGTACGTGACCTGCAACCTCGGACAGAATGCCGGGATGTTTCGGTTTACGTGCTTCGAACAGCTCCTCGACACGAGGCAGACCTTGGGTAATATCGTCTGCACCTGCAACGCCGCCGGTATGGAACGTACGCATGGTCAGCTGAGTACCAGGTTCGCCGATGGACTGTGCGGCAATAGTGCCGACTGCCTCACCAACATCAACGTTCTTGCCGGTTGCCAGGTTGCGGCCATAGCATTTGCGGCAAACGCCGAACTTAGCCTTACAGGTAAGTACGCTGCGGATTTTAACCTTTTCACGCAGCTGGCAGATACGCTCTGCCATAGGCTCGGTAACATATTCATTAATATGATAAAGAATTTCACCGTTTTCATCCAGAATATCCTCAGCCAGGTTACGGCCAATGATACGGTCATGCAGGGTTTCAATGATGGTTTTCTCTTTTTTGCCTTCGGTAATTGCCTCAACCTCAATGCCGGCAATTTCGTTATTGCGGATACGCAGCTCCTTAACGGTACCGTCAGCCAGAACAGCGTTGATAATGTCTTCGGTCATAGTTTCGCCGGTATGTGCCAGCACCTCGCCTGCACCATTAACAATATCTGCTGCTATCTCTTTGCCGTTGAAGTTATGCATCATTGCTTCCTTCAGCACATTATGAGCAAAGGTATCGCTGATGTTGATGCGGACATTTTCGATATCCTCACCGTTCATATCTTCGTCGGAATAGAGATTAATTTCTTCAACGCCTGCATCGTTGAGCTTAGCAAAAAGCTCTTCGGTGATGTTGGTATCTGCTTCAGCAATCAGGTTGCCTTCTTCATCAAGTACGCCGGAAGCCAGGGTACGGCCCATAACCTTTTCGCGGATTTTGTTCTGGCTTGCACCAAGAACAGCCTTGCTCAGACGGCTACGTTCCTTAACCAGGTTCATACCAACGATATCGCAATCATCCTCACGGACAATTACGTCCTGTGCAACGTCAACCAGACGACGAGTCAGGTAACCGGAGTCAGCGGTACGCAGTGCGGTATCGGCCAAGCCTTTACGAGCACCATGAGAAGAAATGAAGTATTCCAAAATGGTCAGGCCTTCACGGAAGTTAGATTTGATAGGACGGTCAATGATACGACCGGAAGGATCGGCCATCAAACCACGCATACCGGCCAGCTGACGAATCTGCTGTTTGTTACCGCGGGCACCGGAGTCAGCCATCATGGAAACAGGATTGAACTTGTTCATGGTGGATTTCATCAGCTTATCGGTAACCTTATCGGTTGCTTCGTTCCACAGGTCAATTACCTTACGATAACGTTCGTCATCGCTCATCAAACCACGGCGGAAGAGGCGCTCAACCTTATCAACCTCATGCTCTGTTGCTTCCAGAATAACTTCTTTTTCAGCAGGAATCTGAATATCGGAGGTTGCGATAGAAATACCGGATTTACAAGCATTATCGTAACCCATTTTCTTAACAATATCCAGAATCTCGGCAGTACGCAGGTTGCCATACAGCTTGTGAGCCTTAGCAACGAGTCTGCCTAATTCCTTCTTGTCAATCAGCTTGCCGAGATGCCAACGTTCAACTTCAACGGTTGTTTCCACAACATTGCCGGAAGCATCCAGGCGCTTCTCAACAACCTGATCTTTTTCTTTATGATAATAACGCATTTCCAGAGGCAGCTCGCCATTGAAAATAGTGTTACCTACAGTTGTAACTACCAGGGACATACCGGTTTCACCGACAGCTGCACCCTTTTCTTCATCATAGATTTCGCTGTTGGGAATATAAACCTCGATAGGTACCTGCAGATCTACCGCATGGTGGAAGTAAGCCAGCTGAGCTTCGTCCACGCTGCTGTAGCGGGTTCCTTCACCCTTAACGTTCGGGTCATCCTTGCTGGTCTTTTCAATAGTCAGATAGTAGGAGCCCAAAACCATATCCTGTGTAGGAACAGCAACAGGCTTGCCGTCTTTCGGTGCCAGGATGTTGTTTACAGACATCATCAGCATACGTGCTTCAGCCTGAGCCTCAACAGAAAGCGGCAGATGGACAGCCATCTGGTCACCGTCAAAGTCAGCGTTATAAGCAGTACATACCAAAGGATGCAGCTTAATAGCACGGCCTTCGGACAGGATAGGCTCGAAAGCCTGAATGCCCAGTCTGTGCAGAGTCGGTGCACGGTTCAGCAGTACAGGATGTTCCTTGATTACCTCTTCCAGAACGTCCCATACAGCGTTGGTAGCACGCTCTACCATGCGCTTAGCACTCTTAATGTTAGTTGCTTCACCGCTGTTTACCAAACGCTTCATAACGAAAGGTTTGAACAGCTCCAGAGCCATTTCCTTCGGCAGGCCGCACTGATGCATTTTCAGCTCAGGACCTACAACGATTACGGAACGGCCGGAATAGTCAACACGTTTACCTAACAGGTTCTGACGGAAACGGCCTTGTTTACCCTTGAGCATGTCAGACAAGGATTTCAGAGGACGGTTGCCGGGGCCGGTAACCGGACGGCCGCGACGGCCGTTATCAATCAAAGCGTCTACTGCTTCCTGCAGCATACGTTTTTCATTGCGGACAATGATATCGGGCGCATGCAGCTCCAGCAGACGTTTCAGACGGTTGTTACGGTTAATAACACGGCGATACAGATCGTTCAGGTCGGAAGTTGCGAAACGACCGCCATCCAGCTGTACCATAGGACGCAGTTCAGGCGGAATAACCGGAACTACATCCATAATCATCCATTCAGGACGGTTTCCGGATTTCAGGAATGCTTCGGCTACTTCCAGACGGCGGATAGCGCGCACACGGCGCTGACCGCTCAGCTCCTTCATTTCATGGCGCAACTGCTCGATCAAAGCTTCCAGATCAATAGCTTCCAGCAGCTCTTTAATAGCCTGAGCGCCCATACCTACACGGATGCCTGCTTCAGGATATTTATCACGTTTTTCCATGTACTCGGGCTCGGTCAGCAGCTGGCCTTTAACCAGGTCGGTGCCTTCACCCGGGTCAAGTACGATGAAGCTTGCAAAATACAAAACCTTTTCCAGGCTACGCGGAGAAATATCCAGAATCAAGCCCATACGGCTGGGGATACCCTTGAAGTACCAGATATGGGAAACCGGCGCAGCCAGTTCGATGTGACCCATACGGTCACGACGAACCTTGCTGCGGGTAACTTCAACGCCGCACTTGTCGCAGATAATACCCTTATAACGGATGCGTTTATATTTGCCGCAATGACATTCCCAATCCTTAGTAGGGCCAAAGATTCTTTCGCAGAACAGGCCATCCCGTTCCGGCTTCAGGGTTCTGTAATTGATGGTTTCGGGTTTTTTTACCTCGCCGTAGGACCAGGCTCTAATCTGGTCCGGAGAAGCCAAACCGATACGCATAGACACAAAATTATTTACGTCGATCAAGAATCATTCGCTCCCTTCTCTTACATATTAGTCGGATCATCTAAGTCACCATCGGGATTATCGGTAATAGTGAAATTACCCATATCGGCAATGATGTCCCCAGAATCACTATCATCCTCGGTAGCGTCATTATCAGCATAATCATCAACAGGCTTTTCAGGTGCGTTTTCAACAACCTGGCCGTTGATGTCTAAATCAACCTCGCGAGCGGTGGTTGCAATATCATCATCCTCATCATCGCGCAAGGAAACCTCTTCCTCGTCCTCGTTGAGAACCTTGATATCCAGACCGATGGACTGCAATTCCTTAACCAGTACCTTGAAGGATTCAGGAATACCAGGATCAGGTACATTTTCGCCCTTAACGATTGCTTCGTAGGTCTTAACACGGCCAACAACGTCATCGGACTTAACAGTCAGGATTTCCTGCAGGGTGTAAGCAGCGCCGTATGCTTCCAGCGCCCAAACTTCCATCTCACCAAATCTCTGGCCGCCGAACTGTGCTTTACCACCCAACGGCTGCTGGGTAACTAAGGAGTACGGGCCGGTGCTGCGGGCATGGATCTTATCATCAACCAAATGGTGAAGCTTGAGGTAATAGGTCAGACCAACGGTAACAGGGTTATCGAAGGGTTCACCGGTACGACCATCATACAGAGTGGTCTTAGCAGTTTTATCAATGCCTGCAAGCTCCAGTGCATCAGCAATATCCTGCTCATGCGCACCGTCGAATACAGGTACGGAAATCTGTACTGCTTTTACGCTCTTGCCACCGAATTTATCAATTTCAACAGTTTCCGGCATACCATATTTTTCATAATCGTAGCCGTAATGCTCTAATTTCTTAGCGGTTTCAGAATTAGCCAGCTCTTCCTTGAAGGCTGCTTCAAATTCCGGAGTACCTTCTGCTGCGCCGGTTTTTTCAACGGCATTCAGCTTAGCTGCCAGGTTGGTAGTATCAATTTCCATACCCAGCGCACGTGCTGCCCAGCCCAGATGGTTCTCCAGTACCTGTCCGATGTTCATACGGGAAGGTACGCCCAACGGATTCAGTACGATATGTACCGGTTCGCCGGTCGGCAGGAAAGGCATGTCCTCACGAGCCATAATACGGGAAACGACACCCTTGTTACCGTGACGGCCTGCCATCTTATCGCCTTCGGAAATCTTACGTTTCTGGGCAATATGTACACGAACCTGTTCGTTTACTCCCGGCGGCAGATCATCGCCGTTTTCACGGCTGAATACCTTAACGCTGACAATCTTACCTGCTTCGCCGTGCGGTACACGCAGGGAGCTGTCACGTACTTCACGTGCCTTTTCACCAAAGATTGCACGCAGCAGACGTTCTTCTGCAGTCAGCTCGGTTTCGCCTTTCGGAGTAACCTTACCTACCAGAATATCGCCGGGGCGTACTTCGGCACCGATACGGATAATACCACGTTCATCCAGATCCTTCAGAGCTTCGTCGGATACGTTAGGAATTTCGCGGGTAATTTCTTCTTTACCAAGCTTGGTATCGCGGGCATCACAATCATATTCTTCAATATGGATAGAGGTAAAGATATCAGCCTTTACCAGATCCTCGTTCAGCAGAACAGCATCCTCGTAGTTATAGCCTTCCCAAGGCATATAAGCAACGATTACGTTGTGACCTAAAGCCAGCTCGCCATGATCGGTAGCAGGACCGTCAGCCAGAATCTGCTTTTCGGTAACCTTATCGCCTTTAAAGACGATAGGACGCTGGTTAACACAGGTACCTTGGTTGGAACGTTTGAATTTCAGCAGCGGATATACATCCACTTCACCGTTTTCTGCACGTACACGGATTTCGTTGCCTACTACGCGGATAACTTCGCCGGCACGTTTAGCCAGAACGCAGACACCGGAGTCAGAAGCAACCTTGTACTCCATACCGGTACCGATAATCGGAGCCTGAGTGCAGAGCAGAGGTACAGCCTGACGCTGCATGTTCGCACCCATCAGAGCACGGTTAGCGTCATCGTTCTCCAAGAACGGAATCAGCGCGGTTGCGATAGATACTACCTGTTTAGGAGAAACGTCCATCAGGTCAACCTTATCCGGAGTAATGGAGAGGACATCATCCTTAGCACGGGCGGTAACACGCTCGCCCAGGAAGTAGCCGTCATCGTCCAACGGTTCGTTGGCCTGTGCTACGATATATTTATCTTCTTCGTCCGCAGTCATGTATCTGATTTCTTCAGTTACACGTTTATTTTCTTTATCAACAACACGGTACGGAGTTTCCATAAAGCCGTATTCATTGATAACAGCATAGGTGGACAAAGAACCGATCAAACCGATGTTAGGACCTTCAGGCGTCTCGATAGGACACATACGGCCATAGTGGGAGTTGTGTACGTCGCGGACTTCATAGCCTGCGCGCTCACGGGACAGACCGCCGGGGCCGAGGGCAGACAGACGACGTTTATGAGTCAGCTCTGCCAGAGGGTTGTTCTGGTCCATAAACTGGGACAACTGGCTGCTGCCGAAGAACTCCTTAATAGCAGCAACAACAGGACGGATGTTAATCAGAGCCTGCGGGGTAATAACCTCGTTGTCCTGAATGGTCATACGCTCTTTTACTACACGCTCCATACGGGAAAGACCGATACGGAACTGGTTTTGCAGCAATTCGCCAACACAGCGTACACGACGGTTACCCAAATGGTCAATATCATCGCCGGTGCCATGGCCATCCATCAGGTTCAGCAAATAGTTAAAGGAAGCAAATACATCCTCATTGGTAACGGTATGCATTTTTTCATCGATGCCGGTGGTGAACATCAGAAGCATTTCTTCTTCATGATTCTGAACCTTGACAGCACGCAGACCACGTTCGTTATAAATGCCACTTTCTGCAATCTTATCAAGATTTTCATCGGTCATCTTAGTGCCTGCCGGCAGGATGATTTCGCCGGTTTCTTCATCAACAATAGCCTCAGCCAGTACGGTACCGCTCAGGCGGTTGCGCCAGCCAAGCTTTTTGTTGAGCTTATAACGGCCAACATTAGCCAGGTCATAACGCTTGCTGTCGAAGAAGGTATTTTCAATCAGCTGTACGGCGTTTTCCAGAATAACAGGCTCGCCCGGACGCAGCTTCTTGTAAAGCTCCAGCATAGCTTCATCTCTGTTAGTGGTAGTATCCTTTTCCAAAGTTGCCAGCAGCGCAGGATGATTGCCGAAGCAAGCCAGAATCTCATCATTGGAGGACAAGCCCAGAGCACGCAGCAGCACGGTTGCCGGAACCTTACGGGTACGGTCTACACGAGCAGAAATAATATCATTAATGTCAGTTTCATATTCAATCCAAGCGCCACGGTTAGGAATTACAGTAGTACCGTAAATCTTCTTACCGCTGGGATCCATAGTTACACTATAGTAAACGCCGGGAGAACGCACCAGCTGGCTGACGATAACACGTTCAGCACCGTTGATAACAAAGGTACCGGTATCGGTCATCAGCGGGAAGTCGCCCATAAATACAGAGGATTCCTTAATTTCGCCTTTTTCCTTGTCTTTGAAAATCAGGCGTGCTTTAACGTTCATCGGTGCAGAATAGGATTCATCTCTCTCCTTGCACTCTTCAACGCTGTATTTAGGAGTTCCTAATTCAAAGCTTTCAAAGGAAAGCTCCAGATTACCTGCAAAGTCTTTAATAGGAGAAATGTCATGCAGAATCTCCATGAGGCCCTTTTGAACGAACCATTCGTAGGATTTTCTCTGGATATCAATCAAATGAGGCATTGCCAAAATTTCATTGATTCTTGCATAACTATACCGAGTCCTATCACCTACTGGAACCGGTTTAAACATGTAATTCCTCACCCCTTCTTGTATTATCAGCACACTAAACTCGGCGAATCATGCGTGACAAAAAAAACAACAAGGTTCTTACCACAAGGACCTTGTCAGTTGTCTTCGATGATCTGCCTCATCTTTCATTATAAGCAAGATACGCCGTTCAACCACTGACCCGGCAGTATTTGTTGTCAAAATTTACACCTGCAAAAATAATAATGATGTAGTATGATATGTTATCATAAATTACGCAAGTTGTCAAGATTTTTGTCAAAAAAATACAGACACACCATCTTCGATGTGTCTGTATTCGCATAGCCGCAGCTTATTCAAAGCGGCCTTTAAGTACAATCTCTTTATCCAGCAATGCAACCTGGCCTTTAGCAAACAATGCGTCGATATCCAGGTTTTCGTCCAGAACCAGCAGGTCAGCATCCGCACCGACTGCAACACAGCCTTTAACACCGGTTTTGCCGAGCAGCTCGGCAGGTGTAGAGGTCAGCAGCTTGATAGCCTCTTCCAACGGCAGACCGCGACGCACCAGACTCTTGATAGTCAGATGCAGATATTTAGGAGAGCAGTAGGTCAAACCGATGCAGTCACCGTTTTCATTGAACTTAGGTTGAGAGCCGAAAGCATCACTGCTCATCGTCAGATGATCGGTGCTCATGCCCTCCCAGCTCAGGATTTCCATAATCTGCTCAGCGCCGATTTCCATATCTTCATCAGTGCTGCCGGCAGTCATGTCGAAATAGCCGCCGCGACGAACGAGTTTAGCGCCTTCTTCCATCAGCTCGCGAGTACGCAGCATATGAGTAGGCAGGAAGTTCTTTGCAGGAACATCGGAATGATCCAGTGCGTAGAACAGCGGGTCCAGCTTACCAACACCGGAACCCATATGCATGGTTACCAGGCCGGCAACGTTGGCCAACAGGCCACCGCGACGGGTTGCGGTAGCAACCTCAATCAGCTCCGGTCCCTGCGGATTAGAGCTGCGATGATCGCTAACTGCAATCTTGGTGCCGATAATCGGTGGAACCATCATGATATCCTTTTCGATAGAACCGGTAATGGTCGGCGAAGGAATTCCGTAAGCACCGGTCAGGCAGTAGGCAGTAATGCCTTCTTCCGTCAGTGCGCGTGCCTTAGCCACGAGGTTTTCTACGCTTCTGGTTACACCGTCTGTACCCAGCAGGCCCAGAACAGTAGTAATACCGCAGCTGGTAATCTGGCTCAGCATTGCTTCAGGTACGCGGGAAGCAGGGCCCTGCTCACCGCCGCCGCCGGTGATGTGCATATGCATATCAATGTAACCTGGCAGCAGTTTTTTGCCGCTGAAATCAAATACCTCAACCTCAGGCATACCTTCGTAGCCTTCGATTTTATCAGCAATACGCACTACCTTATCTGCAATAACCAGCACATCTTTTTTACCAAGATGCGCAGGTGCATAAACGTCAGCGTTTCTAATTAACTTAATCAAAATGTGTCACTTTTCCTTTCATTGTGTACTAAGCAGTTGCTCAGTACTGCCGACTTGCTTGCGCAACCGGCTTATTTCTTTTCGTCTTCCAGCTTAGCAATACCGATACCGGTGTAGCCGTAGAACAGAGCGATAATGAAACCGGTGTAGCAGAGAATTGCCCACGGTGCATAATCCAGAGTTTCAATGCCGGTGCAGGCGGTCATATAAGCACCTGCTGCAGACCAGGGAACCAACGGTACAAATACAGTACCTGCATCCTCCAAGGTACGGGACAGGTTCTTAGCAGCAAGGCCTCTAGCTTTATAAGCATCACGGAACATTTCACCGGGAATCAGAATGGACAGGTAGGAGTTACCGGTACACAGGCCCATGGTAATACAGGAAGCAACGGTGGAAGCAATCAGATCACCGGTGCTCTTAGCAAAGGTCAGGATTTTTTGCAGAACTACTTCCAGGCAACCGGCCTTGCTCATAATACCGGCAAAGCAGAATGCGCAGAATACCAGCAGAGTGGTGCCCATGATTTCAGCCATACCGCCGCGGTTCAACAGCTTGATAATCTGAGGAGCAGCAGTAGCCGGGTCAAAGCCGGGAGTGGTCAGCATAGAAATTTTAAAGCCTTTTACGGTAGCCAAAAGCAGGTTTTTCAGGTTGATGTTTTGGAAAATCAAAGCTTCAGCGCCAGCCAGAACAGTAGAAGCCATCATAACCGGCAGAGTCGGTTTCTTAAAGATAGAGCCTGCCAGAATCAACAGTACAGGCAGAATCAGCAGAATGTTAAAGTTGTACATGCCATCCAGCTGAGTCAACATAGTGCTTACTGCTTCGGAAGAAACATCGCCGCCGATATTGCCCTTTAAGCCAACGAAAGCATAAACAACCAAGGAAATAATAGTTGCCGGAACAGTAGTCCAGAACATGTGAGCAATGTGTTCATAAAGAGTAGAACCAGCTGCAACCGGTGCCAGGTTAGTGGTATCGGACAGCGGGGAGATTTTATCACCGAAATAAGACCCGGCGATTACAGCACCGGCAGTAGCTGCCAGGTTTACACCCAAAGTGCTGGCAATACCCATCAGCGCAACACCCATGGTAGCAACAGAGCCCCAGGAGGTACCGGTTACGATAGATACTACTGCGGTAATCAGGAAAGCTGTTACCAGCATAAAGGTCGGGTTTACAATCTGTACGCCATAATAAATCATCATCGGGATAGTACCGGAAGCCATCCAAGTACCAACCAGCGCACCAACGCAGGTCAGAATCAGGATTGCCGGCATGCCCTTGGCAATCTTCTGGCAGATTTCGTCCATCATTTCATCCCAGGTAACACCAACGCGGTAAGCAATCAGGCCGGCAATAGCAGCTACCAAAAGCAGCAGCGGCTCGGTTGCGTAACCCAGATAACCTTTGCCGACAGTCAGAATAACCATCATGGCAATAATAGGAATAACGGATTCCGTAAAGGTTGGCATACGCCTATTTGTTTTTTCTTCAGTTTTTTGCATATCCTTTGACATAATACCCTCATTTCTGCCGGTCATATAGCCGGCTTAATTTTGCGCAAGCAACGCTATCTATAAAAATTTTATCATTATAGCTTAATTATCTCAACAATTTTCTTTATCTATACTTATTGGAATTTTTCTTGTATACATAAGCAATTTATTCGCCGTTCTGTATTTTGTATACAAAATTTGTACTATGTTTCGTGGACATTTGCTTAATTATGCGCTTTTTTATACTAAAAATTTAGGACTTCTTCAAACACGTTGAAGAAGTCCTAAATTAAAAAATAAATAAGATTACTTTTCCTGTTATAGTGTTTTGATAAATTATTCTTATATAAAGAACAGAAAGTAAATTAACCATTTATCTTTTCCTGCGACTCTTTTAAAAGCTCCAAAAAGCGTTTCGTAGGCAAGGTAAAGTTAAATTCATAATCATAAAGAACCGAAATAGGCATATTTCCCGAATACTTGACCGGGAATTCGACTAATGTCCCCTGCTCCAGTTCCTTCATTACTTTTACCCGCGGTGTCAAAGCTATACCCAGATTCTGCTCAACTGCCATCAGCACGGATTCCGAATCACTGAAGGTCAATATACTTTGCAGACGCGTGAAATCAACCTTAGATTTCAGATGCTTATAATATACCTCGCTTGCAGGATAGGCAATAAAGGGATAATCATAAATATTATTGTTTTCTCCCATCTGTTCATACAGTTCTTTGGAGGCTACAAAAACCATCGGCTGATTCCAAAGCTGTACACGCTTGGTATAAAGCGGCTGCACATCAATATGCACAAAGGCAAAATCATACAGCTTTTGTACAAAAGCATCATTTATTGTCGATTCTACAGTCATACAGCGGTTGACCTCTATATCAAGCTCGGGAAATTCCTTTTTGAGCTTCAGCAGCACAGGCAAAAGATAAAAGTTTATGCCCTGGGTAGAAACGCCTATTTTCAGACTGTAATTCTTCTTTTGAAACTGGCGCATTACCTCCTGGCTTTTCTGATAATCAGCCATCAGCTGCTGTGCTATCGGCACAAAGTTTTTTCCGGCCTGCGTCAGATAAACGTTTTTGCCATCTCTTGTGAAAAGAATAACGCCATATTCTTCTTCCAAAGCGTTGATATGATTGCTGATTGTAGGCTGGGTAAAATTAAGATATTTCGCAGCCTGCGTAAAGCTGCGGCACTGTACAACAGTCAAAAAAGATTGATATACTTGGATATTCATTTCGGATATTCCTCAAATTCTTATATTTCATCGAGAACAGGTACAAAATATGCTTCCACGCCGGTAATTTCTCCCGGCTGCAAACGCACAAAGGTTTCCGACGCTTTACCGTTGATTACAAAGCAGGAATAAGTGTACTTGCCGGTTGCCTCACCGTTATCTGTTTCCTGCTGTACATCTGCTGAAGGAACAAACTGCTGGTAAATCAAATCGCAGTCATCGCATTCCTCCGCCTCGTAGCTCAGCGCACCATCAGGCTCTACAATAGCAATGCCTGCACCCTCACGCCCAAAGATGGGCTTCTTAATATAACGCTGACCTGCCAGCGGCTTGCTGTCCAAATAGGTCGGTGTTAAATGCGCAGCCAACAGTTCTTCCTCCTGCGGTGTCCAGAACAGACGATGCTGATATAAATACCATGCCAGTGCCAGCAGTGCTTTATTCTGCAGTACAATGGATTTTACCGGATTAACCAGATCAACAGCACCGAAATTAGCTAACTCCATAAGCTTTAAGCCAACAGGATAGCCATCCTCGCTTTCATCATCCATCAAAAGCTCCAGCGGATGCAGACGATACAGTATATCAAGCTTATCTTCCTTACTTTTGAAGATTTCATTGGGAATGTAAACTCCGTCATCATGTACAATCAGCTCATCCAGGCCGACAAGACGACAAACGAATGGCTGCTTGCTCAAAATGCGTTCACGCAGCACCTTTTGCACGCGCTCAAATAAAAATTTGGCATTAGCCCAGTCCTCGCTGTAGCTTTTATCAGCAGCAAAAGCAATGCGTACTACATCCTTATCTGCATATTTAGGCTGTTCCAACAGCTTTAAAAATGGCTCTGCCAGCTCCTCACCATCCGAACGCGGCTGCAAATGCAGGCCGTACTCCTTAGCAAAATATGCTTCCGCTACCTTGTTGGCATAAAATGTTTCCGGCAAGGCGCAAGGAGTATCCGAATTGATCTCTACCAGCTTATAGCAGCCGTCAGTATTCTTTACAAAGTCAAGACGGCTGATATAGCTCACATGATCCGAGTTATCCGCAAGGATATACGTTGTGAGCTTATCCGTCATATTAAACAGATTAAAGGGCATTGCGCCATTATTATTGGTACGCAAAGCCTCTGCCAGGCGTGACAGTGCTGCTGTAAGTCCGGCACTGATGCGCTGCAGCTCACGCTTATTGGCATTGCTCATAAGCAGCGCGCTGATAGTAGGATAACGGTTTTCCCACTCCGGCGCATCCACATACGTCATAATATTCAAATCAATTTTATCAAGCCAGGTATCAGGCTTACGATATTTATACATCTTCATCACCTCAGGAAATTGCGCTGCCGCTGGAGCGGCTCATGCCACTGCCGATACCGCTTTTACCTGCAGTGCCCGTACTGCCGAGCTTGGAACTTTGCGTGCTTCCTGCAGTTCCCTGTTGTACAGTAGAGCCATTGGCGGTGTTAGCGTTTGGTTTAGGATTAGTAGACGAGCCTGCGGGTGCAGCATTCTGCTTCTGGTTAGCTGCAGGCGCAGTTCGCACACCTGCCATCGGGCCTACACCAAAGGTACGGCCGATGAAATACCAGGGAAAGAAGCCATGAAAAAAGCCGCCGCCGTTATCTTCATCCTTCTTTTCATCTTGATTATTCTGAGCAGAGTTATCATTCTTCCACTCACTGTCTTTATTGTTGCCACAGCCCGCAACACCGGTCAGCATAACTACCGCCA
>ULNT01029650.1_pt1 | contig 14747 bp, 27 predicted proteins | sample 1952001 | NCBI WGS metagenome assembly ULNT01 (sample SAMEA4835585, study PRJEB28245) | human gut metagenome | biome: gut microbiome; material: fecal sample | place: Denmark | collected 2008
ATTGCGGCGGTTTTTGCATTATATACGATTAAAATAAATATATTCTGAAAATGTATAAAATAACGTGAATTTATAGACGTAACTAACAAGTAACTAACAGGTAACTAACAGACGTAACTAACACATAACTAACAAAAAACAGACTGCTGTATGTGATAATCAGCAGTCTGTTTTGATATTATATTATGGATTAGGAAGGTCGATTTTAATAAGTTCTTCACGAAGTTGATCTACAGTTCTGTGGGTATATACAGCTTCTGTAACATCTTCTATAACGTGGCCAACGATTATCTTTAATACATATTCGTTCATATTAGCTGCTTTAGCAGCATTGATAAATGTATGTCTTGTATCATGTGGTTTATGCTTTAGGTTAAGCTTCATCATAACTTTATTAAAGCGACCACGATATTTGTCATAAGTAAGATGAGTACCTTGTTGTCCATTTTGATCATTAAACAGATAAACACTATGCATTTGTATGGCTTTATCATAATTCTGTTTAACAAGCTTCTGGATGGCTGGATGAATAGGTATAGTACGATTACGGCCAGCATCAGTTTTCAGACCGCCGGTGAAGGACCAGTTATCTAAATCTATATCAGCTATCTTAAGAATAGCCAGCTCCTGAGGCCTCCAACCGCTGTATATGCCTATTAAAACCATATCAGTGAATGGATATGTTATGTTATCCCACAGCTTCATTATCTCCTCATCAGAGAATGGTACACGCTTTATTTTGGTTTCTCCACGTGATACACTTTCACAAAGGGCTGCATAATCTTTATCAACGATATCATTTTTCAGGCAATATCGATACATAAGATTATATAAGCTTTTCATACGTTGTTTGGTAGCTTCACCAACATTAGCATTATGTATTGTTCCTTCAAGATGATTAGCCCGGATATCTTTCATACGCATCTTGTGAAGCGGTTTGGAATGATTAAAAGCACTTATCCAACTTCTTACACCACTTTGAGATATTTTTAGAAAATGTTCAGAGCTCCATTTCTCGTATACTTCCTCAAATGTTATGTTATTGATTTCTATATCATATGGGTTTTCATTGTAATTAATAAGAGCAGTAAGAGCTTCCTGTCTTGTGGGAAAATATCCAATAGTCATGTAGAGCTGTTTGGTTTTTCCAGTTTTTTCATCAATATCCCAGCCTTTTGTTTTACGAGCAACCCATGGTTTACGTCTTCTTCCAGATAGCTTATATACGCTACCCATTCCATTAGCTAATTTCATATTATCATTCCTTTCGTTAATCGAAGTTGCACCGGTGCAACTTATTAATTAGTTAAATTAGAGTATAAAAATAACACCTACTTGCATAAGCGGTGCTAAGAATGATATAATATAGCTTGCTTAGGGCGGTATTATATCATAAGCACTGCTTATGTAAGTATCGTGGTAAAAGCTCTTGTGTTGGTAGCACAGGGGCTTTTATTTATTTAAAACCATCGCGGTAATAATAGCGTTATGGTATAAAAAAGACTCTGGACCCGAAGGACACCAGAGTACGTTCAGGATTAGTGTATCTTGAACGTATATTAGTGTCAATAGTCATTCCCACATTTTCAACACATAAAACGTTGGTTCAAAGCCGATAATATGATAATTAGTTGTTTCTAAAGCACCTTTTACAAGGAATATATCCATTGTCTGATGCTTGTTCTAAATCAATTTCAGTTACATCCTTTATTCCACTACAATGTTTATTATAATGATATTTATTACTGCTTTTTGTTACATATACAATATTATGAGGAACAATATTCATATTAAGAATTTGACCTAAATATGTTGTGTCCTGTGGGTAATTACTGCAGTGCTTATTAATTTGCTCTTCTAACTCTAAATGTAAATATATATAAGGACTTCTATAATCCATTAGACTGAGTAAAAATAATAATTGGCTAAATCCTGGTGGCATATATTGCTTTTCATCAGAAAAAATTTCTTCGTTATGAAGAGTGTAATTACATTTATGGTTATATATTCGTCCACCATGTGCAGCGGTATTTCTATAATCTAAACATATAAATAAAGTATCCATCATTAATGTGCATAATGCTTCATCAGACATATTTAAGCTGTTAGTATCGTATAGTTTATGTGCAAGTTTAACTAATTCATCCTTTTTGAATAAGTCAATAAAGTTGATGATGGTACTAAAGTAAACACTTTTAAAAAGAATCCATGGAGGAACATTTCCATATTTTTCAGCATAATGATGAATAGGGTTTTTATCAGTATCAAGAGTCTTTTTCATAGTGTCGAGTATATATGGCAGGGTAAATCTTTTTTTCCTTTTCTTTTTATTTCTGTAATTTCTGTATGATAGATAATTTTCCTCTTTAGTTCCAAATGCTTCAGATATAACACTTGCAGCAGCTTCTTTAATATGTTCTTCTAGGTCTTGCATTGAAGACATAACAGAATTGCGAAGATTTTTATCTAACATATATAAAGAATGAATCTGGCCAAAGGTTACACCTGAACGATACTGGATAGAAGAATCCGTTTTAATGACGTAAGGTTCTCTATAGCTTTTAATAAGATTAGAGTAGCCAAATAACTCTAATGTATATTTAGCGTAACCAATATCATCTATAATTAAATTTTGAGATAAAAGTTTTTTAATTTGGTCATCAATTGATGAAAAAGGTATATCAGTCATATGTATTCTCCTTATATGCAAAAAGAGCCTTGGAATATAATTCCAAGACCCTTTTGCGACCGCCCAGCAGTCATTCACTATTAACAAGTGACATTATATCATATGTAAAAGTCTTGTCAAGTATTCCAATATATTTTAATTTATAATCTATGTGCAAATATTCAACTACTTGAACATTCTTGCAATGCTTGCCATAATCTCCATTTTCAATGTGTTTCATTTCGTGATGATACGCTTTTATTAGCTGTTCCAAACAATGTCTTGAGTTTAGAACTATTGTATAAGTATCATCATTATAATGCATAGTGTATGCATTAATTGTTACAGGCATATCAGCATATACAATATTAGTAGTAATATTAATCATTTCTTTGTTTATATTTGACCATTTCGCTGAGGTGAGGGAAATGGTTAGAAACAGCAATGCCACTTTGTTCGCAGGTTTTAATTGCCTTTTGTATGGTTGGTAAGAATTTATTGTATTCCGTATATCCCAAAACCTCACGAAGTTCTCTTGCATACCAAATTCCATTTTGGAAATTGTTCAATTCCTGTGTTTATTCATATATTTTATAAATGCAAATAGAGGACCTGAGATGTCATATATCTCAAGTCCTCTATTCACAGCCAAACAAGTTAGCCATATCTTCTTGAGATATATATTAATATAATAATGTTATTAAGTCAAATAAAAAGTAATATAGAGAGCTAAATATATTGGAATGACTGAGGTGCATTATTTATACCATAGGATTTTAAATCTTTTGGTTCTTGGTATTTAACAACATTTTTTAATTTATAAGCTACTGCCTGTTCGCTGTTGTTATAATATTTATCAAAAAATGTTTTATTAATACCTGAGTATGCATGTGTAATGTTCCATATTATTTGAGGGTCATCAATTAGAACGTCCTCAACTTCCGCTTCTCCGACAACTTTTTTAATAGGGGTAGTGGAATATATTACGATTTTATCAATATGTCGTTTACATACTTTTTTTCTGAATTCATATAATTTTGTTCCATTCATTATATTTTCGACATGAATGGGATTGATTGATAATATTATTGAGCACATTGTATCTATCACTCCGTTCTTTTTTATTATATAAAAGTATTTTACTATACTTAAAGTTTTATTGCAACAAAAAATAGAACGGTTGTTCTAATTAACTAATAGATTGGAAATTTACAATCTTCAAGAGAGTAACTTTCATTTTTATCTGAACTATTCATATAATCTTGATATAGTTCTTCACAAAAATTATCATCAGCCTGCGTTAGCTTTTCGCTTTCACTCATAGTAATACCTCCTAATCATAGTGTTAATCAAAATATTAAATCTTAACCAGAGCGGTAACTTTACCATAATGCAACTATTTATTATGTAGAATGTTAATTAGAAAACATTAATTTGGTTAATTTAGCAAGTCATTCATATCTAAGGTTAATCCTATAATGCAATCTTTATCGAAGCCCCCATTTTTAACAATTTCAGGCGGTAGCTTAGGATATTTTTTTCCTTTAATAGAAAATCTTTGATTGTTGTATTTAGAGCAAATAGGACAAGTGCTATTGGTTGTTAAAAATACAGTATCACATTTGAATTCTTTAGCTTTATTTAATTGCTCATTAATTCTTGCTAAGTTAGATATACGTTTATCTGCAAATTCTGGATGTTTTATGCAAATATTATTAAATTCAATTTCAGCAGTTTCATAGTCATTGCTCTGTTGAAGAAATTTAATTAGACGTAAATAATCTTTCTCTAATAAGGGTGGTCTGTCATACATATCCGATAATTGATTAGAATGTTTTAGACAGGCAATAGCTAAGTCCATTTCTTTATTTCTTTTAAAGGATGTTGCAAGTCTTTGTAAGGCATAATAGGAAGGAATTCCATCTATAGTGTCATTAATATTTATTTTTACTATATCATTGATATTTTTTATATTAGAACTTTTAATATCTTTTTTTGGTAATCTCATAATAAATCCCCCTTATTCTGTATTTGAATTTAAAACTAATATTAGGAAGTAATATGCCTGCATTATTCGCTGGTAGTTAAAGCAGGGACATATGCAATACTTTTAATCTGTTGCTTGTCTGTATTCTTCTATAATGTATAAAGTAGGTATAAAGCCAATAAAATAATTATCTAATTTAGCATATACCCCATACTTTGAGCGGTAGCACTCAATGGCTTCTAGCAGAAATTCTTCCGTTACATCAAGATATTCAGCCATTTCGTGAATAGATTTACAATTGGCTTTATAGCAATCAATTAGACCTCTTAAGCCTATTTGTTTGTTATAAGCCCATAGGCGGGCTCTTAATTCCTGCTTCCTGTTAGAAGTGTCTGACATATCTAATATGTTGCCAGTGGAAGTGTAGAAGTGTCCAAGTTCTTCAGCAAGGACACAGGCTTTTTCTTTCTGTGTAGGTAAGTCCTGTTTGATAGCAATACGATTTCCTTTAATTCTTCCTGCGTTAGCAAGCAGAGGTTTTTCTTTTGTAATCAAATTATTGCTATCAGCTTCAATAAGTAATTCCTCGTAATTCAAATTTATCCCCTCTTTTATTTAGAAATTCTCATCATTCATAATATCGTCATCGTTAGCATTCTCTTCGCTGGTTGCGTTCTTAAGAGAATGAGCTGCATCTAATAAATTAGTATCCTGATTATATAAAGGAATATATGTTAGTTCTTCAACACGTTTAGTTGCTTCTTTTTTGCCAAGGTCGTTGAGTACGTTATAGTATTGTAGAATTTTATTAGAAGAATTAATGGAAGTGTGTATTTCCATTTCTTCTGATTTACCGACTAACCAAGCTGGGTTTACAGCTAAGGCATTGGCAATAGAGTCAATAACAGGTAGTTTAATTTTTGTTATTTTACCATTTTCATATCGTTGTATCGTAGATTTAGCAACACCAATTTTTTTAGCTACTTCATCAAGCGTGTATTTTCTTAAAGTACGTGCGTTGTGTATTCTTTTTCCTATTTCAATATTATTCATTAAGAAGCTCCTCCTTATGCTCGTATTATATATCAAACTATTGCACAGTGCAATATATAAAATAAAAAAATAGAAAAAATGTTGCACAATGCTATTGACAGTTGAGTTGCGTAATGCTACAATGCGAATGTCGAAAGGAGGTTTAAGAGTTGATTAATACTAATAAAATCAAAGGACGTATGGCTGAATTACAGCTCACCCAAAAAGATGTAGCGAAAGTACTTAATATAGCACAATCGACAGCAAATCAAAAAATTAATAATATAAGACCGATGGACTTAGATGAAGCTGAAAAGATATGCGATTTATTAAAAATTAAGCCTACAGAATTTGAAATATATTTTTTTTACAAAGAAAGTTGCGTTGCGCAACAAAATAAGGAGGCTTAAATGTGAAATTCGATAATCAAAAATTGAAAAATCGAATTAAAGAGATATATGGAAATCAAATTAGTTTTGCAAAAAAAATGGGATTATCTGAAAGAAGTGTATCGCTAAAACTTACAGGCGTAAGACAATGGACACAGAGTGAAATATACAAAGCGAAAGAGTTGTTGAAAATAGAAGATAAGGAAATAGTAAAGTATTTTTTTATAAGAAATTCGTAATAAAACAAAAAACTGTCAGAGGCGTTATCTCTAACAGTTTAGTGCTAAATTTTTTTACTTTTTATACTTTGCAGATTTTCATCACACATAATAACGCTAAGTGTTTCTATCAAGTATTCCACCACTTATGCTGTTTTAGTTCAGCATTAATTACCTGCCCATTAGCTGGTGGAAATCAAGGAACATCCCGATATGGTGAGGATTTATTAACCAGTTCCAACCCGTTACTCTTGCGAGCATTTGTTACGCCATATCAATTATTACATTATACCCCAGTTTAACGTGCTTTGGGTAACCACAATTGCAACCTTAACTAAAAAGAACAGGGCAGATAAGTTTTTCTATAAGTAGCATATAGAGTCTCCTTTCCTGCCCGATAAGGACAAGTTAATGTTAACAAAAATTGAACATAAGTTCAAGAATTATTTAAAGTAAGTAACATACAAGGAGGTGAGAGCTATTGAAAAGAAAACATATAAGTACATTATCCGTAGTTATGAACCATTCATAGAAGAGAAAGCCAAGACATTTATACAGGCAGTATCAGCTATAAAGAAAATGAAAGTATCTGGCATTAAGCATTATGAAGTTATAAGGATACCATTCAGGGAGAGACATCCAAACTTCCAAATATATTTTTCAACAATAGTGTTGGTGATTATCTGGTTAAAGAGGTGAGAATATGAATTTGCTATTTATGACTACAACACTAATATGTGCTGTTGGTTGGATAAAGAACAGATTAGATAAACTGATATTATCTAATTACTTGATAAGAAAAAACATTCACCCAACAGACCAAGAGTTAGATGAATGTTCAAGATTTGTTATAAAGAAGATATTTCATATCAAGTAAGACCTGTGTATGAATTTATAAGTGATGTGATTACATTAGTTGCAATCTGAGAAAGCACATTAAGAGAAAAGCTTCCAACTTTTCCAGCTATTTCCTTAGTCTTATTCCAGTTTGTATCTTTTCGGATATTATTTATAAATTCGTGGGCTTTTGGAGTTAAATCAACAACGGTGCAACTTCCAGTACAGCTTAGTGAAGAATTATAAAGATAACCATACATATCGCATTGGCGTAAGTGATATAGGACAGTGTCTAAATCATAGTTAGGAAATATTGTATGACAATTATCTTCATCAAGATAAAAAAGCGTTTTCATAGATGTTTTTTCTTCAATTGCAAATAGGATATCTCTTATACAATCAGGATTTAATTTCATTTTAAATAAACTCCTTTCCTAAAAACTAGGTACTGCAATACCAGTAATTAAAGTATAGGAGTAAAAGCAAGATTAAACAAGATATTTAAACAAGGAGCAAAAATATGAATATAACGTCAGTAGCAATAACAACTATTATCTGTATAACAATATTAGTTTTATGCAGAGATGATAAGAAGAGGTGATATTATGGAGCATTTTAATTCAAGGGAAGCACAGGATAAATATTGCAATAGAGAAGGTTATCCACATTGTAGTTGGTCATTCTGCGATTAAATGATTTTATTATTGAATAGGAGGAGTAACTAATGCCTAATATAAAAATAAAGACAGCAGAAGCAGCATTAATAATGGGCTGTAGTCCTCAATTTGTCAGAATAGGGTTACAGCAGGGAATATTGGATATAGGTAATGCAATAAAGATGTCTTCTATCTGGACTTATAACATAAGTGCAGCCGCACTTGCAAAGCGACAAGGAATGTCATTAGAGGAGTTATGTAAAACCTTGGATGAAATAAGAGAAAAGGATAAGCATATATGAATAATATTATGATTTTAGAAGAAAGGAAAAGGCAGAGCAGTGAGAATAACAGGTGAAATAATTGCATTTAACAAAAGAATTAATGCGGCTATTACAGATAGGAGAATAGAGGATGCTTCTAAGTGGTTGTTAAGACTTCACAGATTAGAGTGTAAAGCTGGAGTTTCAATAGGTGATTATCGTTTAAGGAATATATAAAAAGAGCCGCAGTGAGGCAACACTGCAACTCAAGTAAAAAATCTCAATTACAGTGTAGAACATTTAGGAGTAAAAATCAATGTATAAATATATTTGTGAAAGATGTAAGGCAAGATTAGACCCTGGAGAAAAATGTAATTGTGAGGATGAAGAGGTACGTTATCTTCGCAAATTCAAATTAACGAAAACTGGACAATATGAATTTAATTTCAAACAGGAAGAAACCATTAATCTATTAAGAAGATCAGGTTAGGAGATTTAAGTATGAATGAGATGATAGTGTCTGTAGAGCAGACTAATGGAATTTTAAATATCAGTAATTATGATGAGATTAAGGCAAATGTACAGGCTTCAATGGAATTATATAAGACAATGGTATTTACAGAGGATACGCTTATTGAAGCAAAAAGCACCGTTGCTACATTGAGAAAGTTAAGCAAATGCCTTGATGATAAGAGAAAAGATGTAAAAAGGAGATATATGCAGCCTTATGAAGAGTTTGAGGATAAGATAAAAGAACTCCAGCAGATTATTGCAGAGCCAATAGAACTTATAGCCCAACAGACTAAGGAATATGAGGATAAGCGTATCGAACAGAAGAAGGAAGAAATTCAAAAGGTATATGATGACTGTATAGAAGGTATGCAGGAATATCTTCCTTTAAGCAGGATTTATTCTAAGACTTGGGAGAACAAGGGAACCTCTATTAAGAAGATTAAAGAAGCTATAGAAACATTAGTTGATAATGCCAAAATGTCAGTTGAAACAATTAAGAATATGCACAGTGATGCAGAACAGAAAGCACTGGATACATTTAAGAAGACTCTTGATTTGGCAATGTCTATTAATGTAATAACGAAGTATGAAGCTGAAAAAGCAGAGATATTAAGAAAAGAGCAGGAGCGAAAGGCGGAGCAGGAACGTAAGGCAGAAGAAGATAAAAGAATACAGGAAAAAGTTAGCAAGGATGATGTAAAGCAAAATGTTAAAAGCGCAAATGAAGCCTTTGTTGAAGCCTGCAATAGTGTAGATGATGATATGGCAGCAGCCTTTGTTACAGGATCTTATGAACAGCAGAAGAAATTTATATTAAAGATATATTGTTCTGAAACTGAAAAAGATATGATTTGTGAATATATTGATAATATTGGTGTGATGTATCAGGAGGTATGTAATGGCAGAGAGTAAAAGCATTTATGAAAAGCTTGCAGAGATGAGAGTGCAATTGCAGGCAAAGAAATTGATTAAGACTGGAAAAAATACATACAGCAAATATGAGTATTATGAACTTTCAGATTTCCTTCCATCCTGCAATAGTATTGCGGCACAGCATAAGACATTGTTTAAATTTGCAATTAATGAGAACACAGCAAGTCTTACACTTATTAATCTTGAGAATTTAGAGGATGTAATTGAATTCAGCATACCTACCGCTAATGTAAGCATTCAGGGAGCTACTGCAATGCAGAATATTGGTGCGGTAACAACATATGCCAGAAGATACCTCTATATGATAGCAATGGAGATAAGTGAGGATGATAACCTTGATACAGCAGATACTGCGGAAAAGGTTACAAAGGAACAGCAACAGCGGAAAGAAGAAGCTGAACGTAAAGCTCAGGAAGCGAAAGAGGCTGAAATAAAAGCTATGAAGATAACCAAGCCTAAGATAATGACAATTGAACAGGAGATTGAACGAACAGGGGTATCCAGCAAAGTGATATGTGAGCGTTTCAGAGTTAATAGTCTTGAAGAAATTACAGAAGGAATGTTCCCTAAAGTAATGCAGGCTTTAAGGGCAACAGCTTCAAAGCCGGTTATTGAAGAATGAAATGCACAGGAAGATATAAAGATGTATCAATAGATTTTCAGACAATGAAACAGATACTTATGTTAGAAGTAAATGATGATGTGGCTGGACAATTTATTGAGCTTAAAGAAAAGGAAAAGCTGGATATAGAAATTAAGCCCCACAGGGAAAGGCGAAGCCTAGATGCCAATGCTTATTTTCACGTTCTTGTAGGCAAGATAGCTGATAAGCAGAGGTTATCTAAAGCCAAGGTTAAGAATATGCTTCTGGGACAATATGGACAGCCTATGGAAGTTGATGACGGTGTTGCGGCAGTAATAAAAACCAATATACCAATAAATACAGCATATGAAATGGAAGAACCACATTTAAGATATATCAAATATGAAGTTGAAAATGGATTTGAAGTATATTTCTACAAAATCATAAGAGGCAGTCATACATACAATTCTTATGAAATGTCTGTATTAATTGATGGTACTGTGGCAGAAGCAAAAGACCTGGGAATAGACACAATATCTCCTGTAGAGCTGGCACAGCTCAAAGAAAGGTGGAATATATGAGTAAGAAACTTAAAAGTGTATTCACTGATAATATGGATGAATGTATATTCACAGGTTCAACTACAGTAGAACGGCATCATATATTCGGAGGATCTAACAGGAAGAAAAGTGAGAAGTATGGATTTGTAGTTCCACTTCGTCCAGATTTACACCCTAATGGAGTATATGCCGGACAATCTGCCAATGTCATAGACTTAAGGCTTAAGAAAATGGCACAGAAGTATTATGAAGAGAATTATGGTACAAGAGAGTATTTTATACAGGAGTTTGGAAGAAATTATCTGTGACATATAATATCACACAATCTACGTTGTCACAGAAATACATATAAGCCCTGTGGTGCATACTTCCGCAGGGCGGAAAGGAGCTGAATGCTCTATACATTTACAATTAAAGGTACATTGCCAGGCCTTAATGAATATTTAAAGGCGGAAAGAAGCTTTCATAACAGGCATAGCAATGGAAATGATATGAAACAACAGTATCAGGTGATTATATCTAACGCTATAAGGCTTGAATTAAAGCGTACACATATAAATAGTCCTATAAGACTTAAATATACGTTCTATGAGCCAAATAGAAAACGAGACCTTGATAATATAGCAGGAGTTGCACATAAGTTCATACAGGATGCACTTGTTAAATGCAAGGTTATAGATAATGATGGCTGGAATAACATAGTAGGCTTTGAAGATCATTTCTTCATAGATAAACATAACCCACGAATAGAAGTGGTTCTGGAAGAGGTGAAGCCGTGATGACAGAACAGCGTATCGACTACATAAAACAGCTGAACGGGTTTGAAAGGTGGCTCGAAAGTCATTACTTGCCGAGTGCTGCGCAATTATTGTACTACAAGTTATTGAGTATCAATAATATGGCAGGGTGGTGCGAGTGGATACAAGTAGATAACCAGCGAGTAATGTCTCGTTGTCAGATGTCAAGAGAGGCTACGTTAGTCGAAAACAGGAATAAATTAATAGATGCTGGACTCATAGAATTCCAGAGAGGGAAAAAAGGAAGTCCTAATAAATACAAGATTTGTACTTTCAAATCCGTAGTAAAAAGCGTAGGAGAAACCGAAGCAGAAAGCGTAGTACAAACCGAAGGGAAAAGCGTAGGAGAAACCGTAGCCATATATAAACATAAACGAAAACTAAATAATATAGCGCCTGCGCGCGTGAACAACAAATTTAATAATTTTAACCAAAGACCAAAACATTCAGACGAGTTCTATAACTCTGTCCTGGACAACTAACGAAAGGAGCTATAGAGATGATGGATTTAGAAGCTGTAAATCAGTTTAGTAAATCGCTTACGGAAGAAACTAACAGACTTATCAAAATTAGAGCCTTAGCCACAGACATAAGTGCTAAAGCCCTGTACAAAGCAGAATTTGAACCAGATGGTTCAGCGGCTCATTATGAGGCATTTGAGAATATACCAGTGCTTAATGATATAGCTGAGGAAACTGCACAGTTTATCAAGGACCGATTAGATAAATATCTTGAAGATAAAAGCGCAAAACTTGAAGATTGTGTTGCAGCTATGATGGCAGAATTTGGACTTGCACAGGGTAATGATTTGGGAAAAGTAACAGCTGGTTTAAATGGGCCAGGCAATAGCTTAAATAATTCCAAGCAGGCAAAGAACCAGCAGGAAGATAAGAAAGTCTGTGCAACAGGAAAGGCGAATACTCCCAGTTAAAAGAGGTATCTGCTGTGATAAGTGCGGAAAGGCTATTGATACGCAAAAATACAGTTTAGAGGAATATGTGTATAAGCGCATTGTCCGTGGAAAGATGAAATATTATTGCAGTTACAATCATATGCGTGTTGCACAGCTTGAAGATGAAGCTGCAAAGCAGGCAAAGAAGTTGGCACAGCGGAAAGCGAGGAATAAGTAATGGCTAAGTTAAGCAAAGAGGAGCAGGCACGAAGGGAAGGTATGTCATATGCCCTGAGAGTTGCCAGGGAAAAGGGTATAGATGGACTTGAAGAGGAACTTAAGTTCAGACAGGCATATGATGTACCACTTAAGATATCTCAGACAGAGCTTGAGCATTTTGCAGAAACAATTAAACAGACAATAATGGACACAGTGCTTCTGATGAGCTCCTACGTGCTTAGAGATAATTTTGGATTTGGAACTAAGCGTATGAACAGATTTATCCGGAAATTCAACGAATACACAGAGAGCCTTGTTGGTGGATATGTGAAGTGGAAGGATATAGCAGAAGCTATGACAGCAGAAACAGGTATTGAATTCCACATAAGGTCTGATGATGAAGAACTGAGGTGCTGATATGGCAGATGGATATGAGTGTGAAGGTCAGATGAGCATATATGAGTTCCTGGATAAAGAACCGGAGGAGAGAAAGTGGAATCGAATCCCGGATACATTTCCTAAGGAGCGGGGATACCGATATGACCTGCAGATGAAGCTTGTTTACGCAGATGGTACAGAACTAATCACAGCAGCGACATACAACAGGTTGTGTTTCATAATTCCAGGAGCAAGGAAGGACGAAACACCTGTGAAAGAATATTGGAGGTATAAGGAGAATGAAACTACAGATATTTAACAACAATGAGTTCGGACAGATAAGGTCACTTGTACTGGATGACGAAGTGTGGTTTATCGGAAAAGATATCACAATGGCGCTTGGATATTCTAATGACCGCAAGGCATTACAGGATAATGTTGATGCAGATGACAGGCGATTAATTCAAAAGTCACCAGAAGTTACATTAGAAATTCCGAATAGAGGAATAACAGCAATCAATGAGAGTGGACTATATTCATTAATTCTTAGCAGCAAATTATCAAGTGCAAAGAAATTCAAGAAATGGATAACATCAGAGGTGCTTCCAAGCATACGAAAGAAAGGAAGTTATCAGAAGCCGCTTTCAACACAGGAAATGATGAGAATACAGTTAGGTATGATAGATGATGTCTCTGACAGGGTTACAAAGTTAGAAAACACTATGAACATAGATTATGGACAGCAGCACAGTTTGAGTGAGCTTATATCATCAAGGGTTATAGAACTGGTAGGTGGAAAGAAGTCTAATGCATATAGGGAGATAGGCAGGAAGGTGTTCTCAGAAATAAATCACGATTATAAGGATTACTTTAATGTCAATTCAAGAGCTAATACACCAAGGCTTAAATACGAGGAAGCTGTGGAGTATGTAAAGAACTGGATACCAAGCACAAATACAATAATGCTGATTAAGGATTGTAATGCGCAGGTGACTATGCCGGAAGATTGGAGGTAACAAATATGGACGATAGTAGAATACAGGCAATGAGAGATAACCGTGTATATATCAGCGGACCGGTAACAGGCATTGATGATTATATGGAACGCTTCAGCAATGCAGAGAAAGAATTAGAAGCACAAGGATTTGGAGTTATTAATCCTGCAAAGGTTAATGCACAGCTTCCAGCAGATATAACAACCTATGAGGAATATATGAAGATGTCTATTGTGATGTTAAATATGTGTACTCACATATATATGCTTAAAGGTTGGGAGAAGTCCACGGGAGCTAACAGGGAGTTCGGATATGCATTAGCAAGCGATATGATAATTATGAGAGAGTAGGTAGGTGTAGCAAGTGGAAGAACAGTACAATATCAAAGAAATATTGATACAGTATGAAGACTTGGTAAAGGAGAGAGAATCATTAAAAGAATCTATATCTCAGATAGAGAAAAGGATAAGTAAGATGGAGCAGGAAGGATATACTGTAATAGATAGTGTATCAGGTGGAAATGGTGGCAAGCAGCATTTCAAGATAGAAGGCTTCCCATATTCGGAGTATGATACTCAGATGGCATTATTGATGTTAAGAAAGTCGCAGCAGGAAAATGTTCTGGAGAAGATAGAACAGCAGATAGCACTTGCAGAGCATTACATATACCAGATAAAGAGCAGCACTATGAGGAGGATGATTACGTACAGATACATTAACAAATATTCCTGGATAAAAGTTGCACACAGCATGGGGAAGCATTATACCGCAGATGGATGCAGGATGGCTGTTGAAAGATTTTTGAAAGAAAAATAAAAGTCTGTTCG
>ULNT01011968.1_pt1 | contig 14663 bp, 9 predicted proteins | sample 1952001 | NCBI WGS metagenome assembly ULNT01 (sample SAMEA4835585, study PRJEB28245) | human gut metagenome | biome: gut microbiome; material: fecal sample | place: Denmark | collected 2008
ATCCGGATTTTCTGGAAGTACAATTGAAGTCATTCAAAGACTTTCTACAACTGGACACCCCACCCGAGAAACGTAAGAACGAGGGACTGTATAAAGTATTTGCTGAAAACTTCCCCATTGCCGATACAAGAAATAATTTTGTTCTTGAGTTTTTGGACTACTATATTGATCCGCCGCGCTATACCATTGATGAATGTATAGAGCGAGGGCTTACATATAGCGTGCCTTTGAAGGCAAAATTGAAATTATATTGTACCGACCCCGACCACGAAGATTTTGACACGGTCATTCAGGACGTGTTCCTCGGTCCTATTCCTTACATGACGGATAAGGCAACATTCGTCATCAACGGTGCGGAACGTGTGGTTGTATCCCAGCTTCACCGTTCACCGGGCGTATTCTTCGGACAGAGCGTACATGCCAACGGTACCAAGTTGTACTCAGCCCGTATCATCCCGTTCAAGGGTTCGTGGATTGAGTTTGCCACCGACATCAACAACGTCATGTATGCGTACATTGACCGTAAGAAGAAATTGCCGGTTACCACTTTGCTGAGAGCCATCGGATTTGAGAATGACAAGGACATTCTCGAGATTTTTAATTTGGCGGAAGACGTGAAGGTGAACAAGACGAACCTCAAGAAGATGGTGGGACGTAAGTTGGCCGCACGTGTGTTGAAAACATGGATTGAGGATTTTGTAGACGAAGATACCGGTGAAGTTGTTTCCATCGAGCGTAACGAAGTCGTTATTGACCGTGAAACTGTAATCGAGCCGGAACATGTTGACATTATATTAGAGTCGGGCGTTCAGAATATCCTCGTACACAAGGAAGAACCGAACCAGTCTGACTATTCTATCATATATAATACTCTGCAGAAGGATCCGAGTAACTCGGAAAAAGAAGCTGTACTCTACATCTACCGCCAGTTGCGTAATGCAGACCCTGCCGATGATGCCAGTGCACGCGAGGTTATCAATAACCTGTTCTTCTCAGAGAAGAGATATGACCTGGGTGATGTAGGCCGTTATCGTATCAACAGAAAGTTGAACTTGACGACCGATATGGACGTGCGTGTCCTTACCAAGGAAGATATTATCGAAATTATCAAATATCTCATCGAGTTGATTAACTCGAAAGCGGATGTGGACGATATCGACCACTTGAGCAACCGTCGTGTGCGTACAGTGGGCGAACAGTTGTCCAATCAGTTTGCCATCGGTCTGGCACGTATGTCGCGTACTATCCGCGAGCGTATGAACGTCCGTGACAATGAAGTCTTTACTCCGATTGACCTGATTAACGCCAAGACAATCTCTTCCGTTATCAATTCATTCTTTGGAACGAATGCTTTGTCACAGTTCATGGACCAGACCAACCCGCTGGCCGAGATTACTCACAAACGCCGTATGTCTGCCCTGGGTCCCGGCGGTCTGTCACGCGAGCGTGCAGGCTTCGAGGTTCGTGACGTACACTATACTCACTACGGACGTCTTTGTCCTATCGAGACTCCTGAAGGTCCGAACATCGGTTTGATTTCTTCACTCTGTGTGTTCGCGAAAATCAACGAGCTTGGCTTCATTGAAACTCCGTACCGCAAGGTGGCAGAGGGTAAGGTTGATCTTTCTGACGAAGGTTTGGTTTACCTCACCGCAGAAGAAGAGGAAGCCAAGATTATTGCTCAGGGTAATGCTCCTTTGAACGATGACGGTACTTTTGTACGTGATAAAGTAAAATCCCGTCAGGATGCCGACTATCCGGTGGTTCCTCCTTCCGAGGTGGAATTGATGGACGTATCTCCCCAGCAGATTGCTTCTATTGCGGCTTCTTTGATTCCGTTCTTGGAGCATGATGACGCCAACCGTGCATTGATGGGATCAAACATGATGCGCCAGGCTGTTCCTTTATTGAAGAGCGAAGCTCCGATTGTAGGTACCGGTATCGAACGCCAGCTGGCACGCGATTCTCGTACGCAGATTACTGCCGAGGGTGACGGTGTGGTTGAATTCGTGGATGCAACGACTATCCGTATTCTGTACGACCGTACGGAGGAGGAAGAGTTCGTAAGCTTCGAGCCTGCATTGAAAGAATATAATATCCCGAAGTGGCGCCGTACCAACCAGAATATGACGATTGACCTCCGTCCGATTTGCGAGAAGGGTCAGCGCGTGACTGCAGGTCAAATCCTGACGGAAGGTTATTCAACCGAAGACGGAGAACTTGCACTGGGTAAGAACCTGCTGGTTGCTTACATGCCGTGGAAGGGCTATAACTATGAGGATGCTATCGTACTGAATGAACGTGTGGTTCGTGAGGACCTTTTGACCTCTGTACACGTAGAAGAATATTCTTTGGAAGTTCGCGAAACGAAGCGTGGTATGGAAGAGTTGACCTCTGACATTCCTAACGTAAGTGAGGAAGCGACTAAAGACCTTGACGAAAACGGTATTGTTCGTGTGGGTGCCCGCATCGAACCGGGTGATATCCTTATCGGTAAGATTACTCCGAAGGGTGAATCGGATCCTTCTCCGGAAGAGAAACTGCTCCGTGCCATCTTCGGTGACAAGGCCGGTGATGTGAAGGATGCTTCTTTGAAAGCCTCTCCTTCTTTGAAGGGTGTTGTTATCGGTAAGCGTCTGTTCTCCCGTGTTGTCAAGACCCGCAGCTCCAAGCTGGCCGACAAGGCTCTGTTACCGAAGATTGACGATGAGTTCGACGCTAAGATTGGTGACCTCAAGAAAGTGTTGATAAACAAGCTGTTGAAGCTTACAGAAAATTATACATCGGAAGGTGTGAAGGATTACATGGGTGCCGACATTATTTCCAAAGGCGCCAGATTCTCTGCTTCCGACTTCAGCGATTTGGACTTCACCGCTGTTCAGTTGAGCAACTGGACGAAGGATGAACATACCAACGGACTGATTCGTGCATTGGTGATGAACTTCATCAAGAAGTACAAGGAACTCGATGCCGAGCTGAAACGCAAGAAGTTCGCCATCACTATCGGTGACGAGTTGCCCGCAGGTATCATTCAGATGGCCAAGGTATACATTGCCAAGAAACGTAAGATTGGTGTCGGTGACAAGATGGCCGGTCGTCACGGTAACAAGGGTATTGTTTCCCGTGTGGTACGCCAGGAAGACATGCCGTTCCTTGCTGACGGTACTCCGGTAGACATCGTGCTGAATCCGTTGGGTGTGCCTTCACGTATGAACATCGGTCAGATATTCGAGGCCGTTCTCGGGCGTGCCGGAAAAAACCTGGGCGTGAAGTTTGCCACTCCTATCTTTGACGGTGCATCTTTGGACGATTTGAACGAATGGACCGATAAGGCCGGCTTGCCTCGCTACGGCAAGACAACGCTGTATGATGGTGGTACCGGTGAAGCATTCGAGCAGCAGGCTACGGTAGGTGTGACTTACATGCTGAAGCTCGGTCACATGGTTGAAGACAAGATGCACGCACGTTCCATCGGTCCGTACTCACTCATTACGCAACAGCCGTTGGGTGGTAAGGCACAGTTCGGTGGTCAGCGTTTTGGAGAAATGGAAGTTTGGGCACTCGAAGCGTTCGGTGCCGCACACATTCTGCAGGAAATCCTGACTATCAAGTCTGATGACGTTGTAGGACGTTCCAAGGCTTATGAAGCAATCGTGAAGGGTGAACCGATGCCTGCTCCGGGTATCCCCGAGTCACTGAACGTATTGCTGCACGAGTTGAGAGGTTTGGGCTTGAGCATCAACTTAGAATAATGGATAATTGATAATTGAGAGTGGATAATGCAAGTTACCATTCTCAATTATCGGTTTTCAGTTTTTCAATTTCAATTTTCCATTGTCAATTATCAATTAAATAAATTTATGGCTTTTAGAAAAGATAACAAGATAAAGAGTAATTTCTCGAAAATCTCTATCGGTTTGGCTTCTCCTGAGGAAATCCTTGAGAATTCGAGTGGTGAAGTTTTAAAGCCTGAAACCATCAACTATCGTACGTATAAGCCCGAACGCGACGGATTGTTCTGCGAGCGCATCTTTGGTCCTATCAAGGATTACGAGTGCCATTGCGGTAAGTACAAGCGTATCCGTTACAAAGGCATCGTCTGCGACCGTTGTGGTGTGGAAGTGACTGAAAAGAAAGTGCGCCGTGAGCGTATGGGACACATCCAGCTCGTTGTGCCCGTGGCTCACATCTGGTACTTCCGTTCACTTCCCAACAAAATCGGTTACTTGTTGGGCTTGCCCACCAAGAAGCTGGATGCCATTATCTATTACGAGCGTTATGTTGTCATTCAGCCGGGTGTACTGTCCGATGAAGTGGCACAGTATGACTTGCTTGAAGAAGGAGAATACCTGGACTTGCTGGAAAAGTTGCCGAAAGACAACCAGTTCCTCGAAGATTCAGATCCCAATAAGTTCATTGCCAAGATGGGCGCGGAAGCTATCTACGATTTGCTGTCACGCCTCGACCTTGACTCTTTGTCTTACGAACTGCGTAACCGTGCCGGAAGCGATGCTTCACAGCAACGCAAGACCGAAGCTCTGAAACGTCTTCAGGTAGTTGAGTCGTTCCGTGCATCACGCGGACGCAACAAGCCCGAGTGGATGATTGTACGCATTGTACCGGTTATTCCACCCGAACTTCGTCCGTTGGTCCCATTGGATGGCGGCCGTTTCGCAACTTCTGACTTGAATGACCTTTACCGTCGTGTCATCATCCGTAACAACCGTCTGAAGAGATTGATTGAAATCAAAGCTCCTGAAGTGATTTTGCGTAATGAAAAACGTATGTTGCAGGAAGCTGTCGACTCTCTGTTTGATAACTCCCGTAAATCGAGTGCAGTGAAGACCGACGCTAACCGTCCGTTGAAGTCACTTTCCGACAGTTTGAAGGGTAAGCAAGGACGTTTCCGTCAGAACTTGTTGGGTAAGCGTGTCGACTATTCCGCACGTTCTGTAATCGTTGTAGGTCCGGAGCTGAAGATGGGCGAATGCGGTATCCCTAAACTGATGGCAGCCGAGCTTTACAAGCCGTTCATCATTCGTAAGCTCATTGAGCGTGGTATCGTGAAGACGGTAAAGAGCGCCAAGAAGATTGTAGACCGCAAGGAACCCGTTATCTGGGACATTTTGGAACACGTGATGAAGGGGCATCCGGTGCTGTTGAACCGTGCCCCGACACTTCACCGTCTGGGTATCCAGGCATTCCAGCCTAAAATGATTGAAGGTAAGGCAATCCAGCTGCACCCGTTGGCATGTACGGCGTTCAATGCCGACTTCGACGGTGACCAGATGGCCGTGCACTTGCCGTTGAGCAACGAAGCGATTCTGGAAGCACAGATGCTAATGCTCCAGTCACACAATATATTGAACCCTGCCAACGGTGCTCCTATCACTGTGCCTGCTCAGGATATGGTACTTGGTCTGTACTATATTACGAAGCTGCGCAAGGGTGCCAAGGGTGAAGGCCTGACATTCTACGGTCCTGAGGAAGCGCTGATTGCCTACAATGAAGGTAAGTGCGACATCCATGCTCCGGTAAGCGTAATAGTGAAAGACGTTGACGAGAATGGTAACATTGTGGACAAGATGATGCACGATACCTCCGTGGGCCGTGTCATTGTCAACGAAATTGTTCCGGCAGAAGCAGGATATATCAATACGATTATCTCCAAGAAGTCACTCCGAGACATCATCAGTCACGTAATCAAGGTGTGTGGTGTTGCCAAGGCAGCCGACTTCCTCGACGGAATCAAGAACCTCGGTTATTACATGGCCTTCAAGGGTGGTTTGTCGTTCAACTTGGGCGATATCATTATCCCGGAAGAGAAGGAAGCATTAGTACAGAAAGGTTATGATGAAGTAGAGCAGGTAATCAATAACTATAACATGGGTTTCATCACGAACAACGAGCGTTACAACCAGGTAATCGATATCTGGACGCACGTGAACTCTGAGTTGTCCAACATCCTGATGAAAACCATTTCAAGCGACGACCAGGGTTTCAACTCTGTATACATGATGCTGGATTCCGGTGCCCGTGGTTCTAAGGAACAGATTCGTCAGCTCTCCGGTATGCGTGGTTTGATGGCGAAGCCCCAGAAAGCAGGTGCCGAAGGCGGTCAGATTATCGAAAACCCGATTCTTTCTAACTTTAAGGAAGGTCTGTCCGTGTTGGAGTACTTTATCTCTACCCACGGTGCCCGTAAGGGTCTTGCCGATACCGCTTTGAAGACGGCCGATGCCGGATACCTGACCCGTCGTCTGGTTGACGTATCGCATGATGTGATTATTAATGAAGAAGACTGCGGCACGCTCCGCGGATTGGTTTGTACGGCACTGAAGAACAATGATGAAACCATTGCCACTCTGTATGAACGTATCCTGGGTCGTGTATCCGTACATGATATTGTTCATCCTACAACTGGCGAACTGATTGTGGCCGGCGGTGAGGAAATTACCGAGGACATTGCACAACGCATTGAAGACTCTCCAATCGAGAGCGTTGAAATCCGTTCTGTATTGACCTGCGAATCCAAGAAAGGTGTTTGTGCCAAGTGTTACGGACGTAACCTGGCTTCCAGCCGTATGGTTCAGAAGGGCGAGGCAGTCGGCGTAATCGCTGCACAGTCTATCGGTGAGCCGGGTACACAGTTGACACTGCGTACATTCCATGCCGGTGGTACGGCAGCCAATATTGCTGCCAACGCAAGCATCGTGGCCAAGAATCCTGCCCGTCTGGAATTCGAAGAACTCCGTACGGTAGACGTTATCGACGAAGCAGGCGAACCGGCAAAGGTAGTGGTAGGCCGTTTGGCCGAAGTGCGTTTCGTGGATGTCAACACAGGTATTGTGCTTTCCACTCATAATGTACCCTACGGTTCTACGCTCTATGCAGCCGATGGTGAAATGGTAGAGAAAGGCAAGATGATTGCCCGTTGGGACCCGTTCAACGCGGTTATCATTACCGAAGCTACCGGTAAGATTGAATTTGAAGGCGTTATTGAAAACGTGACTTATAAGGTAGAGTCTGATGAATCTACCGGTTTGCGCGAAATCATCATCATTGAGTCTAAGGATAAGACGAAGGTGCCTACCGCACACATCATGACAGAAGACGGCGAACTGATCCGTACATACAACTTGCCAGTAGGTGGCCACGTAGTGGTTGAAGACGGTCAGAAGGTAAAGGCCGGTGAAGTTATCGTGAAGATTCCGCGTGCCGTAGGTAAAGCGGGTGATATCACGGGTGGTCTTCCCCGTGTCACTGAGTTGTTCGAGGCACGTAACCCGTCTAATCCCGCTGTGGTTTCAGAAATCGACGGTGAGGTTACCATGGGTAAGGTGAAACGCGGTAATCGCGAAATCATCGTTACTTCCAAGACCGGTGAAGTGAAGAAGTACCTCGTACCGTTGTCCAAGCAGATTCTGGTTCAGGAGAACGACTATGTACGTGCCGGTACTCCGTTGTCTGACGGTGCTATCACACCTGCGGACATCCTGGCTATCAAAGGTCCTACGGCCGTGCAGGAATATATTGTGAACGAGGTTCAGGACGTTTACCGTCTGCAGGGTGTGAAGATTAATGATAAGCACTTTGAAATCATCGTTCGTCAGATGATGCGCAAGGTGGAAATCGACGAGCCAGGTGATACCCGCTTCCTGGAACAGCAAGTTGTTGACAAGATGGAATTCATGGAAGAGAACGACCGTATCTGGGGAAAGAAGGTGGTAGTGGATGCTGGAGATTCCCAGAGTCTGCAGGCTGGCCAGATTGTGACGGCCCGCAAGCTGCGTGACGAGAACTCCATGTTGAAACGCCGCGACTTGAAACCCGTGGAAGTGCGCGACGCTGTACCTGCGACTTCTACTCAGATTCTTCAAGGTATCACCCGTGCTGCATTGCAGACTTCAAGCTTCATGTCGGCTGCTTCCTTCCAGGAAACGACGAAGGTACTGAACGAGGCTGCCATCAACGGAAAGGTGGACCGTCTGGAAGGTATGAAGGAGAACGTAATTTGCGGTCACCTGATTCCTGCCGGTACCGGACAACGCGAGTTCGAGAAGATTATCGTTGGCTCCAAAGAAGAGTACGACCGTATGCTTGCCAACAAGAAGACGGTACTTGATTATGCTGTAGACGAGAAAGTAGAGGGATAGCCTTACAACGTCAATATAATTCTATTAAATAGAGAGGGAATATCCTATAAGAAGGAGTATTCCCTCTCTGTTTTATCTTTGCCTCTTCCTTCTGTACTGCAATGCTTCTGTATGTTTGTTACAGTGCTACTGCAAAACGGTTGCAGTGGCTTGCTCCTTTTTCAGAACGGATTATTATGTGTCTTTTTGAACTTAAATGTATATCATCCGAAAAAAAAGAGTACTTTTGGTCTATCTTTTAAGAACATTTTAAAAACAATTGTGCAACATGGAAAATCAAGAAAACAACAACGGTCAACTCCAGATAGAATTGAAGGAAGAAGTGGCGCAAGGTACATATGCCAATTTGGCTATTATAACTCATTCCAGTTCGGAATTTATTCTCGACTTTATCCGCGTGATGCCTGGAATGCCAAAGGCTGGCGTGCAATCGCGCATAGTTTTGGCACCCGAACATGCCAAGCGTTTGCTGCGTGCACTCGAAGAGAATATTGGGAAATATGAACGCGCTTTCGGACTGATTCGCATGCCGGACGAACAAACATTTCCGCCTCTTCCCAACATCAAGGGTGAAGCGTAAAATCAAAAAAAAACTTGTAGTGCATTGATTATTCAAAACTTATTAGTATCTTTGCAGCCCAAAAGTGTATAGTTTTGAATTAATATAAACAATAATATATAACTAAAAACAATTAAAATGCCTACAATTCAGCAATTAGTAAGAAAAGGACGCGAAGTGCTGGTGGAGAAATCAAAGTCTCCAGCCTTGGACTCTTGTCCTCAAAGACGTGGCGTTTGCGTGAGAGTGTATACAACCACTCCGAAGAAGCCGAATTCAGCTATGCGTAAAGTAGCTCGTGTACGTTTGACCAATGGTAAAGAGGTGAACTCTTATATTCCGGGAGAAGGTCACAACTTGCAGGAACACTCTATCGTGTTGGTACGTGGTGGTCGTGTAAAAGACCTTCCGGGTGTGCGTTATCACATCGTACGTGGTACTTTGGATACTGCAGGTGTTGCAGGTCGTACACAAAGACGTTCCAAATACGGCGCAAAACGTCCGAAACCGGGTCAAGCAGCTCCTGCTAAGAAGAAATAATCTGGTGGCCTGATTCCCAAAATAGGAAAATTTAAAGTAATAACTTACGTTTTAGTTTGTTGGAAATGCTAAAGGTTGAGTAAATTCTCCGGAGGGAGAGTTGAAGAAGACAGAAGTAAACAACCAAGAACGAAAAACATTATTCTTTCAGACAAATGAGAAAAGCAAAACCAAAAAAACGCGTTATCCTTCCGGATCCCGTGTTCAATGATGTAAAAGTTTCCAAGTTCGTGAATCACTTGATGTACGATGGAAAGAAGAACACTTCTTATGAAATCTTCTATGCTGCGTTGGAAACAGTGAAGAACAAAATGCAGAACGAAGAGAAATCCGCTCTTGAAATCTGGAAAAAAGCTCTGGATAATGTGACTCCTCAAGTGGAAGTTAAGTCTCGCCGTGTGGGTGGTGCTACTTTCCAGGTTCCTACAGAAATCCGTGCTGACCGTAAGGAATCAATTTCCATGAAGAACTTGATTATCTTTGCACGTAAGCGTGGCGGTAAATCAATGGCTGATAAGCTGGCTGCCGAAATCATGGATGCTTTCAATGAACAGGGCGGTGCTTACAAACGTAAAGAAGATATGCATAGAATGGCAGAAGCTAACCGTGCATTTGCTCATTTCAGATTCTAATACTATAAGAGACTAACCAATTAGAAGATTAAAAAACTTAAAGTAAGGGAATTAGAAAATGGCAAAGCATGATTTACATTTGACACGTAATATCGGTATCATGGCCCACATCGATGCCGGAAAGACAACGACTTCTGAACGTATTTTGTTTTACACGGGTTTGACCCACAAAATCGGTGAGGTACACGATGGTGCCGCTACAATGGACTGGATGGAGCAAGAACAAGAACGTGGTATCACTATCACTTCTGCTGCTACTACCACTCGTTGGAAATATGCCGGTAATACTTATAAAATCAATTTGATTGATACTCCGGGACACGTGGACTTTACTGCTGAGGTAGAACGCTCTTTACGTGTGTTGGACGGTGCTGTCGCTGCTTATTGTGCAGTTGGTGGCGTTGAACCGCAATCTGAAACAGTTTGGCGTCAAGCAGACAAGTACAATGTGCCACGTATCGGTTATGTTAATAAAATGGACCGTTCCGGTGCAGACTTCTTCGAAGTAGTTCGCCAAATGAAGGACGTTTTGGGTGCTAATCCATGTCCTATCGTTATCCCTATTGGCGCTGAAGAAACTTTCAAGGGGTTGGTTGACCTTATTAAAATGAAAGCTATCTATTGGCATGATGAGACAATGGGGGCTGACTATACGGTGGAGGAAATTCCTGCCAATTTAGTAGACGAAGCCAATGAATGGAGAGATAAGATGCTCGAAAAAGTAGCTGAGTTTGACGATGCCTTGATGGAGAAATATTTCGATGATCCTTCTACTATTACAGAAGAAGAGGTTTTGAGAGCTCTTCGTAACGCAACAGTACAGATGGCTGTTGTTCCGATGCTGTGTGGATCTTCATTCAAGAACAAAGGTGTACAGACTTTGCTTGACTATGTTTGTGCATTCTTGCCTTCTCCGTTGGATACTCCGAATATCATAGGAACTAATCCTGATACTGGTTTGGAGGAAGATCGTAAGCCGGATGATGATGAAAAAACATCTGCTTTGGCATTTAAGATTGCTACTGACCCGTATGTCGGTCGTCTGACTTTCTTCCGTGTTTATTCAGGAAAAATTGAAGCGGGTTCTTATATTTATAATTCCCGTTCAAGGAAGAAGGAGCGTGTGTCCCGTTTGTTCCAGATGCATTCTAACAAGCAGAATCCGGTAGAAGTTATCGGTGCTGGTGATATTGGTGCTGGCGTAGGTTTCAAGGATATACATACTGGTGATACATTGTGTGACGAAACTGCACCGATTGTATTGGAATCTATGGACTTTCCGGAACCGGTTATCGGTATCGCAGTTGAGCCTAAGACTCAGAAGGATATGGATAAACTGTCAAATGGTCTGGCTAAGCTGGCTGAAGAAGACCCGACGTTCACAGTTAAGACTGACGAACAGACTGGTCAGACAGTTATCTCTGGTATGGGCGAGCTTCACTTGGATATTATTATCGACCGTCTGAAACGTGAGTTCAAGGTTGAATGTAACCAGGGTAAGCCTCAGGTTAACTATAAGGAAGCTATCACTAAGACAGTCAACTTGCGTGAAGTTTACAAGAAGCAGTCCGGTGGTCGTGGTAAGTTCGCTGATATTATCGTGAACATCGGCCCGGTTGATGAAGACTTCAAGGAAGGCGGATTGCAATTCGTCGACGAAGTGAAGGGTGGTAACATTCCTAAGGAATTTATCCCGTCTGTACAGAAGGGCTTCACTACTGCCATGAAGAATGGTGTGTTGGCAGGTTATCCGTTGGATTCACTGAAAGTAACCTTGATTGACGGTTCTTTCCACCCGGTTGACTCTGACCAGTTGTCATTCGAAATCTGTGCTATCCAGGCATATAAGAATGCTTGTGCTAAGGCAGGTCCGGTGCTGATGGAGCCTATCATGAAGCTGGAAGTTGTTACTCCGGAAGAGAACATGGGTGACGTTATCGGTGACTTGAACAAGCGTCGTGGCCAGGTGGAAGGTATGGAATCCAGCCGTTCCGGTGCACGTATCGTGAAGGCAATGGTTCCGCTGGCAGAAATGTTCGGTTACGTAACAGCATTGCGTACCATCACTTCTGGTCGTGCAACCTCTTCAATGGTATACTCTCACCACGCCCAGGTTTCCAACTCTATTGCCAAGGCAGTATTGGAGGAAGTAAAAGGTCGTACTGACTTAATCTAAAAAAAACTTGAAGTCCCGTAGGCTAGCGAATGACTCTTAGCCTGCGGAACTTCATCTTATATAACTATTTAATAATTAAAGACAGTAATGAGTCAAAAAATTAGAATCAAACTGAAATCTTACGACCACAACTTGGTTGACAAGTCAGCTGAGAAGATTGTAAGAACGGTGAAGACAACGGGCGCCATCGTTAGCGGTCCGATTCCTCTTCCTACGCACAAGCGTATCTTTACCGTGAACCGTTCGACTTTCGTTAACAAGAAGTCGCGTGAACAATTCGAACTCTCTTCTTACAAGAGACTGATTGACATCTATAGCTCAACAGCTAAGACAGTAGATGCTCTGATGAAGTTGGAGTTGCCGAGTGGTGTGGAAGTAGAAATCAAAGTGTAAGTATTAAAAATTAAGTGAAATGCCAGGATTATTAGGAAAAAAAATCGGAATGACATCCGTTTTCAGTGCCGATGGTAAGAATGTACCATGCACTGTTATCGAAGCAGGTCCTTGTGTTGTTACTCAAGTGAAAACTGTAGAAAAGGACGGTTATGAAGCTGTTCAGCTGGGCTTCCAGGACAAGAAGGAGAAGCACACTACAAAGCCTTTGATGGGGCACTTTAAGAAAGCTGGAGTAACTCCCAAGAAACACTTGGCTGAGTTCAAAGAATTTGAAACAGAGTTGAATCTGGGTGACACTGTTACCGTAGAACTGTTCAATGACGCAACTTTTGTTGACGTTGTAGGTACTTCTAAGGGTAAAGGTTTCCAGGGTGTAGTAAAACGCCATGGTTTTGGTGGTGTAGGCCAGACTACTCACGGTCAGCACAACCGCGCTCGTAAGCCGGGTTCTATCGGTGCTTGTTCTTACCCTGCAAAAGTATTCAAAGGAATGCGCATGGGCGGACAGCTTGGTGGCGACAGAGTAACTGTTCAAAACCTGCAGGTATTAAAGGTAATCGCGGAGCACAATCTTCTTTTGATTAAGGGATCTGTTCCTGGTTGCAAAGGTTCAATCGTAATAATTGAGAAATAATGGAAGTTAACGTATTAAATATTAAAGGTGAAGACACTGGGAGAAAGATTACGTTAAACGAGTCTATCTTCGGAATTGAGCCCAACGACCACGCTATCTACTTGGATGTTAAACAGTTTATGGCTAACCAGCGTCAGGGTACACACAAGTCAAAGGAAAGAAGCGAAATCAGTGGTTCTACTCGTAAAATCGGTCGCCAGAAAGGTGGTGGTGGTGCACGTCGTGGTGACATGAACTCACCGGTACTTGTTGGTGGTGGACGCGTATTCGGTCCGAAACCGAGAGATTACTACTTCAAATTAAACAAAAAAGTAAAGGCTCTGGCTCGTAAGTCAGCTTTGTCATACAAGGCTCAGAACAACGCAGTTGTAGTAGTAGAAGACTTCTCTTTTGAAGCTCCGAAGACTAAAGATTTTGTTGCAATGACAAAAAATCTTAAAGTTTCTGACAAAAAGCTGCTTGTGATTTTACCAGAAGCAAATAAAAACGTATATTTGTCGGCTCGTAATGTGAAGGGTGCTAATGTGCAGACTATCTCAGGGTTAAATACTTACAGAGTATTGGACGCTGGGGTCGTTGTGTTTGCTGAAAGTGCACTTTCTGCTATCGACAATATCTTAATGTAAAAAGGAGGCTTAAATAATGGGAATTATTATTAAACCGTTAGTGACAGAGAAGATGACTGCAATTACTGATAAGACGAATAATCGTTTCGGCTTTATCGTGCGTCCTGAAGCTAATAAACTGGAAATTAAGAAGGAAGTTGAAGCCCTTTACAACGTTACAGTAGTTGATGTGAATACAATGAAGTATGCCGGCAAAAACAAGAGCCGCTATACTCGTGCCGGTATCATCAACGGACGTACGAATGCGTTCAAGAAGGCTATCGTTACGTTGAAAGAAGGAGATACTATTGATTTTTATAGCAATATTTAATAAAAATGGCAGTACGTAAATTTAAGCCCACAACACCGGGGCAAAGACATAAAATTATTGGTACTTACGAAGAGATTACTGCACGGGTACCAGAAAAGTCTCTTGTATTTGGTAAGAAATCTTCAGGTGGTCGTAACAACGAAGGTAAGATGACTATGCGCTACATCGGTGGCGGTAGTAAGAAGATTATTCGTATCGTAGATTTCAAGAGAAATAAAGACGGTGTGCCTGCAGTGGTTAAAACAATTGAATACGATCCGAATCGTTCGGCTCGTATCGCTTTGTTGTTTTATGCAGATGGAGAAAAAAGATATATTATTGCTCCCAATGGATTGCAAGTTGGTACGACTTTGATGTCAGGTGAGACTGCCGCTCCGGAAATCGGAAACGCACTTCCGCTTCAGAATATTCCGGTCGGTACTGTAATTCACAACATCGAATTACGTCCGGGACAAGGCGCTGCCTTGGTTCGCTCGGCTGGTAACTTCGCTCAGTTGACTTCTAGAGAAGGTAAGTACTGCGTTATCAAGTTGCCTTCAGGTGAGGTTCGTCAGATCCTCAGTACTTGTAAGGCTACTATTGGTAGTGTAGGTAACTCAGATCATGGATTGGAAAGTTCAGGTAAAGCTGGACG
>ULNT01035705.1_pt1 | contig 14270 bp, 13 predicted proteins | sample 1952001 | NCBI WGS metagenome assembly ULNT01 (sample SAMEA4835585, study PRJEB28245) | human gut metagenome | biome: gut microbiome; material: fecal sample | place: Denmark | collected 2008
CCGTCATATAGCATAAGATATTGAGAGAAGCCTTCGGGCAGTTCCACATCTTCCATATCAGTAACCGTAAAGAGTACACTCACTTCACCGTTCAGCAAGAGAACGCAAAAAACGAAATCATTCAAATTCTTCATATACAACCGGATTAAATGTAAAACCTAAAATTATTCTTCAGCTAGATTTAGACCTTTTTTAAAAACCTTTGTCTTGGTTCGGTCTTTTGTCCGCTGACTTTTTTTTTAGATTGAGAATCATTCCCCATCTGAGTTTGAGCCTTTTTTTTACGGCTTATCGAGGTACGGGAGAGTGGAATCAGAAAAGTTTTGAACGGAAAAAATGTTGGGGAGGCCTGACGACATCGTTATTTTTTCAGGGCAAAGGCCGGAGGCCGGAACTCTTTCGTTTCCACTAACCCTTATAAATTTGCCGTCAAAAAACAAAGGCGCTCTGATGGGGACATTTCGACTAAGTTCGAGGAAGCGGACAGCAGAAAAGACCGATGAAAGACAATCGGAAAAGGAAAGAATACCGATTTCCAGTAACACATTAAAGGTCATCAATCTTTGGGGTAGGTATGAACACACGACAAAGCAACCCGGACATACCACGATGAGGTGGCGGGTTAAAGTCCGCGTTAGGGATAGAAGGAAAAAGCCCACAGCAAGGCGAGGACTTGACACGGATAGCCCGGCAGCTTTCTGCAACGTCCGTAATATGTCTCGTTAAAAAAGACCCGTTTCATGAATTTAAGAGTTTCCTCTCCGAAAGATATGACCGTTACAGAAACGGCACAAAAAAAGCGGTCAAGAAACCTTGACCGCTCCACCCATGCATATTTCCTGATGGGCTTTACCAGAGCCCTGCTTGATTTTCCAAATATAGCAAATTAAATCAGAAAAACAAAAAGATAAATGAGAAAGTCACGAGTTACCTGGAAGTGTATTCTTGCTTTCATCATTAACCCTACGTTCCTAAATGGAACATGTGCTATCTGTATCAAGTTCACCGCTGTTATAGCCATTATTAAATGGCCGGTCTCTATGTTCCGAATAGTCAACCTTTTTTAGGCTAAGACACGACGTGTATTCGTAGAGATGGTTGCGACTCGGAGAAGGGATGAAACCTTCCGGGATATGGGTGCGTGTCGGTGGGTCATATATTGTACTGTTACAGTTTGTCAGTTATAAGGTCGGGTTCTATCTTCAGCTTTGAGAAAGCGAACATTTTCTTGCCCAGATCTTTCAGCGAAGCTCCGATATGGTAAACTTCCTTATCGTCAACTATCAGGAAACGGTCATGGCTGTTCCTGTAAGTTCTGATATTAATCGGTGGGTACTGGTCATTATGCTTGTCAAGGTCAAGCTGCAGCTGCGGAGTAATCTTCTGCGTATAAATAGTGGCAGACACACCCGGATTGCGCTTACACAGCATAAGCAACACAGAATCATCGACATAGTTGTCTATCAAAAGAAGGGATTTTTGGGCAGACCTGATAAGATCCGTTGCAAACTTGTAGGCATCGAATATCTGTCCGTCAAAGAAGATACCTTCCACCGGTGGAAGTGAGGTACGGACAAAGAAGTCTATCTTTTCCGAATGTAAGGCGACAGTTTTTTCAAGTTGTTCAATACGTTGATTAATAGCATATCCTTTAATCATATATTCTTTAAGAATGGTATTCGCCCACCTTCTAAAGTCAACACCTCTTCTTGATTTTACTCGAAAACCAACAGATATAACCATATCAAGATTATAATGTTCAGTCTGATAAACTTTACCATCAGCAGCAGTTGTCGCAAATTTTGCGACAACTGGAACATTATCCAGTTCTTCTTTAAGAGCATTATTAATATGCTTACCAATTGTCTTTACATCACGGTCAAATAGTTCAGCAAGTTGTGAACGATTCAACCATACATTATCTCCATCTAACCTAACTTCTAGTCTAAGAGAATCATTAGGCTGATATAGTATTATTTCTCCTTGTTCCATTTTGTTTGGAATTTATACAGAATATTATTCAACAAAGAAATCACAATCATAAACATCTGTACCAGAAGGGAACTTCACCCTTACACAGTAGTTGCCACAGACAATGAATTTGTCAGAGACGACAGTTCCGACTTCTCCAGTGTTCGGATCTGTAACCTTGTAGCCTGGTACCATCTTGGCAAGTTCAGCCTTCATTTTATCAGAGGTAAAAACAGTTATGTTGCATCCACAATGTTCATAATAAACAAGGCCCATATCCATAGACTGTGTAGCCTGCTCTACGATATCCATGATTTTCTGTTTACTGAGTATAGTTTCAGTTTCAAACTGCTGTACCTTTATATCGGGGAATTTCTTTATAAAATCTTCCTTTGTCATATTGCGTTTCGTTTAAAGTAGTCAACAATAAATACCTATCAAGGATGCATCATCTTCAGGATTAACAACTCTTGATTTAATATCATCAAATGAATGTAAAGACAGAACAGATTGATAGGAATTATAGAAACCGTCAGAGCATAAGAATATACGGTCTCCTTTATTAACAGAATGAGTTAAACTAGGTATATCATCACGAAGGCCTGCACCTTTCAAGCATCGTGACAAAGCTGTCCTACCATATCCGATATTCAGAATATGATCCTTTGACAAGCAGTTAAGCCTACCGTTAGAATACATGTACAATCTTACATTACCCTGCCACGTATAAAATAAGGTAGATTGACATACCAATGCAACAGCAACGGCTGCACCCATATTGCTCCTATTTGACAGACTTACCTTATGAAGCTCATTATCTGCATAATGTAGAGCAGAAATAAGAAGGGAACATTTGTTATCAATCTTATTAATATTGTCAAAAATATAAGTTCTTATTGCAGATGAAATAACCTCAGCAGCTTCTTGACCTAGAGATAAACCTCCCATACCATCAGATAGGATGGCAAGAGCGGTATCTTCATCTACAAAATCAAACACACACTTATCTTCATTTTCAAAAAAAATTCCCTCAATGGAAAAACATCTAATTCTCATTACTTCTTACCTCCAGTTCTTTTTTCAGAAAATTCCGTATCTCACTCCATATATCAAAACACAACTCATATCTATCTTCTTTGCCCTCAGATATGTTATTCATAAAATGATATAGCAGCAAACTCTTTTCCTCTTTTTTAAGTTCCTCTTCAATAATATCTATATAATAAACAAGGTGTTCTGTTGACAGGATCTTTGATATATCGTAAGCCAGCCACCGGGCTGAAAGAACTTCATATGTCGGTTCTTTATCATCATCACTTACGTAAATCTCGTCCGGCGGCATGCTGTCATTCATAACCTTAACCCTATAATAACTATTAAGGAAATAGAACATATCAACTGCATCCTTGTCGGTTTTAGCATGTCGGTCAATCCAAGTATCAAACTTAATCAGAAACTGTCCATAAAGAGGTGCTATTTTAAAAGTGATTTCATCATCTACTGATACATCCATACTATGCGCCATCACATCGTTAAAGCATCTGACAGACATAACAGGATTACCTTCCGGAGGCCAACATATCTGTTCATTAACGGCAATATTACCGAATGGAACCACATCTACCTCAAAATCATTGTCATTAGCCTCGCCCTTATAAAAAAATTTCTGTTTATCCTTCACTTTCTTGAAATGATTCTGCTCAAGCTTTTCTTTTACCCGGTCAAAATCAGACCAATTTTGCAAAGCTATGGCCACATCTAAGTCATTCGTTCTTCTTCGTACTTCATCTTCACAAAGGAGCTTCATCATCACATCTCTGGCTGTTGCACCTACAACATGAAGTGGAATATTCAGACCTTGTAATGAACTTGAAAGGGCTTTCAGAGTATCATACAATAAATCATTTTTTAGTTCTTCCTTAGATAGAGAGTTTTTCATCATCGTAAAGTTTATTTGCAGCTTCTAAACAACGGCTGTCGCCACTGCCCATCAAGTCTGCATAAATTAATAGCTTAGGAACAATATTTGACATAGAGTTATCAGTCCAGAATTTCTGATAAACTCTCACTTCGCCATTTTCAGCTGGAATAAACAGGCCGGTCTTTAAAAGAGCCTGGCTGTTATGTTCAGTATAAATGTCAAAATATTCAGGATGCAAGAATTCATTAACCATAAAAGAAGCGGCTTCACCTCCCCAAAACATACCAGAAGGCAGAGCTATATCTTTCCATTTTCCTCTATCTGACCTGTTTGTAAATGTATATCGTTTTAAGAGGAGTTTTGGTTTGAGATACATATTATAATTTATTTGCCATAAATCAATCAAGTCCGATTTTCTTTTTAGAAACCTTCCTTTTTTGCTGACAAGAATAAAATTCTTGGACTTCAATTCTTCAAAAACATTCTTTATGGCACCCAAAGAAAGCTGAGTCCGTTCACTTAGTTCTCGATAAGTGAGGTTTACATTACCATCATCCAGCAACAAATAGAAAACGAGTTTTAATCCAGTTTCATTAAAAGCTTTTGTCGCTTTTTCCTTTGAATACATTCTAGGTGATTTTTCGCCGGAAATACGAATAAAAAGATTTTCAGACTTGATTCTGGCATTGCCGGCAGCATCTAAAACATTAATATCTTCATTAAAAAGCTTATCAGCCATTGATGGAGGAATGTAATTTGAAATCAGCATAACAGGTTTATCTGTATGAAGTTTTATTCCATTCAGTCTGTTCAGAATTGACATAAAACATGATTTAGAGACAATGTTTTTAAATTCTGCTACAAATTCATTGCCTCTTACCCAAATATGACCATCATAAGTCTCACGACCTGAATCTTTAAAAACTATATCTTCGCACCCAATTATATGTTTAAGGTTTGCGATGGCATCATATACAAATTCATCCATATTTTTAAATTATGTTCATTATTTTATCTTGTTCATCATTCGTGAACACTACAAATATAGTGAACATAATTGTTGTATGCAATGAAATCACTTAAAATAAAAGAGTTTTTATCGTATATTTGTTCACATTAAGCATTTGTTCATGTAGATTGAACAGCAATGAACCATGAACAAATTACAGTCATTAATACAACAAGAGTAAATAAGGAGATTAAAAAAGTATTCTAAACCGTTTTTAGTCTGATAAGAAGCCTATTATCTCCGTTTTTAGTCTGGTAAAAGATATTCTTTTTTTATTACTTCATAAACTTGGTGACACCATTCTAAAGACTCATTATCGGAAGCATTATAGCCTTTATGATAGTTATATGTAAAAAATGTTAATATTTATACTGTCCCATACAAAATAATACGATATTATTCATCTTTATTATGATGGCAACTATTGATATCAAAGAGTTATTAGAACGGTGTAAAAAAGGAGATAAAGAAGCATTAGGATTACTTTATACAACTTTTTCGAGACGGATGATGCGCGTCATCTGTCACTATATACATGATTTGGATGCTGCACAAGATATATTACATGATGGTTTTCTTATCATTTTCAGCCGTATCAGTCAACTTCAGAATGAGGAAAAACTGGAATACTGGATGGGGGCGATAATGAAAAATTTGTCTTTGCGATATCTTAAAGAACAGGATTTTATCCAACTTCTCACAGAAGATTATGATACGCCTGACATTCCAGACTTTGAGGAATCTATCACAATGGAAGAATTGGAGATAATGATCAACCGTCTTCCTGTGGGTTATCAAAAGGTGTTCAGGCTTGCAGTATTGGAGAACAAAACTCATAAAGAAATTGCTAAACTGCTTGGTATCTCAACTCAGACATCAGGTTCTCAACTATTTCATGCACGGGCTATGCTTCGTGAAATAATTGTAAAACATAAATTAGAGAAAGGTATGGTAATATTAGCCATTATCATAATTGCCATGATTTTTCAGCATAATCAAAATGACCATAGAGTTCAAACAATTTCTGAACCAACAAAATTAAGAACAGAAAAAAATAATGATATAGAGAATAAGGTAGAACAAAATGAGAAATCAATAAAGCAGATTGAGCTGCAAAGCAGTAAGAATACCGCATTACTTTCGGAAATCTGTGTGGAAAAGGAAGATTCTTTTAACCTCTCCACTAAAGCAGAAAATCTTCTTGCTGAAACAAAAACAGATAATGGAGAGGACGCAGATACAGCTAAGCATGATATTTGTTCTAATCCAAATAAAATGGAATTTTCTGCCCGCGCACATCATTCCAATGACTTGCCTATAACAAAAAGAAAAAATCGTAACTTTAGCGTGTCTGTTGGAGGTTCTGTAATAGGCGCACTTAATACAGAAAATTCATATTTGAAACCAAGTGATAATCCTATTTGGGCAGGTTCTAATGACAAGGTTATAGAGGAATCTGAACATGATCTGCCAATTACATTTGCTTTGAATATTTCTAAAACCCTCTCTAAATATTGGAGTTTAGAAAGCGGGCTGCAATACACATTATTGCGGACAAAACGAACTACAACAACCATAAACGAAAAACAGTCCGTTTCTGTAACCAATCAGTATATAAAAGCACATTATATAGGAGTTCCTCTGAAACTTCGTTTTAAGATTTTGTCTATTGACAAATTCTCACTTTCTTCCGGCATTGGAGGAATGGTGGAGTTTCCTATAAGAGGCAAGGTGAATGAAAGAATAGATGACGGTGAAATGGAAGAACATAATTACGCATTTCCCATGCAATGGTCTGTATATGGAGGAATAGGGATTGAATATCATTTCACGCCGAACATTGGTATCTATGCAGAGCCGTCTATAAACTATTATTTTAAGTCAAGGAGCAGCTATCCTACAATCAGGCAGGACAAGCCTTTTGAGTTCTCGCTTCCTGTAGGCTTGCGTTTTACGTGGTAATTGTTAAAATGGCAGATGATTCTAATTTTTTTCGTGATTTCATGCAATGATTGAGACTTGTACTACTCTTAATAATAGAACAGATAAAAAATAGATATTATGAGAAATTTAATCAAAATTAGTTGCCTCCTCTTTTCGATGGCATTATTCTCTTGCTCGGATAATGACATTGAAAGTTTAACTTCATCGGAAGTTCAGGCAGAAGAAGTGAAAACGCCTTTTACAAAGATGAGCAAAGAACAAGCTACATTGTATGCTTCATTGTTTTCTAACATTGATGACGGAGAGGAAGTGGATGCTCAACAAACAAGAAGTACAGAAACGGAGCGAGTTGTTTCTGACATACAATATTATGTACAGGATGGTGATACTGTAATCTACGTATTTAATTATGGACAGTATCAAGGATACTTAATGCTTGGGGCAGACAACAGTTCGTATCCTATTTTGGCTCAATCGAAAGAAGGAAGGCTTGATCTCGATAATATCAATGATAACTCCTTCTTAAAAGTATTTATAGAATCAAATGCACAACGCATCAAAGAAGAAATTTATAAGCCAGAGAATGTCAATACAGAGTATTACGAAGATTGGGCAGACTTGGGTAAGGAAGGCTATGAATACATTATTGAAGTAGCTGATGATGAACCATCCGAACCTATGACGCGTGGACGTAGAAAAGCATCTTCAGGAAAAGCTAGTATATATCCGTATACTGGAAAAGATTTAGATTTTTGGTGCCAAAAAGGTGGATATAATATGAGTGCCCCGAATCTTGCCTGCATAGGATGTCCGGCAATCGCAATAGGAATGCTTCTCTATGATGCTTCTGAAAGACTGAATGGCAATCAAACTTCAACCGTACCATCGTTTTCGTATATGGACAAGAGTGACATTCAGAATTTGACAGCAGAAAGTTCTCTATCTAAACGTCTTAGAGAGATTGCGAATAAAATTCCAAATTATAATTGGGGTAAAACAAAAAATGCTGAAAGTGGCGCTTCTCCAGCAGACATACAAACAGGTCTTCGAAGCATAGGATTCACTAATGCTACATTGACAGATTACAACTTTGAAACTTTATATGCAAATCTAAAATTCAAAGGTATTAACTATTTTGGAAATGAACAAGAGTACACAAGGGGAATCCTGCTTGGTGCGTTTCATACAAACGCTAATGGTGGTCATATTTGGTTCTGTGACGGGTATTACGAGCAATCTTTCAAGGTAACCAAAAAGTTCATCGGAATCAAAGTTAAATCATGGACGGAATATGATGATCGTCTATATATGAATTGGGGCTGGGGCAAGGATAATGGAAACGGCTGGTACGCAGCCAGTGAATCGGTTTGGACTACCTTAGAAGGGAATAAACAGCCTGTTTATTATAAAAGATTACCTAAAATGTATATTAATCTTTCGACCTATGTGCGCCCTAACTAAATTTATTTGTCTCTTTCTTCCACTATTATTATTGTCTTCGTGCAGTAATTCTGAAGAACCAGACTATCCGACAGTTGCATCATCTATATTCAATGATGTATTGATTGATGTATTGGATTCAGAAGGCAATAGTCTTATAGACAATGAGGCTATTATGAATGGATTGTCTTTTATTGGAAAGGATGGCTGTAAAATACCTTTTCATGTTGTTGAAATAGGAGCAGAGAAATTAATAAGGACTATTTTCCCTCTTCCTATGGAATCTTCAATGAGCTATTCTGACGACAGAAAAGATGGATATGGAGAATCGAATCTTACCGTAAATGTTAACGGTTTCAAATTCAACCTTAGGGGCAAGTTTCATTATACTTGTACGTATCCCAATATGTATGGAGGTAATGGTATAAAAATTATTGAGATTCATTCCAATAATCCCAATGTCTCTATAAATGAAGAAACAAATGTACCAAAGATTGCTATCAAAATTCCAGCTGATTAAACTAGGTAAAAATATCAATATAGAAGAGAGTGGCATATAGGAATAAATAGTTTACCCCTGTTACAAAAAAAATGGCAGGGGTAAATCTTTTCTAATATGTATGTCGTATTAATTTATCGTTTCTTTTTAATTTTCGTGACAGGTTTCATTAATTGATGTGCCATAAGCATACATCTTCTAGCCCATTGTTTATCATCTTCATCTTCATCACGCCCCCATTTACCGGGGGTGCTACCTCCACCTCCACCAGAACTTTCAGCAAACGAAATAGCTTGGTCTAAGTATCCAGCAAATAATAGTAATGCGCACTTCATGATTTTATCTCCGTTTTCTGTCAAATCCTTTAATATCGTATCATTAAAAAACTCAGCATTGGAAACATTTAACTTCGATAATCTTTCACGGAATTCATTATAAATTTCAGGCAGTATGGAATACGAAAGTCTATAGTTAATCTGTTCCTGGATGTTTTCAACAGCCTTAGCATTTTCCCTACTTAATACTTTTCCCTCAAATCTTTTTTTGTCAATTGAAGCTTGAAGTAGTGATAGCTCATCTTCTGCAGTTTTAAGTTTATCCTTTTTATCAATGATCTTTTCTTCAATTAAGTTTAGCTCATCATTTAGATTCTTTAACTGTTCCTTTAGCTCACACATACTCTCGCTATCATTGTTAATCTGAGATAGCAGTTCATTCTTTTTGTTTGATAATTCTTCATGTTTCTTTTCAAGATTACCAATCATTGTAGATAGTGACTTCTTTTTAATCCGTGCTTTATGAATGTCTTTTTGTAAGGAATCAAGTGTTGATTTATTTGTAGAAATATCTTGTTGTAAAATAGTGCATTCATTGTCAAGTTCCCTTCTGTATTCCTCAGTAGAGCGATGTCTGGCGCCAGTTTCTATTATACTACTTCCTCTTTCTAACCCATATTTTTTGTTGATTACTGATAAGGAAGAATGTAGATCAAGCATTTTTTCACGGAACTCATTTTTTGTTGAACCACCAAATACCATTTTGTATGATATTTTGTTTTGTTCTGTGATAGGTAACACACAGCAATGTATATGCGGATTCATTTCGTCAAGATGCACATAAAAACCTACGATATTGTCCTCCCCCCATCTGTTTGATACAAATTTATAAACATCTTTAGCCCAATCTTCGATATCCTTGCACCTAACAATGGATGAATTATCGGCCCCTTTTTTCAAATCTACAGCTTGATTCCCAAATGCTAATTGGTGCATCCTTTCTCTACTACCGCCAATAATAAATTTCCCACAAATTCTAATATTCTTGTTTTTTCTGCCATCATTGGGATCATCAAGCCCAAGAGATTTAAGTCTGAGAGCTATTCTTTCGCCCACTGTTCGACTTTTATCGATCTCCTGGACAATTCCTCCATAAGCTATTTCAAAGTTCAATTTTGACCTTGTACGGTCATAATTCCCTTCTTTTTGGCTTTTATCCCATTTCTCATCATTCCAATTACGCTGGAATTCGTTACTTTCAGCGGATGTTATTCCACTTGATGATTGTAAATCTACAACCTGCTTGTTTAATTTTCCATTCATGATAATCACATTAAAGTATTCAACAAAATTTTTCAGCTTGCTGCCATTTTTTTTATGCTGTAAACCCACCCTTTTTTTAAAAGGGGGAATTAGGCTTCCCCTTAGAAAAGGGTGGGGGAGGGCAAGCCCTCCAAAAAATCTGATTTTTGCTAAAGATGCATAGGGAAAGTAACCAACAAATTTGCCCTTGTTATGAATGAAATTCCATTCATTTCCCCTTTATTCAGACTCCAAGTATTTCCTGCCAGTGTGATGAAAATACCCTTTTGAAAGAACATTGCTCATTCTCGATAGAGTTTGAAAGCGAAATATTAATGAGTGGGTCTGATTTTAGTGAATTAAAATATTTCTCTAATAATGACCATTCTCCCTTCATTTGAATAATGAAAATGCTATAAATAAATCTTTCAACATCTTCATTGTAATCATCAGGCCTGCTAAACTTTGGAAACGTATCAATAAACATTTGAAAAACCTGCTGGCATATTCTTCTGTTCTGTTCTGTAATTTCGAGTTTGTATTTCCCTAATGGTGATTTGACTTCTGTTAGGTAATCTGCTGAGTCTGATACACAACTATCTGTCTGGCAATTTTTTTCATCATTTGTTGAGCGAAAATTCTTGTTTTTATCTGTTACTTCAATCAGACAGTTCAGTTTGATTATAGTTGTAAGTTTGTTAGATACTCTGCATATCAAATTCCGCTTCTCAAGCTCGTTAAGGAAACTTATTATTGTTTTCCTGTTCAGATGCCAACGAGCTACTAGATTGATGATGGATACTTCTACCTGACCAGGTTCAAGAGATATCTTTATTCCACGCTTAATTGTTTCCTTTCTTTCCTCTTTTGCCTGATTTATCAAGTCTATAAACAAATCAAATCTGTTATATACATTAGTTGATTGTTTCAACCAAATCAAATCATCAATTTTGAGAATAAGTGAACTTTTCATGATTGAGATAGTTTATGATTTTTTTAACTTTCCAAAAATAGTCACTTATAAAAGGGGAGAATAAGGATTTTCCTATAAAGGTCTTTCAAGTATTTCATATGAAAGAAATTAAAGAGAAGTTCTCTATATTATTTTAAAAAAGGGAAGATATTTATCAGTTATAAAAACCTGTTCCTATATATGAACATTCTTGGAGATCCTTACATAAAAAAGGGTATATCGGAAATTAAGCCTATAAAAAAAGGAGCAGCATTTCTGCTACTCCCAGAATGTTTCTTCGGATCATTTTTCTTTTGGGTCAGGAACAAAAGCTTCTACACTCGTGGCGACAATATAATAATATGGTTTATCATTTACAAGATTTCCTTTTCTGAATCCTTTTACAACAAGTGGTGCACCTTTCTTTATCAGGTCAAATACATTCTTATCCCAGGTCTCAACATTAAAGAACTCGGCAACGGATTTTTTTTCTCCCTCTTGTGTCGTCTCGTAAATATAATTTACTGCAACGCTGAATGTCGCTTTCTGCTTACCTGTGCTAAATGAATGAAGTTTTGCATCAGCAACACAATTCCCTGTAATCTCAAAATTGTTAACTCGTTTCATAATCTATAATTTTTAAGTTGAAAAATAAATTAATTTTATGACAGCTTATAAAGACAAAACAAAGGAGCGAACAAGGCTTCACAAGGAATTACGCAACATTGTAAAATGTCGGAAGAATTCTACTGTGAATATACTTCAGCCTTGATCGAGGGTACCGTCTCCATAATAAAGTTTTGTCATAACTTTGCTGGAATAAAACGATTTATTTCACTGGAAAATTAGATTGAACGAGTCAATTAGTGGTTATGGAAGGTGAATATCCTGATGAAATATTTCTTTAAGTGTTGAAAGTAAGACTGAAAGAGTATAAGGCAGTATTGTATGATACAATAGTACAAAAGGGAACAAGCTGTGTTCTATAAAAGGGGAAAAAGATATTTCTATAAAAGGTGGGTGGGGCCTGTGCTACTGAAGCAGCATGGGCTACTTCAGCAACAACGGATTGGTTCGCATTGTTTTCAGGTTGAGAAAGATACCATGATAGTTCAATATGCCTTCACGGAAGAGACTCCATAGTATAGCTGACCCCAACTGGGCAAGTGTAGAATTGATAAACAAATCTTGCTTCTTCAATGCTTCTGCAAGAGAGCAACTTGGCCCACTTTCGTTTTCATCAATCTGTGTCAAATCATACAGCTCCATGATTGTGGGCAACTTACCCACGACATTATACGTGCTTTTCTTTGGCTGAGCTATTTTCTTTGGTGTTCCGAGTATCACTTGACCGCTTTTGGCAGAATTACCGAAATCGAGCCAGTAATATGGATTTGTCAGGTAGTTTGCCGAATAGTTTGATTTTAGGCTATCATTTATCAATAGTCTGCTTTTGACGGTATCAACACAGCTAACCGTAATGTTAGCTGGTGTAGAGTGTAAATTATAAAATTCTGGTACAGCTTCCCAATCAAGACCATAAAAACGGTTGACACGTGTGGCAAGACATACGGCCTTGTTTAACCCAATATCTGCCGGACTGAACATCTGCCGGCCGATATTGCTTTCGCTTACCGTGTCGGCATCATAGCATGTAACTGACAGTCCTGGATGGCCTAGTTTGTATAACGCTGCATCTATGCGTGCAAGTGCGTCAAGAACCTGTGAGCCTGTACCTCCAAGTCCGATAAGATTGACTGTAATTCTGTGTTGCGGATTAATTATATATTCACAGGTAAAATGCGCCTTTGGCTTTTTCATCATTTTATAAAATCTTTAAGGGTAAACGGAAGTTCTATTAATTCACTGGCTGGAAATTTCTCCTGCGATGCCTGAAGTCTCTTTGTCAGTACAGCAAGATTTGACTTTACAGGATTTTCAAGAATATGTGAAAATTCAGATTGCCAAAAGAGTTTCTCCCAATACTCAATGACATTTGTGTATGTATAATCACTTATATTTTCCAGTTTGGCATTGCCCAAGCATACATGTGTGCTTGCAACATTAAAGAAAGGTGCCATGTAAAGTTTCCCATTTGGGTATGAACCCTTGAAAGCATACATTGCAAGCTGATTACCCCTGACAACATATAAAAGTGGAGGGGTATAGAGTTCTCCGTTAGGAATACCCAAAGAGGATTTAAAATAATGCATTTTCTTCTGTGCCGGTTGATACCATACAAACTTCTCAAAGCCTGTTCTACCGTCTGCATATATCAAATTCCGTGGGATAGCGCCGTGGAGTTCCATTTTGTTTGATTTCAAATCCATGGAAAGTATATCCCTGATACAATCTTCTGATACTGGTACTCCTGCGGTCATACGTCCATTTACAATATCACGCCTTTCAAGATAGATATTGTTTTTTCTCTCGTCAGAATATACTATAAGTGCCATTCTTGGCTTCAATGTTGTATTGATAAAGTCTGTGTTCATTTTTCAACGGAAAAAACTGATAAAAAATCATAAACTATATAATCTTGCCATATAAACGGATAATTTGCGTCAGGCAGCTTTGACATAGGTCTATCCAATGTAAGCAATTGCGCTATGCAAGGTTCAAAACAGCCGATTTGACTTAGATAATCTGATTTCATGTTAAACAGGTCGTCCATTAAAAGGTCATCATCAAGTCCATAATGAACCATAATTGTTTCTTTCCACATTCCTCTTTCATCATAATATACATCATCTAAAATGCCGTTGCTATCAGCAGGACAGCAATACTGCAGAAGTGTATTGTCTTTCATTAACTGCAAGCCTCTCTGTAAACATTCTATCTGCATTTTTTCTTCTGTTGTCTTATATGGAAACTTCGACAAATCTTCATAAAGCTGCTCTGTAGTGATGGTTTCATAATATGATTGTATCTCCTTAAAAATAAGAAAAGCTTCTCTG
>ULNT01002420.1_pt1 | contig 14168 bp, 10 predicted proteins | sample 1952001 | NCBI WGS metagenome assembly ULNT01 (sample SAMEA4835585, study PRJEB28245) | human gut metagenome | biome: gut microbiome; material: fecal sample | place: Denmark | collected 2008
TTTCAACAATTCAATCAATGTGTCAATGAATTTCAATCAGCATTGTCCGGAGTCAATTGTTTTCCCGTCAATGCTGTTGCAAAGTTCCAAATTAGTCCATTTTCATGAAAGCATTTTTTAGTCCTTGTTAGTCCTTGATTTGGAAATATGGGAGAATGGGAATAATTTTACATCGGATCAATTTGGAGACGACACTATGAACAACGAATCTGCAGAAATCATTGAACTGAAAAAGAAGATTGAAGAATCTGTGGAACGGGTTATGCACACGCCGGCAGATTTCGATTTTCTGAGCGGCGCGATATGGGAACGGATTCGGGAATACATCAGCCCAACGACATTGAAAAGGACCTGGGGCTATTTGGATGGGGTGAAGCAAATCCGCTATTCGACACTGGAGATACTGTCCAGATTTGCAGGATTCAAGAGTTGGGACAATTATCTGGCGGAACGCAAAATTTCGTCGGAGCAGAATTCGAACATCGTCACGAAAGGAGTTGTCAATGCCTCTGAACTTGCTGAAGGAGACACCGTGTCCGTGGAGTGGGCCCCGAACAGACGGGTGAGTTTCAAGCATCTGGGAGGCTGCCGTTTCGAAGTGACCGAGTCAGTCTGGTCGCATCTCGATGTGGGAGACACCGCATCAGTAATGCTGTTCGTAATAGATGAACCTCTGTTGCTGAGCGACTTGAATCATCGCGGAAAGACCGGATTGACTTACCTCTGTGGCGGCAAGGGCGGACTTACTGCGCTGAGGACAAACGATTTGGCATCGCCCCTCTCGAGAACATCGAGAAGGCCTCCGAAGTAGTCCTGAACATCGTCAAGCTGTTCGCGGAATAGGGATACGGAAAGTCATTAGACGCAGCAACACGACCTCAGCGTGCCACCATAGGTAATTACTGAACCAATGAGCATACCTGCAAGTTGGCAAATTCAGATGCAACAAATTAACATACAACCACTTACATACCCTAAAAGCAAAATGCAAAGATGCTCATCACCCTATTTTTTAGGGGAGTGAGCATCTTTGCGCATTAGCTCAAATGCTCATAACCACCTACTCATCAATGCATTACAACTACCATTACAGCATTAGCATTATGCTCATTGGTACAATAATTTCGCCGATAGGATGCTTTTCAGTCAGCACCTCAGCCTTTCTGAGCGGGAGCAATCGCCTCTGAAGTCGGGCCTTTCTCCGCTCCACCTGCCGGCTCTGTTTTTTCTGGCGCACCTGCGTTGTCATCGGCCTCACGTGCTGCTTTCGCTGCCTCACGGGCGGCCTTTGCGGCGGCTTTGAGGTCGTCACGCTCCTTTTGTTTCAGGTATGCGGCCTTGTATTTCTCGAGACGGGCATTCTCCTTCTCCTCCCTGGCTTTCAGGGCCTTGAGCTGTTTCAGCTTCTTCACACGAAGTTTGGCAGCTTTCTTATCCGCGGCTGCCTTGGCTTTGGCTGCATCCAGACTGTCGAGCCTTGCCCATTTGGCTTCACGGGCAGCTATCTTCGCCGCACGGATGGAATCTCGCTGCGCCTTTTTCAACGCGGACGGATCCAGCACAGGAGCATTGACAGAAGACGAATCAGAAGACATTGACAGAGAATCAGTTGCGGCCTTTGTCGAATCCGCGACAGACGGGAGGGACGTTCCGAGCGAGTCCGCAGGAGAGAGTGACAATGAATCCTGCGCTACGGACAGCGAGTCGCCAGCTACCGTCAATGAATCTGCTGCAGCGGCCTTAGCCTGTGCGGCAGCCTTCCTGCGAGCCTCTGCATTGGCCTTGGCCACCTTGCCTTCGCGAATCTGCTTCATTATGCCCGGGATGTAACCAGGATAGTATCTGTCTGTGTATTCGAAAGTTGCACGCGGACGGGCCGAATATGAACTGCGCTCCGATGGACGCAGAGAGAGCGTGGTAATGTCCTGTTTGCCGCGCGGGCACGCATCTATCTGCCAGTCAAAGCCCTTCAGTACACGTTCATCACGCGTCATCTGAGCCACCGGATAGCCATCGTTTTTCGCGGCATCGAAGTAATAGACCTTGTCCAGTTCACCGTTCAGGAACCGCGCAGAGAGCATTTTCGCAGCACTCTTGTTCACGGTCGCATAGACGCTGTCCTCCTGCAGATAGAAAACGGCATTAGCCTCGCCGAGAGCATCGAATCGTGTCAATGCCCCGGTAGTATCGAAGTAGGCGAGCATTTCCGTGGCCCTGATCTGGTCGAAGCACAACGAGTCTTCTTTCACGATGATGAAGGCGTTGGACATCAGGCTGGCCTTCTGCATGGCCCTGTCCTTGATCACCGCATAGATGCTGTCGGCAGAGTACTGCCTGTTGCCCTCATTCCAGACAAACGGCTTCTCATACATTCGGACCAACGAATCCAAATCATTGTAAACCAATGAGTCACAAGCGAGCTGTATATCTTTGCGGAACATCTTCACGTTCTTGATGGCCGTGATGAAATTCAGTTTCGTGGAGTCCTTCGGTGCGGAAAGCGAGTCCGCAGCTACTGTCAATGAATCTGCTGCATTCGCGAGCGAATCTGCCGAATGCGAGAGCGTGTCAGCAACATGCGAAAGGGAATCGGACGCATGAGCGAGCCTGCCGGCCGGTTTCTGAAGTGCACCAGCCGCCGTGCCGAGCGATGCGAGCGCGTGAGAGACAGAATCCGCCTCAGAGGCCTGTGCACCAGCCGCCATCGCGGTCGAATCCTTAGCCGAGGTCAATGTCTTGTCTGTCAATGAGTCTGCCGGAGCGCCCTCTGCCAGCTCAACTGTATCAGCCGCCTCATCACCATTCTCCCCGGAAGACTCAGCCGACTCAGAAGCCTCATCCGCCTCCGAAACATCCGAAGACTCAGATGCATCACTCTCGGAAGCCTCGGCCTCGGAAGCACCAGCCGCCTCCGAAGTCTCCGCAGCCCCTCCTGCAGCAGCCACAGCACCGGTCTCCTCCGTCTGTTTCTTGTTCGGCTTAGGACGGTTCGGGTCATTCTCCATCGCCTTTGCCGCAGCTTCAGCCGCCTCCTTGGCCGCCTTCTGACGATAAGCCTGAACAGCATCCACCGCCAGATCCTCAAGACGGGACTTGGAATTCTTTATCTCAGATTCATTGACCTGAAACATCATATAGGTACGGGCGAAGATGGTGTCAGCCCCGAAATAGACCGTATCAGGCTGGTCCTCAGCATTTTTCATGACACCGACCACCGCCGGGTCCCTCGTCAGCTTCACCTCGGACAACGAATCCGTATAGAAAATCCGCCCGGCCAGAGCCGAAACATCACGCGTAGTGTCAGTCACCTGCGCATTGCCGAGCAGCTCGATATTCTTAGATGACCTATAATAATATAAGGAGTCCGCCCAGCCTTCCTGAGTATCACTCATGCCGTGGACATTGTTCCGGAACAGGAAAATCTCACGTCCTCGGTCATACCAACCGCCATTGGCCGAAAGCATATTGTCATCCTGCCAGGTATCCGTGTCGAACCCGAACGTCGCCACATTGGTCCTGGCATCATAGACGATGGTAGTGGACTTCACGAACACCGAATCCGTGAACATGTTCACCCGATCATTGAACGTAAACGTCCTTATCTTGGAATCGTAAGTACCTGTGCGACTTTCGATTATCTGCCCCTCGGCATCCTTCATCGAACCGCCGTTGAAGAAAACCGCCACACTGTCCTTCGTGTTGTAGTCCAGATGCTCGGTACGCAGCACATTCCGGTCCTTGTCCTCGAGCTGCACCAATGTACCCCTGAACTCAGCCAGGTCCCTGTCAATGTAATAAGTCAGCCTGTCTCCCGTCAGCACCGTCTGGTCCTGGAGAATCTTCACATTGCTGATGGCGTAGATTTCATTGGAACTCATATTCCAGAGCGCCGTATCACAGATGAGATAAGTATCATTGTGCAGAAACCTCGCCGGGCCCGTCACTTTTCGGTAATCGACGCCGTCCTTCTCGATAAGCTCCATGGACTGCGCGCTCAGAAGACGCACGAGCGAGTCCTTCTGACTGCCATTTTCCTGTGCAGACAGACTTGTCAATGTCGAGAGAACCGTAACGACAGATATGAAAAGCTTACGGAAATTCATTGACCTTCAATATCTTACTTTTCAGCCGCCTCGGACGCGCACTGAGCCACTATCTTGTTCCAGCCCTCGCGAGAGAAATTGCAGTCCTTGAACAGCGGGTCGATAGTGATATATGTCGTCTTTATCTTGCTGTCAATGAACTCGTCGATAGCCTCATTCTGCTTCTTGACCTTCGCCTCGTCCAGCAACTCGCTGTAGTCATTCTCGAACGAAGCCGTATGGGACGGAATGATCTTGTCCACGCGGATTATCTTATACACAGTATTACCGCTACGGCCCTCATTGTCAAGCGATTCCACAGGCTCGGAGATCTCCCCTTCCTTTAGATTCTTGATGGCAGCATAGTCCTGAGGCTTCAGCTGGTCAATCTCAAAATACGCGGAACCGGTATTCGGGTCAGCCATCTGGCCGCCATTGGTACGAGTCTGATTGTCCTGAGAATAGAACTTCGCCGCAAGCTCGAAAGTGACAGCCTTGTTCTGGATTTCAGTCTTGAGCGAGTCGAGCGTCTTGAACGCCTTCTGCCTGTCGGTATCCGTATAGACCGGCTTCATGAGAATATGGCGGGCATTGAACATATCCCCCTTCTTCTCGAGCACCTCGATAATATGGAAGCCATCCGGCGTCTCCACAATCTGGGAAATCACACCAGGCTTGAGCGACATCGCCGCATCAGAAAATGCCGGCCAGAAAATCGACTTCGACGCAAGCCCCAGTTCGCCGCCCTTCCTCGCACTGCCCGGGTCCTCAGAATAGATACGGGCCAATGTAGAGAATTTCTCACCGTTGATAATTCGCTCACGTATGCTCAGCAGCCTCTCCTTCACCGCAAGATTCGCGGCCTCGCGGTCAGGATATATACAGATCTGGCTCAGCTGATACTTCACCGGAACCATAGGCAGGTCCGCAGCATCCGTCTTGGAAACATACTCCTTCACATCGTGCGGAGTCAGCTCAGGCACCGCCGAAGCGATCTGCGACTGCATCTGCTGGGTAAGCGACATATCCTCAAGCTGCTGCTTCCATTCCTGACGAAGTTTATACATCGGCTTGCCGTAGGCCTTCTCCACATTGTCATCACCCCCGAGCTGAGTACGCATCTGGTCGATACGCTGCGCCAGGGTGCTTGACACCATCTCCTGGTTCACCGTGAGAGAATCCACACGCGCCTGCATCAGGAAAAGCTTCGACTCAAGCATACGCTCCAGCTGCTCGCAACGCATATTCCTGTCGGAATACATCCCCTGCATACGCATATACAGAATCTCCTGCTCCAGTTCCGACAATGAAATCATCTCATTGCCCACGACAGCTATTGTCTTGTCAATGAGGCCATTACCATATTTCTGGGCATTGAGTGGCATCTGCGCCGAAGCCAACACCGCAACCACAGCTGCTGCAAGTTTCAGTATATTCTTCATAATCAATAAATCATCATTTTATAACGAAAGCGCCTTGAGCGCGCGCATTCTCTAACAAGTCCCGTTCCAAACCTGAAATCAAAGCCTGTTTTCTGGTACTCAGGAGAATATCTTTTATTTGTTCCCTATAATATTCCACCGGTCCGGTCTGCCCCGCCCTCATCATTTCGTTGACAAAGGCAATGTTCAGATTGCCGCTGCCGTCCGGAATCTCCACCATCCCGTCCTTCATCACCGCCAGCAACGACCCGTAATCCGTCCCGAACTCCCGCGACAGCCTCACCATATTCACCCAGCCCCCGCCGAAGAAGTTATATCTCAATGCAGATGAATACGTCAGGCTGTCACCTTCCATTATATCATCCGCATCAGACGAAAGCAGCTTCTTCTTGATGATGTTCAAGTTCGGCGAATCGGCAGAGATGCAGAGGAACTTCGCCTTGGCAATCGGCAGAGCCAGACGGAAATTCTCAATATGGTCCTCATAGTACTTCTCTATCTGCCCGTCAGTCACAGCCGTATCGAGCCTCTGGTTTATGTACTTCTGCTCATAGCGGTACTTCAGCAGCGAACGGCGATAGTCCTCCAGCTCCTTGGTGACATTCTTCTCCGACTTGGACAACTCCCTGTCCACCACATCATTGAACACCATATCGGTAGCCCATGAATTTATGTACTGGAGCGCAAGCCGAGTGCTGTCCTCAGCCGAAATGCCGTCCGGAATGAACGTCGCCAAATCCGTATCATACAATTTTTCGGACCCCACCTCAGCCACGACCTTGCCGTCACGGACAAACGACATAATCGTCTTGCACGAATTCAACATCGGCAGGACGATTACGAAAAAGCATACGCCTATAATATTCAGGACTCTGCGAGTACTCAAATCTATCTCGAATAATTAGGTGATTCCTTGGTGATAGTCACATCATGCGGATGGCTCTCTAGGTAGCCCGCATTGGTGATACGCACGAACTGGGCGCCGCGCAGAGAAGCGATATCCTTCGCTCCCACATAACCCATACCTGCACGCAGACCACCCACAAGCTGGTAAACAACCTCAGCCACAGTGCCCTTGAACGGCACCTGAGCCACGATTCCTTCCGGAACAAGCTTCTTCACATCCTCTTCCATATCCTGGAAATACCTGTCCTTGGAACCATGCTCCATAGCCTCGAGCGAACCCATTCCCCTGTACGCCTTGAACTTCCTTCCGTTCAGGATGATGGTCTCACCAGGAGACTCCTCAGTTCCGGCAAACAATGAACCGGCCATAATGGTGCTTGCACCTGCCGCCAATGCCTTCACGATATCACCCGAATAGCGGATACCGCCGTCAGCAATCACAGGCACGCCCGTTCCCTCCAATGCTTTGGAAGCAAGCATCACAGCCGTCAGCTGAGGCATTCCGACACCGGCGATAATACGTGTCGTACAGATGGAACCAGGTCCGATACCGACCTTCACTGCACTCACACCCGCATCTGCCAATGCCTTGGCACCCTCACCCGTGGCAACATTGCCCGCAACAATCTGTATATCTCTGTTCTTGAACGCCTCGCAAGCCTTGGAAATCACCTCGAGCACACCCACGGAGTGGCCATGAGCAGTGTCAATGACGACCGCGTCAGCACCTGCGCTCACGAGCATCTCGATCCTGTCGAGAGTGTCAGATTTCACGCCGACCGCAGCAGCCACGAGAAGACGTCCCTTCGAATCCTTGGAAGCGATAGGATTGTCCTTGATCTTCATAAGGTCCTTATAGGTGATGAGACCTACAAGCTTGTTGTCCTCGTCCACTACCGGAAGCTTCTCCACCTTGCTGCTGCGGAGAATGCCGGTGGCATCCTGAAGACTGATTCCCTTCTTCGCCGTGATCAGATTATCCTTCGTCATCACGTCCGAAACCGGAATCTTCTTATTGTCCTGGAAACGCAGGTCCCTGTTCGTGACAATGCCGATGAGCCTGCCGGCGCAGTCCACTACAGGAATGCCGCCGATGTGATGCTTCGCCATAAGGGCCAATGCATCGCCCACAGTAGCCTCAGGACTGATGGTGACCGGATCGTAAATCATACCGTTCTCAGCTCTCTTGACCCTGCGGACCTGCTCGCACTGCTGGTCAATGGTCATATTCTTGTGAATCACACCGATACCGCCGGCACGAGCCATCGCGATAGCAAGATCAGCCTCAGTAACAGTGTCCATTGCAGAAGAAACAATAGGAGTGCAGAGAGAAATATCTCTTGTGAATTTGGTGGAAACATCTACAGCTCTCGGAAGGACTTCGGAGCGTGCAGGAACGAGTAGAACATCATCGAAGGTGAGACCCTCCGGAATTGCTGAATTTACGAACTGCATTTCTAACAAATATATTTTGGCAAATATACGAATTTTTTCAATGAAATTTACATTCCGGACATTTTCAATGCAAGATTCACAAGATTTTCAATATACCATTCCCAGAATTTTCAATTTGTTTCGTTTTTTCGATTTGTCGATAATAATGCGTAACTTCGTGGAATTGTCCGACATTTTGCAGAACGCCGCGACTGGCGTGAACTGATTTTTTCGCGGAATTATAACTCAACAATATGAATACAAGACATATAGCATCACTTTTTCTGGCAGCGTTCATTGCCATTGCCGGGGCCTGCTCGCCTGAGACGACAGTAAAACCGGATGAAGGAAACGGAACCGAACAGCCGGGAAAACCTGGAACCGGAGAAGAAAATCCGGGCGGCGAAGAGAAACCGGGAGAAGGAAACAAACCTGAAGAAGGCGGAAAACCTGGCGAAGGTGAGAATCCGGGAGGAAGCGAGAATCCCGGCGAAGGCTCGACAGAAGAGACCGTAAACGTGACAGTTCTGAACCCCGGAGCGACAAAGGTGGAGACCAAACCTACCCCGCAGCATCCGGACCTCATCCACAACGAAGAGTACCACGAGTTCTACAATCCCCTTCAGGACCACCTCGATGACTTCGGCAATATCGACTACGTCTGCGCTCAGGGCAAGGGAACGGATTGTCCACGCGTGCTCGACGACCACTCAGGCATCCGCTTCTACCAGAGCACCTCAGCATCGAAGAACGGAGGATACATCCGCGTCCGCGCCCACAACGGAGCCAAACTGCTCAGCGTAACAGTAGGATCTGCGACATTGACAAAAATCGCCCACTCGGTGGACGGACGTGCGAAAAAATCCGGGACAAAGAACATTGACGCAGGCGGCTCCTACACAGTCGAAGGCGAATACGACGAAGTCTGCTTCTACTGCATGGGCACGACACAGAGCGAAAGATGGGAGATGAACAGCATCAAAGTCCGCTACCGTGGCGGCTTCATCGAGGAAGACTTCCAGACCGGCATTGAAAAGGAATACGGACCGCTCGTGCGTGTGGACCTGCCTCTGAAAGAAGGCTTCGAGAGCGGATTCCCGACGACAGACAAGCCGTCATACTACAAATACGGCCTGACCGCAGGACGCGAAAATCTCCAGTGGAGCACCTGGTTCGGATCATTCTCCTGGCAGAATCCTATCGCAGGAAAGCAGAGCGCCCAGCTGCGCATCTACAAGGAAGATCCGGACTATTACGGCCAGTCACAGTTCGGCCACCTGAAAATGGAATACTTCATCGAGAATCTCTCGAAAGTAAGCTTCAGTTACTGGTTCTCCGAGTTCTGGGTATCAGCGACGATTTCCTACTGCGAGTTCGACACCGACGAATGGAAAAATCCGCAGCAGATCGCCCTGAAGAGTTACAGCGACCGCAAGACCAAGCAAAGTTTCACCTACGACTTAGGGGCCAAGGTCAATGCCAAGATCCGCATCCAGATAGACCCGGACAGCGGCCACCCGGACAGCGACCACCACGACCTGATTTTCGACGACTTCATCTTCGAATAAAATTTTTCATTTATACATATAATGACTAACTTTGCAGGATGTAACTAATCTGACCACTTGATGGTTACTGAAATAATGGAAACTGATAAATAAAAATAATTAACAACAATCATGAAAAAATCAACCAACAATTACGAACGCCCTGCAGTTCAGGTCGTTTTCGTAGAAACCGAAGCCGGATTCGCGATCGAGAGTGGCTTTGGCGGAAAGAATCAGGCAGGTACTCCAATGATCGAAGATCAAAATTACACGTACGATTTCGAATCCTTGCCGCCATGAAAAGAATTATTAAATCACTTGCAATCGCTGCAGTTTCAGCATTAGCATTTATTTCCTGTTCTCGGGAGCAGAATCCGATCAGCAAGGACAACGGTATTCATTTCACAATACGCACATCTGAAAATCCACAGGTAAAGTCATTTATTGACAATAACCTTAACGGAACCTATACTCCTAAATGGTCAAAGGGCGATGAGTTGGCGATGTTTGTCGGTACTATTGACGGAAACACCAAAAAAGCCACAGGCATTTTGACGAATACTAAGGAAGAGGACTTAACAGCAACGTTCGACGGAACAGTTACAGGACTCCCAGAAAAAGGCACTTTCAAATCATTCGCTCCGGCATCTGCATTTGCAGAAAATAATAGCGGAAATGTAGGCGTCACTTTGAAGGACGTGCAGAATCCAAGCAGCCTTACGATTGACGAAGCTTGCGATATTCTCGTAGCTAAAGAGACTTCCTATACGGCAGATGCAGCAGGCGAAGTCGCAATAGACGACCTCTTTTTCAAGAGAATGTTCTCCGTTGTTAAAGTCGCTCTCAAGGGCCCAGCGTCTCTTAATGGAGAGAAAGTGTCGAAATTCTCCCTTTCCGCTCCAGAAGGCACTGTTCTTACCGGCCGCGCTGCTATCAATTTGTCCTATGCGACCATAGATAAGTGGAATATCAGCAATAATACCGTAACTGCTACTTATACTACTGATGCTCCTGGCTTTGGTGGTGAATATCCAGGTTTGGACAATGTGGTATGGTTCGTTGTGAACCCTGGCACTATCGAATCTGGCGCCAAGGTTGTTTTCGCAGGCGAGACCGCAGATTACACATTCTCAAAGGAAGTCACACTGTCCAAGGCACTTGCCTTCCCTGAGAGCCAGCTTGCTGTCATCAACTTGACATTGGCAGAGGAGAATTGCACGAAGAAAGAAGTGCCAGCACCGGCATCTTGGATTGCAACTGATTTGGCAGACATCACAACTACCGATGAGGTCGTGATAACGATGGCAAAGGGTAAGAGCGTATATGCTTTGACTTCGGCAAATGGATCATCTGAGGCTCCTACTGCTGTCGCTGTTACCGTTGAAAACAAGGAACTCACAGCAGCTCCTGCGGATGACTTGGTTTGGAACATAGCAAACAACAACGGAAATCTTACTATTTATCCAAAAGGACAGACAGCTACATGGTTGTATACTACGACAAGCAATAATGGCGTAAGAGTTGGTACGAATAAAGATAATAAGACATTTGTCGTTGATTCCGACTCTGGATATTTGAAGAATACTAAAACTAGCAGGTATTTATGAGTATACAATTCTCAGGATTGGCGTTGTTATACGAGTGCTACAGGAACAAGTAACATCGCCGATCAAACACTTTGCTTCTATGTGAAGGGCACACCTAAGACCGCTCTCGAGACTCCTGCAAACCTTCAGGTAAGTGCCGAGAAAGACGTTTCTTGGGACGCAGTAAATGGTGCTGCTTCATACGAGCTTACTATCGGAAAGGACGTTTTCACTTCCGAGACTAATTCTTATGGCGCAACTGCTGTCGTTGATGACTACTATGACGTAGCTGTCGTAGCAGTTCCGTCCGATAAGGAAAACTACAAGAACTCCGCCGCCGCTACCCTTACCGGAGTCAAGTTCGGAACACCGACACTCGCTACACCGACATTGAAAGAAGGTGTTATAGACGGAGCATCTATCAGCGTGAGCTGGTCTGTAGACGAGCGTGCTACCGCAGGATATAACTGCGAACTCTTCAAGGGCGGTGTGAAGGTAGGCGAAAGCCAGACCGTCAATGCCGGTGCCGTTACATTCACAGGACTTGATGCCGAGACAGCATACGTCGTAAAGGTTAATGCGGTAGCTGTCGAGGGTACGAAGGCTTATGCCGCTTCTCCGGTTGCTACTCTTGAGGTAACTACAAAGGCTGCCACAACTGCCGCTAACGATGGTTCATTGGAGCATCCATATACCGCTGCTGAGGCTATCGCTGCCATCGATGCTAACACCGACTTGACAGGCAAGTATGTGAAGGGTATTGTGAAGGCAGCTCCTTCATTCGATGCAAGATATAACAGCTTGACTTATGATATTGAATCTGGCGCGAAAACCTTGAATATATACAGTGGTAAGGACCTCGGAAATGCTGGTTTCGTAGGCGCTGAGGACTTGAAGGCCGGTGACGAGGTTGTCGTTTATGGAGACTTAAAGTTGTATAAAAACAATAAGACGGGTGAGACTACTTACGAACTGGACAAGAACAACTACCTTATCTCCATCAACGGTGAGACTCAGATTTATAGAGGTCTCGCAGTTTCTGCGCCTAAGACAGCCTTCACCGTAGGCGATGCTTTCGATTTCGGAGGAACGGTCCTTCAGGTTTGGCGCGGTAAGGAGGATGTGGATGTAACCGCATCTGCGACCTTCAGCGGTTATAACATGTCCACCGAAGGCAAGCAGACCGTCACCGTTACCGTAGGCAACGAGTCCGTGACTTACGTAATCAATGTTCGTGCTGCTGGCGGCGAGGCGGCTAAGACATACACATTGCAGTTCGGGGCTCCTTACAATTCCGCTGATGATGATATAAGTAGTTATGCTAAAACTTGGGATGCGACTCGTGATGGATTCACTTGGACGATGGTAAATTGGAACAACAATAATAAGCGTTGGAATCATGTAAGAGCAGGTAGTAAGAAGGCCGCTTCTGTTGCGACCATCACTACTAAGACTACTATGCCGGAGTCTATATCTACTGTCACGATGACAATTACTAGTATAAATGCAACGAATGTTAATTCAATTAAGCTAGAGGTGCTCTCTGCTGATGGAAAGACTGTAGAAGAAACAATAACAGCAGACAAAAAAGCCATAGCCGTAGGTAATTGCGTATTCAAAATTACCAATCCTCAGCAGGATTGTAAGTACAAGATAACAGTAGATTGCCTGAAAGGAAGCGATAACGGCTTCGTTCAGGTTTCTAAGGTAGTTTATACTAACAACTGACTACCATCCGGCGAAGACGCCGGCGGGCAAGAACCCACGGATCGTAAGCCTTACGCAGAGGTAAAAAACATTGAGGCCAATGTGTTGAGTTCGACAGAGGTGACTCTGTCGGGCTCTTACACAGGGGCCAGTAGCTCCCCTGCCGAAGTAGGCTTTTATTGGGGCACATCCTCAAATTCATTGACAAAGAAACTGACCGTCAGCTCGGTCACGGCGACAGGCACGGACAGCGGGACTTTCGAGGCTCACCTTTCGGACCTTGTTCCCGGGAACTCCTACGTCTTTCAGGCATTCGCGCGCGTATCAGGCACAGGCGCATACTCGTCCGACGAGCAAGTGTTCTATGCCGGCACGCCGATCGTCTTCAAGATGCCGGGAGGCGTTCAGCCCGCAGTGAACAAGGATTGGCTCGAACTAGCCTCGGCTAAGGAAGGCTCGCAATATGTGGTAAGCACCACCTATGCCGGCGAACGGAACTACACCGTCTTCTACGACACACAGATGACGACTCCCCTCTGGACCGCATACCCATTGGACAGCAGCCACATGGGATCTCTCAGCCGGCCATCGGGCTGGAGCTACAACCCGAACATTGGCGAGAAGTACCAGGTCAGGGTGACTGACGGAAGCTATTCGAACAGCACCTATTCGCGAGGTCACATGTGTCCGAACGGTTCGCGCAACGGAAACGCCACGATGCAGGCCCAGACTTTCTACGTAACGAATCAGGTTCCGCAGATCCAGAACAGTTTCAACAGCGGAATCTGGAGCAATCTGGAGAATGCCGTCCAGGGCATTGCCAAGAGCCACAACGAGGAGATCTACGTGGTGACGGGCGTGGCTTTCGAAAAGGAGGGCGAGGCTCGCACCATAAATTACACGAGTCCCAGCAAGTCCAGTTCGCAGAGAGTTCCGATCCCGAACTACTTCTACAAGCTGGTGCTCCGGGTGAAGTATTCCGGCAGAACAGTCTCCGATGCGTCCTGCATAGCTTTCTGGTTCGACCACAAGGCCTACTCCGACAGCTACCAGAACCACACAGTCAGCGTTGACCAAGTAGAAGCCTGGACCGGTTTCGACTTCTTCGTAAATCTCCCCGACGACCTCGAATCCGCCGCCGAGTCGAAGACTACATCCTGGTCCTCCTTCACCAGTTTCTAGGTAAGCGTCTCCGCGGTTACGCATTGACCAGACTATTGCTAGCCGGCACTCCACACGACAAGACTCCGAGTTTCCACCTCCAGGTTCAAGCCGGCACGCAAACACGACACTCGCGGTGCACCGTGTAAACATCTGAGAGTCAGAGATTTAGCCATTTTCAGAGTTGCATTTTCGCCAACTCTGAAAATGGCTATATTATTGCATAAACAGATGATTTGCGCGATGCACTTCAGAAGGGCAGCGATAGGCAACAAGGTTGCCTCCGTGAGGACTTGCTTATCT
>ULNT01008471.1_pt1 | contig 14159 bp, 12 predicted proteins | sample 1952001 | NCBI WGS metagenome assembly ULNT01 (sample SAMEA4835585, study PRJEB28245) | human gut metagenome | biome: gut microbiome; material: fecal sample | place: Denmark | collected 2008
TGATTGGCTTATATCTGGTCATAAAGAAATTGTGTGACAGATTCACAGCAACACTGTCAGTCTATATATTTTCCAGCATATACATTCTGATGTATTATGTGAAGGAAGCTTCTGAATATATCCTGCTGATCATGCTGTTGATCTGGACGGTATATCTGTATCTGTTTATAGTAGAGAAGATAACGGTCAAAAGGGCAGTTTTATTTACAATTCTTTGTGTGGTAGATGTTTATACACATTATGGTGCTGTGTTTGTCATTGTGCCAATGGCATTACAATTACTGGTTTATTACTGGAGATCAGGTGAGAAAAAGACATTTTGGACTGCTCTGGTATCTTATATTATTGCGGGAGTTGGAGCAGGTATACCACTGCTTTATTTCTACATGCTGCCTCAGTCCACGAATCCAATCAGTACACTGGGAGCTGACAAACCGATAGAGATAACCGGCAATAATATTATCCTTGATTTCTTTGATAGTCTGATGTGGGTACTTCGCTGGTGCATGCTGGATTATGACAGAGATGCTGAGAAAATCACATGGACAATATGGATCATTCTCTTTGCATTACTGGGACTTGGTATATTTGTATATAGAAAAACACATAAGAAAGAGGTACGTTCCTTTATCAGGTGCAACATATGGGTATTTCTTATTTATTATGTGATCACAACATTAAATATATATGCATATGGATGGTTCGGCAATCGTTATAATTTATTCATATTCCCCTTATGGTTCATTCTGATTGCTGTGATTTTATATGAAACGGTTCAGATCTTCAAAGAAAGTGACCGGCAGTGGATGCAAAAGCTTACGCCATTTATGAGCATTGGAATAGTAATTGCAATGTTACTGTATTGCACATATGGAGATTATAGAATCAGTAATCACTGGGCTAAAAGTGATCTGAGAACTGTAGTGAGTACATGGCGTGCAGATGATGGAGAGGAGGTTCCGACCTTTGTTAACTTCCATCAGAGGTATGCATTTGTATATTATCTGACGCACAGTAAGGATTATCAGGAATCAGACTGGAATCAGATTTACTGTAATGAGACGCTGGATACATTGGGGTACAGCAATGAAGAATGGATAGAGTTCCTTGAGGCTAATGTCTATCCGGATGGTCTGCCCACACAGATCTATGTAGTATCCGGTCAGCATGATACGGTGGTAGAGGCACTGGAATCAATTGGTTATCATACTACTGCAGTGGTGGACTCTACAGCCAAATTATTCTTATTAGAACAGAAATAAAATTGAGGAAATATATGATATTGATTCATGTAATGGGTGGATTGGGAAATCAACTGTATCAATATGCCCTTTATGAAAAAATGAAGAGTCTTGGAAAAGCTGTGAAGCTGGATACCTATGCATATAGTAATGATGCAGGAGAAGATAGGGAATGGAGAAATCTTGAACTGGATCGATTTCCTTCTATGCAGTATGAAATGGCTACAGATGAGGACAGAATAAGACTTCTGGATAACTCGAGTCAGTTTACAGCCAGGATTCGCAGGAAGCTTCTTGGACGGAAGGATAAGACTTTAAGAGAGACTGAGGAGTATATGCCTGAGATTTTTGACATGGATGATGTATATCTTTATGGATTCTGGAACTGTGAACGGTATTACGAAGACATTATTCCGCTACTGCAGGATAAGCTTCAGTTCCCGATAAGCAGTAATCCATTCAATCAACAGTGTCTGGAACAGATGCAGATGGAAAATGCGGTCAGTATCCACATCCGGAGAACAGATTATCTGACAGTGGCAGATGGAACCAGATACATGGGAATATGTACAGAAGCGTATTATCAGAGAGCAATGGCATATATAGAAGAAAGAGTCAGCAATCCGGTATACTATATTTTCTCAGATGATCCTGAGTATGCAAAACAGTATTACAGACAGGGGAATATGCATGTAGTGGACTGGAATGACGAACAGAATGGAATCTATGATATGCAGCTTATGAGTAAATGCAAGCATAATATATGTGCAAACAGTACATTTAGTATGTGGGGAGCCAGACTGAATCAGAATCAGGATAAGATTATGATACGTCCCCTGCATCATGATAATTATGAAACGGCAACAGCAGCAGAAGTAAAACAGAACTGGAAAAAATGGATTTTATTGGATCAGAATGGACAAGTGTGTGAATAGAAATGACTTAATATCCATAATTGTACCGGTCTATAATATGGAACAATATATGGAAAGATGTGTAAATTCCATAATAAATCAGACCTATTCCAATCTCGAGATTATTCTTGTGGATGATGGATCAACAGATCGTTCACCTGCAATGTGTGATGAGTATGCATTGAAGGATGCACGTATTAAAGTGGTTCATAAGGCCAATGGAGGACTGTCTGATGCAAGAAATGCAGGACTTAAGGTAGCTACAGGAGCTTATATTGGCTACGTGGACAGCGATGACTGGGTAGAGCTCAGTATGTATCAGAAGCTGTATGAGTCTTGTATAGAAAATGATGCGCAGGTAGCAGTATGCCGGTATGCTAAGGCCTATCAGGATAGAATAGAGCGTGGTGGAAATGGCAAGGTTACAGCCTTTGACAGAGATGGGGTACTGAAAGTATATTTATCAGATATGGATGAGTATGTTGTCTATAATTCTGTATGGAGTAAATTATTTGCAAGAGAAGTAGTAGATGGAGTCCTTTTCCCAGTTGGGCAGAATTCCGAGGATATCATGTATACGACCAAAGCATTCTGTAAGCTGGATAAGGCTGTGTATATCGATGAGTGCCTGTATAATTATGTACTTGACCGGGAAGGCAGTATTATGAATGTAAACCGTACAGAGCGGATGTTTCGGGATGAGATTCCTTTCTGGAGAGAGCACATTGCTTATATCAGGCAGCAGGTCTCAGAATCAATGGGAGATATGGCAGACTATTACTTCTACCGAAGGATGTTATCTTATTATATGGATCTGTCAGTGCATCCGGAGACTATAGAGGCTGCAAAGAAGCTTGCCGGTATGATGAAGAGTGAAAGAAGAGAGATCAAAAAAGTATACCGTAAGGCTTATGGGGGTAGAGGTGACGTGGTACGGATGCACATGTTCCTGATAACTCCATCAGGTTATGTAGCATTGAATAAAATATATGAGAAAGTGGTAATACCACTTAGAAGTAAATAAAAAAGAGGAAACACATGTTATTTAATTCCTATATTTTTATATTCCTGTTTTTTCCGTTGGCTTTGGCAGGATATTACGGATTCAATCATTTAAAACAGTATAAGCTTGGAATGGTCTGGCTGATTGGCATGTCCATGTGGTTCTATGGCTATAACAGTGTACAATATCTTTTTATTCTGGTAGTAAGTATTTTGCTGAACTATCTTCTGGTAGAGAGCATGTCCAGAGTAAACAGTCATAGGAACAGGCGGTTACTTATGATACTTGGAGTACTGCTGAACCTTGGGATTCTGTTCTATTATAAGTATTATGATTTCTTTATAGAGAACGTAAATGCAGTTTTAAAAACAGATATTCATTTATTACAGGTAGTGCTGCCATTGGGAATCAGCTTTTATACATTCCAGCAGCTGTCCTATGTCATAGATTATTATAGACAGGATTGTGAGAAGTATAGTCTGTTGGAATATGCAGCATATGTGTCCTTCTTCCCACAGCTGATTGCAGGACCAATTGTGTACCATAATGAGTTGATTCCACAGTTCCGGGATGAGAGCAGAAAGAAGATAGACACAGAGAATTTCAGCAAGGGAATCTATGCATTTGTATTGGGAATTGCCAAGAAAGTGTTGATTGCAGATACATTTTCCAAGGTTGTGACGATAGGATATCAGGCAATAGGAGAGTTGAATACGCCTTCTATTATACTGGTCATGGTCAGCTATTCTTTGCAGATATATTTTGATTTCAGCGGTTATTGCGATATGGCTTATGGTATCGGCTATATGTTCAATGTAGAATTACCGATGAACTTTAATTCTCCATATAAGGCAGTGTCCATCGTTGATTTCTGGGACAGATGGCATATGACATTGACCAGGTTCTTTACCAGGTATGTATATATCCCGCTTGGTGGAAGCAGGAAAGGAAAAATCCGCACCTATGTCAACGTCATGATTGTTTTCTTTGTAAGTGGTGTCTGGCATGGAGCGAACTGGACGTTTATTTTATGGGGAGTCCTGAATGGTGCTGCTAATGTTCTGCACAAGATATTTGGTAAGTGGATAGAGAAAATCCCTAAAGTTTTACGAGTTGTTATAACTTTTATTATATGTACTTTTGCATGGAGTCTGTTCAGGGCAGAATCCATAGAACAGGCATTAGAATTGTGGAAAAGGTTATTCCATACAGGGGGAGGAGCAATTTATGCTCCTATTGCAGAGCAGTTTAATAACATTGTGGAAATGAAGGTACTTTATCGTATTGGATTAGGTTCTGTAATGAATAGTTACCCGGGACTTTGTGTTTGTGCTTTTGCATTTTTGGTTACAATTGCCTGCTTTACAATGCATAATACGCAGGAGAAGGTTGCAGATATGCAGTATACGAATCGCAGAATTGGAGCAATTACAATTCTGTTTATTTGGAGTGTAATGTCATTATCGGAAGTCAGTGAGTTTTTATATTTTAATTTTTAGGAGAAAAAATGGATTCAAAGAAGTGGTTAGGGAAATGCATAGGCTTATTAGTAGGTGCCGTAGTGTTAATGTTTGCACTATGTTTTGTTTTTGACCCTTATTTTCATTTTCATAAGCCGTTTTCATTTGTGAGGTATCGTCTGTATGATGAACGATATACTAACGATGGAATTTCCAGACACTTTGATTATGATGCAATTGTAACTGGAACTTCTATGGCCCAGAATTTCAAGCCCAGTGAAATGGATCAGCTATTTGGAACGCATGCAGTGAAGGAGACCTTCTCTGGTGCAGGCTATCAGGAACTGTCGCAGAATCTGGAAAGAGCCCTGAAACGTAATCAAAATTTAAAAACAGTTATCTGGACGATAGATTATAATGGATTGATCAGAGAGAAAGACTGGACACAATATGAAGGATATCCAACGTATTTGTATGATGATGATCCATGGAATGATACACAATATGTCTTTAATAAATCTATATTTTATCATGGAACTCTGACTAATATAGCGAAAACAATATTAAGGAAGCCAAGTACTTCCATGGATGAATATTCTTCATGGAATAAACCTACAGGACTACAGTATATTTTGCAGAGCTATGACCGTTGGGAAGAGAGAGCACCCATGCAATCAGGTCTTTTACCGGAAGAAAGAGAAATGGTAATAGCTAATATTCAGGAGAATATCATAAATCTTGTCAATCAGTATCCGAATACCACATTTTATCTTTTTTATACTCCATACAGCATCTGTTTCTGGGATTTTCAGAATCAGGAAGGACTGATGATGCGTCAATTCGAAGCAGAGCAGATTGCAACAGAGCTGCTGTTGCAGTGCTCCAATGTGAAGCTCTACAATTTCTATGATAAATATGATATAATATGTAATCTTGATAATTACAGGGATAAAGAACATTACAGTGCAGAAATAAATAGTAAAATACTCCAATGGATTGCAGCCGAAGATAGTAAAATTACATTAGATAACTATAAGGATAGGTTAGAAGCAGAGAAAGATTTTTATCTGCATTATGACTATGATAAAATATTTAAGGATATTTCAGAACAATAAGGAAACTATAATCCTGATATCAGGATAAGAAACGAGGAATGAAATGGACATCTTTAAGAAACTGAATTACATTTTGGATAAAAAACAGAAAATCAATATTGTTGTTTTGGCAGTAATGATTTTTATAGGCGGAATTCTGGAAACGTTAAGTATTTCAGCACTATTGCCGGTTGTATGGGTCATTATTGATGTTGAAGCAGTACAGAGAAACAAATATTGCCAACTGGTCATGCAAATCTTTCATATACAGAATATGCATGGTTTTATCATTATGCTGTTAGTTGCATTGATGATTATGTATATATTGAAAAATGCATATCTACTGCTTTTGACAAGCGAACAGAATCGATTTATTTCTGTGAACAGAAACAGATTGATCAGCCAGGTGTTAAGGGAATTTTTGAATAGACCGTATGAGTTCTATCTGGATGCAGATATTCCTACCGTTTTTCGATTGACAGATAGTGATATTCCGAATGTATTTGGTATTCTGATGGCTATTATTTCTTTGGCATCTGAAGTAGTTGTATTTGTTTTGATATGCGGAGTACTTATCGTAACAGATTGGAAGCTTGTGCTGGTTCTTATATTTATTTCAGGAATTGTAACGCTTGTTTTATTTAAAGTTCTGAAGCCTAAGTTGAATTCGCTTGGAATGACCAATCAGGCTATTCAGTCAAGAATCGCTAAATGGCGTATTCAGGCTATCTATGGTATTAAAGATGTTAAGGTATTGCATAGAGAATCATTTTTTGCAGATAATTATGAAAGCAATGGAAAAATCGGGGCTAAATTAAATCAGAAATATGCAATTATTAATGCGTTGCCTAGAATTTTAATAGAAACTATTTTTATGGTATCTATATTGGGGTATTTAGTTGTCTGTGTCGCATTAGGAGATGATATGACACAGATGCTTCCGACACTGACGGCTTTTGGATTGGCTGCAGTCAGACTGTTACCTTGTGTAAATCGTATTAACACATATCTTACAGATATTTCATATTTCAGACCGTGTCTTGATTATGTTTATGAGAACATGAACATAAATGAAATCAGTAAAAAGACAAATCAGACATTGCTGCCTGTTGATGAAACTAAGACCATGGAACTAAAAGACAGGATAGAGCTGAAAGATATTGTGTACGCTTATCCCAATACTGATACGCTGATTTTTGATCATGCTGATATGGAGATCCCGTATGGTAAGTCAATTGGAATTATGGGACCTTCCGGAGCCGGCAAATCAACCATAGTAGATATTCTTCTGGGATTATTGAAGGTTCATGAAGGACAGATACTTTGTGATGGCGATAATGTATTTGACAATTATCCCGCATGGCTGGCACAGATTGGTTATATTCCTCAGTCGATTTATCTGGTAGATGAACCTATCCGCAATAATATTGCATTTGGTATTGCTGATGATGAGATTGATGATGACAGAATCTGGCAGGTGCTTGAGGAAGCACAGCTAAAAGAATTTATACAAACACTTCCAGAAGGACTGGATACTGCAATCGGTGACAGAGGTGTTCGATTATCAGGTGGACAGAGGCAGCGTCTGGGTATTGCCAGAGCATTGTACCATAACCCGGAGATACTTGTATTTGATGAGGCCACTTCTGCATTGGATAATGAGACAGAGGCAGCAGTTATGGAAGCAATCAACAGCTTCCATGGTAAGAAGACTATGGTCATTATCGCACATAGATTAAATACTATCGAGAAATGTGATATTATTTATAAAGTTGAAGGCGGTAAAATCAAACAGACAACTTTATAGGCATAGGAGAGGTACAAGTTGAATAAACATGCATATTTGCTGATGATTCATGAGAATTCATTAGTGCTGAACAGATTGATTCGGTTAATAGATGATAATTGGAATGATATCTACATCCATATAGATAAAAATGCGAAAAATATAGACACATCAGAAATAAAACAGTTCGCACAGAAATCGAAGGTATATTTTGTAAAAAGACACAAGGTATACTGGGGAACCAATAGTATCATGGAAGCTGAGATTGAACTGTTTAAGGCGGCAGCAAAGCAGCAGTATCAGTACTATCATTTGCTGTCAGGTGCTGATCTTCCAATAAAGACACAGAAAGAGATACATGATTTCTTTGAAGAGAATAATGGAAAAGAATTCATACATTTTGGAACAGAGCAGTATCAGAAGGATATTCAGGAGAGATATAACAGGTATCATTTCTTTACAAAACAGCTCGGAAGAAAAAGAGACAAAAAATTCTGGGTACAATTGGAGACATATTCACTGGCGATACAAAGAAGACTGCATGTTAACAGGGAGAAAAGGAACGATTTTTCTTTTTATGGTGGAGCAAACTGGTGCAGCGTTACATATGATTTTGTCGTATGCTTATTAAAACAATATAAGGATATGAAGACACATTTGAGATTTACCCAAAATAGTGATGAGACTCTTGCTCAAACGGTCGCAATGAATTCGAAATTTGCTAAAAAACTTTATATACAGGAGTTTAGCAACAGCAGCATAAGCAATGTGCGTGAAATCGACTGGAACAGGGGAACCCCATATGTATTTCACACAGAAGACTTTGAAATTCTCATGAATTCACCATGTATGTTTGCCAGAAAATTTGACGAGAAGACAGACCGGGAAATCATAGAGCGGATATATGAGAAAATCAATAATGAACAGATTAAAGATGGAGAGTAGAAAGGGCAAAGCATGATACATGAACAGGTTATTGCAACAGAATTATTAAAAGGCCAGGGACTGGGCAATCAACTGTTCTGCTATGTTACGACCAGATGCCTTGCTATGAAGAATCACAGTCAATTCGCCATTCTGAATAAAGAAATTCTGGCAAATAATATTCACAGCAATAAGGGCATGTATTTTATGGATATTGACTGTGGTCTGGATATGAAGAAAGAAGATTTCACAGAAGTAAATCAGGAGAAAGAAGATCGGATATATCTTGGCAATTCAATTCATGATATTGAGCATGGATGCTATATTTCAGGAGCAGATGAGAAGCTTCTGAACCTGACTCAATCTACACTTGTATATGGCAATATGCAGGATGAGGCATATTTTGGACAGTATAAAGAAGAGATTAAGCAATGGCTGAGGGTAAAGCCGGAATATGATAGCTATGAGTATTCCAGGGATAATCTGTGCATTATTAATATCCGTGGTGGTGAATACACCAGCAATCCTGAGCTTTTTCTTCGCAGAAAATACTGGCTGGATGCCATGAAGGTAATGAGACAGAAGCGCTCTGACATGGAATTTATGGTAATTACAGATGATCTGTCGGCAGCAAAAAGAATCCTTCCTGAAGTGCCGGCTTACCACTTTGATCTTGCAGGAGATTACACTGTAATCAAAAATGCAAAGTATCTGATATTATCGAACTCTACATTTGCTTTTTTCCCTGCTTATACCAGTGAAACTGTTCAGTATATTATTGCACCTAAATATTGGGCAAGGCATAATGTGTCGGATGGTTATTGGGCATCTGAGCAGAATATTTATGATGAGTTCATATATATGGATAGAAAGGGAAAACTTTTTACTGCAGCAGAATGTCGGGAAGAGTTGGCAGCATATAAGCAGAGTTCCAACAGATATCAAAAGGCTGGAATAAAATTATCCGGTATCAGGTTATTGACAGCAAAATGCCACGCAAAATATCTGATTTGTGGGGATTTATTTGTAAGGGCATTACGTTCTGTAAAAAGAAGAATATCTTCTAATTGATAAATGGAGTGAAATATATGCAAAAACATCATAATATGACTTTTGATGAGATTGTTAAAGAGGTTGTAAGAGTTTGCAAAAATAATAAAGTAGAGCATCTTTCATTATTTGGCTCTTATGCTCGGGGAACTCAGACAGAGAGAAGCGATATTGATTTTATTGCGTATGGTGTAAAAGATATTGAGACTTTGCGTGAAGAAATAGATGAGATTATGACATTAAAAAAAATAGATATATTTGATTATGATGAAGTATGTAATCAATATTTGAGAGAGGATATGGATGAATATGGAAGAAAAATCTACTAAAAGATATCTAAGTTTTTGCAAAAGTCTGGATAACTTGAAATTGTCATGTGGTGCAAATCCCAATGAAAATTTTGTCCTTAGTGGTACTGCACAAACTTTTAATCTTACTTTTGACTTAGCATGGAAAGTAATGAAAGATATTATTGTTTCAGAGTATGGGATAGTTGATTTTGCAACAGGTTCACCCAGAGACACATTAAAGACTGCATATAGTGTCGGGCTGATATCAGATGATCTATGGCTTCAAATGTTGAAAATCAGAAATACATTGATTCACGATTATGATGGAGATGTGGCTAAAAGGTATTTCAAAAATATTACAGAGGACTTTTTTGAATTGCTTCAGCAGTTTAGAAATAAAGCTGAGCAATGGTATCAAGTGGACGAATCAGACGGTAGGTAAACAGGAGAAATAGTAAAATGCAGGAAAAATTGCAGCTTCCACAGGTTACATTAGTGGCAATGACAAGTGTAAATATCAAAGAGACGATTCAGGCTATGGAATACAGCATGCGTGGAATTGATTTTGGCGATGCAGTTCTGATTACACATAAGAAGCCATTGGGACTTCCTAAGAATATCAGATACAGTCACACCAGTGAATTAACAGATATAGATGCCTTTAATTATAAAATGGTATATGAACTTGGAGATCATATTCATACGGATTATGCCATGATCGTACATGCTGATGGGTTTATCGTACATCCAGAAATGTGGCGTGATGAGTTCCTGAAATATGATTATATTGGTGCCCCATGGCCCTTACCCAAAGAAGGAGATACAACAACTTATCGCGATAAGGATGGAAATATCTGCCGCGTGGGCAACAGCGTAGGAATCCGAAGCAAACGTCTTATGGAGTATCCGAAAAAGGCTAACATCCTATGGGAAGGTGAGTACGCATATGGTAAGATGTGGTATCATGAGGATGGATTTATCTGCTGTAAGATCAAACATATTCTGGAAGCAGAGGGCATGCAGATAGCGCCGCTTGAAGTGGCTAAGTATTTTGGACATGAGCATATGATACCGGAGATAGAGGGTATTACACCATTTGCTTTTCATAAATGGGCAGGAACGAATGCACAGTATCCTAATTTCTATCGTGAATCGCTGGGAATGAAGTGCAAGAAGCTTGCAAGAAAGATAATACATCCAAAATGCAAACAGAATAGGTAAACCAAAGTAGATAAAAAGGAACAGAGCATGGTATACGATTGTTTTCAATTTTTCAATGAATTAGATATTCTTAAAATCAGACTTAATGTCATGAATGATGTTGTAGACAAGTTTGTGATCAGCGAGGCTACAGAGACCTTTTCAGGACTTAAGAAACCTCTTTATTATGAAGAAAATAAAGAAATGTTCAAGGAATTCGAGGATAAGATCATTCATGTAGTTGTAGATGATACGCCTGAGGGTGGGACACATGAAAGAGATACTTTCCAGAAGAACGCAGTCACCCGTGGACTTAAAGATGCAACAGATGACGACATTATCATATTCAGTGATCTGGATGAGATACCCAATCCGGAGAAAGTTAAGGAAATTTTGAAGAATTTTCAGCAGGATAAGATTTACCATTTCGCGCAGCGTCTGTTCTATTGCTATCTGAATATGGAGGAAGTATCAGGAAATCTTTTATCCTATGCAGGAGAATTTGAGGGCGTTGAGCATAAAAAATGGATCGGCTCCAAGATGTTAAGCTATAAGCTGATGAAAGAGCAGCACCTGCAGTGTGGTGATCTTCGTTTCCCTGAAAGAAAAGAAATAGGGATTCGTGTAGAAGACGGTGGATGGCACTTTGGATATATGGGTGGACATGGGGAGAAGGATATTAAGAAGCGCGTGCAGGAGAAGGTAGTTTCTGCTGCACATCAGGAATATAATTCCAAACATGTATTAAATCAGGTCACAGATCAGATTAAGGATGGTAAGGATATCTTTGGACGAGATGCCAGATTCGTCAGATGTGAGATAGATGAAAGCTATCCCAGGTATATCAGGGAACATCAGAAGGAGCTTGACTTCCTGATTCTGCATGAGGAGAAGCCGGTAGTGAAAGCGTTTCGCCAGTTCAAAGTTAAATTAAAAGACACATGTTATTCTATAGAAGTCGGTATCAAGAGATTTGTTAAGAAGATTCTTAGAATGAATTAGATAAAGGCATTGTTGGAGGTTATAGTAGAGTGGTATCCATATGTATTCCTTGCTATAATAATGTATCAGAGGTTGAAAGACTGCTGGTGTCCATTCATAAGCAGAACTATACAGACTACGAAGTAAATATATCGGATGATTCCACCAATGAAGAGACAGCAGATCTGGTGGGGCGTGTTATCACAGAATGGAATTGGCAGGATAAATTGCATTATATCCATAATGTGAAACCCTTAGGACATATCTATAACTGGAATGCAGCGATTAAGATGGCAACAGGACAGTATATTAAGATTATGTTCAGTGATGACTGGTTCACAGATGAGAGGAGCCTTGGGATATTTGTCAATATGCTGGAGGCGCATCCTGAGGTGAGCTTTGCATTCTCAGGGAGCATGCAGGTATTATTGGATGGACAGGCTATTGATCAGGTGAAGCATCTGAGCAAACAGGCAACAGAGCATGGTGAGGCATATGCACGCTGTGCAGAGGATGCCTTTATAGAGAGATTACACAGGAATTATAAGCTGTTCTTCCTTGGCAATCAGATCGGTGCGCCCAGTGCCGGCATATATCGCAGAGGAGAGCAGTTGGTGCTGTTTGACGAGCAGAGTAACTGGGCTTCTGATATGTTCCTGTATTTTGACCTGCTTCAGGCCAATCATGAATTTGCGTATACCAAAGAACCATTAATTTCCATAGGTATGCATACCAACCAGTATACAGAATCTTTTACAGAGCGTGATATGCGTATTTACAATGATTATCGCTATCTGTATACAAAGTATGGATTGCAGGATTGCGAAGAGTGCAGAGAATACTTTACAGAGAACTTTATTATTAAGTGCCATCAGGGACTGAAAGAAGCTAAGGCGCTCGGAATTGACAGCAAAATGTACTGGAAGAAATGGTGGACAGAACAGAAGAATACAATTATATGTTTTGTAACGCATAGATTTCAGATACTGTGTAATAAAAGTGAAAAGTAGGTATAGAGAAGAATGAATAAAAAGCTATGGATAGTAGAAGCTGTTATTATTGTATTAATGATCATAACTTCTATAGGAAAGAACAATTCTATCATATTTGATGAAGCTAATACAGAAGTATATGGTGAAGCTGTCAGCTATACAGAAGCAGATCATTCATATTCTGTGGATGCAACGAATATCAGCAGTGATGCAGACTTGTCACAGGGATATGCCATGATTGGAAATAAACGCATGCCAATCCATCCGGGAGCTTATAAGATTATAATTCAATATACAAGTCAGACTAATCCGGATGTAGCTGTTGGAAACAGTGCCAATGTTGCAGGATGGGTTCAGGTAAGGTCATATGAGAATCCATCTGATGTAAAGTATAACACGATACAGTTAGTGGACGGATATACAGAACAGACAGACAGGATGTGGATTACCTCTTTTGCTACATTACAGGATCTGGATTTTAAAGTTTTTTTTGCAGGAACAGGGGAGCTTAAGATTCACAGTATTGTGATTGAGGAACTGTTAGTATGGAGAGTGACACGTATTCTGGGTGTTATTCTTTTATTTGCGTTTATTAACTTATGTTATTGGGTACTTTTTGGTACAAAGAAAGCCGAAAACAGAAATATTGTCGCAGGGATTCTGCTGATTATTATTGTCTCCAGTCTACCCGCCTTTAATGATTTTGTTGTTGGAGGACATGATCTTCCCTTTCATTTGTCCAGAATCCTCTCGCTTGGCAGAACATTGGAGTCAGGCAGGATATGGTCTCCGATAGAATATGATATGGTAAACGGGTATGGATATGCCACACCGCTATTCTATGGACAGTTATTCTTATATTTACCGGCTATTCTTTACCTTATGGCCATACCGATACATATATGTTATCAGATATACGTTATCTGCATCAATGCTGCAACTTGTCTGATCTGCTACTATTGTTGCAAAAGAATAATTGGGAAATCTCAAATAGCATTGTTTGGAGCGGCATTCTATACCATGGCAGCATATCGAATCAGTAATGTATATGTACGTGCAGCAGTAGGAGAATATACAGCAATGGTATTCCTTCCGCTTATTGTATTAGGCTTCTGGCTTGTCTTCACAAAGGATAAGGAAGCGATTACCTGGAAAGAGTACATACCAATTGTAATAGGCTTGACTGGGGTACTGCATAGCCACGTGCTAACTACAGAGATTACA
>ULNT01015388.1_pt1 | contig 14117 bp, 14 predicted proteins | sample 1952001 | NCBI WGS metagenome assembly ULNT01 (sample SAMEA4835585, study PRJEB28245) | human gut metagenome | biome: gut microbiome; material: fecal sample | place: Denmark | collected 2008
AGCAAGCTAAGGAACTTGCGAAACTTGAATATATTTAGGGTTTTGTGTCGCAGAATTACATCATGCCACCCATACCCGGCTGTGCTGCGGGCATCATCGGCTCCTTCTCGGGCTTATCGACGATGAGGCACTCCGTGGTGAGGAACATACCAGCGATGGATGCTGCGTTCTCCAGGGCTACGCGAGCCACCTTGGCCGGGTCGATGACACCAGCTGCGCGGAGATCCTCGTAGATGTCCTTGCGGGCATTGTAACCGTAGTCGCCCTCGCCCTCGCGGACCTTATCGACTACCACGGCACCCTCGCCACCAGCGTTGGCGACAATCTGGCGCAGCGGCTCCTCGATAGCGCGGCAGACGATGTTGATACCCGTCTGCTCGTCGGCATTCTCACCCTTGAGGTCGGCGAGCACCTTCTGAGCGCGGATGTAGGTAGTACCACCACCCACGACGACACCCTCCTCGGCAGCGGCACGCGTTGCGCAGAGTGCGTCATCGACGCGGTCCTTCTTCTCCTTCATCTCCACCTCGGAGTTGGCACCGACATAGAGCACTGCCACACCGCCAGCCAACTTAGCCAGGCGCTCCTGCAGCTTCTCCTTGTCGTAAGAGCTCTTCGTGTTGGCAATCTCGTTCTTGAGCTGAGCCACACGCTCCTTGATGTTCTCCTTTGTGCCAGCACCATCGACGATGGTAGTGTTGTCCTTGGAGACCGTCACCTTCTTGGCCGTACCCAGCTCCTCCAGCGTGGCCTTGTCGAGCGTCAGACCCTTCTCCTCGCTGATCACCACACCACCAGTCAGCACGGCGATGTCCTCCAGCATGGCCTTGCGGCGGTCGCCGAAGCCCGGAGCCTTGACGGCGCAGATCTTCAAGCCAGCACGCAGACGGTTGACAACCAACGTGGTGAGAGCCTCAGAATCGACATCCTCGGCGATTACCAGCAGCGGACGGCCACTCTCGGCAGCAGGCTGCAGGATGGGCAGGAAGTCCTTGATGTTGCTGATCTTCTTGTCGTAGATGAGGATGTACGGATTCTCCATCACACACTCCATCTTGTCCGTATCGGTCACGAAGTAGCCAGACAAGTAGCCGCGGTCAAACTGCATACCCTCTACCACGCCGATGTTGGTGTCGCGGGTCTTGCTCTCCTCGATGGTGATCACACCGTCCTTGCTCACCTGGCGCATGGCGTCGGCCAGCAGCTTACCGATCTCCGGGTCGTTGTTGGCACTCACCGTAGCGACCTGCTCGATCTTTTCGTAGTTGTCACCTACCACCTCGGCGTTGTCCTTGATGTAGTCCACCACCGCGTTGACGGCCTTGTCGATACCACGCTTCAAGTCCATCGGGTTGGCACCAGCAGCGACGTTCTTCAGACCCTCGTTGACGATGGCCTGGGCGAGAATCGTAGCCGTGGTCGTACCATCACCTGCGTCGTCACCCGTCTTGCTGGCCACACTCTTGGCAAGCTGTGCGCCTGCGTTCTCCAGGCTGTCCTCCAGCTCTACCTCCTTGGCCACGCTCACACCGTCCTTGGTGATCTGCGGTGCGCCAAACTTTCTGCCAATCACCACGTTGCGACCCTTCGGGCCGAGTGTCACCTTGACGGCGTTGGCCAACTGGTCCACACCGCTCTTGAGCAGATTGCGTGCTTCTGTATTGAATTTAATATCTTTTGCCATGATCGTTTCTTCTGTTTTTATTTGATAAATACAATTTTACAACTCGTTGCGTCCCTCACCACCTCTTTACTCGGTGACGATGGCGAGCACATCGCTCTGGCGCATCATGAGGTACTTCGTGCCCTCGTTCTCAATCTCCGTGCCAGCATACTTGCCATAAAGCACCACGTCGTCGGCCTTCAGGATCATCTTCTCGTCCTTCGTACCCTCGCCGACGGCAATCACCTTGCCGCGCTGCGGTTTCTCTTTGGCGGTGTCGGGAATAATGATTCCACCCACTTTCTCCTCTGCCGGTGCCGGAAGAACCAGCACTCTGTCTGCTAACGGTTTAATTGTCATGATCGTAATATTTTTAATCGTTTTTGTTTTTTGACTTTTTGCGAGCCCCCTTGGCACTTGCCTTGCGGACCTCACCCTTCTCTTTGCGAAAAGCGTGCCAATGCGCCAAAACAGTCTCTCCAAACTGACAGGGTGACAAAGTGGCAGACTCGTGGTGGCGGAATCGGACAGTGGACCGTCCTGTTGGTGTTGTTTTGGTTGTTTATCTTGTCAGCAGGCTGTATTGAATCAGCACAAACAACCCTGTCAATCCATTTCCGTATAAACCAGAAATAAGATGCAGGGCGTGAATTTTGCCTAATTTTCGTAGAAAAAATACGAAAACGGGCAAAATATTTCTTGTTTAGCCCAAAAAGACCTATCTTTGCGCCTAAAGAACTAAGCACGAAAAAGATGATACGAGATTTTTGGGTGAAAAACTATCTCTCCATACGAGACAGACAGGAGCTCTCCTTTGAGGCTAAAGGTCCTGCCTCAGAGTTGGTAGTGGAGATCTCCAAAGGAGTCTTCCTCTACAAGTTGGGCATTCTCTATGGCTCCAATGCGTCAGGAAAGTCCAATATGCTTGTCGCATTAAATGAGGTCTTCCGTCTGTTGGTCTCTCCCAAATCTGATGCGAAGCAGGAGATAGAGGGCTTTCTGCCCTTTGCCTTGACCCCAGAGGATCCTACGGAAATGTATGTCTCTTTCTACGCCAACGGTGTCAGGTACGACTATAGTGTCAGTTTCAATAGAAAGCGTATTTTGCATGAGGTCTTAAACTATTACCCCAATGGTTCAAAGGCGTTGTTCTATGAGCGTTCTTTCGTCGGTGAGAGTATCCAGGCCGATATCAAGTTTGGCGCCAGTCTCAAGTTGCTTGCCAAGACACAGGAGAGCATCCGTGAGAATACGTTGAACAATCATAGTGTCTTGTCCGTCTGTAGAAAGGCGGCTTTGAAGGAGGATATAGGACCCTTTGCCTCCCTCCATCGGCGAGTTATGACCAATTATCACGATGTGGATGGAGACATAGAGAAGGGGCTTGTTGAGATATTGTCGGAGGCCTACGAAGACCACAAAAAGCGCAAGTTCTTCACGCAAATGCTTCAGAAGGCCGATTTGAACATCATGGCATACCGTCCTGTCATAGAAGACCGCTTTGTACCCCAGGAGTACCGTGAACGTGTCTCAAAAGCCAGTATTCCAGAAAATGTGAAAGACGTACTGCTGAGGCCCACCAACAACTCCGTGGCCTTCTTGAACCATACGGATCATGGAGATTTCGAGGTTGCTATGGCGTTTCAGTCCAAGGGTACGCAGAAATATGTGCGCATCCTTGACGCTTTGTATGACATGATCACCTCCGATCAAGTTTATTATTTGGACGAATTGGGGGAAGACCTGCATTATGATCTTCTGTTCTATTATCTGAGTGTGTTTATATTCAACTCGGAAAGATCTCAGCTGATCATCACGAGTCAGGAGACGACGCTGCTGTCACAGGATTTGATCAATGAAAACCGAGGGGTGGTCTGGTTTGTGGAGAAAAACCACAGTACGGCTTCATCGGAATATTCGCGTGGAGACTCTTTCGGCTTGCATCGGAATCTGTCGCTCTATAACTCTTATCGTACAGGCCGTTTGGGGGCTAAACCAGAGTTGGGCAGTATTTTTATAGACTTAGACGAGTAGTGGGTATGGGTAAGCTCAAACATTCAGTCCTTGTTTTAGGCGAGGGCCCTACGGAGTTTTATTATTTCAACTCCTTGCGAGATGTGTTCAGGGGGATGACCATCAAGCCAGATTATCCCAAGCATACGAGTATGAAGGAACTGGAGGAGAAAATAGAAAAAGGTATAGCTGACGGATACGATCGGGTGTTCTGTGTGATCGACATGGACACAAAGGACGAGGAACCTGAGCGTAGTCAGTATATGCGTCTCAAGAAGAAGTATGCCAATCCAGTCAATAAACCGAAGAAAGGTGTCTATTGCGAGGTGCGTTTCTTTGAGACGCACCGTTGTACCGAACTCTTTTTCTTGTACTATTTCCGTTATACGGCCCGGATGTACAACGACCAGTCAGCACTTCTGCTGGATCTGAAGAAGCAGTGTGGCTATGAAAAGACGATAGACTTCTTTCGAAAAAGTAAAGGACTGCATTCTTATTTTGAGAAGAAAGGAGGCGAATTTGACAAGGCTATCCGTCACGCCAAGCATTCCATGGAAGAGAAACTTGCTGATGGCAGAAATTACACTTATTCTGAACTTGGTAGGATGATAGAAGAACTGAAGTCACTGCAGTGATAGTGAAAGCGGGTTGCTCTTTGTTCGACGAGTTGTTTGGGTCGTCTGGTCCATGCTTGCTTCAAGATTCGGAGGAGCGCCCTATGCTGGTCCTTCCATGCTCCAAATGAAGAACCGACTTGTGGGGATGCTGCCTACAAATTTGCTTCTGGCAGCTGCAGTGGCTTGAATCTCGGAAACCCTTCTTCCACGTATCAGCTACGTGTCAACCTCGTATCATCTTCCCATCGAACAAATATCGTTTACGTATCGTTTCCGTATTGTTTCCGCTTCTGTAAGCGAGAACGATAGGAGAACGATAGGAGAACGATACGAGAACAATACGGGATCGATACGGAATTGATACGGAATCAATACGAGAACGATACGAGATCGATAGGATGCGACTCCTGACAGATGCTCTAGGTAAGAAGTTTAACTTTTCCATTGTTATGTGTTCGGATTATATTTTACATTACGGTTGCTTGTCGTGCTCTCCCTTTCATACAGCGATGGCTGATGCATCACTCGCCAAGGCGCAGCAGCTATACAAAGATAACCCCGCGTCCTGCTGAATGCAAGTCGATTAGCATGAATTAACGACCTATTAACTTTTTCTCCGTATTCATTTAACAAAGTCTGTGTCAGCGAAAAAACGTCCATTATTGCCTTTTCTCACGATCTTCCCGCAGTTTGGACTACAGGAAAGCTCTTGCTTCCATCCGTAGCCAATAATCACGATGCGTGTCTTAAGATAAGTTTTGATGGTAAGTAAACACGACAAAATATCCAGTGAATATTTTTACTGTTTCGGTCTAAATACACAGAGTCAACTCATCTGACGAGTACAGTACCGATCCGCTTCAAAGATTGATTTTGGTCTCTCACAAGACTTGATTTCGTTTTATTGTGCCACATGAACCCTTGCGGAGCGTTGTTTCTTGTTGTTTCATTTCAGCAGGATTGTGTCCCCGCGAAGCGCTCCATTTCATGGCACCCTTTCTCGCCATGGCATAATTTGATCAAGCTCGGTTCTGCGCATGGCTTATCGAAAGCGTTGTATTTTTTAGTACTTGTTGTTGCTCTTGTTTTCCCATGGCAGCAGGTCGTAGTGAATCATCGCAAACTACACTTGTTGCTCCGTTTTGGGGGACGCTCCCACCCTCTAAATGTTAATTTAGGGGGGTGAAAATGCAAATTTGGGGGTTGAAAACAAAAATATTTTAAGAAACTTTTCCTTGATTCATAAAATAGTTGTAAATTTGTGTCGGACTGTAAAAGCCAGACCACAATCATGCCGTGAGACGAGTTCTATCCATGAAGACCGATAAAAGTCCAGCGGTATAGAAAGCTCTACCAGATCCTTGAGTGTGAATCCGACGATGGTCGGTTCATGCCTTATGTGTCATCCAGCCTTGGATTTAAGACACGACCTAAATGGACACATTGCCTAATGTGAACACCCGACGAGGCGGTGAAAATCCCTCGAGCGCAGGACTTACCTCCTGTGCCCTCCCCGAAGCTCAAGGCGCCCTAGGCGCCGCGAGATGCTCAGAAGGGGAATCCTCGAACTTTATACCTAAGGATAGGCCCCAATGGTTTGTTCTCCGCGCGACATACGGACGCTGGAAAAAGGCAGTCGATTTGCTCGAAGACAACGACATAGAGACCTACGTTCCGATGCACGACATCACGAAACTCATCAACGGGAAGCGGAGAACCTTTCACGAGCCTCTGCTTCCCGATATTGTTTTCGCCCGGTTGAGCCGCACAATGGCCGAACAGTTCGTCAAGGACCCCGCCCCCTCTTCCAAATGGTTGAAATACTACACCGACAAAACCAAACCCCTAGAAAACGCCACAGGCCTCAATCCTCCCATCGTTATTTCCGACAACGAAATGCTCAACTTCATCAAAGCCACCAGCGTCCCCAGCGAGCATAGTGGCATGATCTCTAAGGACCGCATCCGGTATAAGAGTGGCGATCTCGTCCAAATCACTCAGGGCGACTTCAAAGGCATCATCGGCAAAGTGGTGAGAGCGGCAGGGCAACAGCGCGTCGCCATAGAACTGGAGGGTATAGGAATATTTATCACCGCCTATATACCCAATGACTTTCTGAATGTCTTGGAACGATGTGAAACTGTAGTTTGGTAACACCCAAACAAACTAAAAACAAAGCTATAATCAAAATTTGCCCTCACATGCTGTGCTTGGTAGTTAGATAGTAAAAAACAAATCTATGTTCAGACAGACTAATATAGTTAACTCGCAGATAAATAGCGGGAACACTGTATTGGCGTAGAATACAATGATATGCAATACACCGAATTTATACACCCCGAGGATGCTGCAGCCTTGAAAGCATTGAAGGCCATTCCGATGCTCTCCACCATAATAAAGAAGGTGATGGATGTAGGCATCGAGCAACTGCAGACGGGATTGAATATGGCTTCGAAGGTGAAGCTGACTCCTACCCAGTTGCCACGGTTGTACAATATCCTTCCGCCTATTTGTGAGCGGCTGGAAATCAAAGAGCCAGAATTCTATTTGGAGATGAACCCCATGCCCAATGCCTATGCTTTTGGCGACACGCAGACTGCAATCACTATCACTTCGGCATTGGTGGACATGATGTCTGAGGAGGAACTAGTGGGTGTCGTTGCGCATGAATGCGGTCACATTGCTTGTCGCCACATGCTTTATCATACTTTGGCACAGGTGATAGCCAATGCCTCGGGTATGTTTGAGACCCTGTCAAAACTGGCGATTCCCATCCACTATGCCTTGATGTATTGGCAGCGCAAGAGCGAACTGAGTTGTGATCGTGCGGCTGCTTATATCGTGGGCCCGCAGACGACGGCTTCGATGCTTGCACGGTTGGCTGGCGGTCCGAAATCCATCACTTCCGAGCTCAATTTGGTAGAGTTGGCAGAGCAGGCTGACCTCTATGACGCCTTCTGCAAGAGCGGGTTGTGGAATAAGACGCTCCAGACATACGCTGTGATGGATCAAGATCATCCGTTTACCTCTGTCCGTGTACGAGAAATGTTGAAATGGACGAAGAGTGAGGAGTATCAGACTATGACAAGAAATCACCCCGTATGTCCCGGCTGTCACAGAGCTATAGATAGCTCTTGGAAGTTCTGCCAGCATTGTGGCAGGAAACTCTAAATATTGTCTAATTCAAAACATCTATTGATTATGAGTATTCCAACTGGAGCCCTAGCCAGGGCATTGCGAGACCTTGATAAGTCAATGCGTAATTCGCTTGATGGCACAAAGATAGAGCAAATAAAGGACGCCATTGGCAACTACGCTATAGCTGCGGCTGTGGCAAGTGGTGTGGCTGGTGTGGCTCCTGGTATTGCCGGTGTGGCAGCAGCTTTGACCCAAGCTGGTTTTGTGTGGGCCACCTATGTCAAAATCAATCAAACGCTGGATATTTCCATGTCGGAGAACACGGTAAAGTTTATTGGTTCAGCCGTTGTGACAAACTTGGTGACGGGAGCGGGAGCCTTCGTCGCTGTGTTAGTCGGATCCTCTCTGCTGTCTTTCATTCCTGTTGCTGGACAGTCTATTGCTGTCGCGATGAATGCTGCTCTTGGCTACACGATGGTGTATGTCTCCGCCATTATCTATCTCCAGCTCATCACGCGTTTGATGCAACCTGACGGCACGCTGAAAGTGTCTGAGTCTGATGATACCAAGCATATTATCCGTGACATCATCGATGAGGCAAACCTCAAGGATATGGTGAAAGAAGGAAAGGCAGCTTTCAAGCAAGCAAAGGCTGATGGCAGCTTCAATAAAGCTCAAAAGGCCAAGCGTTGTCCTAAGTGCAAGGCCGAAGTGAAAGAGGGGCAGAAGTTCTGCTCGGAGTGTGGAGCGGAATTACAATAAACTCAATAGACGATATGCAATACGATGTTTTTATTTCTTGTAAGAGCGACGATTACCCTTTTGCGCGAAAGGTATATCAATATTTAAAAGGACAGAATTATAAAGTTTTTTTGGCAGACGCAGAGCTGCGAAAGAAAGGCAATACCGAATACGAAAAGATTATTGACGAAGCATTGGATTCTGCGACACACATGATAATCATTGCCTCTAAACCTGAATACATAAATTCTTCTTACGTGCAATCAGAATGGCGAACGTTTATTGAAGAAAAAAGAACAGGAAGAAAAACGGGAAATATTGTCACAATAACAGAAAAACTTCAAATATCCTCATTACCAATCGGTTTACGTCAATTTGAATCATTTGATTTCGAACATTACTCAGATATTTGCGCATACTTACCAATCAAAGACCAAAAGGAAAGTGTTAATTTGGGAAAACAGGAAATAACATGTTCCACATCTAATAGTCAACGAGATTTATCTAAGCACAGGGGGGGGGAATAACCATTACCATTGCTTTCTTGTTGTGTGTAGTATATATGCTCAACTATTATACTGAATCAAGCAATATCTATTCATTAACAACAAATGGTATTTTCGGCGAGAGTGAAGCTAGTTACATTATAAAATTTGATTGCAATGACAATTATGATATAAGAATTGAAGCAAAAATACAAAATCCGAAGAACAACAATCTTATATTTTTTTCGATGCTTCTGAATAAAAAGCATATTGAAGGTATTGTAAATAATGAAAATGGGAAAACCATAGGTTATATAGATGCGGAATTTAGTATCTCAGAAAATTTATTTGAAATTAAAGGTGAGTCTGACATCCAAGAAAATGGAGATTACAAGACTATACCCATTAAAGTTAATGGAGTACTTCCTACCCATATCATTAATAAAATTATTCAATCCAATAGTACATATTTTGAATGACAGATCAAGAAATAGTATCCTCTCTCATAGCCCACGATCCTAAGGTGACGGCGCAGTTCTTCTTCACGGATTGTCGTCCGTTGTTTATTAGTATCATAAGGCGTGTGTTTGGAAATCAGATAGTTGATTACGACGAGATAATCAGCGAGCTTTATGTGCTTCTCATGGAGAACGATGCAAGGAAATTGCGAACGTTTAAGTATGAGAGCACATTGTTTCAGTGGTTGAAGACAATAGCCGTGCGGCATTGTTTGGAACTGAAGCGTCGTGGCAAGGTGATAGATAATGAAAGTCAAGAGCCTCTTGTTAATAGTGGTAAGAATCTTTCGTATGTTGAAAGTTCGCAAGCCAAGATGGATGTTGAGAGTTTGCTTAGGCAAATGAATAATCAGCGTTATGCCCTTGTCATCCATTTGCTGATGATAGAGGAGAAAAGTCCAGAAGAGGTGGCAAAGCAGTTGTCCATTACGGTGGCCAACCTCTATAATATAAAGCGTCGGGCCATGAAAGCCCTCGTAGAAGTAGCACTTAAAGATAAAAGATCTTATGAACGATAATATGATAATTTCAGATGAGTTGTTGGCTGCATTCCTTGATGGAAATACGAATGCGGAAGACACGATGCGCGTGCTGAAGGCTGCCGAGCAAGACGAGGAATTGCGCGAGCTGATCCGTATTGTGAGTGAGGTCGACGAAGATATGGCGGGGCGGAAGCCTGCCAAGGTAAAGGAACTTCCCATGACGGCAATGGCTGCACGAAAAAAGGAAAGCTATCTCTGCGACATAGAGTGTGAGGAGTTTGTGTTGCATCAACTCGGTATTGAAACAACCCACAAGACACTCCTCGATGAAGCCTACCGTAACTGCTGGCTAAAAGACAAAGGTATGCCACTATATAATATTGGTAGACTCTTAGAGAAAAACAATCTGTCCGTCAGCCGTCGCTACGACTCTACAACCGAAGATATTGCTCGCCTTTTAGCAAATGGCAACCAACTGATAGCAGTAATTGACAACACTCAATTACTTCATGACGTGGCAGAAGACACTACGCAGCCCAATCATGCCGTAGCTATCAGTTCCATTTCAATAGAGTCTGATGAAATAACCCTCTTCAACCCTTACACAGAAGAGGAACTCACCACCTATCCCCTTTCGTCATTCGACAAAGCCTGGGGACAGTCCAACCGTTATCTTGTCGTGGTAAACACCACCGACCATTTTATCTACGAGCCATACCCAATAAGTCTTAATGACGTACAGCTTGACGACGACCTCACCGAACTGCAAGAGGCAATCGCCGAGAATGCTCACGAGATATGGGCAAAGGCACGTACCGACCAAGGTTGGACATACGGTCCTGAGCGTAACGACCAGAAGAAAGAAACGCCCGACATGGTGCCTTACTGCAATCTGCCCGAAAGCGAGAAGTTGTATGACCGAGAGATGGCGATGCAGACGCTGAAGTTGGTGAAGAAATTGGGATTTGAGATAAGAAAAATATAATCCTTGTATAGCAATAAAACTACATTTTTTATTTTATGGGAAATAAAGTATTTATAAGCCATGCAAGCCGTGACTATCGAGATTCCAATGGAAAAATAATAGAGGGGAATGCAATATCTCAGATTATAAAGGTTCTTGATGACAACAAAATCGAGCGTTGGATTGATGAAAGTGGATTGGTGTCTGCAAAAGGTTGGTGTGAACAACTTAAGGAAGCAATTGATGAGTGCAATATTGTTCTTTTCGTTTCTTCTCATAACGCAAATAGATCAGGCAATACTGCAAACGAAATCAGTTATGCTTATGAACATAAAAAGCATATAATTCCGTTACGATTGGATTGTAGTCCTTATCACAAAGCCATAGAACTAAATTTAAGTCGTCTGCACTATCTAAAATTCTATGAAGACAAAAATAAGGCTTTAAGAAATTTAATATCAACGATAAAAGATATACATACCCCCATTATTCTCAACTATAATGAGATATATATTCCTTTAATTTCTGACGAAAAAGTTATTAATGGGGAAAAACCATCTTTGTTAATAAAAGATATATTCATTTCACAGAGTATTCAAAAATGCTATAATAGCTTCAAAACGCTTTTAAAGATTTATTCTTGTAGTTCATTAGATTTAAATTCATATCTTGAAGAGTTATTGAAAATTGAAGGGACTCTAAATTCTGATGTTCGAAGAAGTATGATTGTGGATATTATTGCAGACTTAACTAATAAAGATTACAAATTCAACAGGTTTGAACTAATTATATACTACATATTTCTAATGTTTCTTTATCATTACATCAATGATCATGTAATGGTAAAAAAAATACAAGAGAAGATAGCTGGGACAAAATTTAAAAGAACATTCATAGAACGAAATGGAGATGATATAAATGACATTGTTGATGGAACAGTAAAAGCGGCACTTTTTGTTGGGAGTGTAGCTGCAATGCTGACAGGGAAAGGTTCTTTAGGTCGCGCTGGAGCAGCAGGACTAAAAACTAATGAAAAAATTAAATGTGTTAAGGGGCAAACAGAAATACACCAGATAGAAAAGGATTTTGAAGCATTAAAGAGATTGATGCTTTCTATTAAATTTCAATAAATATCAAACAATGGATTCGCAATATATAAATTTATGGACATTTTGTCGGGAGAACCTTTTTAGTTGTACTAACTTTTCTGACTATACAAAGATTAGCTGGAGTATTTTGTTAATTGGAGGAATCTTTGCATATTTCATTTTAAGAAAAAGTACAACAAGAAAATGGATATTTCAACATCTTATGCGATGCGCAATCTTGATTTTTATTTCAGGATTATTTCTATATATCATAGGTTTTAGTCACGAAGGAACAGAACATAATCCAATTGCTCTGCTATTACGTTCCGCAACAGCCTCTATGGAAATGTTTGTTTCAGAATCGGAACTAATAGAGGTAGAACACCATATCGCAAATAATCCATATTACATGATGTGGTTCTCATTAACTCATTTCCTTGCCATTTGCATCAGTGCAGCGTTTATCCTTCATATATTAGGTATTCGTGCCATTTCCTATCTGAAGATGCGCCTAACACGGAGAAGGCAGAAAAAGGACTTGTATGTATTTTTTGATTTGAGCCAGGAATCTGTAAACTTGGCCAAAGACATATGCAAAAGCAGCAATGAGGGCAAGGACTTTCGAATTGTGTTTGTCAAAACGCCAATGGAAGATAGTCATTTGGAACGTTTTTCCTTCTCACATATATTGAGCTTTGCAGACAACAGAAACGAGACTATAGAAGAACTAATGGAAATAAACGCCTTATTAACCTATAGTCGTAAGAGCATAACCATCGGTATGGACGATACGGAATGGGAAGAAGCTATAGGTCTTAACATTCTTCGGCGCTATATAAAAAAGTATACAGAAGATATATACTTCTTCTGCCTCTCTGCAAATGAAGAGAACAATATCAACACGGCAGTAGCATTAAGCAAACGCTATTCAGACAATGAAAGGCACCACATTTATTGTCGTGCAAACAGAGATAGTATAACAGACAGTTTGGCATCTTCTAATCTCAAATTTATAGACTCTGCGAAGTTGGCAGTAATGGAACTGAAGAAAAACGGTGTCTATCAACCAGTTTCATTTGTAAATCCAGACATAAAGACTGGAGTGGCAACAAAACCTTTCAGATGCATGATTGTGGGATTTGGTGAAACCGGATTTGAGATTTTCAAATTCTTGTATGAGTTCAGCTCATTTGTGGGCAAAGACACCCAAGAAAATCCTTTCTACTGTGATATAATAGATCCGAAAGCGGAGCAATTAGAAAACGGTCTGTATCTACATTGTCCTGCGTTGGTAGAGAAAGAGGATAAAGGCAATACTCGCTATATTTTATTCCATAACGGCACAACAGAAGACAATAGAGGAATAATTGAAAAACTCATAAAAGAAACAGATTATGTTGTCGTAAGTACAGACAACGAGAAAGAGAACCTTTCTATCGGCATCACTCTTCTCAATCTTGCGTATAAATACCGCAAACATTCTAACAAGCTGGCTATATTTATAGGTATTAATAACAATCGGGAGTTCCAAAAGGCGCAAGAGATAGCCAAGTTTTATGATGAATGTGGTCGAAGGGATGGGAACGGAAACCTTTACGATTTCTCTCTTGTTCCGTTTGGAGCAAAAAAACAACTCTTCACATATAAGAATATCATTTGTGACGATATTCTAAAGAAAGCTCAGACTTTTTATTATGAGTATCAGAAAACAGCCACTCTACTTGATACAGAATATGAAGGGAAACTTTCTGAATCACCAAAAAATGAATGGCAAGATAGAGAAACAAACAAAAAGAAAGATGTTAAGGGGGCAGTTGGATTATACTATAAAAATGAGCTGCTACAGAAAGAATCACAAGATATTGCCAATGCTTGGCATATTAAAACAAAGCTTTATTTATCTGGCATTTGCTACAATTGCAAGGATGATGCAGATAAATGCTATGCGAAAGACGTTCACTACAAATTATACGAATGTATCAACACTGTCATGCAATAGTTATTGGACAGAATGGAGGAAGCCCGCAATCATCATGAGAAATTCACGAAATCACATCAGTTTATTCTTGAACAGATTTCTATATACGAAAAAGAACACGATATTCCTGTAGGTGAATACCAAACACTTTTTGAGAATCTTGCAAAGTGTGAGCATCTTCGTTGGAATGCCTCCAACCGTCTGCTTGGCTATCGTACATTTGAAAATGCCACTAGCAACGACAAACATTATCTACAGAAAACACATGCTTGCATGGTACCTTACGAAGATCTGCTCGCCAATGAAGTGCTGAGAGACACCATTAAGTATGATTATAATACGATATTGGTGTCTATGATTGCTCATTTAGAAAATGGCTAATAATCATAAGATAATTATTCAAGTTTCGCAAGTTCCTTAGCTTGCTATC
>ULNT01006641.1_pt1 | contig 13972 bp, 21 predicted proteins | sample 1952001 | NCBI WGS metagenome assembly ULNT01 (sample SAMEA4835585, study PRJEB28245) | human gut metagenome | biome: gut microbiome; material: fecal sample | place: Denmark | collected 2008
AATGGATAAGGGGGCATAAATAATGACTGACAATGTAAACCATCCTAAGCACTACACCCAAGGCGGTGTTGAGTGCATCGACGCACTGGCGGCGGCTACGATTAACCTGAAAGGCATTGATGCTGTTTGTACCGCTAATGCCATCAAGTATCTGTGGCGCTGGGGCCAGAAGAACGGCGTTGAGGACCTGAAAAAAGCTCGCTGGTATATCGACAAACTGGTTAAAGAAAATGAAGTCGTTGAGGATAAAAACCAAGATGAGGAAAACCAGTCCTTTATTACAGCAGTGCGTTTAAATCTGAATATGTGGTGTGATAGTGGAGATGTTGATTATCTGCACAAGGCCAACGCTGCAATCCGCTCAAAGATTGAGGAAGACGAGGTTGAGGATTTGGTAGGAATCAAGGTTACTCCAGGCAATGGAGTTAGAGTAGCTAAGGCAGTCTGGAACAAAGAGAATGGCAAAGTGTATTGCGATTGCTGCAAGGAATCAACATTAAGATACTATATTTTTTGCCCCAATTGTGGTTGCTATCTCCTTCGGGATGATGAAAGAAAGGATAAATAATAATGGATATACCGTTTACTGAGTTAATCTACAATGCAGCAGGAACCATCTGCCTGGCGCTGGTCATTGTACTGGCGCTGCGGTTGGTGCTGAAAGGAGAGAATGAGAATGAATAGAATTATGCTGTTAGGCCGTTTGACCAAAGATCCAGAAATCAGATATACCCCTAGCGGTGCCTGCGTAGCACAGTTTACGCTGGCTGTTGACCGCCCCTACACTAAAGACGGCAGCCGTGAAGCGGACTTTATCCCTTGCGTAACGTGGGGAAAGACGTCAGAAACAATCGGCAACTACGTGCATAAAGGACAACGTCTGTTGGTGGAAGGTCGCCTGCAAATCCGCAGCTACGATGCCAAAGACGGAAGCAAGCGCTGGGTGACTGAAGTAATCGTCAACCATGCCGAATTCATCGAGCGCAAGGAGCAGACATCACAGCAGCCAGCGCCGCAGAGCATGGAAAGTTTCGGCCAGCAGGTGCCTTTTGACGAGGAAATTCCGTTTTAGGGGGTGTGCAGCATGGAAACTAGCGCAGGTGAAATTTGCGTGTGGTGCGATAAAGACAAGGCTGTATCGAGCCTTTTCGACAACGGTCGACCCGTTTACTGTGAAAAATGCCAGCGTGAGCTGTTAAAAGAATTTGGCACGCCGGAAGCGTTGGCGGATTGGGAAAGGACGCGCAAGCAACAATGAAATACCATAACAAAAAAGTTGAATGTGATGGCATCATCTTTGACAGCACCAAAGAAAAAATTTACTATGACGAACTGAAAGTACTGCGCAAGGCGGGCGAGGTTATAGAATTTGAACGTCAGGTAACGTTCGAGTTGCAGCCTAAATTCAAACATGCCGGCAAAACCGAAAGAGCAATAAAGTATATTGCTGACTTTGTCGTCAAATATAAAGATGGGCGCACAGTAGTAGTTGACGTTAAGGGATTTAGAACAAAGGAATATTTGCTGAAGCGGAAAATGCTGCTGTATAAGTATCCGGATATGATTTTTGAAGAAGTCTGAGGAGGGGCAAAAACTTGATAACAAAATATGATCTGCGTAAATGCAAGCATCTGAAAATGGAAATAATGGATTTGCAGGACCAGGTGAACGAGCTTAGCAACATGATGACATCGCCAAGGATTTCGCAATTAACAGGGATGCCTGGTGGCGGCAATAGCGGGCGTGACAATGTAACCAATGCCATTGCCAAGGCTGATAAACTGCGCAGTCTGTATTACGAAAAGCTCGGCGCGCTGGGAGGTTTGCAGATGGATATTGAAAAGGCCATTGAACCGCTGCCTGCTGAAGACCAGATGATGCTGAGAATGCATTATTTCAGCAACTACACATGGGAGGAAGTGGCTGTACGTATGGGTATCAACTGGCGCAGCGTACACCGCCGTCATGCAGCCATCTTGGAAAGGCTGGCGCATGAGAAAGAAACTGAACCTGAAAATCAATGACTGCTGCGGCATGCAGCCAAGGTGTGCATTTAATAAGCAAGGCGTTTTAGGGATTTACTGCCCATGCTGTAAAAGATTTGAGCTGGCGAGAGACGGGGAATTTTTCCTTGAAATAGTTCAGAGATGGAATGAAAAATTGTAAAAATATATGTTGTGACATTGTTTGACAGTATCCGCTGATGATATAATTATAATAAGCGGAGAAGAAAACAAGAGACGCAAGGGAGTAAAGCCCTGCTGCTGTAATGGCGGTGGGGCTTTTACTATGCCATGGAAAGGGAGGCGCACAGTGATAAGTAAAAATGCAATATTTTTAATAATAGCTGCTGTGCTAGCCTTTGCCGGTGGTTTCGCTCTGCGCGGCGTTCTGCATACCTGCCCGGTGGCTGACACAAAAGTAGTTACCCAGGTTGAATACCGGGACAAGGTGAAAACGGAAATCGCTTATGTGCCTAAAGAAACTGTTATCTACAAGGCAGATGACGGCAGCACTAAAAGCGAACCGGAAAAAACGGATATTGAGGTGAAGCTCAATAAGCCGGTGCTGAATGTTAAGGTTAATGACAAGGCCTTCGTTGTGGCCAAAGCTGAGAATGAACAGTACCTGTTTGACAAGAATAAACTGACGCTGACGCAGACCAGCAGTACGGATCTTAATATAAAGATACCGGTAGTGGATAAAACGCGGCGCTGGGGCATTGGTGCTGGCATCTCTAAAGATGGCGCGGTAGGCGTTATTAACTTCCCGCTGAAAGGCAATGCTGGTGGTTGGGTAGCCGGCAGAGCTGATAACGTCATGGGTGGCGTTATGGTAAGATTTTAAAGATACCCGGGTACAGGGGCAAGGTTCCCGAATGGGAGTAGATGCAAGTTGCGAATAGGACATTGCAAATATTCGTAGCGCAGCTGTGCAGCTGGCGTCAAGAATCCCTTTACCCCCTGCTTTTATATGCGTAGGTGAGCCGAGTAGCGAAGGCAGCGGACTGTAAATCCGCGACGTAAGATACAACGCTGGTGCAATTCCAGCCCTACGCACCAATAAGAATAACGAAAAGCCTGCGGGCGAAGTAGTGAGGGGCAGAAACTGCGGTGACTGCCTTTATATATTTTCTGCCTTTGCCGGGCGTGGGTTTTTGTAAATTTTTACCACGCCGAAATAGAACACCTTCTTTCCGGACGCAAGGACACCGCACTGCAATGCGGCGCGTCCGGCAAGGGTAGAAGAATTCGAGGTATATCATGGAGCACAGTAAAAAGTATAGGCTGATGGCTAATAAGCTGATACGCACATTGCCGGAATTCGCTGATATAAAGGCTGCTAAAGTAAAAATAGCCTACTTATCCAGCCTGGAAGAGAAGAAGCGCAATAAGCGGACGATATTTGCGGATTGTAACTTAGTGAGCGACCGCTACAGCTGGTGTTGCCCCTATGATTTTTTTATTGTGGTTTATGAGCCGAATGTAGTTGGCTTCAGCGAAAAGCAGCTGGAAATATTGCTGAGGCATGAGCTGCATCATGTGGGGATTGATTTTGAGAAAGACGAAACAGGCTTCTATATTGTGCCGCATGATGTGGAAGAATTTTGGGATATTATTGATGATGTTGGATTAAGGTGGTGTGAGATGGATGCCAAGAGGGATGAACCCAAAAAGTCGGGCTAATTTAATATCGAACTCCGATAGAACTCCGAAAGAGCGAAAAGAGCTAGCTGAAAAAATGGGGCAGGCATCCGGTGAAGCACGCCGCCGCTTGAAGTCGTTCCGCGAGCTGGACGCTGACTTCACGACCGACGATGAGCGCAAGGAGATGCTGGACGCGCTGAAGCTGAAGGCTAGGCGTGGCAACATCAAGGCTTTTGAAATTTATCGCGATACCGTAGGCCTAAAGCCTAAAGAAAATGTGGAAATCTCCGGTGAGCTTGCCAATCCGTTCGAAGGGCTGACGGATGCAGAACTGAAAAAGCTGGCTGGTATGGATGGATAAGCAGCTGATTACATTGGGAGCAAAGATAGAACTTGCAAGACGCAGGTTCTTTTTTTACGCCCAGCTGAAGAACCCGGACTTCTACCGGAGCGACCGCAAGTACCTGCAGGAGCTGTGCGATACCTTGCAATGGTTTCTGACCTCAGACAAGAAGATACTTGTACTGAACATGCCTCCGCGTCATGGCAAGAGTTATACGGCCAGCAACTTTGTGGAATGGGCGCTGGGCAGGGATAACACCTTGCAGGTTATGATTGGCTCGTACAACGAAACCTTGTCAACGCGCTTCAGTAAGAACGTGCGTGACAGCATCAGCGAGGCTAAGGCGGACGTTTACAAGCCGGTCTATAGTGATGTATTCCCCGCCACCAAAATTAAGCGTGGCGACGGCGCTATGAACCTGTGGAGCCTCGAAGGACAGCAGACAAGTTACCTTGCTACATCGCCAACCGGTACAGCGACAGGCTTTGGCTGCAGACTGATGATCATAGACGATTTAATCAAGAATGCAGAAGAAGCCTATAACGAAAATGTTAAGGAAAAGCATTGGGACTGGTTCACCAATACCATGCTGTCACGTGGCGAGGGCAATTATAAAATCAGCGTCATTATGACGCGTTGGGCTAGTGATGATTTGGCAGGCAAGGTGCTGGAATATTATCCGGCAGAAAAAATCGTGCATATCAACATGAAGGCAGTGCAGGATGACGGCAGCATGCTTTGTGATGGCGTGCTGGATGCTGAAAGCTGCATGGAGAAGAAGCAACTTATGGGGCTTGACATATGGAGCGCCAACTACCAGCAGGAGCCGATTGATATCAAGGGCAGGCTGTACAGCAGCTTCAAGACCTATGACGGCGCGCTGCCTGCCTTCAAGCAGATTCGTGCTTATACTGATACGGCTGATACAGGTGCCGATTACCTTTGCTGCATTATTTATGGGCGCACCTTTGCGGATGAAGCGTATGTGCTTGACGTTTTATACACGAAAGAGCCTATGGAAGTAACTGAACCGGCAACGGCGAGGGCTCTGGAACGCAACAGCACGAATGTGGCACGCTTTGAAAGCAACAATGGCGGGCGTGGATTCGCCAGGAACGTGAAGAAGCTGCTGCATAGCAACCATACAACCATTGAAACCTTTACGCAGCATAAGAACAAGGCTGCAAGAATCTTGTCTAATGCTACGTGGTGTATGGAGCATATTTATTTCCCAAGCGATTGGAAGAACCGCTGGCCGGAGTTTTATGCAGCACTGAGCAAGTACCAGAAGGAAGGCAAGAACACACACGATGATGCTCCGGATGCTTTGACAGGCGTATGTGAGGACATCGTGGAGGTGGCAAGGCCTAAACCGATGCCCGTCAACTATTAAGAGAGGTGAAAAAATGCGTAATGATAAACATGGATTATACAAAATGCTGGAAGATGGCTATGAAGGCTGCGGAGGCTTTCTTGACGGCAGCTATTTAACCCAGCACCCGCGTGAGGATGCAGGAAAGTACGGCATGAGGCGCGAGCTGGCGTACTACCTTAATTATCTTGCGCCCTGCGTTAATGCTCATGTAGCGCCAATCTTCAAAACACTGGCTGTGCGTGACTGGAGCGGCGCAGGCTCGGAGCTGTGGGAAACCTTCAGTAAGGACGTTGACTTCTTGGGCACCAGCATCCAGAACCTTATGAAGCAGGCTGCCTGCAGTGCGAAGCTGCAGGGTGTCGCTTATATCGTTATGGATAAGGCTCAGGGCGATGCTGAGGATATGCGCGTGGCAGACCTGGAAGCGGACCGCAACAACCTGCCTTATGCTTTTGTAGTTAACCTTAATGCTGTAAAGGAAATCTGTCAGGATAAGCTGGGACGTATCACAAAGTTTGTTTTCATGGAGCCTGATGCATACCAGGAACAGACGATGGCGACACGAACGCTGACGGCAGAAGGATGGGAGCTTATCGACAGCAAAGGCAAGCACAGCGGAACCTGGAATCTTGGGCGCGTGCCGGTTGTTCCTCTGGTGAGCAAAGTGAGGAATAGTCACAATCCCTTCCCGCCTAGTGAATTCCTTAGCATAGCAAAAACAAATCTTGCTATCTACAATATGTGCAGCTGGTTGGCTGACATCTTAGTCAATCAGACCTTCAGCGTTCTGTGTTACCCTTCGAGTGACCCGGACAGTATTAACATCGGCACTAATAATGCCTTGGGATATCCTCCGGAGAGCAGCCACGCACCTGCGTTCATCGCTCCGCCTGACGGTCCTGCAACGGTGCTGGCAGCGCAGATTGCTACGCTGCAGCAGGAGATTTATCGTATGGCTGTTGTTGTCAACGTTACCGGTTCTGCCAAGCAGCAGAGTGGGCAGGCGAAAGCGTGGGATTATGAGGCAACCAATCAGATTCTATCCGATTTTGCAGACCTCGTGGAAGCAGCGGAAGAGAATCTGGCAAGGATGTTCAGTATCTGGACCGGCGTGCCGCTGGAATACAGTGTGAACTACCCGAATGACTTCAAAATCAGTGAGGTTGAGCAGGAGCTTGCTAATGCTGAAATTGCTAAAGGCTTGAACTTTGGCGATGAATTTAACATGGAAGTATTCAAGCGCGTTCTTACCAGCTATCTGCCGGAGCTTAAGGCTGATGACTTTGACGCGCTGGTGAAGACCTACGAAGAGCACTTGGAGCAGGAAAAGCTGGATTATAGCCATGCTTTTGGTGATAATGGCGGTGGCGATGATGACGACGACGGACAGGTTGGCGCAGCTGATTAAGAAACTGAATAAAAGCTGGCGTAAGGATGCTAAAAAAGCAGTAGCTTACTTACAAAGGCTGATTGCTAGTGGCATGAAGTTTGAAGAGGCACTGGATAATGTGCAGCGCCACTATGGTAAGCTGTTTACGCTACCAGAACTGAAGCCTGCGCTTGTAGAGGCTGCAGCTTATGCTTATGGTATTGTTCCGACTATGCTGACTAAAGCGCAAGTAGAAAGCATGGGTGAAGAGCTGGCCGATAAGTGGGATGAAAGCGGCATGACGCTGTCTGAAAAACTGCATGGCGTAGGCGTGAAGATGCGCGGTGCCATTGTAAGCACCCTGCAGGAACAGATGCGCCGGAACAAGACCTGGACTGAGGCTGCAAGGGCGTTGTATGACGGTTATGGCGACGATGGCCAGAACGTATATAACGGCGGCAAGGATATTATCAGCAGGCAGGACCTACCGAAATATCTGCAGAAGGTAAGGGAGGCAACCGGCAACGACCTGCAGGCATTGGCTGAGCAAAGGCAGGCCATTGACAACATCAACCGTCTGGCCAAAAATGGCGCTCCCAACAAGGCGCTGCAGGCAGCCTACAATGAATTGCTGGAAGCAGTGCAGAAAGGCAATGAAAAGGCTATTGAAAAGGCTGTGGAAGTTGCTGTCAACGAAAAATCCCGCTATGTTGCCGAACGTATCACCCGAACCGAGATGGCTAGGGCATGGGCTGATGGTTTTATAGCTAAGATGAAAACAGACGCCGATATTGTGGCTGTGAAATTCAAATTAAGCAGCCGTCACCCTGTTTTCGACATCTGCGACATGTACGCCAAAGCTGATATGTATGGCTTAGGTGCAGGCATATATCCCAAGGATAAGCTGCCGCCTTTACCGGTACACCCACATTGCTTATGCCGGTACGTGGAAGTCATTGAAGGCGAAGTTGATATGCAGCAGCAGCGCGATCAGGTGCGGGAGGCAGGCGACAAATGGCTGAATAGCTTGCCAGAGTCACGCAGGGTGCAGGTGCTGGGGCGTAAAGGCTTAAAGGCGTGGGAAGATGGTGAAGACTGGCAGAATTATTTGCGAGGTTGGCAAAGACTTGGCAAGCAGGAGAGTAGGCTATTTGAAATCCTGCTACAGCTTCACGCTGATGAGAAATTGCAAGCTAACAAAGATAATGGTATAATAAAAAAGAAGAATAGAGATGAAGTTTTTCTCCAAGAAAGGCTTGACTACATTTTTAAAACCGAAAAAGGTTTTATACCCAAAGGGGCTTTGTTTAAAACAAGTAGGATTATAGCTGGTGGAGATAGTGGGGTTGTCCTGAGAGTAGCTGATAAACTTCAGAAAAATTACGGCGGCAACGCTAAAGATTGGCTGAAGAAAGTTGGATTGATTGAGTCAGCGAAGTATAAATTTGATGTACATTGGTTTGAGCTCAATCAGAAACAGTATTTAACAAAGCTTAAGAACAGGAGCGATAGAAGATGAAAGTGTATCAGTCTGAAACACAAGAGTATATTGATATGCCCGTAATCGGAAAGGTTCGTTATGTGGGGGAGAGCTTTGGCGTAGATGCACTTACCGATGGCTTGGAATACTTCGTGGTCGGTATTTTGGACCAAGATTATTTAAGGGTTGTAGATGATAGCGAAGAGGATTATTTATATCCTATAGACAATCCAAGGCCTATGGATGGGTCTTCGGTAGGTGGTCGATGGGAAATTATCGAGGATAGCAATGGCGAATTAGAAAAAATAAAATACTTGATGGGTTGAAGTTTAAACAACAGACAAGCAGATTTTGAGCGAAAACTCAGAGTCTGCTTTTTAATTGGAGGTGCAGCATGTTAAAGACAACTTTAGGTATAGTTCAGGCGGGGATGATTTTGGGCAAGCTGTTTGGCTCGTTGGATTTGCCGTGGGTTTGGGTATTCACCCCATTATATATCGTAATATTGCTTGTAGCTGCCGTTTTTGGATTAGCTTATTTAGCAGACAGGCAGCGATATCGTAAAATATTAAAATAATATCGTTAATCAAGCACGTGTAACAGCGTGCTTTTTTATTGCCCAGGAGAGGGCGCAATATAGGGCGGAGGCCCATGATATGGAGGTATCAGAACAATGGAAATGAAACAGGTTTACGAAGCACTGGAAAAAGTTGAGAACGGTGCTGACCTCATCGCTGCTATCAAAGGCGAAATTAACACCCTCAACAACGAAGCTAAGAAGCACCGCACGGCAGGAGAGCAGAGTGCGACAAAGCTGAAAAGCATCTTAGAGGCTGTTGGTTTGGACGATGGTGACGATGTGGTAGACAAAGCCAAGGGACTTAAGACTACATTAGACCAATTTGCCCAGGGCGGCAAAAAGCCTGATGAGGTCGCAAAGCAGATTACCGACTTAACCGCGCAGGTTGGCAAGGTCACTAAGCAGCTGGCTGATATGACCGAAACCGCCAAAGCTGAAAAGACTAAGCGTCTTGACGGCATGAAGATGGCTAAGGCTGTAGAGCTGCTGACCAAGGGCAATGCTGCGAGCCCGCAGAATATGGCTAAGCTGCTGGAAGGCAGTATCGTTGTCAAAGATGATGAAAGCCTTGCCTATACCGGCAGCGACGGCAAAGAAATCAGCTTGGAAGATGGTGTTAACGGCTGGCTGAAGGAGAACAGCTGGGCAGTTAAGGCCAATGGTGCAGGCGGTGGCGGCAGCAATGGCGGTGGTGGCGGTTCTGATGATCCGTTCCTCAGTGGCTTTAATTCTTAATGACGAAAGAGAGGATTGTTTATTATGACTATTAACTATGCAGACAAGTACAGCGCAAAAATTGATGAGCGCTTCAAGACTGGCGCTCTGACCGCTCCGGCAATCAACAACGATTATGATTTCACCGGTGTGCAGACTGTAAAGGTTTATTCTATTCCTACCGCCGGCATGAATGATTACACTTCTACAGGTGCAAACCGTTATGGCACCCCGGCAGAGCTGGAGGATTCCGTACAGGAGCTGACCTTGACTAAGGACCGTTCCTTCACCTTCACCATCGACAAGAGCAACTATCAGGATACCGGTATGCTGAAAGAAGCCGGTGCAGCATTACAGCGTCAGATTGACGAGGTAATTATTCCGGAGCTGGATATTTATCGTCTGGCACAAATCGCTGCAGGCGCTAAGAACAGCGCAACCGCTGCAGTTACCAAGGCTAACGCTTACAGCGCCTTCCTCGACGGCACCGAGAAGCTGACCGACGAGAAAGCTCCTTTAGGTAACCGTATTGCTTATGTGGCTGCATCTTACTTCAAGCTGCTGAAGCAGGACGAATCCTTCATCAAGGCTTCCGACCTGGCACAAGATATGCTGGTAAAAGGTCAGGTTGGTATGGTAGATGGCATCCCCATTATCGTGGTACCTGCATCCTACATGCCGGCGAAAACCGCGTTTATCATCACCAATCCTATCGCCTGCTGCGCTCCTGTTAAGCTGGCAGATTATAAGATTCATGATAACCCGCCCGGTATCAACGGCTGGTTGGTTGAAGGCCGTGTGCGCTATGACGCATTCGTGCTGGACAACAAGAAAGGTGCTATCTACGTACATAAGACTGCTGCAGAATAATGAAAAGCGTAGAGATTACGCGCGAATTTGATAAGCTGGTGCGTGCTTTCGAGGCCGCACCGGTCCAAACGCGCGACATGGTACGCAGACAGGTGAAAATGGCCGTCAGAGATGTCAGGGAATATGCGCGCGATCATCATCGGTTCGTTACCAGAAGCGGTATGACTGAAAAAAGCATTATGAGCCTGGCTAAAGACAACCAAGGTACTGTTATGCTTACAAACAATATAGCGCGATGGCAGCATGAAGGTACTAAGCCGTATGTGATTGTGCCACGCAGTAAAAAGGTGCTGCGCTTTGCCATAAACAAGGAATTTGTCTTCAGCAAGCGCGTGCGTCACCCCGGCATAAAGGCGGACCCTTTTCTTTATACGGCAGCTGATGTTATGCAGCCTGTTATTGTCAGCAGATTTGCCAAGGCTTTAGACAGTCTGCTGGGAGGTTTATAATGGATTACATTGATTTTGGAGATATACAGGACGCGGTATTGAATTGTACCTATGATGATATTGCTTATGGCAATGAAATCATAAACAGCATGGCAAGCAGGCTGAAGGTAACCGATATTCCCGAGCCTGTACCCTACATAGTCAAGCGCTTGGGCGTTGTGGCAGCCTGCTATAACAGATGCCTGCTGCAGACCGGCACAGACCCTACGACTGTATTTAACGGCGCTGGCGGTGTAGAAAACAGCGACATATACGCACAGAAGCTGAAGCTGTACAAGGCTGAGATGGAACGCCTTATGGCAAGTCTTACAGCTGCTGATTTCGGCGTCACCGGAGGTCAGGGGAGAGCAAGTATTCCTCTGTATCGCTCATGAGCAGACGTATTGAAATTACAGATGTTATCATGGGACTTTTGCAGGACCAGATACCGGAAGTGCATTGGAGCAGCCTTGTTACCGGTGCTAGCCGTGGCAATAAGCTGGAAGGCACTGTGAGCTGTGACCGTATCACCTATGTGGAGATGACTAAGAGCGGGCGCAAGGGCGTACTGACATACAGCATCTACCTGCTGGATACGGCAAGCATTGAAGGCGTCGATGCCTTGGCCGATAAGCTGGATGCCTTGCTGACGCATTATCACGATTTAGGTGGCTGGTGCATTGACAGCCAAGTGAAAGAAATCGTTTTGGCGTGGCGCAGGGCAAGGCTGATGCAGGCATGGCGCTGATTACCTATGAAGTTTATTTTGATTGTTAGGAGGAACAGATATGAGTGAATATACTTTCCCGACCCGCACCGATGCGACCAGCACTGCGACTGCGGGCAAAGATTATTTGATTTACCTGAATACCGGCACTACCGAAGCAGCTCCGACCTGGACTCTTCTGGGTGGCCAGCGCAGCGGTGATTTGAACCGTGAAGCTGACGAGATTGATGCTTCCCATAAGACTTCCGGTGGTTGGAAGTCCACCCTGCCCGGTCTGCGCAGCTGGTCCATCGACTTGGAAACCGTTTACCTTGCAGGTGATACCGGTGCCAAGTTCTTGGAGGCTGCTTTTTTGGCAGGCAAGCAGGTGCATGTTAAATTTGAATATCCGGATAAGAGCTTTGTTACCGGTTGGGGCTCTATTACCGAATGCTCTCTGAGCACTCCGCATGATGATGTTGCTACTCTTAAAGGCACCATCAGCGGCGACGGTCCCCTCAGCGAACAAAGCAAGGGCTGATTCTTAAAATAAGGCTGGCACTAAGCTGGCCTTTTTCTTATATGGAGGATAACGAATGAAAAAGATTGACATTAAGGCTTTTGGTGAAGGTCAGCAGATTTGGTTTAATATCGGCCGCCTGCGCCGTGTAGAGGACATGTTGAAATGTCCGATTGGCGAGGTGCTGCAGGACGCTGACAAGCTGAGTCTGAAGAACCTGCTGGTACTGCTGAGCGTAGGCATGAGCCAGAACGGCAATAAGACTGAACAGTATTATGCTGAAAAGATTGACGAGGCCATGGAAAACGGTTACAGCATTGCCGATATCCAGCTGCCTGTAGTAAAGGCTGTGGCTGCCAGCGGCATTTTAGGTGTGGGAGCTTATTATCAGCTGTTCCCGGACGAACTGACCGATGAGCAGAAGGCTGATATTGAATACGAAAAAAACTAATTAGCGAGGGTGGTGGCTGCGTATCTATGCGGACATGGTACAATGCAGCTAAAACCCTTGCTTTTGGTGAATTAAGGCTCAAACCTTGGGAGCTGGACAGGCTTTCAGTGTTTGAGTTTAACGATATGGTTGATGCATGTAATGAAATAAGAATGGCAAAGCGGTGGGAAACGGCCTACTGGGTAGCCAACATCATTTCCCCGCATCTCCGCAAGCCTGCCAAAGCAGGTACACTGATGCGGCCATTCCTGAAGCAGAAGACCAAAGAAGAGCAGGCAAGGGAGCGGGAACGCTTCTATGCTGATTTTGAGCGTCAGAGGAAGGAGGCAGGCAATGGCAAATAAAGAAATATCCGTCAAAATTACAGCGGATAGCAAACAGGCTGAGCAAGGCTTCAGCAGAACTGCAGCAGCAGTAGAAGCTGCAGGCGATGCTGCCGGCAGAATGTCCGCAAAAATGAGCAAATCGACAGCGATTCTTGCAGATATTGCCAAAATGTTTCAGCAGCTGAATTCCGACGTGAAAGCAATGCGCAAGAGCCTGGACAGTATCGACAGCAAGAATGTCCGGCGCGTAGGCGATGAGCTGGAAACTGTCAGCAAGCAGTCCAAAAAGGCAACCAGCGGAATAAAAGGCTTTGCTGATAAATGCAATAAGATGACTGGAGCGCTTAGCGCTATTGCTGCAGTGCAGTTAGGCAGCGTCTTCACCGGTATGGCAGGCGGTATCCTTAATATGGGCATAGCGTCTGTACAGGCTGCAGCACAGATGCGTCAGTATGAGATTGCCTTCCAGACCATGCTGAAATCTGCTGAGGCTGGCACGCAGATGCTGAGGGATTTACAGCAGTTTGCTGCAGAAACACCCTTCGACGTACCCGGTGTTGTAAGCGCAGGTCAGCAGCTGATGGCGTTCGGCTTTAAAGCTGAAGAGATTATCCCTATGCTTACCAACCTAGGTGATGCCGCCAGCGGTTTAGGCTTAGGGACTGAAGGTGTTAGCCGTCTCGCGTACGCATTAGGGCAGATGCAGACTAGCGGTAAGCTTAATGCTCAGGACATGATGCAGCTTACCAGCGCAGGCATTTCGGCATGGGATATGCTGGCGCAGGCTGCAGGTAAAACAGTAGCTGAGATGAAGGACCTTTGCTCTAAAGGCGCTATTGACTCTAAAGCAGCCGTGCAGACCATTGTCGCAGGCATGAACGATCAGTTCGGCGGCATGATGGCTAAGACTTCGGACGAGGTTTCCGGTCTTCTGGCTAACATCGAAGAAACTGCCGGCAACACTTCTGCCGCTGTAGGCAAATATCTGACGGAAGCCTTTAACATCAAGGGTATCTTGAAGGATGTATCCGACAGGTTGGGAGAGTTCCAACAGAAGATGCAGACTGCGACAGAACAGGGCAAGAGCATGGGCGACGTCATCAAAGAGTGCGTGCCTGCTCCTGTTATCGCCGCAATAGGTGCATTTGCTGCAGTGCTTGCGG
>ULNT01010659.1_pt1 | contig 13758 bp, 11 predicted proteins | sample 1952001 | NCBI WGS metagenome assembly ULNT01 (sample SAMEA4835585, study PRJEB28245) | human gut metagenome | biome: gut microbiome; material: fecal sample | place: Denmark | collected 2008
CGCTCATATTGAAAACATTAAACGACAATCCCTATGTAATTCCCACGGCATACCTATGGTCATCCGCAAGCATGTATTTCAATGATAATCATTGTCTTCCGTCAGGAAGGAAACTGTCATCGCTGAGCATCCGCATGCAACTTTTTTCCTCGAAAGTCCTTCTGCCTCAGGACCTTGTTCTTGACGACAATAACTTGGTCTTCCCCGGACAATATGTCAAAGTTCATGAAATGGAACAGCATTTCAACAATCCGAGACAGTTTTCCTTCTACCTCTCCAAGAACAATGATATCGAATATGAAACCGATTCCGGAATCCTGAAATCAGTGAAGTTCAGGGATGATGAGTTATATCAGTCCCTAGAGGGAATCAGCATCAACCGGTTCAGCAGCAGTTACAAGAGCTTGTCCATCGAAAGGAGGTGTATCGCAGCAGCCGATCTGGTCAAAAAGTATCGTCTGACAACCGCCAGGGCAGCACGGATCAGGTCATTGCCCCCGGATCTCCTGTCAGGAATACTAGGTAGGTATCCCCGGAAACAATAATCCGGCGCGTGGCGAAGGATGAGTAAGCAATCATTAAACAATAGTTCTTCCCGATAAGCCATATTGATTATTGAAATTATTTGTTGCGTCTAATATTTTTATACTTATATTTGTAATTGTCAGTGATGCAAGTCACAGACAACTACATAGACATACAGCGTTAGCTATTTGTTCAATCCCGATTGAAACCTAGGAAATTTCAATAAGATTTGAGGAAAAAGAACAAGAGCTGACGCCCGCACATTTCTAGCGCGGGCGTCACTTGTTTCCTCAAAAGGTTTTCCTAGGACCTCAATCGGAGCAAGTCGCGCCCGCGTGTTGTCTTATGCTGCGTAAAACAACCATAGTTCAAGACATTGACCTTGATTTAACACTATAAAAGCATAATTATATGAAAAAGATTATTTATCTATTGTCCTCTGCATTGTGCGGACTAGTTATTGCGTCGTGTGGAGACAGCCAAAAGGCGGTTGAGAAGATGATTCCTGCTGCCAATGTAGAAATCTTCGGTCCTGATGAAAGTGCCATAACCGTCTGTGAGGACGTCAAAGTATTTATGGTCCAGGATAGCCATAGAGACGGATACTGGTCTGTTAGGGCACTTGTCCCTATAACGAACAACACATGTTCAAATGATATTCATCAAATATATAGTTTCACTTGTGATTTGTTGGATGACAACATGTCTTTGATTAATGATAAATACGGATTAACTATTCAGAACAGCGATGCAGCAACCACTCTACTGACCTCTCCTGCCGGCATGGAAAAGAAGTTAGTCTTTGAACCCACATACGAAGGCATCTCTTACATTGAATACAAGAATGCCGTTAATGTCGTCAAAGGCACGGAAAATATCTCTATCACGCTCAAAATAAATAATCCAAACAACCAAAACACTATTTACAGTAGCTCAAACGAAAAAGATGCAATAGAGAACTATACCGGCATTGTTGCAGGGGCAAAAATTCATATGTCCATTATCAGCAAAAACAATCAAGTTACCGGCAGGTACTACTATGACAAGCAGAGAGATAAAGGCAACATGGCATCTATAAAACTTGTCGGCACAAAAAACGGCAGCACATTGACCCTCAAAGAGTTTGAAGCAGCCGAGTTTACCGGTCAGTTCTCTGGAAGCTTGACAGACAACAGCTATACTGGAACATTCACGAGACTTCGCGACGGAAAAGAGTTTTCTTTTTCTCTGACAAAAGTAGATGTCGACGAAGATTTCTTTGCCGAAGCAGATTTAGACTTCCCTATACCCGATGCCGATGTAAATTCATCTACAATTCACGCTGTTTCCTCATCAAGTAGTACGGGCAACAACTGGGATAACCTTCTAGATGATTACGAAAAACTCGTTGACAAGTATATCGCATTGCTAAAAAAGTCAAGCAGTGGCGATATGAACGCCTTGACAGAACTCGCGTCTTACATGCAAAAAGCTCAGGACCTCTATGAAAAGCTTGAGAATGCAGATGAGGAAATGACCATAGAACAAATGAACAGAATGGTGAAGATTAACAACAAGATGGCAGAATCCGCCGCTAGCATGGCTCAATAACGAAAAAACGGACTCACATGTAAGATAATGAAATATCGATTATATGAACAATAAAACAATATAAAAATGAGAAAACGATTATTCATAACTATCTTGGTATTAATCAGTTCATTCGTCCAAATTTCGAACACCATTAATGCCAAGACGATTCAACTGTCCACACATATTACATACAAAGGGAAAGTTATAAAAAACGGGAAAACCATTATCCCAAAGGGAGAAGGAAGTATACTCATTTCACACGGAGAGAGATGGACGCAGCTTAACCCTACTGCTACAGACGGTTACACCTGTACCATTTCAGGTTTGTTTTCTAATGATTCCATCACTCAGGGCACTATAGCCTGCACCTATTTAGACCACGAAGCCCCCATAGTACGCACAAAAAAATTCCGCGGAGATCTCAAGTATAAAGTTATTGGCGATTCTCTATTGGTTTCATTCAATAGCCTTAAAGATCAGGACGAGTCCAATATCAGCGACAGGTTGTCCGGTTATAACTCTGTGTTTGCTAGAACAGAGGCTCCGGCGAAACGCAATACGGATGTCATAGAAATATCTGATTGTACTATTATATTCTCTTCAGAATTCCCAATATTCCACTTCAAGGTTTCAAAGTGGGTCTTCCCAAAATTATTAACAGAATTCAATACTGATTTTCGACTGTTTTATCGAAAATCAGAGCATTATGGGCAAGTTCATATAGATTATACAAATAGAATCATTCAGGATGAAATCAAAACAGGGGAACTGTCTTATTCGGATGAAAATGGTAACATTGTTTCCGAATCAGTTTTTTATGGTTATTCGCAAGACGGCAGATGGATTGCCATGATCGATGATAATGGTAAACGTCTCTACGTACAACTACCTGACGGGAAATGGCTCGTAAATATACCAGAACGCAGATATAGCCTAAGAAGCCAAGAAGAGGACTACATGTATGAAATATACAAAGATGTTTCTTTCAGTGAGATTCTTGACTCAGTTAAACTCAAAAAGTCGTTAAATTATACTACAAATGGTTACTATAGAGGATCCTTTAAGAAACAAGACTCGAAAAGGGATATCTACAGAGCCAAGTCTGATTATGATATATCCCAATGGCCTAAATACCAGTTATCCACCTATAAGAATTGGGAATCTCTCAAGGATTATTTCGACAAAAGAAAGAGTGCTTATGGGCCCTATGGACAATATCCTTTCACTAGATTCTGCGACATGTTAAAGCCATGCCGAAAAACAATAACCGATAGCAATAATATAAACTCACAATATTCTCCTTTTGATCCTTTTGATTATTATTTCGACAAATTACTTAATAGTGACATTGAGGTTTCAGCAGAGGATTTGGCACTATATAATGACCGGGACACGCTTGCGGGTGTGTTGAATGGATACACTTATGATTGGGGCGAAATGAAAGATGGTAGAAAGTATTATGGAGGTATTGATGATAAAACACTGGACAAATGGATAGAACAATCACGCAAATATTTTTTTGACGTCTATCTTGGCATAGTAAACGAAGAGCAACAATATCTGCGCGACAATGGATTTCCAAAGAGTTGGGATGAATACGCCCAAAAATATGGAAAAGAAGTGATTAAAAAATACTATGATTGTGGCAGCGACGGCTATTATATCGGAATGCCCGAAAAACTGTGGCTTGAATTTAATCAGCTAGAAAATATTTTAACTCGTGAGGTCTATAACAGGAAACCCTCCTCTACATATACAAGCGCATCGTCCATTTGGCATGTATACCATTGGAATAAAAACAAAAGAGGTTACACATTATGGTTTAAAAATGGTATTCTAAATGATATTCTGTCCCATGATTCCACATGGGGAGACGTACCAAATTAATAAACACAATAAAACTTGGCAGGACGCGGCCACGGGGTATTTTGCAAATAATTGATAATCAGATACCATTCTGAACAAGGCATAAAAACGCCTAAAAGGAAGTAGGCCTATATTAATTGCATAATATGAAAAACATCTTGTCTATTGCATCGTTGGTAGTCGGAATAATTGGAATTAGTGTATTCTTAAATCCCGTCCTCGAAATCATTTGCGGAGGTGGCGGCTTGGTGCTCACTATCTTCGCCTAAGACAAAAATGCCAGTATGGTTATTAGTGGCATTCGGAGTTGGGGACAATATCTTGCTTGGCTCAATATCTTCTGGGTATGCCTCGAATTCGGACTAAAATTAATGGGGATTGGTATATTCTAATTCTCTTCAAACTACTTATTATTCATTTAATTATTAAAAAGCACTATGAGTACAGAAACAAAAGAAACAAAAGAAACAAAAGGGCGATTTTCGTGGGTTATCACAATTCTTGAATTAATTATTATCGTCGCGTATTTAGCGATTGGCTTCAAGGGAATTTTCAACGCTGCTGAGAACATGGACTTTGCAGGAATATTTGAAAGTGTCTACATAGCTATTTGGTTCTTGATAATTGCAATAGCTATCGTGACGATTCTATGCTTCGTTCCAATATTTAAATCTAAAGCGAACGTTAGATGGGCCATATGGAATGTAATTTGGATAGCATTCTCTATATATTCCCTCATTTGATGTGGCAATCTTGGAATCAATCTTGTAAAAATGACTGACATGGAAAGATCGATATTTATGAAAAGCCCTTTTCAATGGCGGGACGCGGCCACGGGGTGTTTTGTAATTCATTGATAATCAGATACCATCTTAACCAGGGCGTGGAAACGCAGCCTTTTTTTGGCCACGTTTCCACGCCAGGTTTTATAACCCATTGTAAATCAACACCTCCTGAAACAGGGCGTGGCCGTGTCCCGACTCAATGCCATGAGATACGCACCTAGCGGTCGTGGGGTAACCCTGGAGACGCGTACGGACAGGCAAATGTCAGGCAAGTCTGGAAGAAAAACGTAAGCCTCCGGTGAGGTACGTGTTGCGATTTTGTTCTGATTAGTTGCGATTAGTCTCGATTTTGTCACTAATCGCAGCAACTTTGTCAAAGTTGGTTCCGAGACGCCCAAGCACTGGGAAGGTGTTCCGTGAGGTCGCGACCGTCACGCAGGTAGTATGGAATGTGTTTGAGGACATCCTCCATCCACAAACGCTGTTCAATGCCATCCGTACCGTGTCTGACGGCCAGACGGTTTCCGGAAGGGGCCGATTCGTTTCTACAAATTATAAAATATCATTGGTCAAGTCGGATCACTATAAAGTCATTATGGAAGCGTGGGACAGGGATGACATCGACCTGTTCGAAATCAGGCAGACCGGAAATGAGCTGGCTGTCTCTGGCAGCGGAACTGCTGTTGTCAATGCCGAGAAATTTACGGTGAAGGATGCGTCATTGAATCTGTCCGGTGTGTCCGGGGCCTCCGTCACTGTTACCGAAAAGCTTGAGACCGAGACGTCCGGGAACTCCCACATAGATTACTACGGCCGCCCGAAGTCCGTAATCAACAAATCAAGTAACGTAGTAAGGCATTGATTTAGTTTACATATATTGAGTCCCCCACAAATGGGAAAATCATGGCCGCCGGATCAGGAGCGATTCCCCATCCGGCGGTCAGTTTCTCGCGCGCGGTACAAAATGTTTGCAAAAAATCTTAAAAAGGTGTATATTTACAGCGGAGAAAATCTCGAAAAGGTGTATAATATGATGAAACAAAAATCTCAAAAAGGTGCAGATACTATCATTATGAAGCGTAAAATATATCAGCAACTACTTGACTGGAAGGAGAAAAGAAACGGAGAGGTGGCACTACTTATAGAGGGAGCGCGACGCATCGGAAAGAGTTATATTGTAGAGGAGTTCGGTAAGAATGAGTACGAATCATATATTCTCATCGACTTCAATAAGGCTCCCAAGATGGTTAGAGACTGGTTTGATCTCTATCTTGAGGATCTCGACACGCTGTTCCTCTACCTGAGCCAACACTATAAAGTGAGGCTTCACGAACGCAAATCACTCATCATCCTTGACGAGGTGCAATTGTGTCCCAGAGCGAGAGCTGCCATCAAGTTTCTGGTGGCTGATGGTCGATATGACTACATTGAGACAGGTTCACTGGTAAGCATCAAGAAAAATACGCAAGGTATCGTACTCCCCTCAGAAGAATGCCCCATTCAGATGTATCCGATGGACTTTGAAGAGTTTCTATGGGCCACAGGCAACGAAATGCTGATGGAGTTGATACGGAAGAGGTTTGCTGAACGGAAGCCGATGGGGCAGGCCTTCCATCGGCAGGCAATGGATGCTTTCCGACTCTATATGATAGTGGGAGGAATGCCGCAGGCTGTCAAAAAATATGTTGAGACCAAAGATTTTGATGCAGTAGATGCTGCTAAGCGCGACGTACTGACCATCTATCGTAACGACATTTTCAATTATGCGGGTGAGATAGCTGACAAGGTAGTATCAATCTTCGACCAGATACCATCTCAGCTCTCAAAGCACGAAAAGAAGTTCCGGTTATCTGCCCTTAAGCCTGGTGCGAAATATCGCGATTGGGATGACGCGTTCTTTTGGCTAAAGGATGCAAGAGTGGTCAATATCTGTTACAATTCGACCGAGCCGAACATCGGGCTGAAGATGAACGAAGACCGCACAACCTTGAAATGTTATATGAATGATACTGGCTTGTTAATCAGTCACGCTTTCGATGAAAAAGGGATTGTCTCGTCTGAGATATACCAAAAGCTGCTTTTTGGAAAACTGGAAGTAAACGAGGGAATGCTGATTGAGAATATAGTAGCCCAAATGCTTACAGCCAACGAAAACAAGCTTTTCTTCTATGGCAAGTCGTCAGACGCTGTTGAGGAACGTATGGAGATTGACTTCTTGCTCCAAAAGAACAAGGTAACCAGCCGCCACAATATCCGTCCGATAGAAGTCAAGAGCGGAAAGAACTACACGTTATCTTCCTTAACTAAGTGTATGAAAAGGTTTGGCGAACACATGACCACGCCCACTGTACTTCATGCAGCCGACTATAAAGAAGAAGATAATATCACCTATCTTCCGCATTATATGACGCCATTATTGTAAATATGGCTAGAGTGGTATTGCGGCTCGGCCTCTCCGGAAATGAGCTGGCCGTCATTGAATCTGTCAGGGGTGTCCGGGGCCTCCGTCACTGTTACCGAAAAGCTTGAGACCGAGACATCCGGGAACTCCCACATAGATTACTACGGCCGCCCGAAGTCCGTAATCAACAAATCAAGTAACGTAGTAAGGCGTTGATTTAGTTTACATATATTGAGTCCCCCACAAATGGGAAAATCATGGCCGCCGGATCAGGAGCGATTCCCCATCCGGCGGTCAGTTTTTACACCTGTCCCACAAGTATCCTTGCCATTTTGTTCCGATGCTTTCTTCTCATTGCTACCACTCTTCCTCCACCCACCCTTCGTGCGTAGATCCAGAATAAATGGTGTCTTTACTACCTTGGCAAAATCCTCCCTCTATTTCGATGTCGATAACCTCAACATCGGGAGCTATATAATTATTATCCATTCTCATTCTAGTTCATTATTATAGTAACTTTCTCCTTGCCATCAGATGTCATTGACTTTTCAATCTTTACAAATGACTTCCGCTCAGGTTCAACAGACGAAGACCATTTTTTTACAGATGTCGTTCCGGCAGCCTTTTCTGCCGCAATATTCTTTTGATCATATTCGACAAATTTCTCATAGTCATATTGCCAGTCTTTTCCGAACGCAAGTCTATGAATTCTTTTATAGATAGCTTCACGAGAAGGAGCGTTAAATATTCCATCAGCATCATTGTTCATAATACTATGTTGTGATGGTTTCCAACAGCCTGAAGAATAAGTGGCCCCTTCATAGATTCCAATATCTGCTCCAGAATATCTGTCATCATTCAAGAATTTACGCCATTTGACTGTCTCTGGATTATCAGTGAAGTCAATATTGCTCCACCATCCATAATTATCAGCACGGCTTATATAGAATTCTTTCTCCGAGTCACTCATATTCCCGATATATGCCCAATACTCATCAGCAAGTTTCGCAAATCCATGTCCGAACTCGTGTGCAACCACAAATGAATAATCATCAAGTTTACGGCATATCATTGCCACTGAACCGCCTTTAGAATAGTCGGTAATATCCGAAACATCATCTCCGGCCATTATATAGCCATTATGGGAAACACCTTTGACATATCCGGCCTCTTGATTCAAGATAAGAACCACACAGGTTTCATCGATATTATTGTCAGGAATCTTCGCATATTTTTGAACAGTATATTCATCAAAATAAGACACCGCTCCATTTTGTGAATCCATACCTCCGATACAAGCATTAAACGCCGTATTGGATTCTCCGGTCAGTTCATTTTCTGATACGGCATAAACTTGATAAACATTGAAATAATCCCGGAATGTAGCATATGGTTCATCCTTGAAAATTGCATTCATAGCTTTGTTCATATCCTCATCGTATGAACCGTCTGCAATCATCCTGTCGGAATAGCCATCACCCATAAGAACAATATTGATTCCGTTCCCGACAGTTGCTTTTTGCAGCACCTTAACAGTTTTGTCTTTTGAATAGTCGGAACTATAGTAGTCAAATTTATATGGTTCAAGGACTGGCATCTCATTATCCGGGAGAACCCACGTTATGTATTGTACATTATTCTCTGATTTTGAGCATAGCGCTTCTCGTGTACTAGAAGTGCATTTTATCGCACAATTACGGCTGTTTTTTGCAAATGCGAACAATGTGTGGCTAGGGTCAATATCTATCTCAAATTTCCCAAGATTAAGTGACGTGAAATTATAGCAGTGGGTGAACATAGCGCCAAATGGTTGTTCTACCGGATTATTGGCACTTCTTGAACTGAAGTTGCTAATATCTAGTTTTTTCATTTTCTTGCAACCTTGGAACATTCCGCTAAAACTAACAGCGTTGCTCGTATCAAAACTTGACAAATCAACATTCTCCAAGTTGATACAGCCTTCAAACATTGATTGAAAATTTACGACTTGATTTGTGCTAAACATTGAAAGATCAACTGTACGAAGCTCTTTCCAATCTCTGAAGGACATACAGTTAGGTCCTTTCATAATATATCGTTCCGCCTTAGTATAATAATGTGCAGTAGTCCCTTTAAGCTCAAAATAAACAGGGATATAGTCTTCTTCAATATTATATCTTGGAATTGAGCTTGGCACCACCATATCCGTTGTCACATCACTTGATGAATGGAATATAACTTCTTTTATGGCATTTTTGTCAATGCCTTCTGGTAATATATCTTCGCCCAATGCTGCATAAGTTCTCGTGTCTATATTTTCAAAGGTAAGATCTTTATCTTTCTCTTTTAGGACTGCAATCTTTGACCTTTCAATCGAATGATACCAAAGACTTGTTGTTGCGACTTTATCGTCCGTATAAAAAGAAATGACGAATGACATTAATCCTGGAATAATAGCAGCATAATAATACTCTCCTGGTACAAAATATTTTCCTTCTTTAGGATATATCGTCAAATAATTTGATTCTTCGTTAAATGACGGCACAACTGTCAAGTCTTTTGGCCAGTCACTGCTATAGGGAATAACAACATATCCGGTTATAGGTTCACTATCCTCTCTTTGTTTGAAGACTACTTTTGATATACCTTCATGCGACACGGAAAACTTTAATCCTGCACAGGCATTGTAAAAAGTAAGGTTATCACCGTCGGCACGTGCAAAACTGGCAAATTGACCAGAAGAGATGGCTCCGGCAGTAGCGTACTGAACAGATGGGATAGTAATGCTGAATGGATTTGTTCCTTTTACTTTATCATAGGGATATATGGCATAGAAAGTATCTTCGCTATATTTATCTCCTATCATCCCAATAAAATTTGTCTCATGTGAAGGCTCTTTACAATCTGACTTCAGACAATATTTATCTTCGTGTCCGACAAGGCACAATGCTATCTCATCCCCCGGCGACCACCAGACGCTGCCGTCTTCCTGAAGGACGGTCTTGGTCTCCGGTGCCCAGTTGGCATGAAAAACAACTTCGTGTAACCCTTCTTGAGGCTGTTGCTGTTCAATCTCCTTTGCACAGCCACAAAGTAAAAGTGATAGAGTGATTGTTGCGAGTGAGCTTATATATAAAAAATAATTCTTTTTCATGTTTATTTATTCGGCATTCATAACAACTTTCCAGAAAAGTAATACTGTAGTGTTTTTATTGTCTCCTAGCGACATTGTCCTGAATATATTTTCTGGTAATGATAGAGAATCAAAATCTGGTATTGTGTTCATAATATCCATCACAGCTGATGAATATACATATCCGTCACAAGCATACTTTGAAGAAATTGGTATTATGCAATCTTTCAAAGCTTCGGCTGTTCCTGTATATTTAATGTCAATCATCTTGTTCTTATTGATAGATGTTTAATCAGTCAGCTGTGCACTGAATTTTTCCACAAATGCTTCTTTCTCGTCACAATTCCAATATTGGGGCGGAATATAAGTAAACTTGGAGAGGGCATCTACCATTTGAGAGATGTCGGGGAAAGGATAATCTTGCTTTTCAAAGAAGAAAAGTAAATCTTCTTTTAGTCCGTCTTTTACGGAAGGGTGCAGGGGACGGTTGCTGGTTCGGTAAAACAGGAAATAAATATCCCATACTGTCCCGACAAAAACACGAAGAAAGGTTGAATTGTCGTACATATTGTGATTTTTCTGTCCGGTGACCACCCGACCCGAACGGGTATAAAAAAAGACGTGGGAGTCGTACTTTTGCTTATCCCACTATCAGGCCTTGGCGAGCCTATCAATCAGAATAAGCAACGCAACCAGCCCACGTCAAGGATGATATGCAGTAAACCCCACACAGAAAGTGCGAAGACTGAATTGTCATCATGACGAGACATCCTCGTTGCCGTTTCTTCCGATTGATTTTATCTAAACCGCCAAGTTTGATAGTGAAAGAAAAACGTCAAGTAACGTCTTAATATGTCTGCCCACCCATCCCTGCAATCAAACCAGCAGCATCAAGATAAACAACCAGATGCACTGTTTTGAATGCCGGGCTAGCTGAACATCACAAATATACACTATTTTACTAAAAGGATAATAACTGCCAGCTGAAATTTCTTAAAATGTTTAAATTTGCAAACATAATTACAGGAACCATGGATCATAATGAGATTGCGAAATCGTCGATTTCGCAATCTTTGAGTTGGACACATTACATAAGACTGATGCGGATTTCCGATCCGAAGGAACTGGCCTTCTACAAGATTGAAGCGAAATGTGATGTCACTCAAAATGTCACTCAAGATGTCACTCAAGAAACGGTCCTGGATCAATGGATAGAGTATCAGATCGCCGCAAACCCGAAAATAACGACATATGAGTTAGCGGAACTGTCCGGAAAGACTTCTCGAACCATAAAGTGTCATTTAGTTAAACTACCTCATATTAGATTTATCGGCAGCGGATATAGTGGGCATTGGGAGATAGACAAGAAATAAAAGCCGAACTTGATTATAATGAAATTATGCTACGGTCCTTAGCAGTTTTGAAAGAATTTCAAAAGGAAGAAAAATTCCAATCAAAATTGCGAGTTGGCCTGCGAGTTAAAACCAGCTGATAGACAAAAGGTTATACAGTCTCTTTTAGGTGAAAGTTGCGAGTTGAATTGCGAAATCGTGATTACGCAATCTCTGAGTTAGATACATTACATAAAGATGAAACAAGCCACTGGGCTGTGTCTCGTCCTCTCCGAGATTTCGTCGCTCGTGCTCCGACATCCTTGAACGCAGTGCCACACCAGGGCAGCGAGAGCGCCAAGTGGACATCGCGGACGTGCTTCTGGAGGAAATGCTGAAGCGGAAATGACTTAGTCAAAAACGGTGTTGAATAACTCAAACATCTCAAGTAACTAAGATAACATCATTAACTTAATTAACGGATACAAGATGCTGATGATAATGAACTTACTGCGCATTGTTGTCAGTATCTTCATTATCATTGCATTACTCGACAGGCGACTTGCGGAATGAGGATACCTTTTCTGCTAATATGATTGCATGAAGTTGCATATAATGCCGGACCAATTTTACGGAAAGTGTTGAAAATTCGTTATTTTTGTAAGAGTACGTGGATAACTCAATTTAATTACGCAACTATGAGTTATCTTGGCTATTCCGATATTTGGAAGTGTTGAAAATAGACTGACATTGGAAGTGGACCGTCTAATGGAATAAACATAAATTAGTGTAAGACAATTTATTGAATGTTTGTGTTATGGATATATATAAACTTCTATATGGTGGTGAGCGTGTAACGCTCGAATGCAAGAAGGCGTCAAAGGGCTTGCCGGCTTCCCTTTGGGAGACCTATTCAGCTTTCGCCAACACATACGGCGGAACAATACTGCTGGGTGTGGTGGAGCATATGGACGAGCCGGATAAATCCAAACGATTTGAGATGGTTGGAGTTGACGATGCTGATAAGATTCGAAAAAACTTGTGGGATATTGTCAATAACAAGGAGAAGGTTAATGTAAACCTCTTAAAAGATGATGATGTTCAAACCATAGATGCCGAAGGCAAAGCAATTGTTGCCATTAACGTGCCTCGTGCTGATTATACCATACGTCCCATCTACATCAACGGCAACCTGTCGAAAGGAACCTTTAAGCGTAATCATGAAGGCGACTATCACTGTTCGGAGCAAGAATTGAAGATGATGCTCCGTGACGCTAATGAAGCCGGTAACGACCGAATGATTTTGGAGTATTACACGATGGATGATGTCGACATCCCGACCCTGGAGCGATATCGTATCATGTTCAAGACAAGTAATCCAGACCATGTTTGGAATGGACTTGACAATAAGGAATTCCTAAAGCAACTTGGTGGTTATGCCGTCAACCGCAAGGATGGAGTGGAAGGATTGACGATGGCGGGTCTGTTGATGTTCGGTAAAGGCCTGCCGGTAAGGGAAAGGTTTGACAATGTGCGTATGGACTATATTGATAAGTCTCATTTGATTGGTGACCAGCGATATAGCGACCGTCTTACGTATGATGGAACATGGGAAAACAACCTTTTCAACTTTATAAGGACCGTGCTGCCAAAACTGACAAGTGACTTGCCGCGCCCGTTCAATATGGAAGGAGTTGTTAGAAATGACGACACCCCGCAGCATAAGGCGGTACGCGAGGCGGTGACAAACATGATAATACATGCTGATTTCATGGTGAACGGACTTCTGAGAATTGAAAAGTATGATGACCGTATTGTTCTTACCAATCCTGGTCTATTGAAATTGCCGCTAGAGCAGATTTATCATGGTGGAGAGTCAAAAGCCCGAAACCAGCGAATGCAGAATATGTTTCGAATGATTGGCTATGGTGAGAACCTTGGTTCTGGCTTTCCGCTCATCCTAAATGCTTGGAATGAAAAGCACTGGCTCAAGCCAGAACTTCAGGAACAATCGGAACTGATGCAAGTGAAATTAACCCTGCATGTTCAACCTGACCCAATAAATGACCCAATAAATGGCCCAATAAATGGCCCAATAAAATTGACCGAAAGACAGGAGCTGATTTTGCAAATGTTTGCGGAGGACAAAAGTCTGAGTAGGGAAAG
>ULNT01038237.1_pt1 | contig 13563 bp, 8 predicted proteins | sample 1952001 | NCBI WGS metagenome assembly ULNT01 (sample SAMEA4835585, study PRJEB28245) | human gut metagenome | biome: gut microbiome; material: fecal sample | place: Denmark | collected 2008
CTTCCGGACTTGGTGCGGCTGTTATCTTTGTGCTCCTGGTCACATTGCCTATCAACTACCTCCTGAACACTTACGTGCTCAGCCCTGGTGCATTGAGCTGGCTCAGTCCAAGCCTCGCAAGCGTTGACCTCAGCTTCTTGAGTTTCATCACATTCATCGCGGTCATCGCCGCTATCGTACAGCTCGTAGAGATGGTTGTCGAGAAATTCGCACCTACACTCTACTCAGAGCTCGGTATCTTCCTGCCTCTTATCGCAGTGAACTGCGCCATCCTCGGAGGTGCGCTCTTCATGCAGCAGAAAGATTTCGTCAATGTCGGTGAAGCAACCGTTTATGCTCTCGGCTCAGGTATCGGCTGGTTCCTCGCTATCGTGACACTCGCCGCCATCAGAGAGAAGATGTCATACTCGAATGTGCCTGCACCTCTCAAGGGTATCGGTATCACATTCATCACCGTAGGTCTTATGGCCATGGCATTCATGACATTTATGGGTATTTCACTTTAATAGGAGACTTGAAAGATGAATGAAATTACTCTTACAATTATAGCCTCAGTAGCAACTATCACAGTGGTTACGCTGATTCTGGTAGTCCTGCTGCTGTGGGTCAAGACAAAACTGACCCCAAGCGGTACAGTCAAGATTGACATCAACGGAGGTAACAAAGTGCTTGACGTCGCTCCAGGCAACTCGCTCATGGGCGCTCTTGCAGAAGTGAAGATTTTCCTCCCGTCAGCCTGCGGTGGCAAGGCCAACTGCGGACAGTGCAAAGTCAGAGTCCTCGAAGGCGGCGGAAACATCCTCCCTACCGAAACAGGATTCTTCAACAGAAAACAGATCAAGGACAACTGGAGACTCGGTTGCCAGGTCAAGGTCAAGGAAGACCTCAAGATCGAGGTTCCGGAGTCAGTGCTCAGTGTCAAGAAAGTGGAGTGCGAAGTCATTTCCAACCACAACGTGGCTACCTTCATCAAGGAATTCACTGTCAAGCTGCCTGAGGGTGTTCACCTCGATTTCAAATCAGGAGAGTACATCCAGATTGATATTCCTCAGGGAACATTCAATTTCAGCGACATTGACGTAGATCCTGAGTACAAGGCAGACTGGGAGCGCTACAAGTTCTTCGACCTTAAGTGCGTGAACCCTGAGCCGACCATGAGAGCATACTCTATGGCCTCTTATCCTGCTGAGGGCGACATCATCAAACTGAATGTCCGTATCGCAACTCCTCCATTTGACAGGACAGCGCCTAAGGGAAGCAACAAACTCCTCCCTGTAAACCCGGGTATCGGTTCTTCATATATCTACACACGTCACCCTGGTGACAAGGTTATGATTTCCGGTCCGTTCGGAGAGTTCCTTCTTCCTAAGGATGATCCTGATTCACAGGAATATATATTTGTCGGCGGTGGCGCAGGTATGGCTCCTCTCAGAAGCCACATCATGCACCTGTTCAAGACTCTCAAGACCAAGAAGCAGGTCAACTTCTTCTACGGTGCGCGTAGCCTGAAAGAGGCATTCTACCTCGAGGACTATGCTGAAATCGAGAAAGAGTTCCCTAACTTCCACTTCCATCTGGCTCTCGACCGTCCGGATCCGGCAGCTGATGAAGCAGGAGTAAAATATGTTGCAGGTTTCGTACACAATGTCATGTACGAGACATACCTCAAGGAGCATGACACACCGGAAGACATCAAATACTTCATGTGCGGACCTCCTATGATGGTCAAATCTGTCAACACATTGCTCGACAGTCTCGGAGTTCCTCCTGAGAATGTTCTTTATGACAATTTCGGCGGTTAACAGCCTGAAAATATTTTTTTGAAAGCGACTGGCGTCTGTCCAGCCGCTTTTTTGTGTTTTTATGTCACAAATTTGCAATCGAAAAAAGGCATTTAAAACAAATTTTAAAGTTTAAGAATCGTAAAAATCTGCATTTGAGACGCATAAAATGGTGATTTTTTAAAAAACATCCTAATATATTTGCAGCCGGAAACGATAACAACTGCAACTCATGAAAATGAAAAATCACATAAAAAAAGACCGGCTGCATATTCATAATATTGTCGCCTTCAACTTGACCATCTACTATATTTCGGCCGTTCTGGCCGTAACCTTGCTTTTGTTGCCGGTCTTTTATTCTTGCACATCGACTGCACCTGAAACTGCCGGGACTGAGAGGAATGACAGAGAGGAAAAAACCGAACTGACATTCAAGACAGACAAAGCAGTCAAAGGGTACATTGACATACTTTACTTCAACGATGACAGACTCCGGAAGCTTGATTCCTATATGCGGGCGGAACTTGACGGAAGCGGGAGGACAGAATCCGCTTCGAGAGCGGGGAAAAAGATACTGGTAACGATTGCCAATTCCCCGCTGAACGCAGAGGAATACCGTAAAGTGCTTGCCTATGACGACCTGCAGAATCTGTATGCCGAGCTGAAGTCGGAGAACCCTGACGCACCAGTGATGTATGCGGAAAACAGGGTCAATGCCGGATATGAAAGGGAATGTGAGATAACACTCACTCCCCTGCTCGCCCGGATAACGCTGAACAGCATCAGCTGTGATTTTCACGGAAGGCCGTATGAGGGAAAGTCTCTCGAAGACGTATGTGTCTATCTTACTGATGTCTGCGGGCGGTTTCCGGTGAGCGGGAAAGCCCCGACCATACCCGAGAGCATATTGAACGCAGGAAAATTGGAACCGTCTGACACGGCCGGATTCACTTTCGAAAATCTGATATGCAGCAGAAGATTGGGAAACATCGGCGAGACAGTACGGTTCCCGGAAACGGAACTGTTCTGCTACCAGAATGAAATCAGTCAGGAGGGGCTCGGTGCAGGTTTCACCAAGCTTGTGATAGAAGGGACATTGGACGGAGAACGGACTTGGTACCCGATAGAAATCAACAGGGGGCAATGGTGCAACACGCCTGACAGTGCCGGCGTCCAGGCAGGGAAAGACTACATATTCGACATAACATTGACACGACGGGGTGTGAGTTCACCTGATATTGCGATAAACCTCTCGACAGTGAATTGCAAGTTCAGCGTCAAGCCGTGGACAATAAAAGATGAAAAGACCATAACATATTGACAGTCATGCGATACGCGAAGATATTATCAGTTCTGATATTGGCACTGCTCTGCGGATGCCGTAAAGAAACATCCCCGGCATCGACAGTGGTGTCGGTGAACATAGCCGTTACGCCTGCGACAAGGACGGACGACCCGGATGAAGTCAAGATTTCCGACCTAAACATCTTCATTTTCGATGCGGGAGGCCATCTTGAAGAGTCGGCCTATATCGATTCGCATATGAACGGAGATGAGGCCAAATACAGCTTTTCATGGATCGGGCAGACCGACTGCAGGGTATTTGCGTGCGCGAATCTGGGATTCCGGATTACCGGCATCCGCTCGGTCGGAGACTTGAAGCAATACCGTTACCACCTGTCCTACCCGGACGAATACAGCAGAGGGCTGCCGATGACGGGAGAAAGCGGCATTGTGCACATTGACGACAAGGTCAATGACATAGATATAAATCTCGTGAGCATGATGGCGAAAGTATCCCTCTGCATTGACCGCACCAGACTTGGAAAGAACGTCAAGTTCAATGTCAAAAGCATACAGGTGGGCGGCTGCCCCAAATCTGCCTGTCTGTTCTCGCAAAGCAAGGTGAGCGGGGGCAATGATGTGTTCGCATCAGGATATTGCAAAAGCTATGGTGAGGCAGATGACTTGAACATTGACAGGAGCGGTGGTGTAAGCCGTGAGGTAAGCGTGTACATGCTTGAAAACATGCAGGGCAGATTGCTTCCGGAGGCCAAGACGGAGAAGGACAAGGTTCTGGATATGGCAAGATGCTGTGGCAGGACTATGCTCATATATCGAGATTCAGGCAGAGTACCGTTCAGACTCATTGTACACCGGTCCAGGAGAATATCTTAAATACAGGTTTTATCTGGGAGACTCCCCGTCTGATTTCGATGTCCAGCGGAACTGTCATTACCATATACGGGTAAGCCCTTCAGGAAGCGGTCTCGAGGAGGACAGCTGGAGAATAGACAAGAGCAGTCTTTTACCATACGGAAAAGCGTCCATACATCTCCATCCTGGCAATTATGTAGAAGGAAAAGTCGGCTCTGACCTGCATATATGGGCAGAGATAGAGCCGAAAGGGTCAAGGCTATCATTTGGAGAAGAAGAGCTGGAATATGACAAAAGCCGTGGCATCTATGACTACACTATGGACAAAGACGGACACGGAGTAACCCTGCACCTGAAAAAGCCGGGAAGCGGCATCCTGTATATTGAAGGCGGGGCGCCTGCGAGCGCTGCCGAAATGGTGGTTGTCACTGTCCTGGACAGCCACCAGACTGAGAACGATCAGGTACGGTTCAGTGCCTCCATAGTCAAATCCCTGTCACCGTCCGGGAATGCTGCAAGTCCTGCCGACTTCAGCCTTTCCGCATGTCTCGGAACAGAAGGCGCAGCACATACCGACTATATGTGGAACATGAAAGTAGTGAAAAGTAATGGAGGATGGACCAGTTCCACACCTCTCTACTGGATGAATGACACAGACATACGGTTCTATGCGTTTTCGCCATACCCTTCATCCGACAATGGGATCAGTGCGTTCCCGGCAGGCGGGGCGCCTTCGCTGCAATTCTCAGCCAAAACCAGGGCAGAGGAACAGATTGACCTTTTTGCGGCAAGTGACGTGCGGAGGGAAGGAACAGTACAACTCGCTTTCAACCACACACTTACCGCCATACGATTCCGAAAGGGAGAAACATTCAGCGAAGATGCTGCGATTACGGGAATATCCCTGTCCGGCATCCGAGGAGACGGTATATACAATATTGAAAATGGGGAATGGTCAGGACTTTCTTCTGAAAGGACATTTACGATGTCTGATCTCACACTTGCCTTCATGCTGCCGCCTCAGGAGTTCGGACGCGGTGCCAAAGCCTGTCTGAACATAACAGTCACGGAAAATGGAGATTCTGAAACAGGGAGCATTCCGCTTGAAGGCCACAAGTGGGAAAAAGGCAAACTGACCACATACTCCATATCCTACAGCGGAGGACATTTTTCAGTAAACTCCACTGAGAATCTGTTCACTTCGGGGGATGTCACCATCAATGAAACAAACGAAGACAATACCATCAATGAATTCTGATACTATGAAGACTATTGACCGCTATCCGATTATTCTATTGTTCTCAGCCGCCGCCTTGTGCTGCGCCTGCAATAAAGAGGCAGGAGAACTTAATGTATCCGATGATCTGGAGTTTATCGCCACGCACATGGAACACGCTGAATGCAAGACATTTATGGGGAATGGGACTGAAGATGGACAATATCCGCTGCTTTGGTCAAGAGGTGACAGAATCATCATCTCTTCTTCATCTTCAGTCCCAGCCTCATCTTACTTCGTCACGGAAGATGAGGGAGCAGGAAGCGCCAAATTCGTGTATGACAAGAGCGTTTCAGGAAATGCCAAAGCGAAGAAAGCAGATGAATGGCAGGCATTCTACCCTGCATCAGGATATTCCTTTGCCGACGGAAAGCATGTCCTGTCGCTTGAATCCACTCAGGAGTATTCAGCGTCAGGATTCGGAAACGGATCAATGCCGATGGCAGCATCTTCCACCACGAAAGAGCTGTCGTTCAAGAACTTGTGCGGCATCTGCAGGCTCAGGATAAGCTCGTTGAAAAAAGACTCTTATGTCAACGAAATAAAGCTTAAAGCCGACAAGAACCTGTACGGCAGTCTGTCCTGCACATCTGCATCCGGCACCTGGATGATGGGGAAAGATGGAGGCAATGTGCTGACACTCAACTGCGGAAGCGGTGTAAGACTCAGTTCAGAGCCGAAAGATTTCTGCATTGTGCTTCCGCCCGAAAGCATAGGCGAACTGAAAATACAGCTGTCTCTTGTTTCCGATGGAACAGATGCAGGCAAAAAGATATATTCCCTTCCGGGCAGCATAGACATTGAACGGTCAGGTATCCTGAACATTGACCTGGACCTTGCACAGTTCAGATCAGCCGGCATTGACGACATCATCCGCGAGAATGACGAGTCCGCGATAACCTGTCTTGAGTACAGATTCGAGACGGACAGAAGCAGAGTGGAGTCTTTCAGAGACGGGGGTAACGGGAAGATAAACATCACCAGCCTTTCTTCAAGCACATTCATCGACGGGTCGGGCAAAGACCGGAACGTGTCATGGAAAATGGACTTCAGCATTGACAAGGGCGCGACCTGGAATACGGAAACGCCTGAAATGTTCGATTCGTTCGTTCTGTGCGGCGATGGCAATTCGGTTGAATACGATATTCCGGAATTCGATACGGACCGCGAATGTCTGGTGAGATTCACTCAAGAAGAGTCAGGAAAGACACAGACTGTAAGGGTAATGCAACTCAGCAATGCCATTGTTGCGGAGTATCTTGTTGTTGATCCGAGCCTGGAAGTACCGATATGTACCTCTCATCTGGACAACCTCAAGGGTATCCTATATGATGACGGTACTGAAATCAGTTTTGAGTATGATAAATATTCAAGTCCCTATAAGAGCTTTTATCACAGATTCCAAACGGAGGGCAAGCACAAAGCGATTCTATGGCTGAACCATGATGCCAAGACACTGGACCGTCTGATGCAGGACAACAGGTATATGGAAACCCACAAATACCTTATAGGAATAGACCTTTCACATCTGAATCCGCTTCCGTTTACAAGTATGGACTGCACATTCGACAATTGCTGGAAACTCGCATATGTAATATTTCCGGAGAAGAAACTGAACACTGTCAATCTGGTCAACATCCATAAGATGTTCTATGACTGCTCTTCTCTCATCCATGTGGATATAAACAAACTGGAGACTTCGGCAGTAAAGGACATGTCCTATCTGTTCGGATGGGACACAAACCTGACCACAATAGCCCTTGACGGTTTCCGAACGGATTCCGCCGAGAACATGGAGTCCATGTTCAGCTTCTGCAGAAATCTGGAAGCACTGGACGTGACAGGATTTGACACGCGCAATGTCAAGGACATGAACAACATGTTTGGCGGATGTGAGACTATCACGTCGCTGGATGTTTCCGGATTCAAGACGGACAATGTCACCAGTATGGGAGCGATATTCAATGGCTGCAAGCAGCTCAGGTCACTTGATGTCTCGAATTTCTCGACAGAAAAAGTCACAAACTTGAGCTACATGTTCTCAAGTTGCAAAGAACTCACACAGCTTGATTTGAGAAACTTCAACACCGATGCTTCCCTCTATTTTTCCGGCATGTTCAATGACTGCATCAAGCTTGAATCACTGGACATAAGCAGTTTCCGTACAGACAAGGCAACTACCATGAGCTACATGTTCTACAACTGCAAGAAGCTGAACTCTTTGGATATTTCCAGATTCAGGACGCCTCTTGTCAAGAGTATGGATTTCATGTTTGCCCGTTGTGGAGCCGAGGTTCTGGACTTGTCAGGATTTGATTTTTCAAATCTTGAAAACGGACGTGAGATGTTCCACAACTGCTTCAACGTAAGAGAACTTGCAATCGAAAACATGATATCACCGAAACTCAAGAGCTGTTACTATATGTTCGCTAATTGCGACGCGCTCAAATCTCTGACTATCAGAAAATTCAAATGCGGACCTGACTGCATGCTGCATTCAATGTTCGAACGCTGTTATTCTCTCGAGTCCTTTGTCTCGGAAGATTTCGACGCAAGCGGGGCAAAAGACATAAGCTATCTGTTTCTCGAATGCTCAAAGCTGAAGGCTCTGGATCTGAGCGGATTCCATACGGAAAGCGCTACTGATATGCAGATGATGTTCCAAGGATGCACTTCACTGGAAAGTATAGACGTATCATCTTTCTGCACCACGAATGTAGAAAAAATATACTCCATGTTCAGCAATACCCGCGTAGTGGATCTTGATTTAAGTAGTTTCGACTTCAGCAAGGTGACGGACATGACCTTTATGTTAGCCAGCTGCATAAATCTGAAAACTCTCCGGATGGATATGACCGGCATCCAGGACGGTATCTCAATGAGCAAGCTGTTCTACAGTGTACCGGCAGGCCTTACGCTATATGCGAAAGACAATGTCATCCCCGCGGACATCCAGTCACAACTTCCTTCATACACTAATATCATAAGCTACTGATGAAGAGATTATTATCACAAATCGCCTTAGTTCTGCTTCTGTCCGGATGCAGACAAACGGAAACCACACTGGAGGAGTCATCAATAATGTTTTCTGCAGGAATCTGTCTCCCCGTAAGCACGACCAAAGTCTGTCCGGATATGAACTCAGCCGGTGATATTCCGGTTTATTGGGAAACAGGTGACAGAATCAGGATTATGGATGACAGAGGCGAAAGTATCTATATCACAGAGGATTCCGGAACAGCTTCAGCACGGTTCGCTTTCGACAAGTCCTTAGAAGGGAACCGTCGCTTGAATGCGTCTGACAGTTATCTTGGATTCTATCCTGACAGGAATTGGCTTCAAGGTGTGTTCACCATGCCGGAAGAGCAGCGCAACGACAGGCTGCTGTATCCGATGGCCGCACATTCTACAGGCAACTCATTGGAGTTTTCCGGTATCTGCAGCATTGTGAGACTGCGGTTGCACTGCATAGACAAGACCTGCAAGCCGGCGGTCATAAGAAACATAACTGCCGGAGCCTATAGGGATATAGGCGGGATTACCGGACAGATGGGCGCTGATGGTGCCATAATTTGGGAAAGCACAAAAAGTGACGGATTCAAGATTGGCCGGCCTCTTAAATTGGATTGCGCAAGTGACGGAGCAGATAAGAAGACCTGCTCGGAAGAGAGCAGAGGCTACGCGGCTACTGGCGCACCGGTGGCCGGAAGCGGAACCGGTGAGGAGGAAAACTATTATATAGTAATTCCGCCACTTGATTATGAAGGACTTGCATTTCAGATAGAGTCTGACTCAGGGTGGTACGTTTACGCAGTTCCAGGAAACACTGCCCTGCTGCCGAACCGGATATACACATGGAATCTCCCGATGGAGGCATTTGACAGATACGATGAGCCAGTGCTTGCGGAAGGAAAGGTCTTGCCACCTCTGACGGATATCAGTTACAGGTTGGCATGTGCGCAAGACAGCATTACCATAACATCGTCAAACCAGTCTGGTGAGATTGACGTCTCGAGCATAAAATACAGGAAATACTCTGACGGACAAGAGTTTACCTCAGCAATAGGGTTCACCGTAGATATCAGTTCCGATGACGGAGCGACATACCATAAAGAAGCGACAGGGATTGCGGTCACCACGGACAGCACATTCCAGAACATTCGCTACGAGATCAGCATCGCCACGGGAAAGGACATTGACTCAACTGAAATCACGGAAAGCATCGCCAAGTGCAGTTATATTGTAAGACTCACGCAGTTCATAAGCGGCAAACGCCTGTATCTCAGGTTCTCAAGCGGTTAACACTTCATCTTCTTGAGATACTTGGCAGTGTAGGTGCGGCCTTTGGCGGCGAGGTCTTCCGGTGTGCCCTGGAATACGACTTCACCTCCGAAGTCTCCGGCGTCAGGACCGAGTTCTATTACCCAGTCGGCTGCTTTGATCACATCCATATTGTGCTCCACAACCACTACAGAGTGGCCTTTCGCCAAGAGAGCATCGAATGACTTGAGCAATTTCTCCACATCGAAGAAGTGCAGGCCTGTGGTAGGTTCATCGAATATGAACATTATTTTCTTGGCAGACGGCTTGTCGGAAGCATCGTTCATCGAGAGGAAATATGCCAATTTGATACGTTGGCTTTCACCGCCTGACAATGTGCTGCTGCTCTGACCGAGTTTTATATAGGAGAGGCCGACGTCCACGAGAGGCTGAAGTTTCTTGGCAATGCTTTTCGCTGCGGCCTCCTTCTGCGCGCCGAAGAACGCTATGGCCTCGTCCACGCTCATATTCAGGATATCATCGATATTCTTTCCATTGTACCTCACTTCCAGGATTTCAGGCTTGAACCGTTTGCCGCCACAAGCCTCGCAGACCATTGTCACATCAGCCATAAACTGCATTCCGATATGAACAAACCCTTCACCCTGGCACTCCGAGCATCGTCCGCCGTCCTGATTGAATGAGAAATATGACGGCGTGAAGCCATTGACCTTGGCGAACTGCTGCTCGCTCATCAGCTTCCTGATGTCGTCATACACCTTCAGATAGGTTACGGCATTGGAACGGGAGCTCTTCCCGATAGGGTTCTGGTCCACATATTCGATCGATGAAATCCGGTCCAGATTGCCGGTGAGATGACGGAATATCCCCGGCTGCTGCCCCGTCTGGTTCAGATGCCTGTACACGGCAGGATAGAGCACATCGCCGACAAGCGAAGACTTGCCGCTACCGCTGACACCTGACACCACAGTAAGCACTCCGAGAGGGAACTTGACATTGATATCCTTCAGATTGTGCTCCATGGCGCCCTCCACACCTACATAATATGTCCACGGACGTTTGGCCCGGAGAGGCATCTTGCGGCGGCCTGTTATGTACTGCAACGTCATTGACGCAGAAATCTGCTCCTCTGTCAGGTTGTCGTCCACCGGTCCGCGGAACACGACCTCACCGCCATTGACCCCGGCCAAAGGTCCCATATCGATAAGCATATCGGCCGCGCGGATTATCTCCTCGTCATGCTCCACGACAACTACGGTATTGCCGATGTCACGAAGACGCTTGATGACGCTTATGAGCCTGTCGGTATCTCTCGGATGCAGGCCGATGCTCGGTTCATCGAGAATATACATTGACCCGACCAGAGAACTGCCGAGCGCAGTTACCAGATTGATACGCTGGCTTTCACCGCCGGAGAGAGTATTGCTGGCCCGGTTCAATGTCAGATAACCCAGCCCCACGTCAGAGATGTACTGGAGCCGCGAAGTGACTTCCGAAACCGCCTTCTTCACGATAGAGTTCTCATACTCAGTCAGTTTCAGGTTCTTGAAGAAGCCCATCAGATGATGTACGTTCATGCTCAGGAGCTCGTGGATATTCTTTCCGCCCACCTTTACGTACAAGGCATCTTTCCTGAGCCGGCTGCCCTTGCATTCATGGCAGACCGTCCTTCCGGAAAAACGGCTCAGCAGATATTTGTACTGGATTTTATACCGGTTCGCCTCCACCCACTTGAAAAATTCATTGATACCGATGACAGAATCCTCCTCAGTCGCAGCCTTGTGCCCGTCCCATATCAATGCCTTTTCTTTCTCGGTGAGGTTGCAGTACGGTTCAAAAATTCTCAGACCATATTTGCCGGCCACACTGACCAGGTGATCCTTGAACCAGCCCATTTTATCGCCTTTCCAGCAGGCGATAGCCCCGTCGTATATGCTCAATGTCTTGTCAGGCACCACCAGGTCCTCGCTTACGCCAATGATTTTTCCCAATCCGCCGCACACAGGACAGGCCCCCAACGGGCTGTTGAAACTGAACATATATTCGTCCGGCTTGCGGAAAGTCATGCCGTCCGCCTCGAACCGGTCAACAAATTTCTGAAAAGATGATTTGCCGCTGCCCAGGTCGATCTTCACATACATTGTCCCGTTTCCTTTGCTGAAACAGGTGGCGATAGAAGAATGCAGACGTGTCTTGATATCTTCCCATTCGCTCAGGGACATTGACACGTCTCCTTCAGGGACCGGGACACCGTTCTTGACGGCCGGCAGCTTCATACGGTCTATCATCAGCAACAGACCGGTCGGGAACTCTCCCGCCTCTGCACCCCGTATGACATCATCGATCCGCATCTGACCTTCCTTCTCGGAAAACAGCCTCGAATAGCCCTCCTCCTTCAGGGATAGCAGCAATTCGGTCTTGTCCGCCCGCGAATCCCAGCCGATTTCCGCCAAAAGATAGACGGCTGACGGTTCGGCGCTGCACATTATGAAAGCCATGACGTCATTTTCACTATGGCACTTCACCTCCACCCCGCTTATCGGCGAGAACGTCCTTCCGATACGGGCAAATATCACCCTCAGATAATCGTAGATCTCAGTGGTCGTGGCAACCGTGGAGCGCGGATTCCTCGTATTGACCTTCTGCTCTATCGCGATTGCTGGCGGAATCCCCTCGATAGCCTGCACGTCCGGCTTGCTCATCCTTCCGAGAAACTGCCTCGCATAAGAGGACAGACTCTCCGCAAAACGCCGCTGCCCCTCCGCGAACAATGTGTCGAAGGCCAATGAAGACTTTCCGGAGCCCGAAATTCCGGTAACCACGGTAAACTTGTTGCGCGGAATCTCCACCGTCACATTCTTGAGGTTATTGACCTTGGCCCCCTTAATTATGATATTTCCGTTGTCAGGCATATTCACTCCCGTTTTGAAGCTTCGGTCAATGTCATTGGCACAGCCCTTCGGCACGTGTGCTCCTTCCGACAAACCGAATTTGCAAATATACATCTTTTACTACATATTCCAATTTAAGACAATGCGTCTTTCGGACATTTTGACAATAAATCAATGCCATTTTGTCCATATACACGACATTTTGTCCTCTTTTAGGACTTTTTTCACAATGGTATGCAGATTGCCATAAACTAAGGCGTCCGGTCGAAAGACCAGACAAAGAACCGGCACAGGATCCGAAAGGGTCCGAGGTCCGGGAAAGTTAAACGAAATTAAAAATAGGAGATTTATATTATGGTACCTTCAAGAAGATATAACCAGAATTGGTTACCAAGCATGTTCAATGATTTCTTTGACAATGACTGGATGGAGAAATCAAATGCTACCGCTCCGGCCATCAACGTATTAGAAAACGAACACAGTTATGACTTGGAGCTCGCCGCTCCGGGCATGACCAAGGATGATTTCAAAGTTTCTCTCGATGAGAACGGAGACCTTGTAATCAATATGGAAAAGAAACAGGAGAACAATGATGAGAAGAAACACGGTCATTACCTCCGCCGCGAATTCTCATACAGCAAATTCCAGCAGACAATGCTTCTGCCGGAGGATGCCGACAGGGAAAAGATCAATGCTCAGGTCGAGCACGGTGTATTAAAGGTCAATATCCCTAAGGTCGTCAAGGTTGAGCCTGAACATACTCATAAAGTAATCGAAATCAAATAATTCCATTTGATAAAGTGCTGGGAAAAGCGGACAGAAGCGATTCTGCCCGTTTTTTTTCGTTTCCGGCAAGTATCGTTTTATATCGAAATTTTTGAAAATTTTTACACAAAACGCTTGCAGGTCCGGAAAATATATCTATCTTTGCATTCGCGTTTGAGAAAAACCTCAAACACAGCAGAACACGGTGCGGTAGTTCAGCTGGTTAGAATGCGGGCCTGTCACGCCCGAGGTCGTGGGTTCGAGCCCCATCCGCACCGCCTGAAAGCCCTTCACGAAAGTGAGGGGCTTTTTCGTATATGGCACCTTCCATGGCTGAGAAATATGGAGTTCCGCTTCTTGACCAGATTCCTATCGTCCAGAGCATCCGCGAGAATGGCGATGCAGGCGAGCC
>ULNT01040787.1_pt1 | contig 13308 bp, 10 predicted proteins | sample 1952001 | NCBI WGS metagenome assembly ULNT01 (sample SAMEA4835585, study PRJEB28245) | human gut metagenome | biome: gut microbiome; material: fecal sample | place: Denmark | collected 2008
CGTCTCGGAAGTAGCCTCCGAGGCCGTGGAAGTAGCTTCTTTGTTCGTGAAAGTAGCCTCTGAGCCCGCGAAAGTAGTCTCTGAGCCCGTGAACGATTCACACTCCGCGTTGTCAAAGAGGTCCTCGTGGAGATAGAGCAGGTCCTCGGACGTGGTGGCGAAAAACACGCGGGTGATGTCCTTCGCCCCAGCGTCATACTCCACGCCGAGCAGGTCGGAGGCCCAGCGCAGATTGGCCTCCTGGTCCATCTCGGGATGGCGGCGGAAGACGAGATGGAGTCCGCCTCCGCGCGCGCTGCGCTCCAGCATGAGCAGGCCCAGCTCGTCCTTCTTGTCGATGGCCGTGGCGGCCACCAGCTCCACCTCGTCGGCGCTCAGATGGTCGATGTCCATGCCCACCGACTTGCTCAGTCGCTTCGCCCCTTTGAGGCCACCGTCCTCCGTGGGCAGGCAGGAGTAGTTGAACTGCACCAGCTTCCGTTTCGCTGCCGATACGTCCGTCTCGGGCTTCGGATGGCGAATCGCCTCCATCAGGCGCGCCTGCGTCTGACTGTCGCGATAGCGGCGGTAGGCCTCCTCGGTCTCCACGGCCTCCATCATCTTGTGGCCCTGCTGATAATATATCAAGTGTACACTCATGATAGTTTCCTCCTTTCTTTTATTTCGTCAGTTGATCATTGAGCAGGGCGTCGATGGCGTCCTGCGCCTCGTCCATGATGGCCTGGGCGATCATCACGTTCTCCGTGCGGAAGAACTTCAACGTCAGTTGCACGGCGTTGTCCTGTGTCCTGCTGATGCGTCCGTGGGCGAGTTTGCGGATCAGCACGCTGCGGCTCTTCACCTTGGGCCGCACGACGAAGTCGAACGTCCCGTCGCTCATCTGCTGGCCCACGCCCGCCTTGCGAAAGCTCTCCACGGCCTGCGGCACGGGTGCGTCGGGCGAAAAAAGAAAATACTTGCGGTCGTCGTAGTAAGCCTGTCCGCCGATCTGTACGTGCTGGCAATGGTCGCCATGGTTCTGATTCTCAACCTGATTGTTGACTTGATAGTTCTTGTTCATTGTTACTGAGTTTTTGCGAGAAGAGACGTGGATTGTTGCGCGCTTTACCATGGAATATCCTCCTCGTACTCAACTCAGATCTTTACTATTTTTACTTCCCTGTTCTCAAAATTGGCCCTTGGGCCAATCCTATTAATGATGATTAATGTCTCGATTAACGATGATTAATGTTAAAAATAAATCACCGATTCATGTTTAAATAAATCACCGATTCAAGCGATGGATGTCCGCCACGAGGATGTCCTGATAGTGGCGGCCCTCATACTCGTTGACCGTGAAGCGGAGGCTGACGGCCACCAGCTCGTCCTGGGAGAAGCGGCAAGTGGCCGCATTGCCCAGCATCGTGCAGGCATACTGGTCGGCGTACTTCCCGCCGAGCTCCTGCAGCAGGATGTTGCATTTCTTCACCTGTCCCGTCTCGCTCTTCTGACTCTGCACAGCGAAGGCCTCGCCCTGCTGCACCACTCGCATAATCTTTCCTTCCATCGTGCGCTTATTTTTCCTTTTTACTACAATTCATGCTGAGGCTAAACAAAAACCTCCAAACCGTGAAACTGAAATACATACTCATAACGCTCGTTTTACGTCGCGCCTTTTCGCGACCCTTTTGTTCTTGAACTGTTACTTTGCCAGCTGGCGGGCGCAAGAGGCGAGACGGCGCAATGAGGGCTATAAAAGACCAGCACCGTCAGCGGGCCTCGTTGGTCTCAACTGACGGTGCAAAGGTATGGGAATCTTTCGTGCCCGACGAATTTCTGAGGGTCGGGGGAAAGTTAGAGAAAGTTTTGGGGAAAGAAGTCCACTTTTTCACCCCTTTTTGGGCCCTTTGGAGAAAGTTTGGGGAAAGTTAGAGAAAGTTTGGGGAAAGTTTTAGCCCCTCCCTTTTCCTACACAGATAGCTTCTTGCGGAAGCGATGGGCTATCTCCCGATACGCCTGAAAGCGTCCATTGCCAGCAGGAGAGTCGTTCTCGTCCCATAGGCAGACGGGCTTTCTGAAGCTCAACACGTTGAGTTTCGCCAGGTCCTTGACGTCGAGATCGGGAGCCTCCTCGCCCATAATCTCGGACAGAAGGTCGATAAACTCGCCGAGGCCGCCGACGACCCGCAGGTCGCGCAGCACGGCGAAGACGGCAAACCAATGGCGCTTACACTGGATATACCCCAGCGTCTCCTTCAGCGCACGGGCGATGGTCTGCTGCGAGAACTGCGCCCCCTCGTCCTCCTTGGCCTTTCTCACATACCTGATACAGGTCGCAGGGTCGCCCAGCGGGTGCTCGTGGATGATCGTCTGCACCACGCCAAAGATGCGACACTCGTGCGTCTCGTCGATGCGCATGGCCTGGTAATTGTCGTTGCCCGGCGTGAGCCACTTCGACCCGTCCTCGTCCTCGAAGTAGGTCTTGACGGTAGGGCCGCCGTCGTAGTGGGCCACGACGATCTCGCCCGAGCGCGCCACGTCCTGCGTCCTCACCAGCAGGCGGTCGCCCTCGTGGAGGTCGTAGTCGCGCATGCTGTCGCCCTGGACGACGACCAGCCAGCATTTGCCCGATACGTACTCCATCGGGATCGATCCCGTCTCGTGGGGGTTGTCGCCGTACTCGTCGGGAACGCCCGCCCGCACGCAGCCGCACAGGGGCACCTCGACCATCTCCTTCACTTCCTCTGCTGTCCAGCCCTGCTGGCGCATGAGGTCCACAAATTCGTCTTTTTTCATGATGTTTTTTTTATTTGTTTTGCTTTTCATGACCTGGTATTCTATCGAATCCAAGTTAGAGTTGTTTTCTGAGCGCAAAGGTACGGAGCTTTTTCGACATGACCAAAAGTTGTGCGTTATATTTTTTGTGTCTTTGCATAAGACAATACCTCCCCACCAAAAAAACAGACGAGGGCAACCTCAGAAGGCATACCCTCGTCTATAGATATTGAATTGTTAGAATTGTTCGACAATCCCTATTTTACACAAGACTTCTTTCTTACTTGCTCCAGTCGTCCTCTTCCTCTTCCTCATAGTCCTCATAGCGGCGAACGCCCATAGCGCCGGGCCTGTACTCAGGTTTATCCGAGATACTTAACGAGCCTGCCATCAGCGGCTGCTCCGATTCGATGACATACGATAGGGGCTTTACGTAATTTTCTCTTTTCTCTTTCATATTGTTTTGTTATTTTACGATTATCTTACGTCCATTCTTGATATACACGCCCTTGGGCAGACCCTCGGTAGTGTTGCCTACCTCTACACCCTGCAGGTTGTAGACCTTGTCCGATGCGTTGGCTGCATCATCTACAAGATCCGTGATGCCAGTAGGCTCGTCCTCACCGATCACGCAGATCTTGGCTTTGCTGGCGCCACCGTTGGCAGGCTCGATATAACTCATGTCACCTCTGTCCTGGATGGTCATATAGTATCTGAGCGGCTGGATATAAGCTTCGGGGTGAATATTATAGACAAAGCTGTTCTGCTTAGAGTTGAGATAATATCCATGCTTGGCTGCAATGTAGGTATTCTCCATCACGGGATGGAAGGTATAGAGCTCTGTGGTAGAACTGCAGTCCTTTGAAGTCACATTGCTCTTATAGTCAACCTCACCTACGGCGAGCGTCTGCTTGCCCGTAGCCTTGGCCTTGATCAGACAGGGGAAGAAAGCCACTATCTTGTCGCCAGCCTTCATCTTCTTGTATGAGATGGCAGGACTGCCGTTGCCATTTTCCAACGCGATGGCGTAGAGCGTTGCAAACTCGAAATCATTCAGCATCTTGTCGGTCAACGTAAAGTCGAAAGGCACGAAGAATGCGTTCCAGCCAGTGTTGGTATAGTTCTTGGTCAGCGTAGTGTTCACGCCTTTCACTCCAGCCTCGGGCACCCATATCTTGTTGACCTCATCCATATCTATAGCTATGCTTTGGCCAGCCTCTGCTATTTTCTTGGACTCGTAATCATAGACCACCAGTACGACATTGCCAAAATAGGAGACACTGTAAGTGCCGTCAGCGTTGGGCGTAGCGGTATATCCTGGAGAACAGTACTTTGACACATCGCTGCTATAGGTGCCGCCCTCGATGGCGAGAGCCACCGTCTTGCCTTCCGTAGGCTTGGCATCTATCAGCACAGCATCACCCTCGGCGGTAATGGTACCATCCTTGATGATAGCCTTCACGTCACCATAGGGCGCGCAGAAGTTGAGAGCGGCCTTGCCCGGATCGCCTGTACCTTCTCCCCAATTACCTGTGTTGCCCTTACCCTTGCTGGTCATGGTTCCACCATTGACCACAAGATTACCTCTCTTCATGTCAATAGCACCACCCGCACCATATACTACAGCGCCGTCATTGATAGTGAGCGTGCCAGAGTGCGGATGACTGATGGCATAGCTGCTTGTAGAGACCAGCGTGCCACCATTGATAGTGATGGTGGTGTTTTGGTACTCATCGTTGCTGCCGTTTATTGCATACCCTCCACTCTCTATCGTACCACCATTGATAGTAACCTTACCGTTAGTATATGCACCGATAACAAACTGACGATTGCCGGCAGGAACGGAGTTGATATGGCCGCTCTCCATCACAAACTCGCCATCATTATCTACTTGTACCAATGGCTTGTCATAGACACCTTCCTGATACGGAGTCTCTGCATAGAACTTACCCGTGCTGTTCTCCTTGGAGTCCTTAAGAGTAAGTATGCCGCCCGTTACCCAAATGTTTTTATCATTGGCATTTGCACCCTTGATAGAATGACCGTTCATATCAAGGACTATATTCTGCAACTTGCTTACCACGAGCTCGTCGTCCGTAGTCAGGTCTACATCATTGATCAACGTCACCACGGTCTGTCCTGCTGTTGCTGCATCATTTACAGCGGCTTGCAGGGTGGCATACCCCTTGGTTCCAATCTGCGCCACATTCTGCGCCACACTCAGCGTCGCGCTACTTACCGTCATCAGCAGCATGGCGAGAAATTTGTGTAATGTTAAGTTTCTCATTTGTTTAATTGTTTATGTGTTGGAATGTCTCCTCTGCATCCCGATTAGAGATTGATTTAGACAGTTAATATCAGCAAGCGAGGTCACTTAAGACCGAAGGAGACGATGAATACCCATCCCCCCATTGAACTTTATTTATACACCTCTCTCTTCCCTTAGGCCGCGGGAGTAAGGTATGAAGTCGCTGGGGCTGAGCACCATACCGACTTAGCAATCTACGCTTGTCATGAGCGCGATAGAGCGTTCTAATGAGCGCAAAATTAATAAAAAATTCATCGATACGTTCCCCCCCCCCGTTCACATTGTTTAACGCTACAACCGCATTTTTATCCTTTGTTAGCGCGGCAATCATCCCAATAGACGTAGCAAAGGGAGAGACGCGACCAGCATCATCGCCCCTCACGTACACGGCTATCTCTATGCATATCGAAATACTTTAAATATGGAAAATCGTGATTTGAACAGGCTGAAAGTTGTGCTGGCAGAGAAAAAACGGACTAACTGTTGGCTGGCTGCGGAGCTTTTTCGACATGACCAAAAGTTGTGCGTTATATTTTTGTGTCTTTGCATAAGACAATACCCCCCCAAAAAAAAAGACGAGGGTAACCTCAGAAGGCATACCCTCGTCTATGGATATTGAATTGTTAGGATTGAACGACAATCCCTATTTTACACAAGACTTCTTTCTTACTTACTCCAGTCGTCCTCTTCCTCATCCTCATAATCCTCATAGCGGCGAACGCCCATAGCGCCGGGCTTGTTCTCAACTTCTGTCGAGATACCTATCGAGACCGTATTCATCAGCGGCTGCTCCGTTTCGAAGACATACGATAGGGGCTTTACATAATTTTCTCTTTTCTCTTTCATATCGTTTTGTTATTTTACGATTATCTTACGTCCATTCTTGATATACACGCCCTTGGGCAGACCCTCGGTAGTGTTGCCTACCACTACACCCTGCAGGTTGTAGATCTTGCCCGATGCGCTGGCTGCCTCATCTACAAGATCCGTGATGCCAGTAGGCTCGTTCTCACCGATCACGCAGATCTTGGCTTTGCTGGCGCCACCGTTGGCAGGCTCGATATAGCTCATGTCACCTCTGTCCTGGATGGTCATATAGTATCTGAGCGGCTGGACATAAGCTTTGGGGTTATTATTATAGACAAAGCTGTTCTGCTCAGAGTTGAGATAATATCCATGCTTGGCCGCAATGTAGGTAATCTCCATCACGGGATGGAAGGTATAGATCTCTGTGGTAGAACTGCAGTCGTTTGGAGTCACATTGCTCTTATAGTCAACCACACCTACGTTGAGCTTCTGCTCGCCCGTAGCCTTGGCCTTGATCAGACAGGGGAAGAAAGCCGCTATCTTGTCGCCAGCCTTCTTCATGATGTATGAGATGACAGGACTGCCGTTGCCATTTTCCAACGCGGTGGCGTAGAGCGTTGCAAACTCGAAATTGTTCAGCATTTCTTTGGTCAACGTAAAGTCGAAAGGCACGAAGAATGCGTTCCAGCCAGTGTTGGTATAGTTCTTGGTCAGCGTAGTGTTCACGCCCTTCACACCAGCCTCGGCCACCAATATCTTGTTGACCTGACCCATATCGATATCCATGCTTCCACCAGCCGCTACTTGATCATAGGACTTGTCATAGACCACCAGTACGCCATCACCTACCTTGGTGATACCGTAAGTGCCGTCAGCGTTGGGCGTAGCGGTGAATCCAGCTGCACAGTACTTTGACACATCGCTGCTATAGGTGCCGCCCTCGATGGCGAGAGTCACCGTCTTGCCATCTGTGGGCTTGGCATCTATCAGCACAGCATCGCCTTCAGCCGTGATGGTACCACCCTTGATGATAGCCTTCACGTCACCATAGGGCTTGCAGAAGTTGAGGGCTGCGTTGCCCAGACCGCCTGTACCGTCGCCCCAGTTGCCTGTGTTGCCCTTACCCTTGCTGGTAAGCGTACCTCCGTTTATTTCGAGTTCTCCGCTTTTCATACAAATTGCACCAGCGCCGCCATAGATCGTTGCACCTTCATTAATCGTAAGCTTTCCAGGCTGAGGATGATAGATAGCATAATCCATCGGACAGATGAGTGTGCCGCCATTAATGGTGATGTTAGTATTATCTTTCGGATCACCAAAACCTGTGATGGCAGAATATCCTCCCTCAATAGTGCCACCATTGATGGTGACCTTGCAGTTCTCAAATGCGCCTATAGCAAACTGACCGTTATCAACAGAATTAGGAAGAACGGTGTTGATATGGCCGCTCTCCATCACAAACTCACCATTGCCATCTAAATATATCAATGTCTTGTCATAGACACCTTTCTTATATGGGTCTTCTGAATATATCTTACCCGTGCTGTTCTCCTTGGAGTCCATGAGAGTAAGTTTGCCCGATACACAAATGTTTTTATGATCGGCATTTGCACCCTTGATAGAATGACCGTTCATATCAAGGACGATATCCTTCCCCACGTTTACCGTGAGGTTGCCGTCCGTAGTCATGTCTACATCATTGAGCACCGTCACGGTCTGTCCTGCTGTTGCTGCATCTGCAGCCTTCTGCAGCGTGGCATACTTTGTCTCGCCTACTTGGGCGTAGTAAGTGGTGACAACATAGACACCATTCTTCTCCTCAGCCACAGAGTTTTCATCCAAGAGAGCAGTCACATCTTTATTATATGTGCCACCCTTCAGACTGAAGGCGCTCTTGGCATCAGCCACACCATTGGTATTGATCAGCTCTACGGCTTCCTTGGCACCATTCACTTTGGCGTCGCCATCAATCTTTATGCTGGTTGTGGCAACAGCAGGATAGTTGGCATCGCGGTCAAAGATAACGCCGCTCACGCCAATCTTTTGGTTCGTGTCGCCCACGCTTCCTGTTCTCGTAGCATCATCACCCGTAGCGTTGATTTCGCCACCGGTCATCGTCATCTCGCCACCACGCATGAGCACGCCCACGCCGTCGGCCACATTGATGGTTCCACCTGTGATATTGAGTGTTCCCTCATTGGGATGATAGATACCGCAAGCAGCCGATGTGTCATCGTAAGGATTAGCAGTAAGCGTGCCACCACTCACGTTGATAGTAGTGCCGCCTTGACCTTTATTACCAATGCCAGCGATACAAGCGAGACCACTGCCCACGAGGTCGCCACCCGATACATTGACCGTGGCGCCTGGGTATGCAACACACACAGGTGTACCCTTGGTTTCAATCTTGCCACCCTTGATATTGGCGGTAGAGGCAGCAGGTGTGGCGGCGGTACCACCTTCGACCCGAACCACTACGTGTTGAGTTTTTGGATTAGTCGAAGAGTTTGTAAGCGTGCCGCTCTCCAGGTTGAAGATGCCGCCTCGCTTAACATAAACACTATAGTTAGCTCCTGTGCCATTATACGTTCCGCCTGTACCACTATCCTTAATGGTCAGATTGCCACCTTTGGCAACGGTCATACTTGAAAATATCAAGTTCTTACCATTCAAGTCTAATGTAACATTCTTTGTAACCTCAGGGGCACGGCCACTCTCGCTACAATCTTTCAACAGAACAACCGTTGAACCAGCAGGGGCCTTATTGATAGCCGTTAAAGCCGTTTCATATTTCAAACCACCTTCAACTTGAGCCTTAAACTTACCCACATAATAGGTTCCTTCATGCTCAAACACCTCACGGCCTCCATCTGTATTAACGTATGCCAACACGTCAGAAGAGAACTATCCTCCCTGAATATCAATAACGCCAGTAATATCCTGAGCCTTTTCATTAATAACCTCTATGGCAGCCTTGGCGCCCACGACTTTCTTTTCTCCCGAGTTGTCCGATATGTTTATCTTGACATTAGCAGCATCATAGTAATCACAATCGCGGTCATAGACAATACCGCAATTTCCTATCTGCGCATCTGCGTCGCCAACCTTGCCCGTAAAGTTTGCGTCGCCAGTAGCGATGATGTTTCCTGCTCTATAATTGAGTGTTCCACCACGCATCACGATACCAGCGCCATTGATGGCAACAATGTTGGGAATGCCTCTTGAATATTTTATGGTCAAGGTTCCTTCCTGCGGATGATAGATGCCACAAGCGGCATAACCTGGGCTCTGAATGCGTCCGATGAGCCAGCACTTACCCATGATTGTGATTGAGGTGCCGCCCAACTTCTTTTCAGAGGTATTAGAGCCATGGCCTGCTACGGCAGCATTGTCCAACGACTCTATCACTGCAGCGCCATTCACTGTTACAGAGGCTCCGCGTCCTTGAGGACTGGCACCAAACTCCTGTGCTTTGACATATCCACCGGTAATGTTGATATACGAAGCAATGTCTTTTTGCCCAGTTACATCACCGAAAGCAAAAAGAGCAACACTTTGGGTCGATACAACGGTTCCACTCTCGACCTTAATACCAGCACCATTGTACGCACGGATGCTACCTGTCAACTCAAGAGTACCGGAAGTGGTATAAGAAACTTTGTAATTGTTTGTTGTATCAACGCTAAGATCCTTAGCTTTGGAATCACGGATAGTCAGATGTGTATCTGTGATTCCGTCTACTCCATTAACAGCTATGTTGTTGCCCTTAACAGTATGTGTTTGTAGGTTTATGGTTATTTGTTTCCCGTCAATGCTGAGCTTGTCAAACGATGCATCGGCAAGAATAAATATGTAGCCTTTCTTACCTGGTGCTACCGAATTGACCGCCTCCTGCAGCGTGGCAAACTCCGTGGATCCAATCTTCGCCACATTCTGCGCCACACTCAGCGTCGCGCTACATACTGCCATCAACAGCGTGGCGAGAAATTTGTGTAATGTAAAGTTTCTCATATCTTTAATTATTTATGAGTTGGAATGTCCCCTCTGCATCCCGATTAGACATTGATTTAGACAGTTAGTATCAGCAAGCGAGCTCACATAAGACCGAAGGAGACGATGAATACCCATCCCCCATTGACTTTATTTATACACGTCTCTCTTCCCTTAGGCCGCGGGAGCAAGGTATGAAGTCGCTGGGGCTGAGCACCATACCGACTTAGCAATCTACGCTTGTCATGAGCGCGATAGAGCGTTCTAATGAGAGTACAAAAGTAAAAAGAACTTTTTTTATCCATTCATTTGCCCCCCCCGTTCACGTTATTTAACTCTACGACCGCATATTTATACTTTGTTAGCGCGGCAATCCTCCCAATAGACGTAGCAAGGGGAGAGACGCGACCAGCATCATCCCCCCTCACACACACGGCTATCTCTATGTATATCGAAATACTGTTGTAAAAGTTGTTTTCCTTATCGCCCTTAACACTTGCGCTGCTCCATGCGTCACTCGAAATGTCGGATGGACCAAACTTTATATATTATTTGCCAAGCTCTTTTTACTTGGTCATAAGTCAATCCCGATTGTGAATTGAGGGTTTGGCTTATCAGACGACTTTTCTCCTCTAACTGTAATTCCCGGTCTATCATGTCAGCGTAATATGCCAGTTGCTCTTGGGTTAAGAGACTCGCTAAATCATTAGCCAACCAATAGGCACCTGCAACATATTCATCAAAATCTTCCCAGTCATATACTTCTGGGTACACATTTCTTTCTAAGTTTGCCATAAAATAGTTGTCCAAAATGAACGACATGTCCTCGGCGTCCTTACTTGTGGTCAGATGCCTGTCCATCCAAGCGTTGAATTTCAACAGGAACAGACCATGTAAAGAAGCTATTTTTACCGTGAACCTGTCGTCTATGCTAACCTTTATAGCATCCGAAAGCACTTCGTCGAAACCTTTTACCGACATGGCAATCGTTTCTTCGGGTGGCCAATAGATGTTGTCGTCTTCCTTGGCAACATATCCGTATGGCACAATGTCTATCTCATAGTCGGCATGATAGAAGCGTTGGTGTTTTGTTTTGTCTTTCTTAAAACCATCCGCTATCAGACAATTCTTGATCTTGTCAAACTCCTGCCAATTAGGAACTGCTATCGCCAAGTCCAAGTCTCTTGTCTTTCTGCTTGACGATATGCCCGCCATCTGTTGCATGATGATATCCCTGGCAGTGGCTCCTATGATATAGAAGTCATGCTCCATTTTGCAAAAGCTGCCTGCCAGTTTCTCCAGCAAATCCACAAGGAATGGATTGTTTATCTTTTCACTCGAAATCTTTAAGCTCATTCTCTAATATACGCTGCGCAGCCTCCAAACAGCGGCTATTGCCACTGCCCATCAAGTCTGCATAGATTAATATGGCAGGAACCGTCTTGTTGTCAGTTTCCTCGTTCCAAAATTTTTTGTATAAATGTATTTCCCCATTGAGGTCTTGTTTGACCGCACCAGTCCGCATCAGATGTGCGGCAGGTGATTTCGTATATATATCGAAACTTCCTGGCTGCAAGTATCCGTCTGCCAAGTTTGCGGCAGGCTCTCCTCCCCATGCCGTTCCTTGTGGCAACGCAATGTCTTGCCAGTTGTTTCTTTTCTCTTCTGTTCTAAATGACATCGTGCCCATCAGAAGTTTTGGTTTCAGCACCTCATTGTAATTGCTTACCCACAAGTCAAGAAGCTGCTTCTTGTCTTTTAGGGAACGACCATTTTGAGTGTTGAATACAAAACCACGTCTCGCAAGCCCATCCAAGACGTTTTTCACACTTCCCAAAGACACATTGGTTTGCTCTTTTATCTCTCGATAGGGGTTGTTTACATTCTCTGCATTTTGCAATAGATAAAAGACAACTTTCAATCCTGCTTCTTGGAATACAGGATATGTCTTTGTCTGTGGTTCGGGACTTTTTCTGCCTTGGTTGGATATTTGGAAAATCATTTTTCCCCTTTTCGTATATCTGACAAGGCAGTTGCCTGCACAATCAAGATAGTTGATGCTTTTATTTGCCAATTCTGTCGCCAACCGTGGTGTGACATATCGCGTGACAAGCAGGATCTGATGCTTGCCATCATTCACAGCTTGCATCGCTGCCAATGTTGGATTCAGTGTGGTCTTGGTTATGTTTTCCTTAATATAGCATACAAAATCAATACCCATCATATTGAGTATAGCATCATGTCCTCTGTCACTGTTTCTGTCGGCAGAGGTTAATGTCACGACATCATCCACAGGAAGGCTTGCTTTAAGGGCTTCCAGTGCTTGATTTATTATGATACTATTTTCCTTCATTTTTCTTTGCTTGTTCAATGATATGGTCATGTTCAATGCGATTGAACACTGCAAAGATAATGAACAAGGTTTGGACAAAAGAACTCTTGTTTGATATTTTAATGATGTTTAATACTATTTGGCAAGACGACATGAGCAACAAGTACAACGAAAACAACGCTTCGATGAGCCATAGCGACTGCCGCGCCCCTGTTTTGCCCTCGCCGGATGCAGTCTCCGACCCCCGCAAAAATACGCGCTTTTGTGTGAATCCAACGCGCTTTTCGCTGTTTTTTGAGCGGAGAAGAGGGTGGGGGAAGGAGGTTTTTTGTTAACGAAGGTGAACACGCGGGCGGACGAGAGGCGGCGCGCGGGCTTGCGGTGGGCGTATCTTTTGGGTTGCAATATGCTGAGTGGCAGTTGTTTGCATGGTGGTTGAGGGCTGTTGATGGATGTTGGTGGCGTTGGGGGAATTGTTACATGTTACATGTTACATTAAGCGTTCGTGCAATTCACGGAAGGGGATGAAAAAATAGGCCAAAGAATAGTATATATAAATAATATATTATTTATATATACTATTCTTTGAGCCCGACAATGCCCAAGTGGATTTCTCTTAACGTAACATGTAACATGTAACATTGTAACATGATGGGCTTCCTCTCTTCTCCCCAGTTGTCCGCTCTGCACATAGAACATATTGTAAAGATAGTTTCGAGCGAGAACAAGAGGCTCACATAGCTTCGCTATGTGCCTATTTTGTTACGATAAAAAAAAGTTGGAAAATATTTGTGATTTTATTTGGTGGTATGAAATATTCTTCGTACCTTTGCACCCGTTAATCGAGACCTACGGAACAGTTCCATAGAGGGCCCGCGACGGGCCGCTCTTACGACGGGAGCGAAGGATAAACAACTATCGGCGCCGGTCCTAAGCTACCATCGGCAAGGTCTCTGTTTCCGAGCAAGGCCCTCGCTCCTGGGCGAGCAAAGAAAGAGAAAGCCAGGAGAACAAAAGAGAGGGCCAAGAGAGAGTTAAAACCCAATTTTCAACACCTTAAAACCTTAAGAGCAATGATTAATTACAGTATCACGGCAAGAGCCGTCAACCCGAATCT
>ULNT01013799.1_pt1 | contig 13262 bp, 8 predicted proteins | sample 1952001 | NCBI WGS metagenome assembly ULNT01 (sample SAMEA4835585, study PRJEB28245) | human gut metagenome | biome: gut microbiome; material: fecal sample | place: Denmark | collected 2008
AGGATGCTTTGCGTGAATATGTAAAGCTGCACTTTGCCAATTACAAAAGAGTGTAGAGATTATGAAAAAACTAATTGTTAACGCAGATGATTTCGGTCTGCATCCTTTGATTAACGCAGGTATTATCAAGGGCTATAAGGAGGGCTTTATTACCAGCACCTCGCTGATGCCCAGCGCTCCCTGCTGGCAGGAGGCAGTAAAGCTGGCGCAGGAAAATCCTCAGCTCGGTATAGGTGTGCATCTGACGCTGGTCGGCGGTGTGGCGCCGGTGCTGCCTGTAGCGAAGATCAGCAGCCTTTTGGATGAGCAGGGCTTGTTTTTGCCGGATTACGTTGCCTTTGCCAAGCGCTTTTACAGCGGCAGCATTAAGCGCAGTGAGCTGGAAGCGGAGCTGCGCGCGCAAATCGAGAGGGCGCTGGAAGCCAAAATAAACATTACGCATATCGACAGTCATCAGCATACCCATGTGCTGCCGGGAATTAATGCACTTGTATTAAAGCTCTGTAATGAGTATAATATTATAAGGGTACGTATACCTAAGGAGGCCTATACCTTTACCGGCGGCTTTCATACAGGTATCGGCAGAATGATCGGACGCAGCGGGCTCAGCTTTTGTGCTCAGCTGGCGGCGCAGCGCGCCGACAGCCTTAGGCTAAAGCATCCGCAGCATTTCTTCGGGATGCTGGCGGGAGGTCATCTGAATGCGGAGCTGGTAGGCAATATCCTGCGTCAGCTTCCCGATGGCGTAAGCGAGCTGATGACTCATCCTGGTCTTGATCCTGCTGCCTTGGGCAAAATATTTCCCTGGCAATATCATTGGCAGGAGGAAATGCAGGCGTACCTTGACAGCGGTAATAAAAAGCTGCTGGAGCAGGAGCATATTCAGCCTGTTAATTTTACGGCCTGCTAAAGCTCTTGTAATAAAAAATAAGCTCATTTGGAGTCTGCTAGATGAATAAAAAATTATTGTTTCGCCTAGGTCTGCTTTTTGGCTTTGTGCTGTTGATTTCGGCGGCGGTTATTTATTTTACATTTGATATACGGACCTTGGAATACCTGACGATGTTCGAGCCTCGCTGTATTCTGCTGGCTTTGTCATGCCTTGCGATAGGCTTGATTTTTGACGGCCTGCGTCTGATAACCCTGGCTTCGGTGACGGACGAGAAGCTGACCTTTCATCAGATAGTGAATGTAGTTCTGAGCAACTACTTTTTGGCGCTGGTAACGCCGGGTGCCAGCGGCGGTGCTATCGCTCAGGTTATGTTTATGCGTAAGGCCGGGGTGCCTGTCGCCAAATCTACGGTAGTAATTTTGGTGCGCACGCTCATGTCCATTATCTTCCTTATTCTGCTTGTGCCTGTGGTGCTGCACAGCGATGAGGATATAGTAAAATGGATGCCTGCATCGGTGCTGACGATTCTTTCGGTGCTGTTTATATCACTGCCGATAATCGTAATTTCCTTGCTGCAAACACGTTATCCTGAGAAGGCGATTATGTGGTTTACCCGCAAGCTTTCATTTACTACGCAGCGCAATTGCTTTATCTGGTATAACGAATTTAAAAATGCCGTTGTAGTTATGGGCAAGCATCCGAAGATGGTTTTCCGTGCGTTTATCGAATCCGGTGTGAGCCTGCTCTTTATTTATGCAACTGTGCCTGCGTATTTCACCGGTCTGAATATTGATTTTGATTTGCAGCAGGTAATGGGACGCATGGTGCTGCTGAATTTGATACTGTATTTTTCGCCTACTCCCGGTGGCAGCGGTGTAGCGGAAGCAGGCTTCTTGGTGCTGTTTTCCAATATTCTGCCTAACGGTGTTGAAGGCATTATGGCAGTTCTCTGGCGCTTTACGGCAGAATATCTGCCCTTTATGCTGGGAGCGGTAGTAACAATCAGAGCTTTTGGCAGCGATGTGCTGAATATGGCATCGCTCAAAAGTAAAACTACCGAGGGTAAGAAAAATGAGTAGTTGGCATATGAATTTTGAAATTATTTTGAGGGATGGAAACTGATGAATCAGATTGAAAAAAACAGCCTGCTTATCGTAGCAGGCACTGCGTTATTTATGATTATGTTCGGTATCGGCAGTATTCCGCTGCTGGATCCGGATGAACCGGTATATGCGGAAACAGCAAGAGAGATGCTGGCTGCCGGTGATTTTTTGTCACCGAGAATTTTTGGCAATTTCTGGTATGATAAGCCGCCTATGTATTATTGGCTGGTTGCTGTTGCTCAGTTTCTTTTCGGTGACAGCGAATTTGCGGCCCGCTTTCCTGCTGCATTGATGGCCTGCGGTACCTCTGTGATGATGTATGTAGGTATCACAAGGCTGTTTAATGAACGTGCAGGCTTTTGGTCTGCGATGATTCTTACAAGCTGTGTAGAATTTTTCTATATGGGCAAGGCGGCGGTGACAGATACAACGCTGCTCTTTTTTATGACAGGAGCACTGCTGAGCTTTATTCATAAGCGTTATTGGCTGATGTATGTGTGCATGGCACTGGCTACTGTTACTAAAGGTCCCATCGGTATAGTTTTTCCGGGTGCGATAATTTTTCTGTATCTGGTGGCGATGGGCCAGCTGCGTGAGATTTTGCGTATGCATGTTATCCGTGGTTTGCTGCTGTATTTCCTCATCGCATCACCTTGGTATTACGCTATGTATACCGTGCATGGCATGGAATTCATCAATACCTTCCTGGGCTTTCACAATATAACGCGTTTTACGACGGCAGAGCATGCCAACCGCGTTACCTTCTGGTATTATTTTCCTGTAATAATCTTAGGCTTGTTCCCATGGACCGGTATGCTGTGGCAGGCTGCGAAGGCATCTGTCAGCGAAAGCCGTATAGATGATATGCGTAAGCTGCTGTTCTTCCACGTTTGGTGGATTTTCGTGCTGCTGTTCTTTACAATCTGCAAAACGAAGCTCGTATCCTATATTCTGCCGTTGTTCCCTGCTATGGCGGTAATAATCGGCTGGAATATAGCGAGAATGCAAAGCAGACTGCGCCATAATACAACCTTTTACGGTTGGGCGGCAGGCAGCGTTATTATGTTTGTCCTGCTTGGCATTGGCTGGATTATTGGTGCGCAGTATCTGCCGGAGGCTGACTTCAGCCTGGTGATGCTGGGCGTGCTGACCATTCTTTTGGGTGCAGCGGCAGTCTTTGCGCTGCTGTATTATCGCGATATCGAGCTGGCCTCCTGGCTGCATGTGATGATTGGCGCGGTGACGATGTGCGTGGCCTTTGCCTTTGTTCTGCCTGTGATTGCCGACCGCTTCAGTGTAAAAACTATGAGCAGCGTGTATAAGGAGCAATGTGAGCAGCAGACGCCTGTTTATGTTGACAAGTTCCTGCGCCCCGGCTTTATGTATTATGCAGGCAAGCCTGGCATCGAAATGATTCCGCAGACAGGTGCTTTGACAGATGCTTTGCGTGACGGCGGCAAAAAATATCTGCTGGTGCGCGGTTTGGAATATCGTCGCGTACAGAAGGCAGGCCCGTTGCCGAACAATGTGCGCACAGTAAAGGAAATCAGCGATATCTATCTGCTGGAGCAAAATTGAGTATTAATAATCAATTGTTAAACCGTTGTGCTTATCGGCACAGCGGTTTTTTGCCCAAAGGCTCTGAGGCTGATTTTTTAGGATGTTAAAACAAGCAATTGGTTGATGCATACATAAGATTAACGCGTATAATTGAAAAATACGCTTGTAAGGATAGTTGCTTACATTTTGTGTTTTGGTATCATGTAAGCAGCTTGAATTTACAATGTGTGATAGATGAAGTAATTACATAATCATTTGTAATTTTACAAGAACGTTGCTATAATTAGAATATGATTTATAGTAAAAATACAGAATAGAGGGGTAAATATTATGGGAAATACAGCAGACTATATTGAAGTGAAATCATATGGTGATATTTTGCCAAAGAAGGGGACAAATTCCAGAACTCCCTATGAACATCAAAAGATGGCCATGCAAGCCTTGGATAAAATGAATCAGGAAGCAGCGTTTAGTACACTGGTAGTGATTCCGACAGGTGGCGGCAAAACCTATACGGCATCTATGTGGTTACTTAAAAATGCTATTGATAAGAAAAAGAAGATTTTATGGATTGCTCACCGTCAGATGCTTTTGGATCAGGCAGCAGAGTCTTTTCAGAAATTTGCTTACACAGAGGTTATTCCTCATGTGTCATCGTTCTGCTTCCGCATTGTTTCCGGTGCCTCCACCCATGATCGTACTATTGATATTCGTCCGCATGACAATCTGTTAATTGTTAGCAAAGACAGTCTCGGAAGAAATATGGATAGGCTTGAGAAGTGGATTCATGGTGAAAAAGAACTTTTTTTAATTGTAGATGAAGCGCATCACGCTACTGCGAAGACATATAGAAAAATTATTGATTATGTGAAATCCCAAGTACCCAATTTGAAGATGATTGGCTTAACTGCAACGCCGTTTCGTACATCTGAAAACGAACAAGGACTGTTGGCAAAGATTTTTACAGATGGTATAAAAAATGGGCAGACAGTTCATGGTGATGTTGGTATTACCTATCAGATTGGCTTGAAGGAACTGATTAAGCGTCAAATATTATCGAAACCGATTTTTGAAAGCTATTATACTGACGAAGAATACGGCGCCTCTATGGGAGCAGATGCATGGAATAGTATCCAAAACTTTGATGCATTACCGGATGAGATAGCTTCTCAGATGGCAGACAGTGCTGCCCGTAATCAGTTGATTGTGGAGACATATAAAAATAAGTGTCATGAGTATGGACAAACAATTTTGTTTGCTGTAAATGTAGTACATGCAATTCAGCTAACTGCTCTTTTCAGAAAGGCTGGCATTAAAGCAGATTATATTGTTTCTTCGGTTCGTGACTCGATTACCGGTGTAACAATCAGTCGTGAAGATAATCAAAGAAATATCGAAGCGTATCGCAATGGTGAATTGCAGGTGCTTATAAACGTAAATATTTTGACAGAAGGAATTGACTTACCACAGACAAAAACAGTTTTCCTTGCAAGACCTACAGTATCTTCTATTCTGATGACTCAAATGGTAGGTCGTGCTCTGCGAGGACCGGAAGCAGGGGGTACAGCCAGCGCGTATATTGTTTCGTTTGTTGATCACTGGAATGAGCATATTGCCTGGGTAAATCCGGAAAGTCTGTTTGATGGAAATAATGACTTCCAGGATAATGATCCGGAGCGTATAAAACGAGAACTGCGCATGATTGCGATTTCTAAGATAGAAGAGTTTGCCTCTATTCTGGATGATTCTGTTGATACGTCAGCATTGGAGAAGGTGCCGTTTGAGCAGAGAATACCGGTAGGAATGTATGCGTTTACCTATCTTGAAGAAAGCGGCATGGACCATGCTTATCAGGTTATGGTCTATGACAGTACACAGGCTGCTTATCAAGATTTGATGGAAGCACTCCCGGCCTTATTTGATAGCTTTGCAATTTCGGAAGAGTATCTGACAGAATCTCAGCTTGCGGAGATGGAAGCACAATGCAGAGATACTTTCTTCTGTGGCGAAATGGTTCCGCCATATGAAGAAAGAGATGTGCGAAATATTCTCAAGTATTATGCACAGTATGAAACTGCTCCTCAATTTTATACGTTTGCCGATGTAGACCGCAGTAAGCTGGATGTAGGGAAAATTGCCCAGTATATTTGGGACGAAGATATGGGGCAGAGAAAAAAGACAGAATATGTTGATTCTATCTGGGATTCCAACGATGATAATATGCTCCGTCTTTTCTTTGGAAGAAAGCTGTATTTCTTACGCCAGCTTGATATTGAATTGATGAAGATATCACACTCTAAAGATATTTTTGATGAAGGCAATAATGTGAAGCCAGGAACAAAAGCATTGGAAGATCTTCCGCTTAACGAGATTAGAAAGTATAACCCTGAATTAGAAAAAAGTCTTCGTGAAAAGGCCTTTGAGAAAGCAAAGGATGCAGATGGATTTTACTGCTGTGCAGAATGTGGTAAAAAAGATTGTTCAAAGGTATATTTCCAAGTTGACCACATTATCCCTATGAATGCCGGCGGAAAGAGTGTTGCAGAAAACTTACAGATTCTTTGCAGACAGTGCAATGGAGTAAAGGGAGACAGATAATGCGAGAATTATTTTATAACGCATTAGATGTTGCTGTAATCATCAGCGCTATGGAGTTGAATTGCAGAGATGAAAGTCACTTGATTGATTCTATTTGGGATGGGGAAAAGGTTTTTCTCTATCCGGAATATCGTCGGAATCAGAAAAAATTTATTTTGGATGTCAGGTATTGGCTTAATTACTTTTATGAAAAACCAATTCTGGACAAAGAATTTCCAGCAATACAGAAGGATACCGCAGATACAAAAAGTTCTTTTGACGAAGAAAGTTATGTGAGCGACTTTTCAAATTTGGATTTGTTTTTCAAAAATATTCGTCTACGTATTTTGTACAGTACGGAGAAGGATTATGTCCGCTTAAAGCTTCGAACGCTTTTGAAAGAATACGGTTATAAGCGACGGTCTAAATTATTATTAGAGCATATCAACAGATGTATGCTGTTTTATCATCTAGAAGCTACTCTGCGAGGTGGTGTGTCTTGCTGTATTGAAGAGGTAGGATTGGACAAGATGCTGACATTCAGAGTACTTTGAGGAAAATAGAAATAATAAAGGCTTTGGTTAAATTTTGTGTTTGCTCTATAACATAAGTGTTGGCGATTGGCGCTAGCCTCACAATTTAGTCTTATATTATAAAAATTATCTGCATTAGCTGGTATATGCAAAAACTCCCCATCCGTCTTACCCTGCGGTAAGAAAGATGGGGAGTTGCTTTTTCAGCTTATATAATTCTTTTAGTCCTGACCGGGAACCTTCAGCACAGCGCCGGTAGCAGCGGAGGTAACCAAAGCAGCATAACGTGCCAGGTAACCGCTCTTAACCTTCGGCGGCGGGCAAACCCAGTTCTTACGGCGTTCAGCCAGCTCTTCGTCGCTCAGCTTAACGTTCAGGGTACGGTTCGGAATATCAATTTCAATGATATCGCCGTTTTCAATCAATGCGATATTACCACCCTCGCGTGCTTCCGGAGAAATGTGACCGATGCAGGCACCGCGGGTAGCACCGCTGAAACGTCCGTCGGTAAGCAGTGCAACGTCCTTGTCGTGGCCCATGCCTGCCAGTACGGAGGTCGGGTTCAGCATCTCACGCATACCAGGGCCACCCTTCGGGCCTTCGTAACGGATAACGACAACGTCACCGGAAACAACCTTTTGTGCGCAAATTGCAGCAATAGCTTCATCCTCGGAATTATAAACCTTAGCCGGACCGCTGAAGACCTTCATGGAAGGATCAACCGCACTTTCCTTGACAACGCTGCATTCCGGAGCGATATTGCCCTTCAGAACAGCGATGCCGCCGGTTTTGTTGTACGGATTTTCTACGCTGTGAATAACCTCAGGACGCAGGATTTCCGCATTTTTGATAATCTGGCCGACAGTTTTGCCGCTGACAGTCTGGCAGGATTTTTTAATCAGCTTCAGACGGTCAAGCTCGTGCATTACAGCAGGAATGCCGCCGGCTTCGTTCAAATCAACGATGTGGTGGCTGCCGCCCGGGCTCATCTTAGTGAGGTACGGAGTTTTCTTGGAGATTTTATCGAACAGCTCCAGCGGCAGGTCGATGCCTGCTTCGTGAGCGATGGCCGGCAGATGTAGCGCAGTGTTGGAGCTGCCGCCGATGGCCATGTCAACAGTAATAGCATTCTTGAAGGCGTTGAGCGTCATAATGTCGCGAGGCAGAACATTTTCCTCCAGCAGACGCATAACAGCCATGCCTGCGTGCTTAGCCAAAGCAATACGCTTGCCGTTATAAGCAGCGGGGATAGTGCCGTTGCCAGGCAGGCCCATGCCAAGAACCTCAGTCAGGCAGTTCATGGTATTTGCAGTGAACAGACCGGAGCAGCTGCCGCAGCCGGGGCAGGCACAATGCTCGATTTCTCTAAGCTCTGCTTTATCAATCTGACCGGACTCAAAACGGCCGGCAGCTTCAAATACAGTAGATACGCTGATATCTTTGCCATGGTAACGACCGGGCAGCATCGGACCGCCGCTGACAACAACGGTCGGGATGTTCAGACGAGCTGCTGCCATCAGCATGCCGGGAACAATTTTATCACAGTTTGGAATCAGGATTAAGCCGTCAAACGCATGGCCGTTGGCAACAGCTTCGATGCTGTCCGCAACCAGCTCACGGCTTGCCAGCGGATATTTCATACCGTCGTGGCCCATGGCGATGCCATCGCAGATGCCGATAGCCGGGAACTCAATCGGAGTACCGCCAGCTTCCAGCACACCGTATTTGGCTGCCTTAGCGATGGTATCCAGATGCATATGCCCCGGAATGATTTCGTTAGCGGCACAGCAGATGCCGATTAACGGTTTCTTTAATTCTTCTTCAGTATAACCCATTGCATAGAACAGAGAGCGATGGGCTGCGCGGGTTGAACCTTTTTTTACTTGTGTACTGCGCATGTTTCTTTGACCTCTTTCCCTTAAGTAATAACTACTACCGTACTGGCTGCTGATAAAGCACCGTATACTTCATCAGGTTTCCTCGACGTACAAGGAGTACGCCATCGACGACCTTCTTCGTCTCCGGCACTTTCTGAGCAGCCTGCGTGGAATTCACGTAGCAAGCTGCTGATAAAGCACCATATACATCAAGTCGCCTCGACCTTAATGCTTTTTATTGCAGCCAATACGGTTTAAAATAAAAAATAACAGTCCCGAAGCCTTTCGGGATACTCATAAAATTTTACAATTTTTATAGCCTGATGTCAAATTTTATGGACAAAAAACTACAATTAAGTGTAAGCTTGCACCTTAAAACTGCATCTTAGTTACATTCTTTACAAACTTGGTAAAGTTTAAAAATAATTCACGATTACTGCGTGGAGAATAGTATATAATAGGCGTGTAAAATTGTTGCGAGGTGATTATCATGAAAACTAAATTAACTGAGCTCTTAGGTATAAAATATCCTGTTATCCAGGGTGGTATGGCGTGGACGAGTGACGCTGTGCTGGCTGGGGCAGGTTCCAACGCCGGCGGTGCAGGTATCATAGGCAGCGGCGGCCGTACCGTGGAATGGACGCGTGACGAGGTGCGCAAGGCAAAAGCTCTGACCGACAAGCCCTTCGGCGTTAACGTTATGCTGATGGCTCCTAACATTGCGGAAATCATTGCTATGCTGTGCGAGGAAAAGGTAGCCTTTGTTACCTTGGGTGCAGGTAATCCGGTACCGCATATTCCTGCTTTTCATGCTGCAGGTATCAAGGTTATTCCGGTAGTGCCTAATGTTAAGCTGGCTAAGCGCATTGAAGCTGCAGGCGCTGACGCTATGGTTATTGAAGGTATGGAGGCCGGTGGTCACATCGGCAAGCAGACTACTATGGCGCTGATGGAAAACGTACTGCCGCAGATTAAATCTGTTCCGGTGCTTGTTGCCGGCGGTATCAGCGACGGTCGTGCGCTGGCTGCAGCTTTGCTGATGGGCGCTGCAGGTGTGCAGATGGGCAGCCGTTTCCTGCTGACTGAGGAATGCCCGGCAAATCCTGTTGCTAAGGAAGCCATTGTCAAAGCAACCGATACTGACAGCGTAGCAACCGGCTACAGCCGTAATCTTGGTGTACGCTGCCTTTCCAACGCCTTTACCGATGCGTATACTGCCCGTGAAATTGCCGGTGCTCCCAAAGAAGAGCTGATGGCTATGGGTACAGGCACCAACCGTAGAGGTCTGGTAGAAGGCGACGTTACCAACGGCACTGTTATGTGCGGTCAGAGCCTGAACGTGCTGAATGATATTCTGCCCTGCAAGGATGTTATGGAGCGTATTATTGCCGAAGCCAAAGAGGCTATTGCCAACGTACAGAAAATCGAGCTGTAAAAATTAAAGCAAAAAGCATGCATTGCTGTAAGAAGCGGTGCATGCTTTTTTACTATATTTCATCTGGTCTGTATTTATTCAGCTTATCTGGTTGCATTCTGGGAACAGGCTGCTTGATCTTTCTATTACCGCGGCAATTTTATCTGCCTCGATGGCAGCGTAATTGATAACGAGGGTGCAGCCGTCATTTTCTTCGGTATTATGGCTGTAATCGGAATAGAAGGAAAGGCTCATGTCTGCTGCCAGCGCAGCCTTGCGTACCTCTGCTTCCGTCAGTTTGGTGCTGATATGCAGGACAAAATGCGTGCCGGCGTTGCGTTCGGTAATTTGCGAAACAGCGGCCAGCGGCGAAGCGTGGATGGCTGCCAGAATTTTGTGGCGTTGCTCGCGGTAGTAGTTTTTCATTTTGTTGATATGGCGTTCAAAATAGCCTTCGGAAATAAAGCGTGCCAGCGTATACTGCTCGAAGCTGGATACGGTGCAGCTGTAAAAGCTCATGGTCTGCTCATAACGCTCCAAAAGGCGCGGCGGCAGCACCATGTAGCTGATGCGCAGCGAGGGTACAAGGCTTTTGGAGAAGGTGTTCATGTAGATGACACGGCTTTGCGTATCCTGTGCGTATAGTGGCAGGATGAAGCGACCTGTATAACGGAATTCGCTGTCGTAATCATCTTCAATTATGTAGCGCTTGCGGATGCGGTTAACCCATTCGAACAGCTCCAGCCTGCGCGTTACGGGCATGACGATGCCGGTGGGAAAGTGGTTGGCGGGGGAAAGATGCACGACGTCGGCACCGCTTTCCTCCAGTTTGTCAATCATCAGACCGTTGTCATCAATAGGAATATATTTCCAAGGGTTGCCGAAGCTGGCGGAGATGGAGGCGAATTTTTTATAACCCGGTTCTTCAATGGCGAAGGTGCAGGCGTGGCCGAACATCTGCAGCAGGCGGCCGTAAAGATATTCTGTGCCGGCGCCGATGATAATCTGCGAAGGATCAACCTGCATAGCACGGTTGTGTGCCAGATAGTCGGCAATAGCCTTGCGCAGCTCGTAAACGCCTTTGTAGGGAACAGTTTTGAGCAGCTCTTCGTTGTGTACGGAAAGCGTTTCTCGCATCAATCGTGTCCAGGTCGCTAGCGGAAAGTTTTGCAGGCTGATGCGGTTGGCCTTGAAGTCGGCAAAGTATTCGCGCTCCGCTGCCTCCGGCAGCATCGCTGCTGCAGTCTTACGACGCACGCGGTAGCTGCTGACGTCTTCTACGAAGTAGCCTTTCTTTTCGCGCGAGGTGATGTAGCCTTCTACCGCCAGCTGGGCGTAAGCGTTGGCCACGGTGATGATGCCTACGCTCAGATGCTGTGCCAGCGTGCGCTTGGAGGGCAGGCGTTCGCCTGCCTGCAGCCTGCCGCTGATGATGTCCTGACGGATGCATTGGTATAAGTAATCATAAAGCGGTGTGCTGCCGCGTTTATCTAAATCATATGTTAACATGAGTGATATTTCTCCTTGGTTCTAAAATATTTTTGCTTTTTGATTCTTTTAATAGAACCATTTTGATTATACAATAGTGACATCACAAAAACAAGTCCCATCACAATGGCGTGAAGGGTAAGAGCCAAATGAGGAGGATTATCATTATTATGGAAAAAGTAAAATTACAAGCACAATATGGTTTATATATTAACGGACAGTGGCGCAACGCATCCGACGGCGCAACCTATAATGCAGAAAGCCCTGCCGACGGCAGCCATCTGGCGGTTTGCGCCCAAGGCAGCCGCGAGGATGTAGAGGCAGCCTCCGCAGCAGCCTGGGAAGCCTTCAAAACCTGGAAAAAGACTACTCCGGCACAGCGTGCTGCTCTACTGAATAAAATTGCCGATATTATTGATGCTAACAAAGAGCATCTGGCAATGGTAGAAAGCATGGATAACGGTAAGCCTATCCGTGAAACTATGAATGTAGATATTCCGATGGCGGCAGAGCATTTCCGTTATTTTGCCGGCTGCATTCTGGCTGAGGAAGGTCAGGCTTCCGTACTTAACGAGCAGTTCCTGTCCATCATCCTGCGTGAGCCTATCGGCGTAGTCGGTCAGATTATCCCTTGGAACTTCCCGTTCCTGATGGCAGCGTGGAAGCTGGCGCCGGTGCTGGCAGCAGGCGATTGCACCGTACTGAAGCCTTCTAAGGAAGCAAGCCTTTCCATTCTGGAATTTGCCCGTCTGATTGACGGCGTACTGCCTGCAGGTGTTTTCAATGTTATTACCGGCGCCGGCAGCAAAACCGGTCAATATATGCTGGAGCATAAGGGCTTTGCCAAGCTGGCCTTCACCGGCAGCACCGAGGTTGGCCGTAATGTAGGCCTGGCTGCGGCAGAACGCATCATCCCGGCAACATTGGAGCTGGGCGGCAAGAGTGCCAACATTTATTTCGATGACTGCGATTTTGAGCAGGCGATTGACGGCGCTCAGTTGGGTATTCTCTTTAACCAAGGTCAGGTTTGCTGTGCAGGCAGCCGTATCTTCATGCAGGATACTATTTACGATAAATTCGTACCGGCCTTAGTCAAAGCCTTCAACAAGGTTAAGGTGGGCCTGCCCTGGCATGATGATACTCAGATGGGTTCTCAGATTAACGAAACCCAGATTAAGAAAATCCTGAGCTATGTGGAAATTGCTAAGCAGGAGGGCGCTACTATTGCCTGCGGCGGTGAACGCTTTACCGAGGGCGAACTGGCCAAGGGTGCATTTATGAAACCTACGCTGATTACCAATGTAACCAATGATATGCGTGTGGCACAGGAGGAAATCTTCGGACCTGTTGCCGTAGTTATCAAATTCCACGATGAGGATGAGGTTGTGGCTATGGCTAATGACAGTGAATACGGTCTTGGCGGTGCTGTCTGGACTAAGGATATCAACAAGGCTATCCGTGTGGCACGCAACGTGGAAACCGGCCGTATGTGGGTGAACACCTATAACCAGATTCCAGAGCATTCTCCCTTCGGCGGTTACAAAACCTCCGGTATCGGCCGTGAAACTCACAAGATGATTTTGAACCACTATACACAAGTGAAAAATATTATGATTAATCTCAGTTATGCTCCTTCTGGGTTTTATCCTCAGGACTGACGATTAATAAACAGGATTATTCCTGACTGGTTGCACAAAAAAAGCTCCGGCAGTTGCCGGAGCTTTTTTGCTGAGTGGGTTATATTTATTTATCCAATTTTGCATTATCCAAAAATGCTGTGCCGAATTGCGTATAGTTCATGTCCGCACCGCGCAGGTC
>ULNT01010784.1_pt1 | contig 13101 bp, 8 predicted proteins | sample 1952001 | NCBI WGS metagenome assembly ULNT01 (sample SAMEA4835585, study PRJEB28245) | human gut metagenome | biome: gut microbiome; material: fecal sample | place: Denmark | collected 2008
TCGTTCTTGTCTAATTTCGAATTTGATTCTACCTGTCATCAGCGTTATGAAAATGGTCAACCTGTAAGAGGATTACAAGTCTGTCCGAGATATATAAAAATCAAAAAGAACATCAATGGATGTTCTGGGTATCAGCTTACACCTGGAGATGGGTATATCTTGACTGCAACAAATGGAGATACAGGACAACCACAGTTTGCCCCCAAACCAATGCGTGTAGTAAAATTCTCGGATTCTGAGATTTTACTTAAGGGATATTGTGTCTCTGCACAAACACCTTTTGGATGGCAAGAGATTGATTTGTCGGATTATGGTTTTTCGATTATCCTTGAGAAGAATGTTGTAAAAAAGTGTATCCTCTTCTTGTATGACAGAAATGTTAAACTTGAATATATGGTAGGAAGTAAAACTACGGAAAATTCCGCAAATAATACTGCCTGTAGAATGGTAGAAACAGAAAGTTGGGTCGTTGAAGCACTAAAACAACTTTCTATTGGAAATAATGGCGATGAAACATATCATCCCCTTTATAAATCATGGCGTTCATATAAGGATAATCCAGAACAATTAAAAAATATAAAAGATTTTGGACATTACGGAATGGGATTAATGATATTCCTTTCTTATGGAACAATTTCTGATATTGATGATAGACAACAACTAGCAAGTCTTGCATATTTGTTTATCAGTAAAGCGATTAAGCAAAATAGTGCCAATGCTAATTTGTTCAAAAATCGTTTACTTCTTATGATAACAAATCATGAGGCTTTTGAATATACTGTATCGTCTGTTGTTAATAAAGATCAGGATTTCTTTTCTATGAATTTGATGCCTTTTCAGGCAAGAGATGCAATGTTTAAAATGGAATATGCAGACTTGTCTTTTAACAGAGCATTATTGAGCATAGATATATTGGCTTCAAAATACAAAGATTTGCAAACTAAGATTAATTCTGGATTTTTTGGAAAAGAGAGTACAAATGAATCTATAATATCATCAGGCAAAAGTTTGCATGAACAAGTTCTTACCTACCTGGAACACAAAGTACTAGATGAAGGTGATATAGATTTTTAGCAAATATCGAATATGGCAACATGGGCTAAACAAAAACTTCCACGTGAGAATGGGGAACTTGTAGATATGCAAGTTCCTGTTCTTGTTTCTGCAAGTCGAAGCACGGACATACCTGCTTTCTATGCAGATTGGTTCTTTTATCGTCTTGATAAAGCTGGCTATTCTGCATGGACAAACCCTTTTAATGGGGTGAAAAGTTATGTGTCTTACAAGGACACACGGTTCATTGTGTTTTGGTCGAAGAACCCTAAGCCATTGTTGCGTTATCTGCCTGTCCTCAAACAACGTGGAATTGGATGCTATATCCAATACTCATTGAATGATTATGAGGAAGAAGGGTTGGAAAAGAATGTACCTCCTCTAAAACAACGTATAGAAACATTCAAACAACTTACCAATGCTCTTGGTAAGGGGCATGTGATTTGGCGTTTTGACCCTTTAGTTCTCACAGATAACATAAATATCGATAAGTTGCTTGATAAAGTTGAAAATATTGGTAACCAGCTACTTGGATGTACGGAGAAACTTGTGTTTAGTTTTGCCGATATACTTTCCTATCGCAAGGTGCAAGCCAATCTTCAAAAAGCCAATATAAATTATATAGATTGGCAAGAAAATCAAATGCGAGAGTTCGCTCGTCGATTATCTGTACTTAACCAAAAATGGGGATATGAGCTGGCAACATGTGGAGAGAAAATAGACCTGACAGAGTTTGGAGTTAAAAAGAATCATTGTGTTGATGATGAACTTATCATTAAGTTAGCCTATGATGACAAAAAATTAATGGATTATCTAAAAGTCAAATTCTATCCCATGCCACAAAAAAGCCTATTTGGAGACTCTGAGCCTTTACCAGATAGTGCTATCATACTTCCTAATGGAATGTATGCACTTCATGGAGACAACAAGGACAAAGGCCAAAGAGCATTTTGTGGTTGTATAAAAAGCAAGGACATAGGTGAATACAATACTTGTGTGCATGGTTGCGAATATTGCTATGCAAATGCGAGCAAGCAGGCTGCGGTAATGAATTATAAATGTCACAAAGAAAATACTTGGAGTGAAACAATTACTGGAAAATGAGCTATATAGACGACATTTATAGAATAGACAATCTGACAATCAATGAGATTATTCGGATTTCCAACAAGTACGTACCTAATCGATATAAATTAGAACCATGGAGGTACATGGATGGTCAAGGACGTACGTTGGAGCATGGCACTGCAGTCTTAGAAACAGAAGAGCAGTGTTGTGCTTACATGTCTGCATATGGACCTATGCATCGTCATAAGCTTATGCGTGCTTTGGATGAAAAGGAGTTTCCTTATTCAGATTTAACTGGAGGCATTGAAATTTACGATTGGGGATGTGGTCAGGGTATAGGAACAATGGCTGTAATAGAAAAGCTCCGTCAACATAATATGCTCAGAAAACTCTGTAAAGTTGTCCTTGAAGAGCCTTCTAATGTTGCAAGAGATAGAGCTGTCATACATGTAAAAAAAGCATTGGAAGATTATAATGCTGATGTTATTGCAGTCTCAAAGTATCTACCATCGGACAATGGAGACAATAGCAATTGTATCACTTCTATAAATGTAGAACAGCCAACCGCTATCCACATATTTTCTAACATACTTGATATTGAAGCAGTGAGCTTGAAGGGCGTTTCAAAAATGATAACCTCTTCAGGTCAAAAGCATATTGTACTTTGTATTGGACCTGCCAATCTTAACGAAAGCCGAATATTATCTTTTCGCAACTATTTCGTAGAAAATCATATTCATATCTTTACTAAATTTAGAGAGACTAATTTCGGTCTCCATCCTAACCGTAAAGCATATGGTTGCTTGATTAATAGTTTCAGTTATAGTCTTTCACAAACGTCTGAGATTCTGCATGAATACAAATATTTTGCACCTATTCAGTATTTTGCATCCTTTACAGACACGATAACAAAATCGTCCCTTAAAGAGAGTGCGTTTGAAATATTAGCTCCTTTTGATATAACTGCTCATAAGAATTTATGTCCAGTCTATGCATTAATGAGCAATCTGATTTCACGAGGTTGTCCAACTTTGGCAAGTAAAAAAATACTGGATTATGTGTCTAATATGTCTGATACTCAAAAAGCAAAGAGTCTTAACGCCATTGCACGTATCCAGAAGACATTTATTGAAGCAATAATTTCCGAACGACTGGATACCAACAAGCTGGAATGGAAAATTCTCATCATAGAGGACAACACTTCTGTAGCAAAGATTTCTTTAGAGGATTTTTCAGAGACTTACCATAATCTCATAGCTATGACTAAAGATTATGATGATATGGTATTGCCCAAATTGTCTGTTTGCATCAAAGATAATGCTTCTTCGGGAATAGAATATGATGCAATTATTGACATTTCAATAGATCAACTATGCAATGCAAAAGAGGTTACTTTCTCTAGATTTAAGGTTTTAAATGATTGCTATTTCATTGTGCGTTCATCAGAAAAAGTGTATGAAGACCGAATTCTTTATACAACTGAGCGTATTAACTATAAGCCATTTGTAGAAAAAGACAGTTACGGAATATATCATAAGATTGAAGATAATTGCTCAAGACTCAGGTATTTCTTAAATCTCATCTTTAGAAAAGAAGATTTCAGACCAGGACAGTTACCTATATTAAATAGAGCCCTCCAATTAAAAAGCGTAATTGGTTTGCTTCCAACAGGAGGTGGTAAGTCTTTGACTTATCAGCTTGCGGCTATGTTACAACCATCGGTTACACTTGTTGTGGACCCATTGAAAGGTTTGATGAAAGACCAATATGATGGGTTGTTAAATATTGGTATAGACTGTATATCATACATCAACAGTGACATCACTAAGAATTATGAGGAAGGCAGAAAACGTGAACTTGCATTGACGGGTTCGCAAGTTCAAATAATGTTCTTGTCTCCAGAACGTTTGAGTATTTATCGCTTCCGAGAGGTTTTGCGTTCTATGCGAGAATCAGGTGTCTATTTTGTTTATGGTGTAATAGACGAGGTTCATTGTGTATCTGAGTGGGGACATGATTTCCGTCTTGCATATCTTCATCTTGGCAGAAACTTATTCAATTATGTACTTCCAAAAGAAGTGGAAGGAGAAGATAACCATATATCATTGTTTGGTCTTACAGCAACGGCATCATTCGATGTCCTTGCCGATGTAGAACGTGAATTGTCTGGTCCGAATGCATATTCTTTAGAGGATGATGCAACTGTTAGGTATGAAAATACAAATCGTCTTGAGCTTCAATATAATGTATATGAGGTTGATGCAAAAGATGCACCGAATGCGTGGGCTGTTGGAGATATAAAGGAAGAAAAACTTCTCGAAGTGATAAGTGATGCTACGCAAAAGATAGTCGATATACAAAATAATAGTGCTGTAAAATACATCAAAGAGCGATTTGTCGAACGTGAGAATTTGATAGATTCTACAATTATTGATAAAATACACCATACAAACCTTGGTGTTGATGTAGAGAATGAGTGGTACAACCATACTAATACCAACACTGCTGGTATCGTATTTTGTACACGAGCATCAGATAGAGCAAATCTTAGCGTTCCAACAGTAGAAGCTAGTCTTCGTAATCATGGGTTAAGAAGCATTTCAACATATAAAGGTGGTGATGATACAGCCTGTCAAGATTCTTTTCTTAAAGGTAGGACTAATATAATGGTTGCGACAAAGGCTTTTGGTATGGGTATCGACAAGTCTAATGTGCGAATGACATTCCACTTGAACTACCCAGGGTCTTTGGAGTCTTTTGTGCAGGAGGCTGGACGTGCAGGGCGTGACAAGAAGATGGCATTAGCTACAATAATGTATTCTCCGAAGAAATTTTGGGTGAAAAATGTAAAGACTGATAAATGGCAAGAATTTTCTGCAGATTACACGAATAACAAATTCTTCTATGATAGCAACTTTCTTGGTGAAGAGTTTGAATTGTTTGTCATGGAACTACTTATGAATAACCTACAAGTAAAGATTAGTAATGAGGAGTTTTATGACGTAGACAAGCCGTGTATTGCAAATTCACAAGGCATTGTCAAGTTTATAAAGCGATATGAAAAGGGGCATATATTAACTTATTATATATCATACGAAGAAGATGAGAAAGTCCTTGATGGATATAATCAGTATCTTTCTACAAAGAATATGCCTGTATTCAATACATATAATGCCAGAAATTTAAAAAATAGTCGTGGATATAGCTATATCCGTGATTATGGTTCTGCTGTTTATAAGGATGCCATACAGAAAGCTATTTATAGAATGTGCGTTATAGGCCTAATTGATGATTTCACAGAAGACTATTCAAAACGAACTTTCCGTATCACGACGATTTGCCAAGATGAATCAGAATATTTCGAACATCTCAGGTTATACTATCGTAAATACTATTCTACCGAAAGGGTTGAAAGTATGATGGGAGAGGTTAGGAAGCTTGCCAATACCGAAGAAGTAATCATGGCTTGCTTGAAGCACCTTACTTCTTTTATTTATAAGAGTATTGCCGATAAGCGAGCACGAGGAATCCTTGATATGGAGCAGTTCTGCAATATGGCCATTAGCTCAAAAAAGGATTGGAAGGAAACAAATGAGGAGCTCAAAGACTTCATTTATTATTACTTCAATTCTAAATATGCGCGTGAGGGATTTGTTACATACGATTCCAACTTACAACAGGATGTGCCTTTCTCATTGAAAGATGACACAAGCCACGATATTTATTCAGAAGATAAGATTACAAGTTTTGAACTTGTGAGAAAGTATATGAGAGTCGTGGATGCAGAAATCGTAAACAACGACTCGCAAATGGATAATATAAAACATCTTCAAGGTGCTGTTCGATTGATACGTCGTGCCATTGCGGAAATGAATCCTGTATTAAACCTTCTCAATGTATTCTGCATCCTATATCTTGGACAAGAGGCAAACGAAATGCTGGAAGATGAACTCTACAATGATTATAAAGCTGTGTATGAACAGTATATGGATGAAGGTAAGTCAGCCCTGATAGATGAATTTACGCAACTTCTTATCAAGCATGCTGCTCTAAAAGATGAAGAATACATAAACAAAATCCAGTTGGCAATCCAATTGGAAGAACATGTAAAAGCATTTAGTAACATCAAAAATAGATATACAGAAAAATGATTGACCAAAGAATCAATGACTCCCTGAAGGAGTTGGAGCAAGGTCTTAAAAATATCGACTCAGCTCGAAAGCAAGTAGAAAGGACTATAAATTCGTATGATGGATTACACAATTCAACATCCGAATATGTGGCTCAATTGGGAAACTTGACTACAAAAGTCAAAGAACTTGTTACAGCTATAGGAACAGATTACAATCAGAAAGCTACAGCTTTCGATAAAGATCGAAAGGTAATTGTTGATTCGGCAAATTCTGCAATACATGAACTTTCCAATTCAACAGAAACCTTCAAAAATTCTTTAAACAATGTTGAGAATAAATTGAAGTATAGTTTAATCGTAAATATTACCCTTTTTGTTATTTTGGGAATAATAGTATTTCTGACTTCCAAATAAAATAAGGCATAATAAAGAAACGATATGGCAGATAACAACAAACCATATTTCGTCACCTCCAAAAATTTTCATGGTGACAACGATTATGTGGAATGGCTGAAAGAGATAAAGAGTCGCTATCAAGCTATCCGCAATCGTGTAGTGATGCAAAGCAATTATGGAGCTTTGGAATTCAACTGGCTTTTAGGACGTGACATCGTACAGAAAAGGGCGGAGTCGAGATGGGGTTCTGGCACCGTAAACCAACTGTGCCTTGACCTTAAAGCTGCTTACCCTGACGTGAAAGGATTCTCTGTGAGAAACCTCTACTACATGAAGGAGTGGTATGAGTTTTATATGGCTGATGAAGAGCATAAGGAAATTTTGCACCAGGTAGGTGCAAAATTACAAGAGGCTGAAAATCAGAATCCTATAAAATTGCACCAACTAGGTGCAGAAATTGTTTCGGCAGACAAAATTTCCGCCATCTTAGCAGAAGGAGGAATGCTGCCAGTGTTTGGAATTGTGCCATGGAAGCACCATTTAACGCTGATTTCTAAATGCAAATCCATCAAAGAAGCATTCTATTATATGGCGCGTGTTATTGATGAGGGACTTAGCAAACGAGAATTGGAAGATGTTATAGATAATGATGACTTTTCCAAGTATGGGAATGCTTTAACCAACTTTTCATCACAGCTATCAACAAGCCAAAGTCTGTTGGCTATGAATGTGTTGAAGGATCCATATCGCCTTGATTTCGTTACATTAGAGAGAGGATACGACGAGCATGATTTGGAATCAGCCATTGCAAAAGACATTACACGATTCCTGCTTGAACTTGGAAGTGGGTTTACTTATGTCGGAAGACAGCCTGAATTTGTCGTTGGCAACGAGGGCTATTTTCCAGACTTGCTGTTTTACCATATTCGGCTTCGTTGCTATGTGGTTATTGAATTAAAGGTTGTTGATTTTAAACCCGAGTTTGCTGGCAAGTTGAATTTCTATGTGACGGCATGCAACAAACTTCTTCGTCAACCAGAAGACAATCCTACTATTGGGCTTCTTCTCTGTAAGTCAAAAGACCAAACAAAGGTTGAGTGGGCTTTTGACAGCATACGAAATCCTATGGGGGTGGCTACTTATGAAGGAATTAAAATAAAAGACAAACTTCCTTCTGTAGAAGATCTGAAAAAACGCCTTGACATGGTGGAGCAGGAACTCAGAGAATATAAAGAGAATGAGGAGGCTTCTAATAAAGAAGATACTGACGATTCTAATCAGAAAACAGAATAGCTGTAATATCCTTGTGCCTTCTATGTTTTAGATAATTCATATTTGTACCAAGTAATGTCAAATCACTGATTATCAGTATGGTTTATTTTCGAAGAGGTTAAGTAAAGAATCGATAAGCGATAGATAAATAAAAATCCGTGTAACTCAAAAGGTTGCACGGATTTTTTTGTTTGTTATAACTTTTGGCGTTGGCGTTTTTCCTGACTTCGTCACTTTTTAAGAAGCGCTCGTAACTGTTTGATAATCAGATGTGATTATTTTCATTCGGGTGACGCGCTGAGAAACGAATAAAATAGCGCCCCCATACCCTACGAGGGGTTGTAAGAATATTGTATTCTCGTCGAGGTTTGTGGACCGAGCTGTTTCTCGTGGGTGACGCATTGACGAAGTCAGGGGGGGGAAGGAATCGCATCAAAGGAGCGACCTGCACCATGCATTACAAGACTTTTTAGTTGAAGTCGGTCAGCAACAACAGACTCATTGCCAACTCTTGCAAATGCTAAGCGTTGCTTATCGCCTATATAGTAATATGGTGTTTCTTGTCCCTTATAAACTTGAAGTAATATAAGTTTCTTGCTTTCAACCTCTTTAAATTCAAGGTTGACAGCAGGTGTAGGGTCAAGTTTTGTCTTTATCTCTTCACTTATTCTTTCGGCATCGCTCTCTGCATCAGCAAGACCAACCACTTGGTCGTCATCACTGATGCCAAACACTAATGTTCCGCCTTCGCCATTGGCAAAGGCGGAAACACTTTTTAGCCAACTCTTCGGTCGCTTGACTTCAAGTTGTAATTTCTTATCATAGGCGGTTGCTTCGCCTATAAGTGTACGTATCCATTATTTATCTCTTACGGTTTGTAATTCTTTTCCAGCAAAGGTCCCATATGCTTTCTTGGAAATTTCTCCAATTTTATAGTAATCACCTAATGCTTTTAATATTATATCTACATCTTGCTCATTATCTATGAATAATTTTCCATCCTTGTTAGGTAACACGTCTCCATATTTCTTACAGATCCGCTTCATGGAATTAAGCTTTTTGGGCGTTAAGTCTTTATATCCTCCATTCCTTTCAACTTTTATTAATTTCTTATGAATAGAAGGTTTACTTTCTATCAATTCTTGTAATTTCTCGCCGCCTATCACATTCCCACTATTTATCATATCTTCTGCAATCCCTTTGGCTTTTTCTTTATATTCTTCCTGCAATCCAACAATCTGTTCAAAATAAGCCTTTTTAATGACATAGAAAGTATCGTCAACGTATATACAATCTATTTGTTCATCAAGATTGACGGTTTCCTCTTTCAAGAGGGTTAGCTGCTGGCTTTTTGTATTGAAAAGCGTCTTTAGACAACTTTTAGCCTTTTCATCAATTCCAACTTTGCTTGGTAATATTTTGCGGAATGTAAACACTTTCTTTTTGCTGTCGAAAGAATAAAATTCTAGACAATAAGCCCATAATTCTTCATCCTCAGTAGTTATATTCGCGATACTAGTAACCTTTTCAGTCACTTTTTGTAATTGATTAGTTATAACATCTGAAAAAGAAAAAACTTTATTTTGAATCGGATATGTAAATAGATGCTCTGTTTCATCTGACAGAACATCATAATCTACCATTTCAAAATTTTTGTTTATGGTTTTCTCTATCTGATTGATAGATGTATTGAAAAGAGACTCTTGAACTTCTCTATTACAATCTATTTGATAAACCTTGAACAGATACTTATCTCTTATGCGACTACGTTTCGCAACACCAGGCTTAATAGCTCGTGTTACGAAATATAGTTTAGAATCTTTCGCATCGGATGCTTTTACGAGTTCTAATATATTTTCTAATGTCATATTTTATTTTTTATAACCATAATAAAGTTGGAAACCTACATTGTAGATTTTTGCCATATCCTCCTCTTCAATGAATTTGTCTTTTGATATAAGAATTCCTTGGCGAGATACTGCGCCATCATTGAACTTAATGTTAAAGATGGAATATTTCATACTCAAAATGGGATTTACTAATATCAATTTAGATCGAATATACAATCTATATACGACATAAAATATGCAAACTATCGTTACGTTATCAGCAAGATTTGAATAGTCGTTAAATATAATAGGAATAATGTACGTTGCCACATAAGCCAAAGGTTCATCATTCATGCTGGATATTTCTGTTATCTTCACGAAATTTCCATTTTCAATTTTTTCATTAAGATTCTTGAACGTCACATAAGTACCCCAGAGGCCAAATATAGTAAGCGAAACACAAATTATTGCCATACCAAAATGTTCAACTGAGTTTTTGACAGAATCCAAATTAAATCCTCCCCAATTCAGAAATTCGGTGTTAGACATAGTTTGTCGGATTGCTATTAATAAGAATAACGGCATGTATGATGATAAGAAAAGCACTAGCGGTGCCATCCCCTCCATTGAATTTACTTTTGTATACGCATTCATTTTTATCATTGTAACTTTATTATTTTTTCCTTTATTTGAAATATCGCAGCCTTTAAAACTTGCATACAAATTTTAGCTGTATGCTCATCAGGATAAAAACCTGTACTCATCTGTTGATATGGATGAATATAATTTCTAAAATCCCTAAGAACATGACTAAATTCTTTAACATCTTCATGCAATATTCCTATGCTAAAAGCAACATCAATAAATTGCGATAAAGTCCAATTGTACAATTCTAATACCTTTCCATCTTTTTTAGGGGCGGAATTAGAACTATTAAACTCCTTTGGAAAATTGGAAGCTACTCCTAAAAGGATGCCTTCTAACAAACTACCGCATATGATAACAGTTGATAGGTATGCTTTTATTTCAAAACATAATTTCATCTCCTTAATACGAGCTGTTATAATTGGCTTTACTTGCTCTGTTATAGGGAGATTATCAGCGAAAACATCAGAATATTCGACACTCAAGAAGTCTGCCTCTTTTGTAGTAGAACTATTAGTACTACATTGAGTTTTAATCTCTTCTACAATGCTATTTTCATCTGCATGATGTATTTCGATGTTCTTTCCTACTATCAAAATCTTCCATCCATCAAATACAAGATATTGATTAAATTCTCTAATAATTTCACCAAGATCTTTATATCTTCCTATGAAATTTGATGGCGAGAAAACATCCTTGATAATTTTATCTAATTCTGGAGTGCCATTGACTTTTTTTAGTTTATCGTCTGTATATACCCAACGAGAAGGGAAACCACCACCATACCCATATGTGTCATGGAAGCCATATTTATTGAATAGACTGACCAATGAAGGACCACTTCTATAAGTAGTCTTTTCATTAATAATATCTCTCAACTCTTTTAATGTATTGTCTGATAATATCATATTATTTGCTCATTTGTATTTTATCAATCACCACACATTCATTCAACTTGTCGAAAGTCGTATCAATAAATGTGTATCCTATCCACTTATTTGCATTAACAGAATGAAAATCTGCATATTGCTTGCGGACATGCCGAAGTTCGAAAGCCAGGCGGAGAGCCTTGCTGTCGGCATCGTCTTCATCCGTTTGTTTAGCCTCTTTGCCTGTGATAGTCCGCACCTTGACAATCTCATACACATCACGTATTCCTTTACCTTTGATGTATGGCATGAAGAAGTGAAGATCTTGCAAGGCAATGGTTGTTGGAAACTGTTTTCCTGAATAATACAGAGTTGCAGTTCCGTCCATAAACGCTTGAAACAGCCTGTTGTCCTCTTTCACCAATCCAATAAGTACACGGTTGCCTACCTCCACATACGCACCCTTTTGCGGTATGACATGAGCAATGGTCTCGTATGATTTGGTATGTATAAGTTCATCAATGAAATTCTCCAAAAGTTTTCTGTTCTCTACATCCTTAGGACGAAGAGGGAAAGCACCGATATTGACTTCCTTGATGGTTTTATAGAACTTCGACACAGCCACATCATTTGGCTCACCGTCACCAGGGAATAGAATGTAACCGCCAATGACCTCTTTTTTCAACGCATTGGCGTCATAGTCCTTGTAGTATATGGCATCACGATAGCGGTGCATCTGATTGATGGCATCCTCCGGCGGTACATCAACTCCCTTGTCCTTGCCGTCTATGCGATATTTCGCATCAAAGAGATAGGTCATCTTCATACCTTGCTGCAAGTCGTTCTTAGTGAGCTGCAACACGATGTCTGGTTTCTGCGGCACTGTAGGCACAACCAAGTCTTTCATGCCCACATTGTCGTTTTCCTTGTCAGCGTTCTTTGGGTTATATACCAATTCTGCCAACTCCACGCCATCCTTGCGGAACAATATGCGTGAGTGTTCGCCTTTGCCAAGCTCCCAAGAGAAGATGCCGTTCATTTCCATACGGTTGCGATGTTCTACGTCTTCATCGTCAAGATGCAATTGTGCCTTTACAATATGGCTCACCTCTATGAAACACCATATCTCATAGAGCGTTGCTATATCCTTCGTCTGCAAGCGATACAAGCCGTCATTCAGCGAATAGGCTCTTCTGAGCAAGTTCCATGTACGGTACACTTGGCTGTAGCCCGTTGCCTTTTGCAGCACCATGCTCTCTTGGCTTATTCCCTTGAACCTTCCTATTGTTCTGAAGAAGGGATGATGTTGCAGCCGTTTCAATGTTTCCGAGGTTGCAAGCATGGCAGACTTCATCGTATCTGAAGCAGTCTTTACCGCCTCAATGCGTTGGCGCAGATTCTCATACCGTTTGCTTATCTGATGAAGTGCAAACTTCAAGAAGCGGTTCTCTTGCGTGTCGTTCGATAGTATATGTTGCTCCACCAGATAGAGGTAGGCTGGCTCTTTGCGATGTTCTGTCAGTCTGTTCTCTATGTTATGGGGAGTTTGCTTCAGTTTGTCCGCCCTCAGATACACCTCCTCACCGTGAAGTCTGTGGCGGGGTCGGTCAATGATGCTTTTGCAGGCTTTTATGAATTTCTGTTGTTCTCCCTCAAACACGCTCCACCAGACAATGTCGGGATGCTCGCCATTTTGGTCTGGTGAGAAACCATGAAACGTGCGTCGCATATAGTCCAACGACAACATGCGGTATTCTCGCTCTATATCATCCACGATTGTGCGCCAATGTTCGTGATAGTCGAGCTTCGTACTCAGAACTTCAAAACCGAAACGGAA
>ULNT01032229.1_pt1 | contig 12906 bp, 7 predicted proteins | sample 1952001 | NCBI WGS metagenome assembly ULNT01 (sample SAMEA4835585, study PRJEB28245) | human gut metagenome | biome: gut microbiome; material: fecal sample | place: Denmark | collected 2008
TATCAGTCTTTTTTTGTAAAAAACTCATATATTTATGCCCGAATTAATCTTAAAGAGAGAAATGAGAAAACCTATTAGCCTTATTATTTCTGCTTTCGCTGTTCTGACAGCTTGCGATACGGCGGTTCGTACAGCGCCAGATACTGATTATACCCAATTCGTCAACCCGTTTATCGGTACTGATTTTACAGGAAATACATACCCCGGAGCGCAGGTTCCATTCGGCATGGTACAGCTTAGTCCCGACAATGGTTTGCCGGGATGGGATAGAATTTCTGGATACTTTTATCCAGACAGTACGATAGCCGGATTCAGCCATACCCATTTATCGGGAACGGGAGCCGGCGACCTTTACGACATTTCTTTTCTGCCCGTAACATTGCCGTATAAAGAGGCGGAAGCTCCGTTGGGCATTCATTCTAAGTTTTCTCATGCCGACGAAAGTGCAAGTGCCGGATATTATCAGGTGCGACTATCAGATTACAATATAAACGTGGAACTTACGGCTACCGAACGTTGCGGTATTCAGCGATATACTTTCCCTAAATCAGAATCTGCCATTTTGCTGAATCTGGCAAAAGCCATGAATTGGGATGCTACCCTCGATTCTCATATCGAGTTGGTAGACTCGCAAACTATACGTGGCTATCGATTCTCGGATGGTTGGGCAAGAGACCAGAAGTTGTATTTCTGTACTCGTTTCTCTAAGCCTTTCTCTACTATGCAGATAGATACTGCTGTAGTGAAAAGAGACGGAAAGAACATTGGCAATGGTTTGATAGCCAAATTCTACTATAACACAACTCAAGATGAACAAGTGCTGGTATCTACGGCTTTGTCGGCTGTAAGTATGGATGGTGCCGAACAAAATCTGAAAGCGGAAGTGCCCGATGATGATTTCGACAAGTATCTGGCTCAAGCCAAGACTACGTGGAATAAGGAATTGAGCAAGATAGAAATAGAAACTCATGATACCGATGAAAAGACTGTGTTCTATACTGCTCTATATCATAGCATGATAGCTCCTACCATTTATAGCGATGTAGATGGCAGTTATTATGGACCCGACAAGAAAACGCATAAAGCTGACGGATGGGTAAACTATGGTACCTTCTCTTTGTGGGATACATTCCGCGCCGCTCATCCGCTGTTCACATATATTCAGCCGGAGCGCACCAACGATATGATAAAATCGTTCATCGCCTTTTATGAGCAAAACGGACGCCTTCCGGTATGGAACTTCCAAGGAAGCGAAACCGATATGATGATAGGCTATCATGCCGTAGCTGTAATTGTTGATGCTTACCTGAAAGGTATAGGCGATTTTGATGCGGAAAAGGCACTCGAAGCGTGCGTTAAGACAGCAAATATCGACGAGTATCGTGGCATCGGCTTGTATAAGAAGAATGGATATGTACCTTACGATGTAGTAGATGGATACAATACGGAAAATTGGTCTCTCTCTCGTACCCTTGAATATGCTTTCGATGATTATTGCATAGCTAAGATGGCGCAGAAGATGGGTAAGACAGATATTGCCGATGAATTTTTCAAGCGTGCCCAGAATTATAAGAATGTGTATAATCCGGCTACTTCGTTCATGCAGCCGAGAGATTCGAAAGGACATTTCATCTCTAATTTCCGTGCCGATGAGTACACGCCTCATATCTGCGAGAGCAATGGATGGCAATACTTCTGGTCTGTGCAGCACGATGTGGATGGTCTGATAGAATTGGTGGGCGGTAAAGACCGTCTTGCAGAGAAATTGGATAGTATGTTTACGTTCAATCCTAAGGAAGAAGAGCTTCCTATATTCAGCACCGGAATGATTGGTCAGTATGCTCATGGCAACGAGCCGAGTCATCATGTGGCTTACCTATATAATAAGGTGGGGCAGCCGTGGAAAGGAGAGAAGTATCTGTCGGATATAATGCATGAATTGTATTCTAATACTCCTGCCGGACTGTGTGGAAATGAAGACTGCGGACAGATGTCGGCATGGTATGTTTTCAGTGCAATGGGATTTTATCCGGTAAATCCGGTGTCGGGCGTTTATGAATTAGGCTCACCGTTGTATCCTAAGACTCAACTTCATCTGTCAAACGGAAAGACCTTTACCGTTATAGCTCAAGGGGCTAATAAAGACAATTGCTACATTCTGTCGGTAAAGATAAACGGAGAACCTTACGACAAGAGTTTCATAACCCATGAGCAGATAATGAACGGCGTAACGCTTGAAATAGTGATGGGAGATAAGCCAGGTGAATTATGGTACAAATAGATATCAGATTATAAAGTATTAAACGAAATAAGAGAATACTATGAATCTAAAATTAATATTGGCCGCATGTTGCGGTGGAGCTTTATGGATGTCGTCGTGTAACGTAGCCGACAGGCAGTCGGATACGGATTATGCATCGATGGTAAATCTCTTTATAGGTACAGGTGGGCATGGACATACTTTCCCCGGAGCTGTAGTACCTCATGGTTTAATACAGCCCAGTCCGGATACTCGTATCGATGGATGGGATGCTTGCTCGGGATATTATTACGCTGACTCTACGATAAACGGTTTCTCGCAAAATCATCTTAGCGGTACGGGATGCGCTGACTTTGGCGACTTCCTGATAATGCCTACTGTAGGCGAGCAGGTGTGCGGTCCGCAAGACTTCACCAGCCAGTCGTTGCCTTTTGCTTCTGGCTTCTCTCATAAGAATGAGGTAGCCGAGCCGGGATATTATTCGGTTTTGCTTGATAGATATAATGTGAAAGCAGAGATAACTTCTACCGCCAGAGCCGCTATCTATCGTTTTACTTATCCAAATGCCGAAGATGCGGGACTCATATTAGACTTGGATTATTCTGTTCAGCATCAAACCAATCGTGAAATGCGTGTTGAGGCGGTGAGTGATACAGAGATAAAGGCTTATAAGTTGTCGCTTTACTGGGCATCTGATCAGCAGGCTAGTTTCTATGCTAAATTCTCTGAACCCTTTACCTATACTATTCTTCGCGATACTCTGGTTTACCCAAACAGTACGCCTCAGCCTCGCTGCAAGATGTTGCTGAAGTTCAAGTCGCCAAAAGTAGAAGAAGTATTGGTGAAAGTCGGACTGTCGGTTACCGATGAAGAAGGCGCAAAAAACAATCTCGATACAGAGATACCCGACTGGAATTTTGAGAAAGTAAGAAAAGACGCACGTGCGGCTTGGAACGCTTATCTGTCGAAAATAAATATAAAGACAACCGATGAGGACGCTCGCACCATATTCTATACATCCATGTATCACACGGCTATCAGTCCAAACCTATTGTCGGATGCCGACGGACGTTATTGGGGTATGGATAGAAAAAAACATCAAGGCGAACCGTCGAAACCTATCTATACCATATTCTCATTATGGGATACATTCCGTGCGCTTCATCCGCTGTATTCTATCATCGACCCGGATATGAACAGTCGCTCCATCACTTCGTTGATACAAAAACATCGTGAGGGCGGTATGTTCCCTATGTGGGATGTAACGTCTAACTATACAGCTACTATGATTGGATATCATGCCGTATCGTTGATAGCCGACGCTTATACTAAAGGATATGCAGACTTCGACTTGAAAGAAGCGTACGCCGCATGTCTTCGTGCCGCGGAATATGACACTACAGGCTTGAGTTGTCCTAAGTGGATGGTGCCTTATCTTATACCAAAGGCGAAATATTATAAGAATACCCTTGGATACATTCCTTGCGACCTTGAGAACGAATCGGTAGCTAAGGCGCTTGAATATGCGTATGATGATTTCTGTATCTCACTTCTTGCTGAGGCTGTAGGCGATAGTATGAATTATGAGAAGTACACTAAATTCTCTAAGGCATACGAAACTTACTTCGACCCGAGTATTCGTTTCATGCGTGGACTAGATTCTAAAAAGAAATGGCGTACGCCGTTTAATCCTTGCGCTTCGAATCACAGAAAAGACGATTACTGCGAAGGTAACGCATGGCAATGGACTTGGTTTGTACCGCACGATATAGAAGGATTAGTACGATTGATGGGAGGTGAAGACGCTTTCGTAGGCAAACTCGATTCGCTGTTTGTTGTAGATTCAAATATCGACGGAGAAGAAGTATCGGCAGATATCAGCGGATTGATAGGTCAATACGCTCATGGCAATGAGCCGAGCCATCATATCATACATCTGTATAACTACGTAAACCGTCCGTGGAAAACACAGGAGTTGGTAGATAAGGTACTGCGTGAACAATACAGAAACGCTACCGATGGTTTGTCGGGCAACGAAGACTGCGGTCAGATGTCGGCTTGGTACATCCTTAACTCTATGGGATTCTATCAGGTGTGCCCCGGAAAACCTGTATATTCTATCGGACGACCGCTATTTGATGAGGTGAATGTATCATTGCCTAAAGGCAAATCGTTTGTTATCAAAACCGTAAATAATTCGGCTGATAATAAATACATAGAGCGTGCCGTGCTTAACGGAAAAGAACTTACTACGCCATTCCTTAACTACGAAGACATTATGGCGGGAGGCACATTAGAAGTAACATTAACCGATAAGCCCAGTAAGTGGGGTGTGAAATAAAAACAATAAATCAGAGTATGAAAAGACTATTATTATCGATTATATTAGCCGGATGTTTTTGTTTTTTGTCGGCAAGGGATGTTAATTATGCAGATTATGTAAACCCGTTGATGGGAACACAGTCTACTTTCGAACTATCTACTGGTAACACTTATCCGGCGATAGCTCGTCCGTGGGGTATGAACTTCTGGACTCCGCAGACCGGAAAAATGGGCGACGGATGGCAGTATACGTATACAGCCAATAAGATAAGAGGCTTTAAGCAAACTCATCAGCCAAGTCCGTGGATAAACGATTACGGTCAGTTCTCTATTATGCCCGTAGTAGGCAAGCCAGAGTTTGATGAAAACAAGCGTGCCAGTTGGTTCGCACATAAGGGCGAGACTGCAAAACCTTATTATTATAAAGTATATCTTGCCGAGCACGATGTGGTGACAGAGTTAACTCCGACCGAGCGTGCGGCTATGTTCCGCTTTACTTTCCCAGAGAACGAACACTCGTATGTGGTGGTCGATGCTTTCGATAAAGCCTCTTCGGTAAAGATTGACGTTGCCAACCGACGCATTACGGGATACTCTACACGCAATAGCGGCGGTGTACCCGATAATTTCAGAAACTATTTTGTTATAGAGTTTGATAAAGCATTTACCTATAAAGCGGTGGTTGATAACATGACACTGATTGCGGAGTCTACCGAAACCACTTCTGCACACGCCGGAGCAATCATTGGCTTCGCTACTAAAAAAGGAGAAACCGTACACGCACGTGTAGCTTCGTCCTTTATAAGCGAGGAGCAGGCTCTTCAGAATCTTAAGGAACTTGGCGACGATACGTTTGACACTTTGGTAGAGAAAGGAAAAGATGCATGGAATGATGTGCTTGGACGAGTAGAAGTAGAAGGCGGCAACTTAGACCAATACCGTACTTTCTATTCATGCTTGTACCGTTCACTGCTGTTCCCTCGCAAACTATATGAGGTAGACGCAAGCGGAGCAATAGTACATTACAGTCCTTTTAACGGAAAAGTTCTTCCGGGCTATATGTATACCGATACCGGATTCTGGGATACCTTCCGCTGCTTGTTCCCTTTGCTTAATCTAATTTATCCGTCAGTAAATAAGGAAATACAAGAAGGACTGATAAATACTTATAAAGAAAGCGGCTTCTTCCCCGAATGGGCAAGTCCCGGACATCGCGAATGTATGGTAGGCAATAACTCTGCTTCGGTTTTGGTAGACGCTTATATGAAAGGTGTAAGAGTAGACGATGTAGCAACTCTTTACGAAGGCTTGCTTCACGCTACAGAAAACGTACATCCCGAAATATCGTCTACAGGACGTTTGGGTTATGAATACTACAACCGCTTGGGCTATGTGCCGTACGATGTGAAGATAAACGAGAACGCCGCACGCACATTAGAATACGCTTACAATGATTGGTGTATCTATAAATTGGCGAAAGAACTGAAACGCCCTAAGAAGGAAATCAATATGTTTGCCCACCGTGCAATGAATTATAAGAATCTGTTCGACAAAGAGACCTTGCTGATGCGTGGTAAGAACAAGGACGGTAAGTTCATGGCACCTTTCTCTCCGTTGAAGTGGGGCGATGCGTTTACCGAAGGCAACAGTTGGCATTACACTTGGTCGGTATTTCATGACCCGCAGGGATTGATTAACCTGATGGGAGGCGACGATGTGTTTGTAAGTATGCTCGATTCTGTATTCTCAGTACCTCCTGTATTCGATGACAGCTATTACGGACAAGTCATTCACGAAATTCGTGAAATGACCGTGATGAATATGGGCAACTATGCTCATGGTAACCAGCCCATACAGCACATGATTTATTTGTATAATTACGCTAAGCAACCATGGAAGGCTCAATACTGGCTACGTCAGGTTATGGACCGCTTATATACTCCTACTCCCGATGGATATTGCGGCGATGAAGATAACGGTCAGACTTCAGCATGGTATGTATTTTCGGCATTAGGATTCTATCCTGTCTGTCCTGGAACCGACCAATATGTATTAGGAGCACCTTTGTTCAAGAATGCTACTGTGCATTTTGAAAACGGAAAGACCCTTGAGATAAAGGCACCGCAGAATAGCCGTACAAATATTTATATTAAAGACATGAAGGTGAATGGGGCAGAATACTCTAAGAACTATGTTACCCACTCTTTGTTGCAGAACGGAGGGGTGGTAGACTGCGTGATGAGTGATACACCAAATATAGAAAGAGGCATCGGCATGGAAGATGCTCCATATTCATTTAGTGGGGAGAAATAATAAAGAATGCTAAAAAATACTGAAACGTTACGTATAAGGCCATACTTGTTTGTATTATCTTAAACAATTAATAATGCTATGAGACCAAATGAAAAAATGAATGCTCATCATAGAAGAAGCCCTATAACATGGATTCCTACTGCGTATTTCGCAATGGGACTTCCTTTTGTCTTCCTCAATATGGTGACAGTGCTAATGTTTAAAGGCCTGGGTGTAGAAGATAAGCTTATTACATTCTGGACTTCGTTAATTTTACTTCCGTGGACATTAAAACCTTTATGGAGTCCTTTCTTAGAGTTATTTAAAACCAAGAAATTCTTTGTGATAGCTACTCAGCTTATCACAGGTATCACTTTCGGGTTGGTTGCCTTTTCTTTACAACTCCCTCATTTCTTTAGTATAGCCATTGGTCTGCTGGCAGTCATCGCCTTTAGTGGAGCTACTCACGATATTGCGTGCGACGGTGTATACATGAGCGAGTTGTCTACATCCGATCAAGCGAAGTACATTGGTTGGCAAGGAGCTTTTTATAACATCGCCAAGATTGTAGCAACAGGCGGTTTGGTTTATCTGGCGGGATATCTCATCGAGATGTATTCTGCTGGCGCAACCGACGGCGTTGCAGTATTGTCGGCTAACAGAAAATCGTGGATGATAATATTGGCCGCCATGTGCGTGGTGATGGTAGTACTCGGTATTTACCATATGTTTATGTTGCCTTCCGGGGGTAGTGCCGCAGTTCAGAAGAAACGCTCCGTGCATGAAACGGCTACCGAGTTGGTAAACGTCTTGCTCGACTTTTTCAGCAAGCGTCACATTGTATATTATATATTCTTCATCATCCTCTATCGTTTTGCCGAAGGCTTTGTGATGAAAATAGTTCCTCTCTTCTTGAAGGCCGGACGCGATATGGGCGGATTAGGATTGAGTGAAAAAGAAATCGGATTATATTACGGAACTTACGGAGCCGCGGCATTCGTGCTGGGTTCTCTTTTGGCGGGATACTATATCTCCGCTCGTGGATTGAAGAAAACACTGTTCTCATTGTGCTGCATATTCAATATACCTTTTATGGTATACGCGCTTTTCGCAACTTTCCAACCCGAAAGCGGAATACTGATTTGCAGCGGTATTATATTCGAATACTTCGGATACGGTTTCGGCTTTGTGGGACTTACATTGTTCATGATGCAGCAGGTAGCCCCCGGCAAGCACCAGATGGCACACTACGCCTTTGCTTCGGGCATCATGAACCTTGGCGTAATGATTCCGGGTATGCTGAGCGGATGGGTTTGCGAAACCCTCGGCGAATTCTTTAACAAGCCGGGCGGATACGAGCCGTTCTTCATCTTCGTGCTGATAGCTACTATCCCGGCATTTCTGATTACCTATTTCGTTCCGTTCAAGTATAAAGGAGACGGATCGTTGATAGAAGGCGAGAGAGAATAACCAAATTAAATATATGAACTAAAAAATAATAAGATTATGGCTGAGAAAATTAATATGCCTTGGGAAGAACGTCCGGAAGGATGTAAAGACGTAATGTGGCGTTATTCAAAGAATCCGGTGATAGACCGTTACCACATCCCTACATCAAATAGTATATTCAACAGTGCGGTAGTTCCTTTTGAAGGAGGCTACGCAGGTGTTTTCCGTTGCGATAACAAAGCAGTGCAGATGAACATCTTCGCCGGCTTCAGTAAAGACGGTATCAACTGGGAAATCAATCACGAGCCTATTCAGTTCAAGGCTGGAAATACAGAGATGATTGAATCGGAATATAAATACGACCCACGTGTTACTTGGATTGAAGACCGCTACTGGATTACATGGTGCAATGGTTACCACGGACCAACAATCGGCATTGGCTATACTTTCGATTTCAAGGAATTCTTCCAGTGCGAAAACGCCTTCTTGCCTTTCAACCGTAACGGTGTATTGTTCCCGCAGAAGATTAACGGCAAGTACGCTATGTTGAGTCGCCCCAGTGATAACGGTCACACTCCGTTTGGCGATATCTATATCAGCTACAGCCCGGATATGAAATACTGGGGAGAACATCGTTGTGTAATGAAAGTGACTCCGTTCCCCGAAAGCGCATGGCAGTGCACTAAGATTGGTGCCGGCTCAGTACCTTTCTTGACCGAAGCTGGATGGTTGATATTCTATCACGGTGTTATCACTACTTGCAACGGTTTTCGTTATTCAATGGGTGCCGCTATCCTTGATAAGGATAATCCTGAAAAAGTATTGTATCGTACTCGCGATTACATCTTGGCTCCGGCTGCTCCTTACGAATTGCAGGGCGATGTTCCTAACGTAGTATTCCCATGTGCCGCACTTCAGGACGGAGAGCGTGTAGCGGTATATTATGGTGCTGCCGATACGGTAGTAGGTATGGCATTCGGCTATATTTCTGAAATAATAGATTTCGTAAAACGCACTTCTATTGTTTGATAAGAATATAGGAAAATCATTTTCATAGGTATATTTATATATTTCCCAAAACGAGAGGCTGCGTTGATGGTTCTGGTGAGAATTGTCGATAGCAGCCTCTTGTGTTTAAAAGCAATTTATTATTGATAGATATATGAAGAGGATATTTATTTATGTAGCAGGGCTGTTCGCGTTTTTGTCGGTGCAAGCTCAGAACTTGGTCGATTATGTAAATCCGTTTATCGGAACGACCAATTTCGGTACATGTAACCCCGGTGCCATTGTGCCTTACGGCATGATGTCGGTGGTTCCTTTTAATGTGATGGGCTCGGCGGATAATCGTTACGATAAGGATGCCCGCTGGTGGTCTACTCCATACGATTATACAAATAGTTACTTCACCGGATTTGCTCATGTAAATCTTAGTGGAGTGGGATGTCCTGAATTAGGTTCGTTGCTCTTGATGCCTACTACCGGAAAGTTGGATGTTGACTATCATAACTACGGAAGTAAGTACAAGAACGAAACGGCTACACCTGGATATTACTCTGTTTCGCTCGATAAGTATAACGTTAAAGCTGAGGCTACGGCTACGCTCCGCAGCGGATTGTCGCGTTTTACATTCCCTAAGGGTGAAAGCAACATCTTGCTTAATCTTGGTGAGGGATTGACAAACGAATCGGGTTCTTATATGCGTCGAGTAAGCGACCGTGAAGTGGAAGGTATGAAACTGTTGGGTACATTCTGTTATAACCCTCAGGCTGTATTCCCTATTTACTTCGTGATGCGTGTAAGCAAGGCTCCTAAGACAACAGGATATTGGAAGAAGCAACGCCCCATGACGGGAGTAGAAGCCGAGTGGGATCCGGATCAAGGCAAGTATAAGTTGTACACTAAATACGGCAGAGACATTGCAGGTGATGACATAGGCGCATGGTTTACTTTCGATACCGAAGAAGGAGAACAGATAGAAGTGGCTATGGGTGTTTCGTTTGTAAGCATAGAAAACGCTCGCCTGAATCTTGAAAAAGAACAGAACGGACAGCATTTTGCCGAAATATTGGATAAGGCACGCAATGAGTGGAACGAAAAACTCGGTCGTATAATGGTAGAGGGTGGAACAAAAGATCAGAAGACTGTGTTCTATACAGCTTTGTATCACACCATGGTACATCCTAACTTGTTGCAAGACGTAAACGGAGAATATCCGCAGATGGAAGGCGACAAGGTGCTTACTACCAAAGGAAATCGCTATACGGTATTCTCATTGTGGGATACTTACCGCAATTTCCATCAGCTCATGACTTTGGTTTATCCGGAGCGTCAGATGGATATGATTCATACTATGCTCGATATGTACAGAGAGCACGGATGGTTCCCTAAATGGGAATTGTACGGACGCGAGACGCTTACTATGGAAGGCGATCCGAGTATTCCGGTTATCGTTGATACATGGATGAAAGGTTTCCGCGACTTCGATATCAACTTGGCTTACGAAGCGATGTATAAGTCGGCCACTATGCCTGGAAAAGACAACCTGATGCGTCCCGACAACGACGAGTATACACAGAAAGGCTATGTAGCTCTTCACGAGCAATACGATAACTCGGTTTCTCATGCTTTAGAGTATTATATTGCCGATTATTCGCTGTCTACTTTGGCTAAGGCACTGGGCAAGAAAGAAGACGCCAAGCTGTTCTACAACCGCTCTATGGGATACAAGAATTACTATTGCAAAGAGTTCGGTACGCTGCGTCCTATTTTGCCCGACGGTAAGTTCTACTCTCCGTTCGACCCGAAACAAGGTGAGAACTTTGAACCAAGCCCCGGATTCCATGAAGGCAATTCTTGGAACTATACCTTCTACGTGCCCCACGATGTTATGGGCTTGGCCAAGCTGATGGGTGGCAAGCAGAAGTTTGTAAATAAGCTGCAGATGATATTCGACAAGGGATATTACGACCCAGCTAACGAGCCGGATATCGCTTATCCGTATTTGTTCAGCTACTTCAAGGGAGAAGAATGGCGTACACAGAAGTTGATAAAAGAACTGTTGGCTAAGTATTATACTACTAAGCCTGATGGCATACCGGGCAATGAAGATACCGGAACAATGTCATCGTGGGCTATATTCAGTATGATGGGCTTCTACCCAGATTGTCCGGGCGTTCCTGAGTATACGCTTACATTGCCTACATTCGACAAGGTAACAATCAAGCTCGATCCGAAGTACTACGGAAAAGACCGTTTGGTCATCGAAACAACAAATCCGGAGGTAGACTCGCCTTACGTTAAGAGTGTAAAGATGGGTGGCAAGGAATGTGGCTACCGCATCAATCACAACGATTTGGTAAAGGCAGGCACTCTGACATTTACCCGCAAATAACGCGTTGAATATATTTCAAGCGATATAAAAACAAGACTTCCCGCATCATGTCGAACCGACGCGATGCGGGAAGTCTTGTTTTGTACAGTCTCTCTCTGGTTGCAAACTAAACTTTAGAATCTTTCGTGGAGAAATCTGTTTCTTCTTGTTCAAATCTATATTTCCAGCCTAAGAATATGTATACTTAGGCTAAGTATATATAAACTTAAGCTAAGTATACATATTCTTAGCTTAAGTTTATAGTTTTTCTGTTGGTCTGCAGACTTTCTTCTGTTAATATGATGTACTTTTATAGTAAGCGTCTCCGCGGTTCTCAATAGCTCTTACATACAGAATGCATAAGATCAACATATTTGAGTATCTTACAGATGTGATTAATAGAACGGCGGACTGGCAACCTAATACGCCATTAGAGAAATACAGGGAATTGCTTCCTGACATGTGGAAAAAGGCTAATGAGTAAACCAAAACTCACTAGCCTTTTATTTTTTATTTCATAGGTAGAACTGCGGAGACGCTTACGACTTCCCTATAAACTTTCTTGTCAGTACATTTAGATAATTGGGACAAATGCCAAGCTGACCCGCATAGAACTGAACCTGACGTTCTTTAATGAAATTCTTGTCAACCAATTTCTTATACCTACATACTAAATCAGGTAAGGTAGAAGAGCTGGACGTTGAAATAGCCATTCTTTTCAAATCCAACAATAATGTATTTATTTCCGACCGGATTATGGCCGCGGAATTGGGCAGATTGCTGATTGATTCCTTTTGAATTTGATTGAATAAGATTTCAATTCGTTTTCTTTCGTTCTTGTCAATATCTTTATATACTGGGATTTCCCTTCCCATATCCCAATTTATAGGAATTATAAAATCCTCAGTAAACTGTAATGCAGAATATTTTAGGCTTTCCTCAATATGCATGAAGTGCACTTGTTCCGGTTTGATGTAGAATATTCTGTCCGGCTTCATTTCATATTCCTCAAAATCTATGACATGCGTTCCATTTCCTTCGTGTATCCAGTATATGGCATAAAAGAAATGCCGATGTGAAAATGAGACTTCCACATTTTTATCGTTTATAACTTCACATTTAATTTTAAAATCCTCATCTTTGGTATGGGAATGACCAATCTGTAAGCTTTCCAATCTGTCCGTTTTCATTCGTATATTCCATTTTGGTA
>ULNT01010645.1_pt1 | contig 12796 bp, 10 predicted proteins | sample 1952001 | NCBI WGS metagenome assembly ULNT01 (sample SAMEA4835585, study PRJEB28245) | human gut metagenome | biome: gut microbiome; material: fecal sample | place: Denmark | collected 2008
TTTTTTAGAACACTTTTCTGCAAATATGTAAACGAATCGTATCCAATAAAGAATAAGTATCCATAAATACTTCTAATGATTGAGGATTGCAAGCTCTTTTCCCTTCAACTGCATCCACAAAGCTCTTTATAGCAGTATAATATCCCTGCGTAAATACTTGGTTGTTTTGCATCAACGGTTGGAAATTATTTCTACCAAACAGTTCGGCCGTCACATTCACATGCATCAAAACCTTTTCCAAGGGAAGTCCACAAAAACGATGTGGCTTCCGCTGGAAAGTGAGCGTTTCCATCTGTTCCAATGAGTAAATACCCTTGTTGGTGTTGATGGTCATACTCTCCTTTGCATCAGACCATGTATAGTCGGTGGAAAGCTCAAGAACTCCTATAGCATCAGCATGTTTGAGTACTAACATCACGGTATGTTCGTCAATGGGTTCCACACACCTTACCTCTGCCTTTCCAAACAAATAGACGACACAATCTATCGGATGAATGAATAGGTCGAGCAGAGCGTCTCCCTCGGGGTAAGCGCCGGTTAGAAATTTTAGATTATAAGTCTTTGTTCCCTTGCTCCCCTGCAACTTCTTCTTCAAGATTTGCATGGCAGGTGCGAAACGCTTTTGCAAATCGACCATCGCCAAAACTTGAGTTTGCTTCTGCAATTCTATTAAGCGTCTCAATTCTTCGGCATTCAAACACGGAGGTTTCTCTATGAACAAAGCCTTTTTATGCGCTAACACCCTAGATGCGATAGAGAAATGCGCCTTTGAAGAAACAGATACAAATACACCCTTTATATCTTCATCCGTTAAGACTTCGTCCAATGACGTAGTTGCACGGACGTGAGGAAAGACTCCTTCTATCAAGTGCAGCTTACCAGGAGTTTTACAACAGATGTATTTTAACGGTACATGTAGATAGTTGAGCACAGGATAAAGGTTGTTTGTACTATGATTTCCTATACCCACAAAGGCGTACTTTCCTTGGTAGGCTTGCTGCAACATTTTCATGTTCCGCACATGCTTATAGCGTTCTATGACATTTTTAATGTGTTCCATTAAAAACCAATCTTTTTGATATATTTTCTGTAAGTCTCTGCTCTATTGCCTGTCCATTGGTATTTACCATAGAAAACTTCGATGATGCTCTTAGGAAAAACCTTTTCAAGATTACGCAGCAGGATAATGTCATACTTGCGATGGAAGTTGATCCAGCAACCATTGCATTCTCTTGAATACTGGCACTGCACCTTGGTAGCTTCTCTCGAATTGAAAATTTCGTCCAATGAATGCTCATAGACGTTACCTAACATTACGCCCAGATTCTGGCACAACGGCACATCACCGTTGGAATGAATGACCAATTCGCTAAATATGCTTTGGCAACGTAAACGCAGACGACCATTTCTCCATTCCTTATACAATGCCACAAAGTCAAAATTTTCTTCTGTGCCATGAATGCTCTTGGGGATATTCTGAATGTAATGGGCCATATCGGCAGAAAGCAAGTCGGCAGTGGTGTCAAAAAAATCCATTGTGCCATAGATGCCTATGCGCACATCCACATCGTATCTCTTGGCGAGACCTATCACATAGTCCATGTCCTCAAAAGTATTCCATGGCGAGAGGCAAAACATCAGAGAGACAGGGACCTCGTCCTTTAGAGTCTCTATCACTTCCAACACCTTGTCATGGCCATTACAACCCCTCATGGCTTTGTATGTTTCCTTGTTGCCATCGAGCGAGACGTACAGATGGATCGGATGATACAGTCTCACTGCCTCTATTACCTTTTGAGGTGCGAGACAATTCGACAATAGCGTATAGTTGGGATGATTGTCCTTGAACCACTCCATGATGGCATTAGCCTCAGGATGAAGCAAGAAGTCTCCACCCTCCAAACCTACAACAGTATTCTTTGTGACACACTGGCTCGCCATGATCATCTTTATCATTCTCAAGGACAGATGCTCTTCTGGCTTCTGCCATATTGAGCAATGCTTGCAACGCGACTGACACTTGGTGGTAGAGTAAATCATCAAAGTGCTCAGTCGCTTGTGATGCGGGCGAATGATGTTGTTGAGGTATAGCACCCCATTGCGTAAATAGTCGCTTGTTTTGTACATGATTGTCTTCCAAAGTTTTTGTTCATCTATTAGGTAAGAGACAACAAAAAACAGAAAGACTGCATGAGGACACCATTACCAAGTGAATCTTAGGCCGAAGGGAACAGTGAATGTGAACGGATGTTCTGTCCATATAGTATGGACGGAACTACCATTCGGCACATACCAGTGGAGCGAAGGTTCTATGTAAACGCTCCACTTGGTAGCAAGCTTGTATTGTACTCCTATGCCAGTACTCACACTCCATTGCAGCGAAGGTATGAAATGCCAGTGATTTGTACAGGACGTGATAGGTCCGACAACATACTTTTCGTCTGTTTTACCATAGACCGGTATTTGCAGACTTCCGCCCAACGAAGAATATATAGTCCAATTCTTGACATCAAGCCACTTATACGACACATGCAAAGGCATTCCCAAATAATGCACATGTTGGGTTCGCTTGATATAATAAGCATCCTCTCCTAACGTGAAGTTGGACTTCAAGAGCGAAAACTGCAGGCCAGACATCAAACTCCATTTTTTCCCCAATGTCTTTGTTACCGAAATACCAAAACTAATCGGTTTGTCATGATGCTCATGCTCCACGATTTTCCCATCGTTCTTGATGTTATTGTTGATATTGTTTTTATTGTTGAAGGCTATTTCCATGAGTGCTTTCTCCTCCTCCGACAAGCCTTCGTGCTCTTTGATCTGCAAATAACGATAGTACTCGTCCCAAGTGGAGAACTTGTCGGGAGCCACAGGACCATCAGGCCCGTCAACGTCTGGCAGACCACCTCCCGAATTGCCAGTAAGCATTCTGTAAGCGTTTTGCGCTAAAGCAGACCCCAAAGAACCAGCAGCAAGCAACTGCCAATGGTGCTTTTTAGGAAGTACCGTTTCCTCTGTTATCAACGGTTTGTCGTACTCGTGCCAGCGTATTCTCATCGTATCACTAAAGATGCTGTCGTCTATTATTCCCGCAATACGAATGTTGTCCAAAGTACTTGGAGACTGAAGCGTATCAGTTGCAGGTATTGTGTCAACTATTGCTTGGACTACACGAGGATAGATGTTGCTTATTACCACATCCACTTCCTTATCCTTTTGGCTTTGATCCTTTGTGATCTGATCCTTTGTGGCCTGCTTTTCCTCCACTTGCCTGTTACCCAGACTTGTTTGTCCTTTATCTTCATTCTTAACCTGTGCCGTATGATTATTTTTCTCCTTCGCCTTGTCCTTTCTCCATAAAACACGACAGATCGGTATGCTAATGAAGATGATTGTAACGACTGCCAGCATACGTTTGCTGATCATTTTCCTCAGCATTGCTTTGGCTCTTGCCAGTTGCGACGATGAACTGTGGGGTTCGATCCCCATCCTTTCTGCTATTTCCTTATGGGAATATCCTTCGATCACGGCCATCTGAAAGACCTTGCTATAACCTGTAGGTAATTGGCGGACAATGTCCATGATTTCCTTTTCTCCCAAGTAATTCTCAGGCGTAATACTCCCTTCTACATCCAATTCTTCGTCCGAGAAAGACGAAAATGGAACGACACTTCTTTTCTGCTTGCACTTCCGAAATTTCAAGGCCTCATTTTTTGCTATAGCAGAGACCCATTCGCCAAACTTTGAAGCATCTCTAAGTTGATGAAGAGAATAGTAAGCACGGATAAACGCCACTTGGACAAGGTCATTCAATGCATCCTCGTCCTCATGGGTGATGTTAAAACACACCTTTCTCAACATAGGAGAATAGGTTTCGATAAGTTTTTTCAGAGCAGTTGTATCACCAGTCTTTACTCGCTTGATAGTCTCTTCTATATCCATATTTGGGATCAAAGCACTTTTGCTTTCTTCATAATAGGATAACCAAAAGCAAGAAATGACTGCGCTGACATTTATTAACAACCCTTAAACAAGCCTCGGGATTGTTAATGGAAATTTTCTCTGTTTGATCGATTTGAGTTGGTTGTCATAAAGTAAAAACAGTCAAGAGGCTGTGCTAACGATGTTGGCACGGCCTCTTGACCCTTTACAGCAATGCAGGCAACTCGAAGAGACGGATACCGTTGCTGCCTTTGATGAGAATGGTGCGTCCCGATGGCTGCTCCTCGGCGATAGCACGCCGCACGGCCTCAACATCAGGGAAGGTGCGGTAAGCAGTCTTGGTAGCTGCAAACTCTGGGCCAACGAGCCACACCTCTTGGAAACCGTCGCGCTCCAGAAGGTCCACAACCCGCTGGTGTTCCTCGGAAGAGGCCTCGCCAAGTTCGCGCATATCACCGAGAATAGCCATTTTGTGGTCGGCCTCGGTGAGACGGAAATTCTCTATTGCCGCCGCCATACTCGACGGGTTGGCATTGTAAGCATCCACTATGAGGCGGTTGCGGTCGGTCACGGTCAGCTGCGACCGGTTGTTGCTCGGCTGATAGTCCTCCAGGGCCTGGGCTGCGTCCTGTGGCGACACGCCGAAATGGAGACCAATGGCAATGGCGGCGAGCATATTGCTCATGTTGTAAGATCCGATGAGCTGAGACCGCACCTCCAATGGCTGCGGTGTGAGGGCCGCGGCGGCCTGGAAAGAGAAATGGAGGAAGGGGGCACAGGAGATCAGTGTGCCACGGACGTCAGCGGTAGAATCCGTGCCGTAGGTGACGACGCGGTCAAACTGGCGCTCGGCAGCCATCTCCATCAGATCGGCATCGCTCTCGTTGAGAAAGAGGAGGGCGCCATGGGCCCGCATGAAATCATAGAGTTCACCTTTCGTCCGTTTTACACCCTCGAAAGATCCGAAGCCCTCCAAGTGGGCACGCCCTACATTGGTGATCATGCCACAGGTCGGCTCAACATAATCCACAAGCTGCTGTATGTCGCCCGGATGGGAGGCTCCCATCTCCACAACCGCTATCTCATGTTCCGGCGTGATCTGAAGCAGCGTACGCGGCACGCCTACATCGTTGTTGTAGTTGGCCTCGGTGTGGAGCACACGGTATTTTTTGGCCAAGACCGCGGAAACCAGTTCCTTGGTTGTGGTCTTACCATTCGTACCCGTGATGCCGATGACAGGAATGTCAAACTGGCGGCGATGCTCACGGGCCAGTTCCTTATAGGTGGTCAGCGCATCAGTCACGACGATATAGCGTGCGTCGCCAGCCACGGCATATTGCGGTTCATCAACCACGGCATAGCTACAGCCCTTCTCCAAAGCCTGGGCGGCAAAACGATTGCCGTCGAAGGATGCGCCCTTGAGCGCGATGAAGAGACTGTTCTCTGGGCAATGGCGGCTATCGGTCGTCACGCAGGAGCAGCGACGATATAGTGTGTAAAGTTCTTTGATGTCCATAATCTTGCAGATGATAAAAACGATACGGGGCGCGGTGGCACAGGCAATAGCTGCGCCCGACGGGTTCACCATTCTCCTGTATCCTTCCCCACTGCAAAAGTAATGCTAAAAGCTCAAACCCGCAAATTATCACCGATTATTTTGCAAATTCAAATTAATTATCTACTTTTGTCGGCTGTTGCAAAAAAGTACTGACACATGGAATATACAATACAAGTGAAGGGGCGGCTCGTCAGCCTTCGTGAACCGCAGGTCATGGGAATCCTCAACTGCACGCCCGACTCGTTTTTCGCCGGGTCGCGCGTACAGACCGAGGAGAGCATCGCCCGCCGTGCCAACCAAATCATCGAGGAGGGCGGCACCATGATCGACGTGGGTGGCTTCTCCACCCGCCCAGGCGGCGTGGAAGTGCCGGAGGAGGAGGAGATGCGCCGCTTGCGCTTCGCCCTGCCCATCGTGCGCCGCGAGCAGCCCGAGGCCATTCTCTCGGTCGATACCTACCGTCCCAACGTGGCACGAATGGTAGTAGAGGAGATGGGAGCCGACATCATCAACGACGTGAGCGAGGGTGGCATCACGGGCGTGGTCGATACGCCGCTGGAGCAGACGACCGACGAATATCCTGCCATTTTCCGCACGGTGGCAGACTTGGGCGTACCCTACATCCTCATGTCGGTAAAGCCCACCATCCACGACATGCTCTTGGCTATGGCACGCGAGGTGCAGCAGCTCCGCGATCTAGGACAAAAGGATATCATCCTCGATCCTGGGTTCGGTTTCGGCAAGACGCAGGAGCAAAACTACGACGTGCTCCGCAAGATGAACCGTCTGAGTACTCTCGGCCTCCCCATCCTCGCTGGCATGAGTCGCAAGCGGATGATATTCCAGCCGCTGGGCACCAATCCCGACGGCAGCCTCAACGGCACGACCGTTGTCAATACGCTGGCCCTGATGAACGGCGCCTCCATCCTCCGCGTCCACGACGTCAAGGCGGCAGCGGAGGCGGTGCGCCTCTTCGGCTGCTACCAGGCTGGATCGAAGAAATAGTACCGAGGCTGCAATAGAGAGAATTCTCGCCAATCCCCCACCAACAACCCAGACACAGTCATGTTTTTTGAATTTGGAATCAAAGACGTAATCGACATTCTCCTTGTCGCCCTGATGCTCTACTATCTCTACCGGGTGATGAAGGAATCGCGATCGCTCAATGTGTTCATCGGCATCATGGTCTTTGTCCTCGTCTGGCTCTTCGTGAGCCAGGTGCTGGAGATGCGTCTTCTGGGCAGCATCATGGACAAGCTCGTCTCCGTCGGTGTCATCGGCATCATCGTCCTCTTCCAAGAGGAAATACGCCACTTCCTCTACAATCTCGGCGCACGCCGCCAGGTGCAGAGCGTGCTGCGCATCTTTTTCAGTAACAAGGATGAAGAAAAGGCGGACAAGGAGGCCATCATGCCCATCGTGATGGCCTGTATGAGCATGAGCCGTGGCAAGGTGGGCGCGCTGATCGTCATCGAGCGGGGCATCTCGCTCAGCGACATCTGCGATACAGGCGACTATATCGACGCGCGCATCAACCAGCGCCTCATCGAGAACATCTTCTTTAAGAACTCACCCCTCCACGACGGTGCGATGGTGATTACGAAGAAGCGCATCCGGGCCGCTGGTTGCATTCTTCCCGTGAGTCACAACCAGGACATTCCCAAGGAACTGGGACTGCGCCACCGTGCCGCCATGGGTATCTCGCAGGACTCCGACGCCATCGCCATCGTCGTCTCCGAGGAGACGGGACGTATCAGCGTGGCTATCAAGGGAGAATTCCAGCTGCGCCTCTCGGCAGAGCAGCTGGAGAGCGTGCTCACCAAGGAGATGATGCCCGCCACCTAATCTTGGATCCGCTGACGGATATCCTGGCTGATCGTAGCGGGATCGACAGGACGAAGGCCGTCGGGAGAAAGAAGAAGAAGGAGGTCAGCCAACTCGGCAGCCAACTGGAGGTCGTGGGTGGAAAGGAGGATAGTCTTGCCCATGGTGTGGGCCAAGCGCGAGAGCAGCCGGAGCGTGTCGATGCGACTGTGGAAGTCGAGGAAGGCCGTCGGCTCGTCGAGAAGAATGATGGGGGTCTCCTGAGCCAAGGCGCGAGCAATCATCACCTTCTGACACTCACCGTCGCTCAGCGAGTCGATCTTACGGTCACGAAGCGGCCAAGCCCCCGTCTCGACAAGACTTTGGCGCACGGCTAGCTCATCGCGGGCAGCAAGGTTGCCCCAAAAGCCCGTATAAGGACTGCGCCCCATGCCGACGAGGTCGTGGACGGTGAGTCCACCCATTTCGGGCCGCTGGGTGAGAACGATGGAAATAATCCGTGATCGCTCGCGCTGCGAGAGACTATCGGCCTCGCGGCTACCCAGCCAAATCTCTCCGCCCACCTTCGGCTGAAAGCCCGACAGGGTGCGCAGGAGTGTCGATTTGCCAATGCCATTGTCGCCGATGAGACAGGTCAGGCGACCTCCGAGGATAGTAATGTTAATATCACGGGCCACGACGGGACCACGGCGATAGCCGATGGAGAGATGGTGCAAGCGGATGTCCATGGCGCAAAAGTACGCATTTTATTTGGTTCTCTCACCATTTTTCACGATATTTGCAAACTGAAAAATCATATACTCACAGGATAAGAGTGAACTAACGACCAAGGATAAGAGTGAACGAGCAATGACAATCAACGAGAATGCCCAACAAGCCCTCCAGCGGCAGAAACTGCTGCTGCAGATGGAATATTACGCTGAGAAAGAGGCTTTCCGCAAACAGACGGAGGTCGTGGGAATGCAGCGCAAGGTGAAGCGCGGCGACGCATGGTTTCCCCTGCGTGTGGGCAAAAACTACTATAATAGCCTCAACCAGCGCGTGGTGGAGGTGTACAGAGAGCAAGACTTGGACATAGAGCACAATTTTGAGTTTGGCAAACCCGTAGTCTTCTTCCGCCAAACCACCGAGGGCAAACTCCATTTCTTTTCCTTCACGGGCACCGTCTCCTACGCCGATGGCGAGCGGATGGTAGTGGTCGTCCCCGATAGCGCTCCGCTACTCGATCTTCAGTCCGACGGCGGACAGAAGATCGGTTGCCAACTCTCGTTTGACGAGACGAGCTATCGCGAGATGCTCGATGCCCTCGACCGCGTGATCTCGGCAAAGGGCAACCGCCTGGCCTACCTGCGCGACCTCTTCTACGGTCCCCAGCCAGCACAGACCTATGGTTTCGGTCCAGTGCGCCTGCCGTGGCTCAACGGCGCCCAGGAGCAAGCCGTCAGCGAGGTAGTGCGCGCCAAGGACGTGATGGTCGTCCACGGCCCCCCGGGCACAGGAAAGACGACGACTCTCGTCGAGGCCATCAACGAGACACTGATGCGCGAGAGCCAGGTGCTGGTGTGCGCACAGAGCAACATGGCAGTGGACTGGATCTCGGAGAAACTGGTCGATAGGGGCATTCCCGTACTGCGCATTGGTAATCCCTCGCGCGTCAACGACAAGATGCTGGGTTTCACCTATGAGCGACGCTTCGAGGCCCACCCCGACTATCCCCAGCTTTGGGCCATACGCAAGGCTATACGCGAACTGCGGGCACAGCGTCGGCGAGGCGGTTCGGAAAACTACCATCAGAAACTCGAAAGGCTGAAAAGCCGCGCCACAGAACTGGAACTACGCATCAATAGTGAGCTCTTCAACGAGGCACGTGTCATCGCCTCGACCCTGGTGGGGTCCAACAACCGGCTGATGCAAGGTCAGAAGTTCAACACGCTCTTCATCGACGAGGCAGCGCAAGCCTTGGAGGCCGCATGCTGGATTGCCATCCGACGAGCCTCACGGGTGATACTGGCTGGTGACCACTGCCAGTTGCCACCCACCGTGAAAAGTATGGCCGCACTCAAGGGCGGACTAGGCAAGACTCTCATGGAGCGCATCGTAGAGCGGAAGCCCGCAGTGGTGACGCTGCTGAAGGTGCAGTACCGGATGAACGAGGAGATCATGCGCTTCTCCTCCGACTGGTTCTACCACGGCGAGGTGGTGGGTGCACCACAAGTGAGCCACCGTGGTATTCTCGACTATGACATCCCAATGGACTGGATAGCCGTAGAGGGCGAGGCGGGAGAAGGTGGCGAGGAGTTTGTCGGCAACAGTTTCGGGCGGGTGAACAAGCGCGAGGCAGAACTCACCCTCGACGTGCTGCGCCGCTATTTTTTGAAGATCGGCAAGCGACGCGTGCTCGACGAGCAGATCGACGTGGGCGTCATCTCCCCTTATCGTGCACAGGTACAGTACCTCCGCGCGCTGATCAAGAAGGACGCCTTCTTCAAACCCTTCCGCCACCTCCTCTCAGTCAATACAGTGGACGGTTTTCAGGGCCAGGAGCGCGACGTGATCCTCATCTCCTTGGTGCGTAGCAATGCCGAAGGCCAGATCGGCTTCCTCCGCGACCTGCGCCGAATGAACGTCGCCATCACCCGTGCGCGGATGAAACTCATGATCCTGGGCGACCCTGCCACGCTCTGCCGCCACCCATTCTACAAGCGACTCTACGACTACGTACGATCTTTGGGCGGAACGGAGGCAGCAGATCCCGAAGCTACTCCGTGATGATGATGCAATAGGGCATGGGCTTTTCCAGCTGCATGAAGGTGATGGTCGGCGCATCGTCCTTCATGTAAAAGAGCGTGCTGCTCTTGCCGTCGGCCTTGTCGGCCTTATACCCCATCTGCACGGCCTGCTGCTGAAACTGCTTGTAGCAAGCAGCGTTGAAGATGCAGAGATACAAGGACTTGCCGTTGGCGTCGAGGAGGATGAGGGAGGAGTTGCCTTTGGCAAACTTCGTGGGCAGGCCGTCCTTGGTCAGGTCCATGTTCTTCACCCAGGTGTATTCCTTGCCAAATGCCGTCGAGACGCCCTTGTACTGGTAGCCCTGCTTCGTGAGCAAGTCGTTGGCGGACTGTTGCCTGGGATTCTGAAAGATACGCACGGCCTGTGCCAGACTCACCACGTCGCTTTGCGCATGGACCATCAGCGTGGCCGCCATCAGGAGGAACAGAAAAGAAAAGATCTTTGTTTTCATGAATGTCGTCTTTGGTGAGAGATGGTCGTCGGACTATTTCACTACGGTGGCACGAACTACACGGATATCCTTCAGCGGACGGTCGTGGTCATCGGTGGCAGCCTTCTCGATACGTTCCACGACCTCCAGTCCCTCCACGACCTCGCCAAAGACCGTATAAGAGCCGTCGAGGTGGGGTGTGCCGCCAAGCGTCTTATAGACCTCGCGGATCTCCGGCGTGAGTATCACTGTCCCCTGCGTCATCTGGTCTATGCGCTGCTGCAGTTTGTCGAGCGACGCATCGTCCCACTGGCGTCCCCAGACAATATAAAACTGTGTGGCCGAAGAGCGGCGCTCCGGATTGACATCGTCGCCCTCGCGGGCTGCTGCCACGGCCCCGCGCTTATGAAACAGTTGCGGGAATCGGATCTCGGCCGGAACGGAGTATTTCTCCGGCGTGTCGCCGAGGAGCTTGCCCTGTGGCGCACCGATGCTGCCGAGGTCGCCCGTCTGCACCATGAAATTGCTGATGACACGGTGGAAAAGCACGCCGTCGTAGGCATGAGCCTCCACCAGTCTGAGGATATTGTCACGGTGCTGCGGCGTCTCGTTGTAGAGCGCGATGCGCACATTGCCGCTGTCGGTCTCCAGGAGAATCTCGTGGCGCGGCTCGGAAGTCTGGGCCGACACGCCCAGGGCGATCGTCAGCAACAGGCTAAGCAGGAAGGTTGTCTTTCTTCTCATCTTATTATTTATTATTGATTTTTTACTTTTGTGGAACATGATCTTGAGGAACACAGAACAGCTGCAAGGCCATCTGCTTAGCAGCTGACCATGCCGTTGTCCTCTCGCAGTTTCTCGTTGGCGATCATCAGTTGGATGCACTCCTCCAAATACTTGTCCACCTTCTGTCCCACGCGGGGGAAACCAAACTGGTGGGCCACCACGCGTTTCAGTTCGTTGCTTGGGATGGTACCCTGCTGTTGGACAAGATAGGCGATACAATTGCCGATCTCGCAGGGTGGTATCTCTTCTATCTCGCGCCCGCTGGCCTTGCGGTATTTATTCCATCCTCTCAGCCGGTCCTCAGAGGTCCAGACCGTGGGATTGGTCTCAGAGTCTCCCTTATCGAAATAGCATCCCAAGGCCGCATGCCGCACCCAGTCGGTGAGACGGATCGTGACACGTGGTATTTTCCACTCCTTTGCGATGCGCTTGGCGAGGTAGCTGAGACGGATGGGCTGCTCCACCCTCACGATCTCCTTCACGCCCATAGTGGCGCGTCGGCCATTGAGAAGCAAGACCTCGAGGCCACCCACGCCGACGAGATGGTTTATCTCCGCCACCTCGTAAGTCTCCAGCAGCGATTCGTCCTCGGGGTAGATGATCTCCTCCGCCGAGATGTTAAACGTGGCGGAATGCTTTTGCTCTTGCGGCTGCTCCTTGGTCTCATAGGGCGAGAACAGGTCGCCGTCGTCGTCAGCCTCCTTCAACAACGCTTCCAGGGCCTGACACAGACGTTCGAAGGTCGCCTCGGGGTTGAGGAACCAGTCCACGCTCCAAAGGCGAAGCAGCTTCCAGCCCAGATGGCGGAGCACCTCGGGACGACAGATTTCGCGGTCGCGCACGGTCTTTGTGACATAATATTTCGGGTTGTCGCAGAGAATGCCACAGAGGTAGCTTCCCTCGTCGTGCGGATTGCGCACGGCGATATCGACCTTGAAGGCCGAGCGTCCCACATACAGATCGACCTGGTAGCCCCGATCCTGCAGCATCCGGGCCACTTTCTGGGTGACGGCGTCATTGGCCGTCTCCTCATTGCCCGTCTCCAGCGCTTCGGCCTGTAGGGCCAGGCGTCCCGTCTTCGCATACTCTAGGAAGCGTTTTAGTCCCACCACGCCCGCGGCCTGCGTTCTCCGCAGGTCGATCATCTCGGGCTGCAACGTCGAGAAGACAATCATCTCGTAGCGCGCGCGGCTCACGGCCACATTGAGGCGTCGCTCACCTCCTTGGTTGTTGAGCGGTCCGAAGTTCATCGACACCTTCCCCCGCTTGTCTGGACCGTAGCCCACACTGAAGAGAATGATGTCGCGCTCGTCGCCCTGCACGTTCTCCAAGTTTTTGATGAAGATCGGTTCCTCGGCGTCATAGGCCAACTGCTCCATCTCTGGATTTTTCGCCAGCATCTCGGTGAGAATATCCTCTATGAGTCCCTGCTGCACCTTAGAGAAGGCGACGATACCGATGGAGCG
>ULNT01019106.1_pt1 | contig 12729 bp, 10 predicted proteins | sample 1952001 | NCBI WGS metagenome assembly ULNT01 (sample SAMEA4835585, study PRJEB28245) | human gut metagenome | biome: gut microbiome; material: fecal sample | place: Denmark | collected 2008
CTTCAGCCAGCGCCTTTTTTACTTCTACAGCAATACGCTCAATCTGTGCCAGGATATCGCTGTTCATCACAGCATTTGCCACCTGCAGATGGTCCAGAAAGCGTTGCTTAATAATCTCTCTCATTTTCTACCTCATTACCAGTTTACAAAATCAAACTTAGCTTCAAATGCACTGTCTTTATCATTTGTATCTCTATGCTTGTAAATCAAGGAAAGCTGCCAGCAGCAGAACTTATGCGTCCAGCTGTATCTTGTTTCATAGTTTTCCTTTTGGTCTAAATCATAACGGTTGACAATGGTAAAGCTGTTCTTGTCATCCATAATGTATTGCAGACCATTACGCAGCTCTTTTGCCATATCAGGCTGATCGTAGGTAAATACATCTGTCGTAAAATCTTCACGATAATAGCCAACCCAGGTATTCCACTTCGGGCTGATTTTCTGGCCTAAGGTTGCATAATAAACATTAGTAGACTGCAAAGTATCCTCTGCACTCTCACGTGTCCATTTCTTACCGATTGTCAAATCCAAAGAGGTATTTTTGCTGTTGAACAGATAAATGCGGTCATGGTTAAGGAAGGCACCGTATTCTGTATGCCAGCTCTTACGTCCGCTATCATCATTCTTCCACAAACCTCGTTCAAAGTAAGCACTGTATGATAAGGGAAGATCTGGTGCAATATGATGATTTTTATAGTCAAAGCGGATATTGTTCTGCTTCTCTACCCATTCATCATCATCCTCATACCAGCCGTTTTCATAGGTAACTTTAAAGTTACGCTCGTTATGCTCCAAGCCGTAAACAGGCTTATAGCCGACCTTGCTGTAATAATTCAAATCGGCATAAATTGTGTCCTTATCTCCTAACGGACGTTCATACGAAAGATTGACATAGGTACCCTTGTCGCTGTCCTTAAAGCCGATATGTGGCAGAATACGTTCCTTGGATTTTTCCGTCAGGCTGTTTTCCCAATAATCACGGGAATAGATATGCTTGCCGCGTACAAAAACCTTTACGTCGCGCGCTACCATTTTATCATGAGGATAAATTTCAAAGGTCTTTGCCTTGATTTCCAGGCACTTGGGATGCTTTACTGCGGGGCAACGGCTCGTAGAACCGCCCTCGTCCAAAATCATCTTATCAGGATAAATTTCGGCATGATGCGCAGCAAAGAAATCTTTGCCGTTCTTACCGGTCAATTTTTTCATTTCACCGGTTTTATTGTTAAAGTTATAATGGCCCCAGGCAGCCTGTGTTTCGCTGGCACCTTCTACCAGCTTACCACCCTCCAGCAGCCAGATATCGCCAGTTTTCATATTACCCTTGACCTGCGTTGTATAAATATCCTGACCGTTTTGCGATACCTTAATATTGCCCTCGGCATGGAAATCACCGCTGACAGTATCATATTCGGCATGTTCACCGGTCAGACGAATCGGCAGCCCCTGCTGCTTTTCTGTATCCAGCTTTTCACGATGCGGTACTGCGGCATTAGGTTCTTCAACAGATATCGGGCTTAACATGCTGTCGCTGTTGCTGTTGCTGAACTGTTCCGCATAAACAGGCAGGCACATTCCAAGTGCCAAAGCTGTGGCTATAAAAGTCTTATGCATATAAAAAACTCCTTTGTCTATATTGATGAAGAAAAAAATTCATAATAATCCACTTAACATTATACCATAAAAAAAGCAAAAGCTCACTCGAAAGAGTGAGCTTTTCACGTATAATTTTCGATTTTATTCCTGATATACAACACCTTGCAGAGAAGTATCTTCAGCAGTTTGGACAAAGGTTTCGCAACCAACCGGAATAGTTACGCTGTTGCCCTTGACAAAAGCACCGCCAATCAGGCCCACAGGACCAAGGATAATCATACCGCCGATAGCAGCTCCAGCTGCACCGGCAATGCTTTCAGCCTTTTGTTTAGCAAGCTCGCCTACAGTAACGGGAATCTTGGTTCCGTCCACACCATAGATGCAGGTAAAGTCAATATTGATGCGGCCATCCTTACCGAAAATACCGGGCTGAACAACCTTCTTAACCTCACCGATACCGGTTGCCCCCTTCGGCAGCACCAGTACATCGTTTACATACAGGTTATCCGCTGCCTTAAAATGAACTACATCACCCTTACGGCTCATTTTAGTGCTCAGCTCAGAGGTAAAAGCAATTTTAAAAACAGAATCCTTCGGAAGCACAACCTGCTGTACAGGCACATTTCCGTCAGTATAAGAAGCGAGCTTCAGCAGACTTTCCAGACGACCGCTCAAAGAACCTGTCTGGTTCTGACCATAAAGCAGCTTTTCCGTGGCTTCAATACGGTTTTTGGCAGCACCGCCGGACATGCTTTCGTTCATTTTCCATTCTACAACATTCAGCTTAGTAGCAAAGGAAGCTTCACCGTTATCAGGAGTACCCTCAAGATAATCGTACATATTATCAACGCGGTTTATAATAGCATCGCTGGTAATAGTTCCGTAAACATCATCTTCCAGACTATCCATACGTTGCAGCAAGGAACCGCTCTGCTCCGTGCCATAGAGCATTTTTTCCATAGCGCCGATTTTATCTGCCATCGGGACAGCAGAATCAGCAGCAAAACCTGGAATTACTGTAGTAAAGCAAAAGATAAAGGTCAACAATAAAGTTGCAAGCTGTTTTTTCAATTTTCTTACCTCCAATCAGAGCTATATATTTTCATTATAGCATGTTTTACCTAAAAAAAACAGAGGTTCTATTCTGAACCTCTGCTTTATCCAATGCAAAATTTGTACAGTTTGTTACTATAATTAATATTGCAGACAGCTTTTGTGCCTATATTACAAACCAAACAAGTACTATTTTATTTTTTATAGCTGTCAACAGCAGCCTTAACAGCAGCCTTCATTTCATCCATTTTAGCAAAGCGACGACGGTGCTGTGCTCTTTTGGACGGTTTCAGCTCCTCCATAGATTTGCGGTGTTCCGCAGTCGGCATAATGTAGAAGCGGCGATCTGAGCAGATAACACCCTCGCACTCCTGCCAGAAGGCACCGAAATCAGTCTTCAGCTTACGGTCTACACGTACATGGTTCATCGCGTAATAGCCGTCATTAGTAACAGCGAAAATATTTTCAATGCCTATAGCCTTAGCAAAGCAGCGCAGACCATAGAACATCAGATTTTTGGTGCGATAGCCAAAGAAGGCCTTCGTCATGCCCTTAATCAGCTCATTACCGTTCTGCGGTCCCTGCAGAGCACCTATATAAATAACATTCTTGCCGTCTGTTTTATTTTTTGCCAGCCAGAACATTATCTGGTATAAAGGCTCGCCTTCATAGAATAAAGCCAAAGACATACAGCCTTCCTTGCGTTGGCCGGCATGAAACCACAGCTGCAGCGTCAGAGGTCTGTCATCGTAGGAATCCTCCCACAGCTGTACCATCTCACCCTTGCTGTACAATTTATCCATCAGCTCCGGCTTGAACAGCTCTTCCATAATCAGCAGATGATTTTGCACCAGCTCTACACGTTCATCCCAGGTTGAGCCTTTGTAAAAAAACGCTCTGGTGGTCTGCTCCAAAAGCGCAGGTGCTCCCTGCAGCCAAGCCTGACGATTGCTGTTAGCATCAAAAAAATTCAGCAAACTGTCAACCGAGCTGCTATGCATAGCACAACGCGCACAGAAAACAACGTAACGCTTCATTTCCTTCAAAATATGTGTCTTATATAAGCTTTTGCCGACATATTCTAAAATATTCTTGTCCATCAGTTACCTCTAGAAATATTATAATTATCTATATTATAGCATAGTTAGTGCAATTTTGCTAATCATGAAAAGTAAAGAGAACACCGCAACCTGCGCCAAACAAATATAACGCAATAGGTGTTCTCTTATATTTTGCTTCTCAAATCCTTATAAAAATATTAATTATAATATTATCAGCAATTTTATTTAATTCTTTCTCATATGCTCTTCGAGATACTGACCGACAATTTTAACTGCACAGTAATCACCGCACATGGAGCAAGCCTCATCATCGGATTTGTTCTTGCGGCAGCGATATTCCTTAGCCTTTACCGGGTCGATAGCCAGATCAAGCTGAGCAGGCCAATCCAGAACCTTACGTGCTCTTGCCATCTTCAGATCCCACTCCCATGCCTGCTTGTTGCCGTTAGCCAAATCAGCGGCATGCGCAGCGATACGTGTAGCGATTACGCCCTCGCGTACATCATTTAAGTCAGGCAGGCCCAAATGCTCTGCCGGAGTTACGTAGCACAGGAAGTTAGCGCCGCTTACTGCAGCAAGAGTGCCTCCGATGGCGCTGGTAATATGATCATAGCCAGGAGCAACGTCAGTTACGAGAGGTCCGAGCACATAGAACGGTGCACCGTGGCACAGGCGTTTTTGCAGCTGCATGTTAGCAGCAATCTGGTTGTAGGGCACGTGGCCGGGGCCTTCTACCATAACCTGTACGCCCTTATCCCAGGCACGCTGTGTCAATTCACCCAGGTTCAGCAGCTCCTGAATTTGTGCTCTGTCGGTAGCGTCAGCAATGCAGCCGGGACGCAGACCATCGCCCAAGCTGATAGTTACGTCATATTCAGCACAGATATCCAGAATTTCATCATAGTATTCATACAGTGGGTTTTCAGCGTCATTGTGCAGCATCCAGCCTGTGATAAAGCTGCCGCCGCGGCTGACAACATCCATAACGCGGCCTTCGTCGATAAGTGCCTTCAGCACATTTTTGTTGATACCGCAATGAATGGTCATGAAGTCAGCGCCATCTGCAGCCTGTTGGCGGATAACGTCGAAAATATCTTCCTTGGTCATCTCAACCACGGCGCCACGCTTCTTAATTGTTTCTACAGTTACTTGATACATAGGCACGGTGCCAACCATTACTGTAGATGCAGCAATAATCGCCTGACGGGAAGCGCTGATATTGTTGCCGGTAGAAAGGTCCATAACAGAATCTGCACCTGCATCAATTGCAGCCTGCAGCTTTGCCAGCTCCGGTTCCGGATCAGGATAGCTGCTGGAGGTGCCGATGTTAGCGTTAACCTTTACGGTAAGACCGGTGCCTACACCGCGCGGAATAATATTTTTATGATTAATGTTGCAGGGAATAGCGATAGTACCGTTTGCTACGCCTTCGCGAATAAATTCTGCAGTTACATGCTCCTGCTCTGCTACAATTTTCATTGCTTCGGTAATCACACCTTGGCGTGCTAATTGCATTTGTGTTGCCATATTTTTGCCTCCTTATAATTAAAAGACCGCTTTCCTGTCGGAAAGCGGCTGAATTGTCTTTTTGCAGAAATCTGCTCGCTTTCCTACGCTGGTTTTAACCAGATTCAGGTTCAAAGGGTCGGACGTCAGTCCTCTCAGCAAATTGCGCCCCTAGCGGTTGCGTTATTTTGTCTACATGCTTACTTTAACATGAACAGCGAAAATACGCAAGTTAAATATGCACAACTTGCAAAAAAAACGGCAGTGTGCTATATTATAAATAGAAAAGACAACCGCCCACAAGGTGGGTTGCCTTTAGTAGTTTTTATGGATTGAAAGCCACCCTGCTACCGGCAAGTTTCGGGGTGGTTTTCTTATGTCTGGATTATTTGTTAAACTGAAATATAAATGTCAGTAACGCCAGAATAAATACGCCAAAAGCCATAAGGTCTTTAAAATCGTACTTTTTCATAAGCATCACCTCCATTCTATAAAAGAAATGGAAGGCAACACCACCCTGCAACACGGTTGTCAAAGCCATTCTATCACATAAACAAATTTTTAGCAACTTTTCTGTAATCTACGTTACAAATTCACTAAAAAAATTGTATACATAAAAAATCTTTACAAAAATACTTGACTCTAAAAGCAGGCGTGCTATAATCATCTACAAATCACATTACGCAACGCAATGATGGAGAAGCAATGTGCAGGTCTTTTCAGAAAGCTGGCGGTTGATGCAAGGCAGTAGCGAAGCACACTAGTTCCGCTCCGAAGCGGCAAATGACGAATTTGACGGGTGCGCCCGATATAGCGTTCAAAGTTGGCCATAGGCAAATTGGGTGGCACCGCGAGCAGTCCTCGTCCCAAGATAGGGATGATGGGCTTGTTTTTTTAGGTGAAGCAATTATGCAATGGCAATTTGGGTGGTACCGCGAGATAAAGGCAAGCTCGTCCCAAAGGGATGTGCTTGCCTTATTTATTTTCAGGAAGAAGGAAAGAATATATGAAAAGAGCATATAACTTCAACGCCGGTCCTTCCGCTATGCCGCTCGAGGTACTGTTGGAAGCGCAGGAGGAGTTCTTAAACTACAAAAACACCGGCATGAGCATCATTGAAATGAGCCACCGCAGCAACGAATACGCTGCCCTGCACGCAGAAACAAAAAAGCTGTTGCGCGAGCTGATGGAAATCCCCGAAGATTACGAGATTATGTTCATCCAGGGCGGCGGTAGCACTCAGTTTTTGATGACAGCTGCTAATTTCCACACTAAAAAATACGCCGCTTATGTCAACACCGGCGTCTGGGCCAAAAAGGCTATGGCAGAAGGAAAATTCTACGGCGAGGTTTATGAGGCCGCTAGCAGCGCTGATAAGAACCACAGCTACATTCCACAGGAATTCACGCTCCGCCCCGATACTTCTTATGTACACCTCACTGCCAACAACACGATTTACGGCACCGAATACAAGGATTTCCCCAAGTTTGATGTTCCCGTTATCTGCGATATGTCCAGCGACATTCTTTCGCGCAAGGCGAACGTTAAGGATTTTGACCTTATCTACGCAGGAGCGCAGAAAAATCTTGGCCCTGCCGGCGTAGTCATCGTCATTGCCAAGAAAAGCTTTTTGGCTACAGCACGCGAGGAGCTGCCGACAATGCTGAAATACAGCACCTTTGCCAATAACGATTCTTTGTACAATACACCGCCTGTCTTTGCTATTTATATGGTTAACAAAACTCTGCACTGGATTAAAAAGCAGGGTGGCGTAAACGCTATTGCCAAGAACAATGCAGCGAAAGCTAAGCTCATTTATGACGTTATCGACAACAGCGACGGCTTTTACAAGGGCCACGCTGATCCCGAAGATCGCAGCAATATGAATATCACCTTCAATCTGGCTACGCCGGAAATGGAGAAGGATTTCGTAGCTAAGGGCAAGGCTGCAGGCTTTGTCGGAATCGGCGGTCACCGTCTTGTCGGCGGCTGTCGCACCAGTGCCTATAATGCAGTGCCGCTGGAGGCCTGCAAGGCATTGGCGGAGTTTATGGAAGAATATATGAAGGAAAACAAATAGAAGTTTTGAGTATATACGCAGCAATTAATATATCCTTTCGCTCAGAAAAAATTTTCCCGTGTCTTAAGGACACAACGCAAATTTCGTGCGGAACCAGAACGAAGCTTCGGTAAAATTTGTCAGACGGTAAAAAATTGTTACACACCCTCGCTTCTATGGTTCCAGACACTCATTTGCTAAAATTTTTATTCACTACACGATATATCAATTGCTCTCTCTATCCTAATAATCAGTTACTTACTTCAATTCAAATAACCTACAAATTATACATAAAGGAGATAAATCACCATGAAAATTTTTGTCAGCAACGATATCAGCGAAAAAGGCGTAGCTCTGCTGCGCGAACACTTTGATGTAGATGTAATGCCCAACATGAAGCCGGAGGAGCTTATCAAGGTTATCAACAATTACGATGGCCTGGTAACCCGCAGCATGACCAAAGTAACCAAAGAGGTTATCGAAGCCTCTACCCGTCTGAAGGTTATCGGCCGCGCCGGCGTTGGCGTTGACAACATTGATATCCCCGCCGCTACCGCTAAAGGCATTGTCGTACTCAACACCCCAGAAGGCAACACCATGGCAGCTACCGAGCACACTGTTGCTATGATGATGGCTATGACTCGTCACATTCCGCAGGCTCATCAATCCATTCAGGAAGGCAAATGGGACCGCAAATCCTTCGATGGCATTCAGGTACAGGGCAAAACTCTTGGCATCATCGGCGTTGGCCGCATCGGCAGCCGCGTTGCCAAACGTATGCAGGCTATGGAAATGACCACCATTGGTTATGACCCGTATATTACCGAAGAACGTGCGCATCAGGTTGGCGTTGAGCTAGTTGATTTTGACACCCTGCTGGCTAAATCCGATTACATCACCATCCACACTCCGCTCACAAAAGAAACCGAAAAAATGCTGAACGCAGACGCTATTGCCAAAATGAAGGACGGCGTGCGCATTGTCAACTGCGCCCGCGGCGGCTGCATGGATCCCGAGGCAATTGCTGAAGGCGTTAAATCCGGTAAAATTGCCGGCGCCGCTATCGACGTTTATCCGACTGAACCGCTTACCAAAGAAAATAACCCCTTCTTGGGCCTGTTCAACGTTGTACAAACTCCGCATCTCGGCGCTTCCACCATCGAAGCGCAAATCGGCGTAGCTGTTGACGTTGCTTACGGCGTAATTGATGCACTTGAAGGCCGTCCGGTTATGACCGCCGTTAATATGGCTCCCATTCCGAAAAGCGTGGCAACAGTTATTCAGCCGTACTTTAAACTAGCAGAGCGTATGGGTACCGTAGGCATCTACCTGGCAGACGGCCCCATTAAGAGCGTGGAAGTAGAATACACCGGCGCACTTGCCGAAACCGAAACCCAGGCACTCACCACCGCCTTCCTCAAAGGCCTGCTGAACCCGATTCTGCAGGAAAGCGTTAACTTCGTCAATGCTCCCGGCATTGCTAAAAAACGTAATTTAGAGGTTAAAGAGGTTAAGGCTAACAAGCCCGGTTACTTCACTACTGCTATCAATGTAAAAATTGCTACTGCCAAGGGTACGCATAAAATTGAAGGCACCCTGTTCGACGGCAAGCAGCCTAAGATTGTACAAATCGACCAATATCATGTTGACTTCAATCCAGAAGGCTATCTGCTGCTGGCACCGCACGTCAACAAGCCTAATATGATCGGTCAAATGGCAACTATTTTGGGCAGCGCCGGCATCAATATCAACGGCATGCAGGTTGGCAGTACTCCTAAATCCGACACCAACATTATGGCGATTGCTGTCGGCGACGATATTCCGAACGACATCATGCTGCAGCTGCGCGGTGTTGAAGGCATTATTGACGTTAAGCTCATCAACTGCGAAGGCTAAAGCCAAATAAATTACAGCGAGGAAATTTTATGAGAATAATTTTAGTCCGACACGGCGAAACAACCTGGAATATAGAAGGCCGTTACCAAGGTCAGGAGGATACGCCGCTGAGCGAGCGTGGCCTGCGCCAAGGTCACCTGCTGGCTGAGGGCTTGCACCATATATCTATTGATGTGTGCATATCCAGCCCGCTGCAGCGCTCCTACCAAACCTGCAAGCTTTGCGCTGACCTGCACAAGCTGCCGGTAGCAACAGACGAGCGTCTGCTGGAAATCAATCACGGCAGCTGGGAAGGCGTGCTGGCGCCAGAAATTGCCAAGCAATTTCCGCAGGAGTTTGCCCTGTGGCACACCCAGCCGCACCTGGTACAAATGCCTGACGGCGGCGAAAGCCTGGAGGATGTGCGCAAGCGTGCGCGCGCTGCCTTTGATGATTATGCAGAAAAATATGCAGGCAAAACAGTGCTGGTTGCTGCGCATGATGCAGTGAACAAAGCGATTATCTGCGATTTGCTTGGCCTTGATATGTCGCACTTCTGGCAGATTAAGCAGGATAACACCTGCATTAATGTTCTGGAATATAACGAAGGTGTTTGGCGCGTAGTGCTGCTGAACTCCACCAATCATTTAGGCTTCCTGTTCAGCGGTATTGAGCAGGCCGGCCTGTAATTTTACAAAGCAAAACTACCGTCCTATGCAGCAAAAGCTGCGAGGGCGGTAGTTTTTTGTCTTTCTTGTCAAAAATTCGTTTACATGATACAATAATAAGGACAACCGTGTTGCAGGGTGGCGTTGCCGAAATTCCGTTGGAATGGAGGTGATGTCTATGGTATATTACACCTTCCAGGATCTTATGATTTTTGGTATGTTTATACTGGCATTGCTGACGTTCATTTTTAAGAACAAAAAGTAAAATGCACATAGAAAAACCGCCTCTGTAATTTGCTGTTCACCGAGGCGGATTTTTCTGACCCTTTGAATCGGCAACCCACCTTGTGGGCGGTTGTCTTTCTATTTTTATTATACCACATCCAAATATTTTTGCAACACCGTAATCCAGACATAAGAAAACCACCCCAAAACTTGCCGGTCGCGGGGTGGATTTTCTTTACTCTTTGAATCGGCAACCCACCTTGTAGGCGGTTGTCTTTCTATTTTTATTATACCACATTCATATATTTTTGTAAAACAAAGCCCCCTCACCTTGCGGTGAGGGGGCCTTTATACGCGCGTGTATTATTTTGTGTTACTTGCTAATCGTTAAATTAGAAAGTGAAGGTCAGGTCGGTCCAAAGGATGCGGCCTTTTTCGCTGCTATCCAGTTTGTTCTCGGTTTCGTAGAAAGCTACGGTACCAACGATGTTTTTAGCGAAGGTGTAGTTAGTGCCAACGCCATAGCCTTTGAAGCCTTGGCCATTAAAGGTTTCAGCATCAGTGGTGTGTGCAATGTAAGTACCCATACCAAGGTCATAGTAGTTAGCAAACAAGCCCCAAGAACCAGCTTCGGAAGCTTCAGCACCTTTGTAGGTCAGGCCAACAGTCCAGCCATCATCATCATAACCTTTAACATTAGCAAAAGTAGCATCCAAATCTTTATCTTGATAGCTTGCATCACCTTTCAGGTACATAGCGGACAGGTTTACATCGCCCATGGTGTAATCAGCGCCAACATACCAGATAGCATCATCTAAGCCTTTACCAATGCTAACATTATCTTTTGCAAGGTCTTTGTAGTTTACATAACCAGCAGCAACATTCATATCACCGAAGGAAGTGCTCAGTTCGCCGCCAGCATAGTTGCCACCTTCAACTTCGGTAGCTTTACCAGCAAAGCCGGTTACTTTTACTTTGTCGCCATAGGAAGCTTCTACACCATCAACCAGATCATCATAAACGTTGCCATTAGCGAAGAATGCATTGTAACGGCCAGCGGTTACAGCCAGACCGCCGATTTTACCTTCAACATAAGCACGTTTGAATTCAGTATCTTCGTTACCAGCGTTGTCTTTCAGGTCTTGGGTGTTTTCCAGCATGCCGGTGTAGGACCAGTCATCATTGATTTGGCCGTTAACCCACAGACGGGAACGCAGAGTTTGCTCATAAGTGGCTTTTTTATCGTTATTGTACAGGTAACGAACTTCGCCGGTTACTTTTACATTGTCAGCTTTTTTCTCCAGGTTAGCAACGCGAACGCCCAGGGTGTCCAGTTCGTCAGCGAATTCAGCAGCCAGTTTATCAACGTTAGCGCCTTTAGCCATTGCTTTAGCAACGATTTGAGCCATTTCATAACGGGTCATCAGTTTGTCGCCACCGAAGGTGGAGTCGCCGTAGCCTTCGATTACGCCAGCAGCAGCCAGTTTGTTGATGCTGTCATAAGCCCAGTGACCAGCAGGAACGTCAGAGAACGGGTTAGCAGCGTATGCGGAAGCAGTTACGCCCAGAGCCATAGCCATAGCTAATACTAAAGATTTTTTCATTTTTATTTCCTCCTTTAGGAAAATACATTTGAAAAATTCTGCTATGCTTCTTCGCCTTGGCTTTGATACTCGGCTCGCCGCAGCTTTCAGTAAGAGTTGCCTTGTTTCCTCTACCATACTCTTTGCAGTCTGCATTTTTCTCAGCCCTCAGCAGTTAGCAAAAGCAAATTTTTCATAAGCTTATTGTACCACGTTTATAACTATCCTACAAGGGTTTCACAAATTTTTTTTAATTTGGCAAATAAAGAAGCTCTTCTTTTCTAATAATCATTTGTATGATATTTTTCCTTTGAAGCTATTTACTCGCAATTAAAAACCGCCTCTGCAAAATTTACAGAAGCGGCTTGGTGTTTAAACTAAAATTAAGCTATGAATTATTTAACACGCAGAGCACGGTCTACTTCGATGCGTACTGCACGGCCAAATTCTTCATGAGTCCAATCCCAACGGCTGGTCAGAGCTTCAGGAATGGTTTTATCGCTGTAAATGCGATGCTCGTAAGCTTTACCGGTGAGCTTGTTGTAAGCAACTGCATAGCCTTGCAGGTCGATTTGCAGCTTACGCTCTTCGCTGGAATCGATAGCTCTGTCATCCAGCTTGTCCAGTTGAACAGCGATAACGATGTCAACATCGCCATCTTTAGCAATTTTTTCCAAAGTTGCAGCACTGGGAACCTTGTTGCCAACCTTAGCAGCATCAATAACAGCGGTCAGCTTGTCGTTTTCTACTACTACAAAGCCTTTTTTGCTGTTCAGAACAGACAGAGCGTTTTTGTAGAAAACCTGACTTGCCAACTCATCTCCGCCTTCAACATTGTTGATTAAGGGCAGCAGGGCAACACTTGCAGCTTCAGCTGCACCAAAGCAGGGGATGCTGAAGCAGATAGCCATAACGGTCATCAATAAATAACGTAAAACTTTTTTCATTCTTATTCCTCCAGACGCATTAGTATAATGCAGAATATAGGTATATTTTAGCATAAATTTAGGGAAAAATACAGTGTTTGCTTAAAATTTTCTGACTGGGTAGTCATTGCTTTTTATTGTAAATTATAATTCAAAAAACGACCGCCCATGCGGGCG
>ULNT01012027.1_pt1 | contig 12623 bp, 7 predicted proteins | sample 1952001 | NCBI WGS metagenome assembly ULNT01 (sample SAMEA4835585, study PRJEB28245) | human gut metagenome | biome: gut microbiome; material: fecal sample | place: Denmark | collected 2008
TAAAACACTCGGTTATCCCGAACTGAGGTAAAAATTAAGTTTTTATATAAACAAATATCTTACGGTTTGAAATGTGAAATGATTATAAAAAAGTTGTTGAGCCTTAATTACCCCCCCCCATTTTTGTGATTATAATTGTTGTTTTATAGGCTTGGTCTTCGGCTTTATCACTTTGCTGTAAGCTATTCTTTGAAAGTATATTGCGATATATTTGTTTGGAGTATTGCGGAATATTCATTTTCTTTGCATATAATGAATAATAAAACGCAGAACTATGGCTATTATTGCAAATCCTATTTACGATTCGGTATTCAAATTTCTGTTGGAGGATAACCGCGTGGCGCGTATTCTGCTATCGGCTCTTCTGAAGAGGGAGGTGAGAGATGTGCAGATGCGACGTAACGAGTATAGCAATCTGCAGCAAACTCGTATTTCTATTTTCCGCATAGATTTCTCGGCTAAGATAGTGGACGACGAGGGTAAGGAGCAACTTGTGCTTATAGAACTGCAGAAGACGTGGCTGGCTACAGAAACATTGCGTTTCCGCCAGTATCTGGGTACACATTATCTTGATAAGACTAATGTTAAGGAGGAGACGAACGGAAAGTTTGGTCTGCCTATTATCTCTATTTATATATTGGGACATAAGTTGGGCGACTTGCAGGAGCCTGTGGTATATGTGCGCCGTCATTATCTGGACTATGACGACCGTCGCATAGAAAAAGGTGTGCCAGACCCGTTTATAGAGAGCCTTACTCACGATAGTATCATAGTGCAGATACCTTATCTAAAAGGTCGTGCCCGTAATCATCTTGAGCGTATGCTTTCTGTATTCGATCAGGATTATCGCATTTCGGATGATGACCATCTGCTAAATATCAACGAGGAAGGAATGAAGGGCGATGAGTTGCTTCTAGTTCATCGCTTGGTGCTTGCTGCAACTAGGCCTGAGGTGCGCCGCGATATGGCGGTGGAAGATGAAATCCTTTCAGAAATAGAGGCTCGTGATACAACTATCATGATGAAAGATAAAGTCATTGAGCAGAAGAACAAGGACATCGAGCAAAAGAACAAGGACATCGAGCAAAAGAATAAGGACATCGAGCAGAAGAACAAGGACATCGAGCAGAAGAACAAGGACATTGAGCAGAAGAATAAGGACATCGAGCAGAAGAATAAGGATATCGAGCAGAAAGACAAGACTATAGAGCAACTTATTGAGCAGAAAGATAGCTTGCTTCGCGGTATGGTAAGAAACCTTGCGGACAAAGGAATATCAGTAGCTGATATAGCCTCTATCGTTTCTATAAGCGAAAGCGAAGTAGAGAAACTGCTTTAATAATTTGATATAAAAGAGATATCCCACTATTGGTGTACTTTATGAGTCATCAATAGTGGGATATTCTTTTATGCTGTTATTGTGCTAAGTTTACTTCAGCTTCTCCAGAGCCTGACGGGTTTTGTCTAGTTCCTTGTCAGGGTCGCCGGTCAGTTTTAGATATTCTTCTAAGTTTTGAAGTAACTTGATGGCAAGGTCTTTTCGGCCAAGTTCAACGAGTTTTTCTGATGCTGGAATGGCGATGTTGGTGCCACGGTCTAACGCATAGAAGAAATTTAGCCACTCAATGTATTTTTGCTTCAGTTGCTCCGATTGCGGTGCGTGGATGTCCCAGTAATAGCCGGCGGCGTTATAGAGGGTAGTAGAGAGCAACTTGTTCTTCACTCCGCTAAATAACTTCATAAAGCTTCGGCTTTGCTCTATATCGTGCTTCTTCTCCGCACTGACGGTATCAGATTTTAGAAGGTCGGAATAATACTTCTCTTCGGCATCCGAACGAGTTATGAGTGAGTCGGTAGGGTTTTCTGCCATCTTTTTTTGCAGATAGGGGAGGAATACCTTCTCGAATTCTGGATTGTACTTGTTGCGCATGTAGAACGACATCTTTAGTTGCTCTGATGCCAGATACGACATGCCACCACCCATAGATGCGCCTACACCGTTATCATCGTTGGTTGGGTCGAAGGCGATAAGTTTATCTTTTATTGTCATCAGTTGCTCGAACTCTGCTTTTTTGTTGCCTTCGGTGCTCTGCGCTATGAATGTGCTCATCGCCTTCATTATGGCTTTGTTAAGCTGCATTCCCGTTTTCTTGTCCATGCCGCTCAGTATAGTTACCAGGCGATTGATAAGCGGAAGGTCGTACACTGTGAGGCTCTGAATCCATGTAAGGTTCTCTTTCTGCGTAAGCTCATTGTCTGGCAATATGTTTAGCAAGTCGTTTAACGGCTGTCCGCCCTTCTCGCCAAATTCGCTTCGTGCTTGGCAGTATTTTTTCAGGAACTCTACATCGTTCTTTCCTGACTTATATTCGGCATCCATCTTCTCTATCTGAGGCAAGAGCGAATAGTTTTTTACCGCCTTTGCGCCTTCGCGTAGTAAACTGCGTACTGTCTGTACACCCATAAAGCTTGATACCAGTTTCCCTTCGCCAGTAACAAACAGACAAGTAGGGTATGCAGAAACATTGAACAGCGAAGCTATCTTTACACCTTCACCCTTCTCGGCATCTACTTTATAGTTTACGAAGTGTTCGTTGAAGTAGTCGCCTGCCTCTTTCTGGGTGAAAATCTCTTTCGCCATCTTTTTGCAAGGACCGCACCATGAGGTATATACGTCTACGAATACCGGACAATTCTTTTCCTTGGCCAACTTCAGCACATCGTTCCATGTGCCCTCATTAAACACTATGCCTTGCGCTTTAACCATCAAGGCACAGAGTAATAAACAGGGTATTAAAATAAGTCTTTTCATATCCTTTTTATTTGCAGAGTTTAGCTACTTCTTGCTCTAACGCTTCACCGCGAGCCTTTGTAGATACTATTTTCCCTTCCTTGTCTATCAAGAACATGGCAGGCACGCCCGTTACTTTATATAACTGTGCTACCGGACATTTCCATCCTTTCAAAGCTGATACGTGCAGCCAGTTGAGCTGATGCTTCTCTATAGCCTGAGTCCATTTGTCTTTCTTATCATCTACCGATACGGATAGAACCTCGAAGCCTTTGTCGTGATACTTGGCATACACTTTTTTGATGTTTGGGGCCTCGCGCAGACAAGGTCCGCACCATGAAGCCCAAAAGTCGATGAGTACACACTTGCCTCTAAGCGACGATAGGGTGATAGGTTTTCCATCGGGTGTGTTCAGAGTGAAATTAGGAGCTATGCGTCCTACACCGATAGCAGAATATCCAGCGATGGTAGCCTTCAGTTCTTTACCTAAATTGGACTGCTTTACGCGGTTACTCAACTTATTATATCCAGCCTTGATCTCTGCCAACGGTCTGTCCTTGGCGAAATGTTTATTCAGGATGATGGCGCTTACGTAACTGTCAGTGTTTTCGTTTACTATCTTTTCGAATACTTCTTTAGTATGGTCTTTTGCCGAAGTAAACAGATAACCTATACTGTCTGCCAAAGCTTTATTCTCTGGAGCGTTTACATCCTTGCCCTGCCCCATAAACGAAATGGCGAGCATGGTATACATCTCTTGTGTGAGGGCATTGTTCATCTCTGCCAGTAACTGCTGGTCTTTGTCGCCTGTCACCTTTATGTCTCCCGTCTTTATTTGTCTGCCCATAAACTCTTGGGTCGTGGTGGTGTAGCTTACTTTTATGGGATTCTCGTCGAGTAAGAACGCCTGATGCTTTCTTCCTATGAAGATGCTTAGCGGCTTAATGGAGTCAAGTTTACCCGTCAGTTTAAATTGTCCGTTCTCTATAATGGTAGAGTCGGCGTAGAAGATATCTTTTTTGCTTCTCAGTTCGCCTATATACACCTTCTTACCATCCATATCGGCAGCTGTACCTTCTATCAGATAGTTTTGTGCCCCCAGCGAGCCGCATCCTAATGCGGCTACAGCAAGGGCGAATATTGCTTTTTTCATACGTCAATTTCTTTTAAAGTACTCTTCCATTTCCTTACGCTTCTGTGCATCGAGTTCATTGTATTTCTCTGCTTGCTGCTCTGCCAATTTCTTGTTGCCAAGCTTAGAGTTGATAACCGACATGGTTTTATACATGTGATAAGAGAATTGCGGATTCTTATCGTTTTCGGTCAACTTATATTCTTCCAGCTTAGCCAACATTTCTTTCAAGAGCTTCTTGTCGTTGCTCTTGGCAGACATATATTCTATGTAGTTTTGCAGATGGTAAGAGTAGAATCCTGTAAGACCCATATTGGCGCAGTCGGTTATATACTTCCATGCTTCCGGATAATTACCGTCTATTAATAAGCGATGGATAAAGAACTTGGCCTTAGTTTCGTTATATTTATTAAGGCTGGCGCGAGAGATGAAATTCAGCATTTTATCTTCTTTAGCTTTATCGTTTACTAACGGAAGGTATTCACCCTGATCGTTTTTAGATAGTCTTATCAAGCGACTTACTTCTGCATGGATAGGACCTTCCAGTTGGCGGTTGATGCGATAGCGGTCGCGGTGAAGTTTATAAGTAAAGCGGTCGGCATTCTGCACTACATAGTTGAAAGCCGGCGAGTTAACATCTTTGATTGTAGGACCAAGTACTTCCCAAACATCGTCTTTATCTAACTCTTTCAGTTCTATGCGAGAAAGATAATCGTTGGCAACTGCTGTAACAGAGTCTTTCAAGAAAGCACCCTGCAAGCTGCTGATATAAGCCTTGATAAACGGAAAGTCGCGTTCGCCTTTCTTGTATCGTTCGCCTAACGAAAAGAGGTCGTTACCTGCCGAAGCGTTTTTGATGCCCTCTATCAGTTTATCAGGTTCTTGATAACCAGCCATCTGCTGTAGTACTTTACCGTCTTGGTCTATAAGTAATAGAGTAGGGAAGCCTATGATATACTTTTTATATTTATTGTAAAGCATCTTACCATCGCCTTTCTCCATATCATATTGCACATTGATGAAGCGAGGGTTGAAGAAATCGCCCACTTTTTCTTGCGGAAACACATCGCGAGCCAACGCCTTACACGGACCGCACCACACGGTGTAGCAATCCATGAAAATCAGCTTGTTTTCTTTCTTGGCCAGTGCCACGATGCTTTCCCAGCTCTCGTTTTTGTGAAACTGTATGCCTTTGTTTTCTTGAGCCGATACGTTGATAAACAGTCCTGCTAAGAACACTATAGACAGGAACAACAAAAGTCTATTTTTCATTTCGTTATTAGGTGTTTTATTAAAAGGCATCATAGGGCCTGGCACATGCCAAGTCCTGTGAACTCCTTTTTTGTGAATGATTTTATTTATCTTCAGGATAAGCGAAGTCTTCTATCGTAACCTTGTCATTAGGGTACTTAGCGTTTTGCTTAGCTATGAGGTCTTCGTTCTGATATGTCTTCTGATATTCTATCAGCACCTTAGCACGTCGGGCAATGCGCCAATAATACTGAGTGCGCTGGCGGATATAACTACCCGGCTTGTTGCTTATAAAGTCAAGATATCCCGCATAGTCTTGCGCATCAGTCGGAAGCTTGGCTCCCATAGTAGCACCGTTAACCATATATCCTAACACCTGAAGTACGTGCAGGTTCTTGGCGGTAGCATCGTTTGGATCTACAAAGTCTGGATATACCTTTTGCTCTTTTTCCAATTCAGGATCGGTATCTTTCCATCCTGTGCCGCCCGGTTTAAGAGGCATAGACGGCAAGTTGAACGCGCACGCTACTTTCAAGTTGATGAAATCTGTAGGTTGCGGGTTAAGTGATTCGAAGAATATCTTAGCAAACACTGTATTTGTTTCTGTTTTGAATTTAGAAACTCTGTAAGCATCTCCATCTTCGTCGGCATATCCTATAATCATATTGTCCTGATTATTGTTTGTAGCAACAATGCAACCAGAACTTTCATCGGCTTTCTTGTAGAGCTGCTTGGTAAGGAAGATGCGGTAGGGCAGACGTTCGGCCAAGAAATCGTCAGAGAAGCCATCGAACAACTGCGTTTTTAGGTTATCTACCATCTCTTCTACAGCGATAGAGTCTTCGCGGTTGCTGATATCGAACTTCTTAAAGCCGTTAGTCAATTTGCTTGACCATAGCCATGTGGGGTCGTTATCGTTAAACTTATACAGTATAGCCGTATTATATTTTTGATACCATTTATAGATTACGGTATCGGCGTGAATAGAACTTTTTGTCAAAGCCAAGTTCGCTTCATATTCTGGACTGATGTCGATAGACGGAGTCAAGTCGTCTTCTCCACACGATGCCAATGATAGGCATCCTATTGCCATGAGCGTATATAAAAGATTCTTTTTCATGATTCGTAAGTTTTAATGTTACTGGGCGTTGATGTCTCTACGTTCGTACTTTTCAATCTTTGTATTGTAATTGGTTTCGCTCTTAGGCAATGCCAATGTATAGTTCTTGTCGCCTTGTTCCAATACGTAAGTCTCTTCGGCTGCATTCGGAGCAGAACGATATTTATGTACCAAGCGAGGCATACCTTCACGACGGAGGTCGAACCAGCGATGCATTTCGTCGAAGCAGAGTTCGCGGCGGCGTTCCTGCCAAGTGAACTTCAGTAAATCGTCAGCTGAGGCGAAGTCGGCAGCTGTCTTTTCTACGTAAGTATCGGCAGTGAAACGCGACTTGCGAAGCTCGTTGAGCAGGCTGATGCCCTTTGCTTCATTTTCGCTACCGCCTTTGCGGATGTAGGCTTCTGCCAAGTTAAGGAAAAGCTCAGCCGAGCGGAATGCTTCTTTGTAGCAGTCTCTGCTGTACATCGAATTGTGTTTTGTGGGGGTGTGGATGTATTTCAGCATAGTTCCGTCTGTCTTGGTAACATCTTGCATAAAGAATGCATACTGACGGTTATCACCTTCTTCGTATTGATTGAACAAGTCTTCGGCATTGGTTTGCGATGTAGCGAACGACGGTCCGTCAATGTAAGCTATGAACGATGAAATGTACTTGTGTGGGTTGTCTACAGTACCGCCGAAGTTGAATAGTATTTCGGGGTTGCTCTTTTTGATGAAACTATAATGTGGACTAGACTCTGCTTGGGTCTGTATCATCATTTCTTCGGGTGTCAACTTGCCAATGTTGTCAAGCGTCAGTTTGGTAGCGTACAGCTTCTCGCCGTAAGTAATGGCATCGTCCCAGTTCTCGGTGTATAGAGCCACACGTGTTTTCAGTAGCAACGCAGCTTTCAGTGACATCTGGAAGATGTTTTCGTCTTCAGTGCTCTTGCCAAAGAGTTCTATGGCACGGTCTAAATCCTTATTAATCTGTTCGTACACCTGCTGTACGGTAGAGCGTGTAAACTCTTCGCGTGTTACCTCACTATTCAGGCGGATAGCTACACCCATATCGGTTGCGGCGGTAGCTTTGTTATAAGGCAGTCCGTATAAGTTCACCAGGCAGAAGTAGTTGAACGCACGCAGTGCGTATGCCTGTGCCACACAGTAATTTCGCTCGCTGTCGGAACCAATCATAGTTTCTTCGTTTTCTATGATGGTGTTGCACGCCAAGATATTCTCGTATCGGTTTTCGTAAGCGCTTGCTATATCGTAAGTATAATACTCTATATCGCGAGCCCATGTGTAAGCTCCTTTACCTGTAGATAGGGTAATGTTATCGTATGCTCCGGCAAAATTGGGGTCTTCCGACTGTCCGTTCATTACTGTCATGTTGTCGGTCATTAAATCGGTGAAAGCCACATCTTCGGCAAATGTTTTTGGATAACCCTCACCGTTAAGTACAGCTTGAAACTCGGATACCTTTTCCGGTATCAGCAAGTCGCCCGAGTCTTCTTTCAGGTAGTCTGAACAAGCTGAAGCGAATACAGCCGCAAGGGCCAAGCTTCCTATGGTATGTAATTTCAGTTTCATATAGTCTTCTGTTTTAAGTTAGAATGAGATAGTTGCTCCAAGTGAAAAACTTGGCATGATAGGCATATTGGCGTATGCTGTTTCCGGATCAAGTCCCTTCCATTCCTTAGCTGCCCATGTCTTCAGGTTGTTGGCCTGCAGGCGTACGGTAGTTTCAGAGATGTTGAGTTTCTTCAGCCAGTTCTTAGGTAGGCGGTAGCTTACCATCAGGTTGCTCAGGCGGAGGAAGTCGCTCTTGGCTACGCGGATGTCGCTGTAGTCGTACATGGTAGACATTGAAACTTCAGCTATGCGGTTGTCGCCATAATATCCCACCATATCTACAGGGAAGTTATTGGTGATGGTAGCGTCATACAATGCCGGAATGTTGGTGCGGTTTTCGTCGCCTGGCTGTTTCCAGCGGTCGATGAAGTCTTTCGGAAGGTTAGACGATGGGTCGAATGCGCTGTTGGCATCTTGATAGATAGCAGGCAAACGCTTTACGCCTCCCAGCTGATAGCTGAATCCAAGCGATACGGTGAGGTTCTTCTTGTAAGTAAAGCGGGTGTTGAAACCACCGGTTACATCTGGATAGATACTTCCCGATGGAACCAATTCCATCATTTCATAGTCGCCTTCGTATACCTTGCGTCCGTCTTTGGTGTAGAACAACGGATAACCGTTTTCTGCCGACAGGCCTGCGAACTTGAACGAATAGATTGTTCCTAAAGGCTGTCCGATGGCTGCCACGTTTCCAGCAATCATATTCTCGTATACTTCCTTATCGGTAAGGTTTGCATCGTAAGCATACTTAATTTCGTTGGTGTTATGGTTAAAGTTGAACGATACATTCCAGTCGAAATCTTTCTGTCTCAAGATATCCACGCTGAAGCTACCTTCAAAACCTTTGTTCAGTGCTTCACCAGCGTTCATATACATATAAGAGCGTCCTGTTACAGGCGATACCTTCATGTCGGTAATCAAGTCTGTAGTCTTCTTGTGATAATAATCAAGTGTCAATGTCAAGCGGCTATCAAAAAAGCGGAAGTCGGCTCCTATGTTGTAGCTTCGAGTCTTTTCCCAACGCAGGTCGGGGTTAGGCAAGCGGTAGATGCTTCCTTCTTGCAAACCTGTGGTATTGTTTATACCTTTCATACGTACAATCAAGTTTGGAGTAGCATCGTCCATAATGTTACCCTGGATACCGTAAGATCCACGGAACGAAGCATGGTTTACGAAGCTTACGCTCTGCATGAATTTCTCGTTCGACAGAATCCATTTTCCGGCTACAGACCATGTAGGCAACCAGCGGTATTCTGGGTTGCTACCGAATTTGTTAGAACCGTCTGAACGGATATTGGCGTTAAGCACGTAGCGGTTGCCGTAAGTATAGCTGGCAGAGCCGATGTAAGAAGCTACTTGAGTAACCTTTTCGGTGATGTTAGGATTGAATCGTCCTTGTTTTACAGCTGTAAGATAACGGTCTGTATAAATAGGAGCGATGCTCTGTCCGTACTGCGGATCCCATCCGTAAGAGAAAGTCGAGATACCGTTGTACTTGTCAGAACGGATTTCGATACCTCCAAAGAGGTTGATGTCATGATCGCCAAAGCGTTCTACGTAGCTCAATGTATTACGCAGCATGTACGAGCGGCGCGAAGTATTATCGGCAGCGTATGTTCCGCCTACAGGCAGAGCCGATGTCTGATACTGTCTGTCGGATGATTTATATGCTCCGTAGTCATATCCGCGGATGTTTGCCACGCTGTAAGAACGATCGGTAGCCCAAGTGTTGAGGCGAGATTCACTCCAGTCGTAAGAAAGTGTTCCGGTATAAGTCAGCCCTTTAACGATGTGAGCGTTAAGGTTGAACAAACCGCCCATTACGTTAGTCTTGCTGGTCTTTCCAGTCTGGTCAAGTTCGTTAAGAATATTATAGCTGATAGGAGTCAATTTAGTCTTGCTGTAGTAATAATAGTTTCCGTTATCATCGTATGGCGAGAATGCACGTGATGTGTTGTAGGCATACGAGAAAGGACTTACTCCGTTGTAACCATCATTATCAGAGTGGCTTAAGTTTACCTTAACGTCTACATCGAATATCTTGTTGATTTTGAACCATACCTTACTCATGGCTGTGAAACGTTCGCTCTCTGAAGTCTTGGCTATACCCGGACTGTTGTTGTAACTTACAGAAGTATAGTATCTCACCTTATCAGAACCACCGTTTACAGAGAGACTGTGATTCTGGCTTACTGTAGTGCGGAAAATCTCCTTAAACCAGTTGGTATTCATCAATTCGTACTTGCGAACCATCTGTCCGAACTGATCCTGACTGATTTTCTTGCTTAGCAATAGCTGCAATGCACCTTCGTAGCTTTCTTCCATCGGCACGCGCGGATATTGCAAACGAGCATCGTAGATATCTTTAGAAAGCTGAATACGCTCTTGCGAGTTCATCATGTCGAAATCGCCGTAGGTGGGGCGTGTATTGATACTCATGCTGCCATCATAAGTAACTACCGGACGGCTGGCTTTACCTTTCTTGGTAGTGATAACGATGACACCGTTGGCTGCCTTAACACCATAGATGGCTGTAGCCGAAGCATCTTTAAGTACATCGATGCTCTCAATATCCTGCGGGCTGAGGCCTGATATACCATTACCGATAAGGTATGCAGCGTCGGGGCTGTTAAGGTCGGAAGCCGAGAACGGAACCGCATCCGATACGATTACACCATCTACTACCCATACCGGACCCTTATTACCATTGATGGTAGAGTTACCACGAATACGGATGGTAGGAGTGCTGCTAGGTTCGCCCGACTGCGACATTACCATCACACCCGAAACCTTACCTTGCAACATCTGGTCGATGTTCATGGCATTAGGCACAATCACATCTTCCGCCTTTACAGAAGTGATGGCGCTGGCCGACTCACGGCGTTTCATTATCTGATAACCGGTAACTACCACTTCGTCTAAGACTTTGTCGTCTTCCTTCATGGTAACGAGCGGCAATTTCTTAGTTTCTTCTCCTTTCTGGATAGTGACTTTAAATGTATTCGATGCCATACCCACGAAAGTAGCTTTCAGTTCGTGCGTTTTGCCTTCTCCCTGAAGTATCAGATAAAGTTACCATCCGCATCGGTCACAGTTCGCTGTGTGCTTCCTACAACGTAAATATGTACTCCGGGCAGTGGATTCTTTCCTGTATCTACCACTTTCCCGATAACTTTACAGATGCCGGCTTTGATTCGTCCCTCACGGCTCTTGTCTACACGCTGGTTGTTTTGCGCCGAAACTGCCGGAGCAAACAATACAGCCGCCAAGAGCAAAAGAAATAATCTGACGGTGAAACATGCTTTTGATTGATAAGCATGACGATTGCTTTTAGATTTCATAATTATATCAGGTATTGATTTGTATCGCAAAAATATGTAAAATATGTGAAATAAGCAAGCAAAAAGATAGCTATATTTTTATTTATGTGAAAAATAGTTTTAAAAGCGAAAGAGAGTTGTAAAAATTTTGTAAAAATTATTACTCTGTAATTTTGTTTACAAATATATCGTAATATATCGTTATCAAATGCCTTCTAGATATTATATATGGGCTTTTATCTATCGTTTTAAGGTAAAACATACAGCGTTATTGTAGTGATTATGCTAATAAATTGGAAACTTTTTAGTGATGGTTAGTTTTCTACAATATGAGATTTCAATTTGAAAGGTATATTGTGTTACTGCTTGCATCTTGCGAATAGGGTTGTTTCTTGTAGAGACATGACAAACCAATACATTTACTATCGTTTACCAGATTTTGTTATCTTCTGCCGGTTACTGTGTACTGGACGATTGTAAAATATGCATACGTTAAATAAGCTTTGTAACCCATGAGGAAAAAGAATGCGAGAAGTAGATTAACCATTCGCATATTGCAGACCTGCTAATCGCATTCTTTCACTTGACTCATCGAATTCTTTTAAAATTTCATCGCATTGTTTTTCTACCCCATCCAGAAGGTGCTGTAGGGTCGATTTTTTAGAATGACATACAGGCTTTAAGCGTTCTGATAAGAGATTGTGTTTTTGCTGTGTGTGGTAAAAATACAGTATATGGAGTTTGGTAAAATAAAAAAACGCTTCCACACACACATAAGCATGTAGAAGCGCTTTTTAATACCTGCGTGTGGCAGGTTAGAGATTATCGTATATTACGATTATTTCTTCTTGATAGTTTCAAGCATCAGCTGGACAGCTTTTTCTAGCTGACGGTCGATACCCTTGAGCTGTTCTTCTGGAGTATTGTATACTGCGATGTCTGGCTCTACCTGAGAGTTCTCAGAGTAATTGCCACGCATATCGCGACAGCCTACCTGCGGAATACCGAATACCAATGACGGGTCTATCTGACTTTCCCACCAAACGGCAGTCATGGTTCCAGGAACAGGAGCACCCACCAATTTACCGATACCCAGTTCTTTATATACCCACGGAGTACCGCAAGCGTTACTGTAGTTATCTTCGCAAATCAGCATGCACGATGGTTTCAGCCATTTGTTGAATGGGTCGCTACCGATGTACTGTCCGCGAGAAACGAACTGTTCGTATTCTTTTCCTCCAAGCAAGGTTACTACGTCATCGTGAAGCCATCCACCACCGTTGTGACGAGTATCTACTATCACGGCGTCGGTGTGACGGTAGCGGCCAAGCAATTCGCTATACAACTTATGGAAGCTGTTGCCATCCATAGCCTGAATGTGTACGTAACCTACAC
>ULNT01036958.1_pt1 | contig 12606 bp, 9 predicted proteins | sample 1952001 | NCBI WGS metagenome assembly ULNT01 (sample SAMEA4835585, study PRJEB28245) | human gut metagenome | biome: gut microbiome; material: fecal sample | place: Denmark | collected 2008
TCAGGCTGGGAAGGGTAGGGACACTGGGAGCAATGCTGTCAGCCCATGTTATGGGAGGAACTACGGCCGGATACAGATAGAAGTTTTTTTCCAGTTCATCCATCAGTCCCTTGGTATTGTCCATCAGGAAACGGTTCCTGAAGTAGGCTTGTCCGTCCGTGTGGATATCCCGCAGGAAATATAGCTGTCGGACGATCTCATCCAGTTTCCAGTTCTGTTCTTTGGGATGCATGAAATAGATTCCCAGTCCGGGGATTACCCATCGTCCGTTTTTGTTCTCCTGCCAGTCAAGGGCAAACGGATAAAACTGGTTGCCAAGGAAGTACATCATGGGGAAGATGGCATCATGGATTCCTTCTTTCAGCCATTTCTGTGCATCCTGATAAACGGCATGATAAGCGTTCCATCCTTTAGAAGGATAGCGGTAAGTGTCTCTGTATTTCCCTACGGGAGAGCTGCTGACCTTCACCCATGGCTTCAGTTTCTTGACTTCCGTATAGACTTGTCTGACGATACGGGTAATGTTGTCCCGTCTCCACTGGGATTTCTCCTGCTTATGTCCATATTTCCGGTACGTGTCTTTGTCGGGAAAGTCTTCTCCCTGTTCCGGATAACGGATGTAATCCAGGTGGATACCGTCTATGTCATAATTCGCCACGATTTCCCGGACCATCAGGCTCAGGTAGCCGGCCGTTCCCGGATTGCCCGGATCCAGATACCAGCTTCCCCGGAACTGCTTGCAGAGTTCGGGATGCTTCCTGACCACTGATTGCTTGCCTTGCAGTCCTACCTGCCGCTTGTTTCCGATGGGGATTGCCACCATCCAGGCATGAATTTCCATACCTCTGCGGTGACATTCTTCAATGGCAAACTTCAGGGGATCATAGCCGGGATTCTGTCCGGTGTGTCCGGTCAGGGATTCGGCAAAGCATTCCAGGGCAGAAGGATAGATGACGTCTCCGCGCAGACGGGTCTGGAACAGTACCGTATTGAAATTGGCTTCCTGCAGTTTGTCCAATATATTGCATAATTCTTTTTTCTGGCGTTCAATGCCTGCGGGGGATGTTGCTTTCTGGGAAGGCCAGTCCAGTCCTCCCAAAGTAGTGATCCATGAGGCCCGGATTTCCTGTTTGGGGGCAGCCTGTGCAGGCAGTAATGTTCCCAGGCAGATGAATAAAATGAACAATATGCGCATAAAGTCGGTCTTTTTAATCGCGCAAAGGTATGAAAATATTCTTGGAAATTAGTACTTTTGCGGACTTAAAACTTAAAGATGAAAGAGTTATGTTATTGACTACAACAAACACAGTGGAAGGAAAGCGCGTCGTACATTATTACGGTGTCGTTTCCGGTGAGACGATTATTGGTGCCAATATTTTCCGTGATTTCTTTGCCAGCATACGGGATATTGTCGGCGGACGTTCTTCTTCATATGAGCAAGTGTTGCGTGAAGCAAAGGCAACAGCATTGAAAGAGTTGCAGGATGAGGCTGCCGCGTTGGGGGCTAATGCAGTGATCGGTATAGATCTGGATTATGAAACGGTAGGAGGAAACGGCAGTATGCTGATGGTGACAGCCAGCGGTACGGCCGTATATCTGGAATAAGGAAGATTATAATAAACAGACATGAAAAAGAAGTATCTTTTATTGGCTGCATTGGTCGGAATGTCAGCCGGTGCGATGGCACAAAAGAAGGGGTTCAGTTACAAGTTCTATGGGCAAGTACGTGCAGACCTGTTTTACAATACACGTACAAACTCGGAAACCGTAGACGGGTTGTTCTATATGTATCCGCTGGATAAGTTGCCCGATGCGGATGGCAATGACCTGAATGATCAGGGAAACGGAAATCTGTATGCGCTTTACAGCCGTGTCGGTGTGGATGTGGCTGGGCCGATGTTGGGCAAGGCCAGGACTTCGGCGAAGGTTGAAGTGGACTTCCGGGGTTCGGGAACATCTTATTCTCTGTTCCGTCTGCGGCATGCTTATTTCAATCTTGACTGGGGAACTTCCGCATTGCTGGTGGGACAGACCTGGCATCCGCTGTATGGAGATGTTGCTCCTGAAATCCTGAATTTGAATATGGGAGCACCTTTCCAGCCGTTCAGCCGTGCTCCTCAGGTACGTTACCGTTTCACCCGGAAGCATTTCCAGCTGACAGCCTCTGCCATTTGGCAGTCTCAGTATCTCTCTGTCGGTCCGGCATCGGATAAAGCAGGAGAAACTTCAACGTCCAAGAGTCAGAACTTTATTAAGAACAGCTGCGTACCGGAATTTTATGTCGGTATGGACTATCGCCGGCCGGAACTGATTGCCGGTGCCGGAGTACATGTTTCTTCCATCCGGCCGCGTACAAAATCTGTAGTAGGAAGTGATACATACAAGGTAGATGAACGGGTAACCGGCGTGTCAGCTGAGGCTCATCTGAAATATACGCATGAACGTTTCCTTCTCTCGGCCAAGAGTGTACTCGGTACGAATCTGACGCAGACCAGTACGGTGGGAGGATATGGCATCACTTCGGTAGATCCTCGTACGGGTGAACAGACTTACACTCCGTTGCGTACTTCTGCCACCTGGCTGAATGTAGCTTATGGAAAGACCTGGCGTCCGGCTCTGTTCTTCGGTTATCTGAAAAGCCTCGGTGCTTCTACGGAAGTGTCTGATGTGCTGGGCACCGGAACCAATCTGGATCAGTTGTTGAATGCCACGGCTGAATTGACTTATAATCGTGGCAACTGGAAACTGGGTGCTGAATATTCACTGTGCAATGCCTGGTATGGTGATGAATTCAGTGCGAAAGCAAAGGCTTTGTCATCTCATACAGTGATGAACCATCGTGTGGTGATGACTGCCATTTATCAATTCTGATCATTGTTTAAAAAAGCGGGAGGTTGTAAAGAAAGATGCTACAACCTCCCGCTTATATGTTCAGTACTGACTCAGTCTAATACAATCTTCACTTCGTAAATGCCAGTCATATCATCTTTGGATATGGGATATTCTTTATCATCAAGAGTAAATCCTGTACATTTATGTTTGTAATCAGGTAGTTCTTCCCAATAAGAAACAAGTATATGTTCATTGCTATCTCCAAAGATATACGGGCAAACTAGCTTTTGAGTAATTATGGGAGATACATGTTCCCACGTCATGCCATCAAGTAAGATGGCATCTTCTCCATTTTCATCTTTTATTGTTTTAAGTTCTGCAATAAGTAGCTCAAGACCATTTTCTGCCCATGCAGTCCGTTTATATTCACTATATGGGATACGTTGTTCCTTTTCAGAATATGGAATTCCAGTAACAAGATTATCACCAGACTGATTTTCAAATATTAAGGCAATACTATAAAAGTAATGTACTGGATCTACATCTTTCTTATTACATCCGTAGAATGTAACCAAAAACATTGAAAGGAATAAATAAACTATCTTTTTCATAGGAACTGTTTTTTAGTTTAGACTTATATAAATATCTTTTTTTTGCTGTCCCCGCTTTACGGGGAATGTATATAGAATATCAGACAGACAATCTTTGGTTCATCCGACATTTCGCGTGATAGTTGTTAATTAACGAAGAAAACCGCTGAACAAATTGTATATTTGAATCACCACAAACAAATGTACAGTAATGAACAGCAGTTTTCTATATCATGCTTGGGGGTTATATAACCACAAATGCACTCGTGAGGAATACAAAGGTAATACAATTATCTTACATATTGAAGCAAAAGAGCGGAAGAAAGACTGTCCTAAGTGCGGGCATCGCCAATTGGTCAAGAACGGTTTTCGAGTTCGTGACTTTATAGGACTCCCGATAGGCGGCAAAAAGGTGATAATCCGCATGAAAGTCCAACGCTATAAGTGCAAGAGTCAGGATTGTGATTATGACCGTCAGGAGAGCATACCCTTTGCCACGGGTAGTTGCGGTTACACCCATCGTTTCGCAAAATATGTAGTCGACCTGTTTAGGAGCATGACCTTGAAAGACGCAGCCAATCTCCTGGGCGTATCCTGGGATACCGTCAAGGATATCCATACGCGTCATCTTGAATACCATTACGCGCCTCCCTCCCTTGAAGGAGTAGACAGCATCGGCATAGATGAATTTGCGGTCAGGAAAGGACATGTGTACAAGACAATCGTGGTTGACCTGAAGAGTGGCCGTATTCTCTATGTCGGTAACGGCAAAGGAGCAGACGCCCTGGATGGCTTTTGGAAACGGATCAGAAGAAAAGGCGTTGACATCAAGTATATTGCAACAGATCTCTCCGCCGCCTTCATCTCCTCTGTATATGAAAATTGCCCGAATGCGGTGCACGTGTTTGACCATTTCCATGTGGTAAAGCTTATGAACGAGAAGCTGGATGAAATACGCAGGGTGCAATACCACATGGAAAAAGACATCAACAAACGCAAGGTGTTGAAAGGTACGCGATACCTGTTACTGAGTAATGGGGCGGATATCTTCGACAAGGAGTATAAGACACGGCTTGACAACGCGCTGGATATGAACAAGCCCCTGTCGCAGGCATACTACCTGAAAGAACAGCTCAGGGAAATCTGGATGCAGGTCAATAAGGACGATGCCGAAAGGGTTATGTCGGATTGGGTAAAGCAAGCCCGGGAGAGCAAAGTGCCGCAATTGGTGAAGATGGCAGCTACGGTAACGGCACACAGGACAGGCATACTCGCATGGTATGACTGCCATATATCGACCGGAAAGGTAGAAGGCATCAACAACAAGATAAAGGTCATGAAGAGAACGGCATATGGATTTAGGGATGAACGATACTTTGAATTGAGGCTATATGCACTGCATGATTGCCGCATCACGCGAAATGTCGGATGAACCAAAAATGTATGTTCGTATTCTCATGAAATTTAATTTAAAAAGATAATGAAATCTCTATTTCTGTATCAGATTGATAATACAAAAGGGGTGATAGGATTTAATAATGTAATGGGGCTGAATGATAAATAAAGAATATGTTAGTTCTGCTTCACATATTTTTGAGGATATTGATATGCCGGTTAGAGGTTATTAGTTTGCTGGATTATCCGCTTTCTGTTGAGAATCTGTTTTTTATAGAATTCAATCATACTTTTTTAACTTCGACAGCTCAAGGTCAAAAATAACTTTGATGATTGATTCTTAATTAAGTTGTAACAACTTTTTCCTTATTTTTCTCTAATTTTGCACACGGATTTCAAATCTTTATAATTTTAATACAAAAATTATGGCAAAACAAATGCGATTATTTTTTGCTGCGTTGATGTCTTTAACGGCGGCAGCAATGAACGCTCAGGTTACTACTTCAGCAATGGCTGGACATGTATCCGACGAACAAGGAGAAGATGTTATCAGTGCCTTAGTCCGAGTTGTTCACCAACCTTCAGGTACAACTTATAGTGCGATTACCAATGCGGATGGACGTTGGGCTATTCAAGGCATGCGTGTAGGAGGACCGTACGAAGTGGAAATCACGTATATCGGATATGCCGACAGAACCATTGAGGATATTACACTTCAGTTGGGTGAAACCTACAATATCAATGTCAGTCTTTCTGAAGATGTTGCTGAGTTAGGAGAGGTTGTGGTAACGGGTACACGTTCCAAATTTGCGGCTGAAAAGACCGGTGCAACGACCAACATCTCAAATTCACAGATAATGAATCTGCCTACCGTAAGTCGTAATATTTCGGATATCGCACGTCTTTCACCTTATGCCAACGGTATGGGGTTTGCTGGTGGTGACGGACGTTCTACCAATTTTACGCTTGATGGTGCTAATCTGAATAACAATTTTGGATTGTCATCCACACTTCCCGGTGGCGGTATGCCTATTTCCATGGATGCTTTGGATGAAGTACAGGTAGTGGTGACTCCTTTCGATGTACGTCAGACTAACTTTATTGGTGGTGGTATCAATGCTGTAACCAAGTCGGGTACCAATACTTTCAAGGGTACTGCCTATATTTATCATAATAATGAGAATATGCACGGTAACCGTATTGATGATACTGATTTGGGTGAACGTGGCATTAACCGAAACACTACTTATGGTTTTACTTTGGGTGGGCCGATTGTGAAGAATAAGCTTTTCTTCTTTGCCAATGCCGAATATGCCAAGGTTCCTTCAGTAATCAACCATTGGCGTGCTTCGGAAGATGGTGTAGCCGATCCTGATAATTATATTTCACGTACTACGGTGGCCGATCTGCAGAAAGTACGCGATTTCATGATGCAGCGTTATGGCTACGATACGGGTTCATTCACAGATTTCCCGGCAGATGAGAGCAACTTGAAGTTGTTAGGACGCATTGACTGGAACATTACAGATAATCATCGACTGGCTGTCCGTTACAATTATACAAAGAATACGGCTTGGAATGCTGTTAATGGAAATTCCAGCGATACCGGTTATCGTCTTCGTAACATGGATCGCTTGTCTCAATATTCCATGTCCTTTGCTAATTCGATGTATTCTATGGACAATAAAGTGAGTACCGTTTCGGCCGACCTTAACAGCCGTTTCGGTAATAAGATTTCCAATCAGTTGTTGTTCACTTACACAAACATCGATGACGTACGTGGTTCTAACTCATCACCTTTCCCTTTCATCGACATCATGGGAGGCTATGAAACCGCAGCAGACGGCACGGTTACACAGAGCCTTACTCCTTATATGAGTTTGGGTTATGAACTATTCTCTTATAATAACCGTGTACAGAACAAGATTACGACCATAACCGATAACTTTACTTATTATGCAGGTGCGCATAAGATTACGGCAGGTTTCAGTTTTGAACACCAATTGGCCAATAACTCTTACATGCGTGGAGGAACAGGTTATTACCGTTATCGTTCGTTGGATGATTTCTTGAATGGCGCCGCTCCTGAAACGGTAGGTTTAGCTTATGGTTATAACGGTGAGGCTAATCCTAATGCTGAGGTCGTATTCAATCAGTACGGCCTGTATGCACAGGATGAGTGGAATATTTCAGAGAATCTGAAACTGACAGGTGGTATTCGTTTCGATATGATCTCGTTTAATAGCGATGACCTGATGCGTAATAATGCCATCTATGAATTAAACTTCGGTGGTCGTCACATTGATACCGGTGCATGGCCTGATGGTAACGTACAAGTATCTCCACGTATCGGCTTCACTTGGGATGTTTTCGGTGACAAGAGCCTGAAGGTGCGTGGCGGTACAGGACTTTTTGCCGGTCGTTTGCCGCTGGTATTCTTTACGAATATGCCTACCAACTCTGGAATGGTGCAAAATCTGGTACATGCCGATACCAGATATGAAGGAGCTACCGGTGTGGTGACATCATCCGATTCTCGTCTGCAGAACTTTGTTGGTGGTTTGGTTACTGATGTCAATAAAATCCGTGAATTGCTTGGAGCGCCTGAGTCTATCAGCCCTGACGAAGGTACGGTACCTAGCGAGATTGCTGGTGTGGACAAGAACTTCAAGATGCCTCAGGTATGGAAGTCTTCATTGGCTGTCGACTATCAGTTTCCTGTTGTCTTCCCGATGACACTGACCGGTGAGTTTACTTACACCAAGAATATCAATGCTGTGATGTTGGATAACTACAATGTGAAGCCTATTGATTCCAGCTGGGAACGCTTGCAGGGTGCCGACAACCGTTATCTCTATCCGAGCGACTATCGTTATTACAATGATTTCAGCAATGCCTGTGTGCTGACCAATACTCATAAGGGTTACGGCTGGACCATGAACCTGACAGCAACCGCTGAACCGGTGAAGGACCTTCACCTGATGGCTGCCTATACGCATACGGTTATGAAGGAAATGTCGGGTATGCCGGGTAGTAATGCTTCTTCAGCCTGGTCGGGTCTGTATACAGTGAACGGTCCTAACAATGTAGAACTGCATAACTCTCAATATGTGATTCCTGACCGTGTGATTGCTTCCGTAAGCTACACTTATCATAAAGACCACTTCAGCTTATTCTATACCGGTTATAGAGGTGCAGGTTATAGCTTTGTTTATTCAAATGATATCAATGGTGATGGAAACAATACAGATTTGATGTACATCCCTAAGGATGACAGTGAAATACATTTCACTAATGAAAGCGACAGACAACTTTTCTGGGATTTTGTAAATCAAGACAGTTATTTGAAAAATCATAAGGGTGAATATGCCGAAGCGTACAGTGCCTATGCTCCATGGGTAAATCGTTTCGATTTCCGTTGGGCTCATGATTTTGATGTGAAATTGGGTAAAACGACTAATAAGTTGCAATTGAGTGTAGATATCATGAACGTAGGTAATCTCTTCAATTCCAAGTGGGGTGTAGAGAAGAACATGAGCAATTGTAATAATGGTGCTATCTTGAAAGTAGATAAGATAGAGAATGGAACTCCTTATTTCTCTATGTTCAAGAACAGTGATGGAACACCGCTTACCAGTTGGACTTTCAACCGCAATTATGACCAGTGCTGGCGTATGCAGATCGGTGTAAAATATTACTTTAACTGATTCGGATAGCGTATATTAAATTTCAACCCGAGAGAGCGGGAATGCCGATAAGACCATTGCTTTTCTGTGAAGCTGGTTCTAAATCTGTGGCATACCCGCTCTTTCTTTTATGATAATTTGAATGGTATGAGAAAGATTTTAATGTTATTGTTCCTTTTTGTTTCTGTCTGTTCGTTTGCGAAACAGCATGTTACAGTTATTGTGTCTCTTGACGGTTGCCGATGGGATTATCCGCTCATGTATGATACTCCATTCCTGGATTCATTGGGTAATCGGGGGGTTAGTGCGGTAATGCGTCCCTCATTCCCTTCAAAAACATTTCCTAACCATTATACTTTGGCTACAGGGCTTGTACCCGATCATCATGGGATTATAGCCAACCGTTTTTACGATGTTTCTTCGGGGCGGACGTACAGTATCAGCGATAAAGATACTGGTAAGGACGGATCGTTTTATGGAGGTGAACCTATTTGGTTGACGGCCCATCGTCAGGGAGTTAAAGTAGGAGTCGTTTATTGGCCCGGGTCCGATGTGGCAATCCAGGGACAGTATCCCGACTACTATAAGGATTATGCACAAAAGCCTTTATTGACTTATCCGCAACGTTTGAATGAGGTTGAGCGGTTGTTGACTCTCCCTGATAGCTTGCGCCCACAGCTTGTCATGGTTTATTTTGATGAGCCTGATTATAGCGGACATCTTTATGGACCGGCTTCGAAATCTACCCGCCGTGCTGTGGAGGAACTGGATTCGCTACTGAACGATTTGTATATCCGATTACGTGCTCTGCCAGAAGGCGAGGACATTAACTTTATCGTAACTTCAGATCATGGTATGGCTTCTACTTCACCTGAACGGATTATCCGTCTTTCGGATTACCTGAAGCCTGACTGGTGCGAGCGGATACTGGTTGATCTGCCTACACTGATTTTCCCCCGGGAAGGTTATGAGGATGATATCCTAAAGGCTTTGAAACAGGTCCCTCATTTGCGTGCGTGGCGTCGGGAGGAAGTACCTGCGTATTTGCACTATGGTTCCAATCCTAATGTGGCGCCTATCGTGGCTTTGCCAGACAATGGTTGGCTGGTGACTGAAAGTACAGATGTGAACTTGGGAAATCATGGCTTCGATCCGACAAACTCTGACCTTTATGTGCCTTTCCGTGCCGAAGGTCCTGACTTCAAACACGGGTATGTGCGTCAGACATTTTTCGACAATACCTGTATTTACCCGCTTCTGGCTTATTTACTGGGTATTGAACCTGCGCCCTGTGACGGAGATATCAGCCAGATTTTCGATTTGTTGGAGCGTTGAATATTTCTTATATTGGAAGGCTTCCTTAGCGGATGGTTATTGAGTTGTTGTTTTATAATCAACAGATCAGTATCTATTTCCCAAGGCTAGAAAAAACTATTCTGATGTAAAAGCCGTATCATACCCCATGGCGCATGAGGCATGATACGGCTCTTCGTTTATAGAAATAATCGGTTCTTATTCTCCGCGGGCGAAGTCTGTCGGATAAGTGACAAGGTTGATTACCTTGCCTCCTTTCAGACGTATCCAGGTCTTGAAGCTTCTTTCTCCTTCTTGGAGCTCGATGACACGTGCGCCGTTGCCTCCTGGAATGTCGTGGTAGACGGTTTTGCCTCCTGTAAAGCGTCCGTAGCCTAGCAGAATATTGTTCCAGTCGACCACATAATCGTTCACATGGTCATGACCGACGAAGGTGGCCATGACATCACCGGCATTCAGCATGGCGGCATACAGACCGGTATTGATGGCCGGTGCACAGGCTTTTTCCTTGCGGGTTCCTATCAGCAAGGCATTTTCGTTCTGGGCAGCCTGGTTGTATTCCGGGAACGGGATATGGAAGAAAGCCATGGCCGGTAGGGGTTTTCCACCGTTACGGGCAGTGAATGCGGCGCTTTCCTTGCGGTACCATTCTACCTGGTCTGCCTTTATCCAGTCGTATCCTTTAATCTGTTTCAGCGATGAATAGGTGTTACTGTCGAAGATATAAAGTACGGCTGCTTCGGTATTTCCAGTGGAAGCTTGAACAGGCAGGACGAAATTGCTGACTCCGGAAATGCCTTCGGTCCGGGTGTTCAGGCATCCGTCTTTCTTTTCTACATATTCCGATAACTCCGTACGGGTCATATCCTGTTCGTCATCGTGGTTTCCCCAGGTGACGGCAAACGGAATGTGGCGGGAGATGGTAGGTTCCAGTGCTTTGTCCAACCCTTCGGCCGCAGGTTTGGCGAAAATCAGGTCGCCGGTATAAATGACTAGATCAGGCTTTTCTGTATCCAGTATTTCGTTCATACGTTCGGCAGCTTCTTCCGAGGCCGGATTTCCGGGTACCCAATGTACATCGGTAAACTGGACAATCTTGAATTTCTTGTTGGAATTGAATTGTAAGGTCTGTGCCTGCATGCCAAGCATTCCCATGCAGAGAGTAAAAATACTGATGATAAGTTACGCTTTTTAATCTTATAAAAGTATCGGTTTTATGTTTCGTAAATGTAACAAAAAGATGAAACATACCCTTCTGATTTCCATTTTACTTGTGTTTCCTGATGGTGTTTTTGTTGAGGTTTATCCCGCCCAGTTCTCCCGGTTCAGGTTGCGGTAGCTGATGGCTTCTGCCAGATGGCCGGTTTGTATCTGGGGGCTTCCATCCAGATCGGCAATGGTTCGGGCTACTTTCAGGATACGGTCGTATGCACGGGCGGATAAGTTGAGACGGTTCATGGCGTTCCGTAGCAGTTCAAGTCCATGTGTATCGGGTTGGGCATATTGATGCAGCAGTTTGGAAGTCATCTGTGCATTGCAGTGTACGTCCGGAATGTGGGCAAAGCGTTCAGTCTGTATCTGGCGGGCATGGATGACCCGCTCACGGATGGAGGCACTGGATTCTCCCCGTTCCTGTCCGGACATTTTTTCGAAAGTAACCGGTACGATTTCAATCTGGATGTCTATTCTATCCAATAACGGACCGGAAATCTTGTTGAGATAGCGTTGTACCTGCCCGGTGTTGCAGACACAGGGGCGAGTCGGGTGGTTGTAATAGCCGCAAGGGCATGGATTCATGGAAGCTATCAGCATGAAACTGGCCGGATATTCCAACGTATATCGGGCTCTGGAGATGGTGATGTGCCGGTCTTCCAGAGGTTGGCGCAGGACTTCCAGTACGCTTCGATTAAATTCCGGAAGTTCGTCGAGGAACAGGACTCCGTTGTGAGCCAGACTGATTTCACCAGGTTGGGGAGTCGCTCCTCCGCCTACCATTGCTACTTGAGAGATGGTGTGGTGTGGGCTTCGGAACGGTCGGGTAGCGATGAGCGAGCTACCTTTGGTCAGTTTCCCGGCTACCGAATGAATTTTGGTTGTTTCCAGGCTTTCTCCCAAGGATAGGGGAGGTAGAATGCCGGGGAGGCGTTTGGCCATCATGGATTTTCCGCTGCCCGGAGGTCCGACCATAATCAGGTTATGTCCGCCTGCCGCCGCTACTTCCAATGCCCGTTTGACACTTTCCTGTCCCTTTACATCGGCAAAATCGAACAGAACTTCTTCCTGATGGGAAAAGAATTCTTCACGGGTATTCACAACAGTTGGTGTTAAAGTCGTTTCGCCGTTGAAGAAACCGATGACTTCGGTGATGTTTTGGGCTCCATATACATCGAGGTTATTGACAACGGCTGCTTCACGGGCATTCTGCTGAGGGAGGATGAGGTCCTTGAATCCTTGTGCACGGGCGGTGATTGCAATGGGAAGAGCGCCACGGATGGGTTGCCGACTGCCGTCCAGACTCAGTTCTCCAATGATCAGGTACTGGTCCAGCAAATCGGCTTTTACGGTTTCAGTGAGGGCCAGAATACCGATGGCCAGGGGAAGATCGTAGGAGGCTCCTTCTTTGCGGATATCTGCAGGGGCCATATTGACGATAATCTGGCAGGAAGGAAAGCGGTAACCGTTTACGCGGAGGGCAGAGATGATGCGTTCGTGACTTTCTTTGACGGCTGAATCCGGGAGGCCCACCAGAAAAAATTTGATTCCGCGTAAACTGTTCACTTCAATGGTGA
>ULNT01001079.1_pt1 | contig 12440 bp, 8 predicted proteins | sample 1952001 | NCBI WGS metagenome assembly ULNT01 (sample SAMEA4835585, study PRJEB28245) | human gut metagenome | biome: gut microbiome; material: fecal sample | place: Denmark | collected 2008
ATCTGATTCACTGCCGGAGCTGTCTCATTGAAGTTCATCAGGTCAATGAGCCTGTCGGTATTGAAGTTGGAGACTCCGATTGCACGGACCAGGCCCTCGCGGTTCATCGCTTCGAGGTCGCGCCATGCGGCATAGATGTCGCCATAGGGCCAATGCAGCAGGACAAGGTCAATGTAGTCTGTGCGGAGTTTCTTCATTGACTCCATCAATGACGCCCTCGCATCGGAAAACCGTGTCGGCCATACTTTGGTGGTAATGAATATGTCTTCACGCGGGACGTCAGAGGAGGCAACCGCCTGACCGACAAGTTCCTCATTATCATAGAACTGGGCCGTATCTATCATCCTATAGCCGAGTTCGAGAGCGTCTCTTACGCTCGTCAGGCATTCATTCGGATCGGTGGTCTTGTAAGTTCCCAATCCGAGGACCGGCATCTCCACGCCATTGTTAAGTGTAACCGTTTTCATACTTCCGTGATTTTATTGTCTGTTTTATAGTCGCAAATTACAGTCACAAAAATAATAAAAAACTCAGATAGTAGGCATCCTGCATAAGCGAGGTTCACACGAGCCCTCGGGGGCGGTACGCCCTTTCAGGGCTATCCTTCCCACCGCGAAGCGGCGGGCCCCTTCCGCTCACGAAGCCGCGGACGGCTACGCCGCCCCGAGGGCTCATGCGAACCCGGCGATGCATACTGATGCATATCGATGATTATCTGATTAAAGGTGGTTATAGAATATTTTTTTGCAATTTTGTGAAAAAATTTTGCGGATATTTCAAATTATCGTACATTTATGCGGATATAGAAACCCGAATAAATACTGGAAATAAAGAACAAACAATAAGATAAGAGGTATGAAAATGAAACGCATCTTAGCATTACTCTGTGCAGCTGCAACATTGACATTGAGCTGCAAAAAATCTTCTTCCGAACCTGCTCCGGGCCCGGAAAGCAAAGATTTCACTATCGAACAGACGGACCTTACACAGGGTTCCTTCGGCGTTCGCATCACACCTAAGGACAATGAAGGCACTTACTACTTCAACGTCATCTCCAAAGAGGATTTCGCCAAATTGTACAGCAGCGACTCCGACAAACTTACAGCAGCCTACAAGGCATGGTTCGAGCAGATTGCCACGGCAAACGGACTGGCATTGCAGGACATTCTCAAGGAAGCACTTTTAAGCGGAATGCAGAATAAGCCATATACTGCACTCGTACCGAACACTGAATATGTATTCTTCGTATATGGCCTCAACCTCGACGGAAACGCCACTACCGCGGTGAGCTACTATGAGTTCAAGACACTTGAGCCAAAGCTGGATGAGACGGTGACATTCAACATCACACCGACCGAGATAAAGTCCACCTACTTCGTATTCGATATCGAGCCGAGCAACCCTGACATTTTCTATTTCTTCGACATTATGCCGGCTTATGAATATGAAGACCAGTGCGCAAATGACCCGGCCAACATTCCAAGTTTCGTAAAAACATTCATAACATCTCTCAAGACTGAAAACGACACGTTCAAGGCGATGAGCTGGGCAGAATTTGTCACATACCTTACAAAAAGAGGCAAATACACATACGACACCCAGACATCAGAAACAAACAACAGCCTTCTTCCTGAGTACGACTATTATGTGTATGCTATCGGCATCGCCAATGACGGTTCATTCTCGACAAATCCTACAGTAGTAAAAGTCACTACAGGGGAAACACCGCGCAACGAATATACCGTAACCAAGTCCGCCATCAGCGACATCACATACGAGTTCAACATTCTCGCGGCATATAGCGAAGCATTCGCCGTGATGATGGAAAGAGCCATATACTTCGAGGGAGAGACCGACGAGCAGATGGTGGCAGACTTAGTAGCCGCAAATAAAGGCGACATTTCCGCATATCTTTTTGCAGACAGGGCAAAAGGCTCATTTACAGACCTGATTCCTGATGAAGATTACTACGTATTCATCTTCGCCTGCAACACGAACGGCACTCCTAAGACAGGAGAGAAGGCCAATATCGTAAAAGTCCCTATCAGGACCAAGACAGCAAGTCCGACAGGTGCAACCTATACGATCAAAGTATCCAACATCTCCAAGACTACAGCCAGAGTAAATGTTTCAGGAAACGACAAGGCTACCGGACAGACATTCCTTCTCAACTATGTCACAAAAGCAGAACTTGATGCCGGCGTAGAAGGCTCAAGCGAGAAAGAATTCCTGCAGAAGCACATGGATGCAAAGATTGACGCTGAACTCAAAGAGTGGAATGAAAGCCATGCAAAACTCGACAGGAAAGAATTCCTTTCCCGACTGCTCCCAGGAGAATCAGTGTTTGGCACAGGAACATACGTGGATTGGGATGGACTTACTGCCGGCACGGAATACTATGCTTATGTGATCGGCATCAAGGCTGACGGCACTTACACGACTGAGCCATTCAAGACCTCATTCAAGACCATCGAGGAGAAGAAGAGCAAAATAACTCTATCTGCAGGTGTTTCCGCCTGGAGATGGGAGGAATACTTCCCAGGCGTAAACAACTACTATTTCAGTATCAACGCATACCCGTCTGAATACACAGGCAAACTCTATGGTAAATACTTCGAGGAAACTGACGAATGGGCAGGAAAAACCTCAGAAGACATTGTAGAACTTCTTAAGAAAGAAAATCCTACAGCAGACGACCACTTGGATTTCCCTAAAAAAGTCGCTTACGGTAAGATGATGTATATTTATTGCATCGGTTACGATGTAGATGGTATTCCTACAGATATCGTCAAACTTACACACCAGTCTAAGAACACAGAAGGTTCAGAGGACAATGCAATAGCGGTAAACGTAAAAATCGACAAGACTGAAACTATAGCTGTTGCACGATAATGAAAAACTTCAGCAGATTCATAACATTGGCACTTGCGGCAGTTGCCCTTCTGGGCGGCTGCGGCAAGAGCAATAATCCAGACACGCCGCAGAAGCCGGACGAGCCGGATCAGCCATCAGCACCAGTTTATAAGGTAGGTGACTACTATGAACAGGGCTTTGTAAAGGGCATTGTCATAAGCGTGGACGAAAAAGGCGAGCACGGAATGGTGGTTTCGCTGAATGAGACGGAAGCCGTATGGTCCTACAAAAACGAGGAGGCTATGGGTTCCCGTCCGGGCAACGGAAAATACAACACTGAATGTATCTATAGGATGAACGACTGGAGAAACCAGTATCCGGCATTCGACTGGTGCAGCAGAAAAAATGTAGGGGCGCTCAAGGACTGGTTCATACCTTCAATGAATGAACTTGCCCATCTCTACAAGGCATATACCGGTCACGAGGCCAATGACACTGAGCAGGGTACCGGTTCCATCAAGTCCAAGGCTGATGATTCATCAAGCAAGGCCTGGTTCAACAAATGCCTGACCGACAAGAAAGGAACGGCATTGACAGACGGCATATACTGGTCTTCAAATGAGACCGGTCCGAGCATCGTATATGCTTTCGACATGCAGTCGGGAACCTCCGTAACAGACCCGGACAAACTGGACAAAAAACAAAAACATCTCGTTAGGGCATTTGCCGAATTTTAATTTTTCAGAAATAATGAAACATAAAATATTCTCAATATTGTTATCCGTTATGGCCATTGCAGGCTGCACAAAAAGCAACGAAGAGCAGGGCGGAAATAACGGAGCGCTTGCAGCACCTGATGTTCAGATAATTGCAGAAGCCACTTCGCTGACGGCAATGTGGAATCCTGTCAATGGAGCAGACGGTTACAGAATCGAAATCACATACCTCGCTGACGGTACCAATGCCGATGTAGTGAAGGAGAACATAAAAGAAACAAACTATATCGCAAAGGGTCTGCACCCGGGCAGGACATACACAGTCAGAATTGCTGCCACAAAGGACGGCAAGGCATCGTCAAACTGGTTCTACAAGGACGTGACCACCGACAACAAGGCCATCACATTCGAGATTACCCCTTACGAATGTTACGACAAGAAAGGCGGTTATCTGTATTACAGTGCATTTGTAAAACCGAGCGATGACGGCATTTACTACTGGGTAGGTGCTGTGGCATACAGCTCAAAGGGTGATGCGAAATCCTGGATTGAGACAGATATCCAGAACCATATCGACAAAGGCGAGACATGGGAATCACTTGTAAAGGACAAGTATATCATCCAAGGAAAGAGCCAGTGCGGTTTCGAATTCGACGGAGCTGATGACATGATGTTCACTGCTGCAGCCGTAGAGAAGACAAAGAAAGGCATTGAGATTATCTCAGACGTTTCCATGAGTTATCCTTTCTATGCTATAAACCACGGTGCATCCAAATCTCACCCTGCCACAATTGATGACTTTGTAGGAGAATGGGTCTGCATGCCGAACGGACAGTATTCTAAAAAGGAAGACAACACATTGGAACTGGTAGAAAGCAAGCCGTTCAATGTGACGATAGCCAAATCTGGCAGCAATACATTGACAATTACCGGCTGGGGAGGAGAACGGAACAGATTCAGTTCAAGCCCTATCACCATCGACTACAAGAACGCGACCGACAAAATCGACGAGCATTTCACGATTACTCTTCCTCAGACCATCAAGACCGAGGGCGAGACAGAATGGGCATACACCTCATGGTTCGTACTCTCACAGATAAGCGGAGGCGCCACCAATAGTCTATATGAGCCATATGACAAAGAGTATGCAGTTAAAATAATGCCATCATGGAAAGTAGGCTTCCACGGCTATATCGGGAACAAGAACAAGACTGTCATAAAGATTGAGGGAGAAGAATATACAGGAAGCGATCTCGGTGCCGAAATGACGGCTCTATGGCCTTGCGGAATGAATGCAGAGGGCAAGTTCTCCAAATTCCTGAACGGCTCGGAAAAAGGCAATGACGAACCAGTCTCCATGTACTACCTGGCAAGAAAGGATTTCGCAGAAGGAAAGGTCTTCCAGGCACCGGATGTAAGCGATGAGATCATCTCCAGCGCATCAGTGAAGTCTGCGGGAGCTAAGGCATTGACATACAAGCGTGTAAATCAGTAGCAGACGCCTCTGACAGGACATTGGCGACAGAGGACTGCACTACATATATGAAAGAAGGTGACCAGAATTCCGGCCACCTTCTTTTATTGTTCAGTCAATGCTGTTATCCGCAGTAGAAATACTTGTCCACGAGAGCCTTGACCTTGTCCGGATCCTTCTGAGCATCGGCAAGCAGACCCTTGTCACCGAAAGAGCGCAAGGACCTGATAATACCGTCTATCATGCGAGGAGAGAAGACATTGTCCTGCTCAAACACGCTGCGTACCTGCTCGAGAGCATCGGCAGATTCACTGCAGCAGCCCGGCAATTCAGCAAAATCCTTGGACCCCTTGGTATGGATATTCAATCCCGCATAAGTGCGGACAGTAAGTTCAAGAGCCTCTTTCACAGGCATTTCCAAGCCATAGCGGCAAGCGGTGCAGAGACCTGCCATGAGCTGATATATGTCCGCAGAACTGTCAGGAGAACGCATCTCTACAGTCTGCTTGGCTGAGGCGTCTGAGACCTCGTAACCGTCAGAATACTTGCAGTGGTTTTCCACAGGATTCGCATCCGCGCACATGTCAGTGGCAGTGGACCAGCCCAATGGGACACGCACGAGTGCAGAACGGTTGCAGTCACCCCAACAGATATTGGTCGGGGCCTCCTGATGAGGAACCAGACGGAAATATGAAGTAGGATTCTTGTTGCCGAACGCGGTTATAGCAGGAGCGAGCGTCATCATGCCGGCGATGGCTCTGTGCGCTATATCTGAAAGCTTGCCGCTTTCAGTCATGCAGCTCTTGCCGTCCTTCATGATTCTCATGTGGATATGCATACCTGAACCGGCCTCGCCTACGATGATTTTCGGAGCGAAAGTGACATCCAGGCCATATTCCCATGCAAGAGTGCGGATTACCCATTTGGCAAGAAGAATCTGGTCAGCAGCGGTCTCGATAGGAACAGGAAGGAATTCGATTTCATTCTGCTCATAGGTTTTTCCGTCTCTGGTGAAATTGCCGACCTCGCTGTGGCCATACTTGATCTGTCCCCCGGCCTGAGCGATACGGGCCATGCATTCCGTCCTGAACTCATTGAGCTTTGCAAACGGAGCCGACTCGTGATAGCCTTTCTGGTCTGTTCCCGGGAAAAGTTCATCCTCGTCAGCAATCACATAATACTCGAGCTCGCCCATGGCGTCGAACGTCATGCCGGTAGCCTTGGTGAACTGCCTTGACGCCTTCAGCACAGTAAGGTACGGGTCGCACTCGAAAGGTCTGCCGTCCTTGTCATAGAAGCTGCAGAGCATATCCAGAGTAGGAATTTCAGCGAAAGGATCCACAAACGCCGTCCTGAAACGCGGAATCACGTACAGGTCGCTGCTGCCCGCCTCCACAAATGAAGGGAACAGACTGGATCCGTCCACTCTCTCGCCCTGACTGAGAATCGTCTCGAGATATTCGAGACTATTGATGATGAAGTTCAATGTCTTTACTCTTCCGTCCTCTGCAGGATACATGAAATTCACCATTTTGATACCGTAAGAACGGATAAACTCCACGATATCAGCCTTGGTAAAGGACTCCGGCGACTTTCTCAGATATGTCGCTACAATGTTTGGAGACAACTCCATCTTTTTATCTGCCATATTGTTATCAATTTAGTGTTATTACTTCGCATTTTTCTTCCAATCAGTAAAATTGCTGATAATTTGTCGGAAAAACAGTATGGCAAACTTAAGAATTTAAGTCCACAATAAAAAGCAAGTAAGCGATAATATCTACAGAAATGAGAAGCCAGTCGTCAAGAATAATGGAAAATAGTTCCATACAGATGATGGAGCGGCTCCGGATCACCTGAGGAAAGGAGCTTCACGTGAGGCGAAGACGGGACAGCAGAGGCATTTCGGGCCAATGCAGAAGACGCCTCCCCGGCACTGAGCATCCCGTCCCTTTCCAGGACATGCACCAGCTGACGCGCGACGGCAGGAGCCGGGTCAATGAATCTGATATCCGGCCCGGCAACTTTCTGAAGGACAGGGAGAAGAAACGGATAATGTGTACAGCCCAGGACAATGATATCCGCTCCTGCAGACAGCAGTGGACCGAGGCTTGCCTTCACCACGTCTTCCGCTTCGCTACCGGACAGTCTGCCCTCTTCCACGAGTTCCACGAAGCCCCGCCCGACATGTTCGAAGACATTGACCTGGTCATCTACACTTTCCTTGGTCTTGAGATATTTGGAGCCTTTGAGCGTGCCGGCTGTGGCAAGAACTCCGACGACGCCGGTGCGGGTGCCGAGCGCGGCAGGCTTGACCGCCGGTTCCATTCCGATAAAGCAGATATGGTCATGCCGGCCTCCAGTCAGTTTCTGAACCCTTTCGCGCACCTCCTGCGAAGAAGCATCAGAATACTCTGACCGGAGCACGGAAATCGCCGCAGCAGTAGCTGTATTGCATGCCACGACAATAACGTCCGCACCTTCTTTCAGCAACCGCTCCGTTATCGCACGCGCACGGTCCTGAATGTACTCCGGTGACTTCTCCCCATAGGGGCAATGCGCATTGTCAGAGTAATATACATATTCTGCTTCAGGAAGAAGACGGGTTATCTCCTTGAGGACTGACAACCCGCCTTCACCGGAATCGAAGACTCCTATCTTAATCATAATGAGAATGTTGACTACTAATATCCGTAGTTGTTGTAAGTTCTGGACATCTGTCCGTACATCTGACCGAGAACTTCGAGATAAGGCACGCCGCCGACAAGAGTCAGTCTATAGACAGTGTCATCCACCCTGTAATACTGAACTCCGTTAAGAGTGATTATATCATAATCTTCCGGAAGGCTCTGGACCAATGCTCCTGCAGGAGGAACTATGGTCTGGTACTGTCCGTTGCCGTTTATAATGTAGAAGATACCGTCCTGGTAGAAATAATTGCGGTCAGCGAAAGCATAGCTCTGGACCAGGCCTAAGCGGCTTGCTATCTCATAGGAAGAAAGCGCCGCTGTCGGGTTCATGGCAATTGCATTGTTCTGAGCCAGGATTGTCGCATTGTTCTGGGCGATGATACGGTTCTGCTGGTCAATGTACCTGTTGTTCGCATCTATCGCGCTGTATGTGCGGTAAACATTGTTATAATAAGCGAAGTTCACTGCCGCGAATGTCATATCGGCGACAGCTGCAGTAATCGTGACACCGAACGGCGGACGGCAAACGATGTAATGTCCGTGGTAAGGTCTGTAATACACATCGTTATAGATGTAGTAGTCCACGCCGAAATATCTCGCTACCCTGTATCTCGGAGGCAGGACCTCAACTCTGAAACCGAAGCAATGAGGGTGATGATGGTCGTAGAAATGTCCCGGACGGTCGTAAGGCATGAATCCGCGGTCACGTGGCGGGATACGCTCCACATTGTGGTCGTTGATCCTGAAGTCATCAGCATTGTTCATTCTCGAACCAGGCTTGCCACCTGAAACTCTGGTATTGGAGCCGGACTGTGAACGCATCTGGCTGGTAACTGTGCCGAGACCGCCTTTGGTAACATTGGTATTGCTCCTTACTGAGCTTGAAGAAGAGGAACGCACCTGCGAACTCTGCCCGGAAGATGAGCTGGAGCCACGCACCTGTGAGGAGCTGCCGGACTGACGCACCTGTGAAGATGAGCTGGAACGGCGCACCTGGCTGTCTGATGAGCTTTGTCTGTTTATCTGATTTGAGACATCCACCTGATTTACGTCTTTTACTATATAAGTATCGGACTCAGAGCCACGCACCTGAGTGGAATTTCCGGACTGACGCACCTGTGAGGATGAGCTGGAACGGTTGTTCGAGCCGCGTACCTGAGAAGAGGAGCTTGAACCGGATGTCCTTGTGCCGGTAGAACGGGACTGGGATGAGGAACTGGCGCCACGAACCTGAGATGAGGATCTCGAACCACGGACTTGTGAGGAGGAGCTTGAACCGCGTACCTGTGAGGAGGTACCGGAACTACGTGTCTGTGAAGAACTTCCTGAACTTCTTACCTGAGAAGAAGTGCCCGAGCTGCGGGTCTGGGATGAGCTCGAACGGGACTGGTAAGAACTGCCGGAACTGCGTGTCTGCGAACTTGAAGAACGCACTTGTGACGAAGAGCCGGAAGAACGCGTCTGAGAGCCGGTCGAGCGGGTCTGTGATGATGAAGACCTAGTCTGGGAGCCGGTAGAACGGGACTGTGAACCCGTAGAACGAGTCTGTGATGAAGAACTGCCTGAAGTATTGCGCTGCTGAGTAGTAGTCGTAGAACGTCTTGTCTGCGCAAGAGTGTCATCTGTCACCGCGAACAGGGAAAAAGCGGCAAGTGATGCCAATGCGATGTTAGTTAATTTTCTCATATCGTATCAGTGTTTTGGGTGCGGCACAAAACCGCAACCGTGGTTATTTATAGAGGTAGTACCTCTTGGAAAGAGTCTTGAAATCCTTTACATCCTTGTTCCAGTAGTCTATGATATCTGCGACCTCAAGTCTCTCTGAAAAAGTCTTTCTTACATAATCCGTACCACAAACCTTGTCGAACATTCCGGTCCTCGACTTGGAAATCACGAACGGATTGTGCTCGGGATAAAGCCTGTTGACCGCCTGCATGACATAGAATTGGGTCAATGTTATCTGCGCCTTCGCATAGTCGGTATAATGGAACTGTACACCATGCACCAGCTTTCCCTGGGAACTTCCGGCAATCGGTTTGTAATGGATCGTACGGAAAGCCACGCCTGGAAGGGCATAACTGTCAAGCTCGGCTTTAAGTTTCTCAGCATCAATCCATTCAGCAGCGAAAGTCTCGAACGGAAGAGTGTAGCCGATGCCGATATTGAGATAGCCGTTGAACTCGCCGGCAATACCGGAAGACGGATAGTTTATGGCAGACTGCGGATACGGTATGTTCGGCGAAGGGAGCACCCACGGCAGACCGGTTTCGACATAAGTCATATTGCGCCGCCATCCGTCCATCGGGATGACACTGAGCTTGCATTTGAGCGGACTTTCATATCCGCGCTCGCCACGGCAGAGACCTTCTTCATTGATCATGATGGCAAGTTCCCCGACCGTCAGGCCATAGATGTACGGGATGCTGAATTCACTGACGAAGGAATAGAAGCCGGCCTCGACATTGCACCCCTCGACTTTCTCTCCGCCGAGCGGATTCGGCCTGTCCAGCACCATCACCTCGATTCCCTTCATGGCGCAGGCCCTCATCATCAGGCCCAATGTGCTTATGAATGTATATGAGCGGGTTCCGACATCCTGGATATCATACACTACCACATCCAGTCCGTCGAGCATTTCCTGGGACGGCATTCTTGTCTTGCCATACACGGAATAGACCTTGACACCGGTCTTGGGGTCCACTGTATCAGCGACTTTGTCACCTGCATAGGCATCGCCGCGCACACCGTGTTCCGGAGCGAAAAGTGTCACCAGTTCCACGCCCGGCGCCTCATTGAGGATGTCGATGGTGGAGCGCAGGTTTCTGTCAATGCCGCTCGGATTGGTAACCAGGCCCACACGTTTCCCCACGAGTCCGGCAAATCCACGTTCCTCAAGCACCTCGATTCCTGTCCGAACTACCGTCTTACGTGCTGCAAAAGCGGAGAACACAGGCAGAATAAGCAGCAATACGCTGATTACCAAGGCATTGGTCTTTTTCATAAGCATCAGTCGTTAATGGTTCCTATTTTTCCTACAAAGAGAATTTCATCGGCCTCCGAATTGAAAATGGAGAATATGAACGGTCTGTCCACAGTCATCCTGAACGGTATCGGCTCCGGACGTACAGAAGTAAGTCTGACACCGATGGATGTGACTGCGGCAGCTTCCGCACCCTCTTCATTGACCTCGACAAAACATTTCTGCTTCACTTCATCCACGGCTACCGACGACTGTGTCATATTGCCGAACTCCGCTGCTGGGGTGAAGGCGCGATTCACGCCGAGAGACTGGAGCACGCTGTTGAGTATCAATGTGTTGTCTATCTTGAACTTCGGCATTGACAATGCCACCTCGCGGTATTCGGCACCGGCGACTGCCTTCGAGAACATCTCTGAGCTTACGGAAGAGACAAGTTTCTGGATATCAGCGCCTTCGTCCGGCAGACAGATCATCATCTGCCATGCGCCGCCTTTATATGGCAATATCACGAAGCGGCCGCCTTCATATTCCGCGCAGCTGAACTGCCTCTTTATGCGCATGAAGTCCACTTCCTGATCGCCTGAAGGGCTGTGGAAAGTATCTTTTATCGTGCTGTTCTTGTCGAACTGATATTCCCACGGAGCTTTGAAATACAGGGCATTGAGTATGAACATCACCATTTCCGGAGAAATCTCATCGATGATTTCAGGTATTCTCCTGTTGGTCTTGTCCGAGCACCATCTGTTGATTTCCTTGACAGTGACCGGACTGCTGAAATCCCTCGAATTTATCTCGGCCGAATATGAGCCGGTCAATAATGACTTGTACGCAGGAAGCACGCTGAAACCGTCACGGAGCCAGATGGAATTGGCGCTCGAAAGCTGACAAGACTTGTCACCTTTAAGTTTGTCGCCTGCAAAAGATGCGTGGTTCAATGCAGATGTCAGCTCTTCCTTAGTCTGTCCCGAGGCGCCTTCGGCAAGCATTGACAATGCCATTCCCGCACTGTACGGAGAGACTACGACATTGGCAGAGAGGCTCTTGCCGGAAAGAGATGCATTGAACAGAGACAGGGCGAAAGCCACTTTTCCGGTCTCGGCGGATGCAGCGGACTTCACTGCGGTCACGCTTTCAACCGGTGCGACATCCGACTTGTTATCTGATACTGTTTTTCTCTGCGCTCCACAGGATACTGCTGCAAGAGCTGCGAGCGCAAGTGCAATTTTCTTCATAACTAACTGTTTTTCGACACTTTACCATATTCGGGGTCCACCTTGATGAGCTTGGTCACCGCCACGGTGCCGAGGCAGCAGACAATCACCATCCAGAAGAACATCTCATAACCCATCCATTCCTGGAGGTAGCCTGCAAATGCACCAGGTATCATCATGCTGAGAGCCATAAACGCGGTACAGATCGCATAATGGGATGTCTTGAACTCTCCTTCTGAGAAGTACATCATGAACAACATATATGCCGTGAAGCCGAAGCCGTAACCGAACTGCTCTATGGCCACGCAGATACTGATGATTATGATATTGTGAGGCATTGCCATACTCAAATATACGAAAGTCAGGCAAGGAAGCGTCATGCAGGCGGCCATCGGCCACAATGATTTCTTCAGTCCCCATCTGGACGCGGCCATACCGCCGATGATGCCGCCGATTGTGAGAGCGGCCACGCCGATGGTTCCATATACGATTCCGACCGTCGATGTGGACAATGCC
>ULNT01006620.1_pt1 | contig 12233 bp, 9 predicted proteins | sample 1952001 | NCBI WGS metagenome assembly ULNT01 (sample SAMEA4835585, study PRJEB28245) | human gut metagenome | biome: gut microbiome; material: fecal sample | place: Denmark | collected 2008
TCTGGACCGCATTGAGGGCAGCCCCCTTGCGGATCTGGTCGCCTGTGAGCCAGAGCGTGCAACTATGGTCGTCGGCCAGGTCCTTGCGGATGCGCCCCACGAAGACGTCATCCTTGCCCGCCGACTCCAGGGGCATGGGATAGACATAGTGCTGGGGGTCATCGACGAGGGTCACGCCAGGAGCCTCCTGGAGGGCTTGGCGGATCTCCTCTACCGAGAGCGGGCGCTCGGTCTCGAACCAGACACTCTCGGAATGGCTGCGGAGTGAGCTCACGCGGACGCAGGTGGCACTCGTGCGAACATCGGAGTGCATGATCTTGCGCGTCTCGTGATACATCTTCATCTCCTCCTTCGTATAGTCGTTGTCCGTCATCTTGTCGATCTGTGGTATGACGTTGTAAGCCAACTGGTGGGGGAAGTGGCTGATACTATGGGCGCTGCCCGTCTCGAGGATCTCCTTGTACTGCTGCTGCAGTTCGCGCATGGCCTCGGCGCCAGCCCCCGAGGCGCTCTGGTAGCTGGCGATGTGGATCTTGCGGATGTGGGACAGGCGCTCGATGGGGTAGAGGGCCACGACCATCATGATCGTCGTGCAGTTGGGGTTGGCAATGATGTTGCGCGGACGGCGCTTGGCATCCTCGGGATTGATCTCCGGGACGACGAGAGGCACGTCCTCGTCCATGCGAAACTGGCTGCTGTTGTCGATCATCACGGCCCCGTGGCGCGTGATGGTGTCGGCGAAGCGAGCCGACGTGCCGCCTCCGGCGCTGGTGAAGGCGATATCGACCCCACGGAAGTCGTCGTTGTCCTGGAGCAGGCGGACGGTATGGGGCTTGCCCCTGAAGAGGTACTCGCGGCCCGCGCTACGTTCGGAACCAAACAAAAGAAGGTCATCGACCGGGAATTGGCGCTCTTCGAGAATGCGAAGAAGCTCTTGTCCTACGGCGCCGCTTGCGCCAACGATAGCTATTTTCATTTTTCTGTTCCTTTCTCTTAACAAGTAATATATGGCGCAAAATTACGAAAAAGCGAGGACACAATGGTGCGTAATTGCGTGTTTTTTGTTACCTTTGCAAAAAATTAAGGAATCGATATGCTGCTCACGACCCAGTATCTCCCCATATCACAGCCGCCGCTGATCTTTCTGACGGTGCTCCTGATCATCCTCTTTGCGCCGATTATCATGGGCCGGCTGCGCATTCCCCACATCATCGGACTGGTGCTGGCAGGCGTCCTCATCGGCCCCTACGGCCTCCATGTGCTGGAGCGCGACGCGTCGTTCAGCCTCTTCGGTTTCGTGGGTCTCTTCTACATCATGTTCCTCGCCGGTCTGGAGATGGATATGGAGGGCCTTCGGCGCAGCAGGGGGCGGGTGCTGCTCTTTGGCGTGCTGACGTTTCTGCTGCCCTTTGTGCTGACCTACTTCATGGCCGTGGAGCTGCTGGGCTACACGCAGATGGCCTCGCTGCTGCTGGGCTGTCTCATGGCCTCCAACACCCTCGTGGCCTATCCCATCGTGGGTCGCTACGGACTGGGGCGCCATGCGGCCACCACGCTCAGTGTGGGCGCCACGATGACCTCGCTCTTCTTCGCCCTGGTCTCGCTGGCGACGATCGTCAACCAGTTTGAGGGCGCCTCGGGCCCAGGCTTTTGGCTATGGTTTGCCGTGAAGTTTGCGGCCTACTGTGCGGGCACGATCTTCCTCATCCCCCGATTGACACGCTGGTTTCTGCGCCGCTATAGCGATGCGGTCATGCAGTTTGTCTTTGTCCTGAGCGTCCTCTTCCTCTGTGGGGCGCTCTCGCAGATGATTGGCCTGGAGGGCATCTTCGGTGCCTTTGTGGCCGGACTGATCCTCAACCGCTTCATCCCGAAGGTCTCGCCGCTGATGAACCGCCTGGAGTTTACGGGCAACGCCCTTTTTATTCCCTATTTCCTCATCGGCGTGGGTATGCTCATCGACCTCCACCTGCTCTTCGAGGGCGGGCGCATCCTCCTGGTCGTGGCCTGCATCACCTTCTTCGGCACGGCCGGCAAGGCCCTGGCAGCCTATCTCGCGGGGTGGCTCCTGCGCTTCGACCGCCAGGCTCGCCACCTGATGTTTGGCCTCACCTCCGCCCATGCTGCCGGATCCATCGCCATGGTGATGGTGGGACTGCGCATCCAAGTAGCCCCGGGCGAGTATCTCTTCGGCGACGAGGTGCTCAACGGCATTGTCATCATGATCCTCTTCACCTGCGTCATCTCCAGCCTCGTGACGGAATATGCCGCCAAGCATATCGTCCTGGCCGAGAAGGAGCAGCCACAGGAGGACGCCGGGGTGCAGGATGAGACGGTGCTCATCCCCGTGAAATATCCCGAGTATGCCAACCGCCTCACCAACCTCGCCCTGCTCATGCGCAATCCGAAACGCGACCACGACCTCGTGGCCTTGAGCGTGGTCTATGACGATGCCAATATCGATCGCCAGCGGGCCGAGGGCTGCAAACTGCTGGAACAGGTGACGAGCTACGCTGCCTCGGCCGATGTGAAGATGCAGAGTCAGCTCCGCGTGGCGACCAATATTGCCAATGGCATCATGCACGCCTTCAAGGAGTTTAGGGCCACGGAGGTCGTCATCGGCATGCACATGCACTTCTCCGATTCCACCACCTTCTGGGGGAAGTTTCACCAAAGCCTCTTCAACGGCCTGTCGCGACAGATCATCATGGCGCGCCTGATGCAGCCCCTCTCGACGCTGCGTCGCATCGTGGTCTGTGTGCCCTCGCGCGCACAGTTTGAGCCGGGCTTCTACCGCTGGCTTGAGCGCCTCTCGCGACTGGCCGAGAATCTCGACTGCCGCATCGCCTACCATGGGCGCCAGGACACGCTGACCCGCATTCGGCAGTATGAGCTCAACCACCATGAGAGCGTGCGCGCCGAGTATGTGGAGATGGAGCACTGGAACGAGCTGCCGACGCTGGCCGCCCAGATCAAGGACGACCACATCTTCGTGGTCGTCACCGCGCGCAAAGGCACGGTGTCGTTCAAGAACGCCATGGAGCGCCTGCCAGAGGAACTGACCAAGTACTTCTCAGGCAAGAACCTCATGATCATATTCCCCGACCAGTTTGGCGAGGACAAGACCGACGTGATGACCTTTGCCGAACCTCAGCATGTCGAGGACCGTTCGGCCTACGAGGCGGTGCTAGGATGGCTGTATCACAACCTCTACCGCCGGCTGGCCGTGGCAGCGAAGAAAATAATCAGAAAAACGAAGAAGAAATGATAGACATCAAAGGTATAACGAAGAGCTTCGGCTCGCTACAGGTGCTCAAAGGCATCGACCTCCACATCAACAAAGGGGAGGTGGTGAGCATCGTGGGTCCCTCGGGGGCGGGCAAGACTACGCTCCTTCAGATCATCGGCACGCTGGACAAGCCCGATAGCGGTTCGGTGGTGGTCGATGGGGTAGAGACACAGCAGTTGTCGGGGCATAAGCTCAGCGAATTTCGCAACCGCCATGTGGGCTTCGTCTTCCAGTTTCATCAACTCCTGCCGGAGTTTACGGCCATCGAAAACGTGATGATTCCCGCGTTTATCGCAGGAAAATCGACCTCTGAGGCGCGGAAGCGGGCCGAGGAACTGCTGGACTTCATGGGTCTGGCCGACCGGGCGCGCCATAAGCCCAGCGAACTCTCTGGTGGCGAGAAGCAGCGAGTGGCCGTGGCGAGGGCCTTGGTCAATCGGCCTGCCGTCATCCTCGCCGACGAACCCTCGGGAAGTTTGGACAGCAAGAACAAGGCGGAGCTCCATCAGCTCTTCTTCGACCTGCGCGACAAACTGGGTCAGACGTTCGTCATCGTCACCCACGACGAGACGCTGGCGCAAATCACCGACCGCACCATCCATCTGCGAGACGGCATGATCGTCGGTGGCGATGAGGCTTCGCAAGGCAACGAGGCTTTGCAGGGCGAGGTGTAGGCGGGCGTGACACGGCTCGGCGGGCTGTCTGTCCATCCATGCCCTGTTTTGTGGACCGCCCTCCCGTCATTCATAGAAAACAGTAGTAGGACCATTTAGACTATCAACACAGATGATCAAAATAAAACTCGGCGATTACAATGACCTGACTGTTCAGGAAGTGGCTTATCGTGAGGGCAAAGGCGAGCGCTTTGGCCTTTACCTCGATGGCGGACGTGACGGAGAAATCCTCATGCCCGACAAGTATGTGCCCGAGGGCACGCAGGTGGGCGACACGCTGCGCGTCTTCGTCTATCTCGACCAGGAGGAGCGACCCATCGCCACGACCGAGAAGCCACTCGCCCGGGTGGATGAGTTTGCGTATCTGCAATGTGCGTGGGTCAACCAGTATGGTGCGTTCCTCCATTGGGGCGTGATGAAAGACCTGTTCTGCCCGTTTCGCGAGCAGAAGAAGCGCATGGAGGTGGGACTGAAGTATATCGTTCATATCCATGCCGACGAAGAGAGCTACCGTCTGGTGGCCTCGGCCAAGGTGGAGCACTACCTCCACGACTATGCGGAGGACTACGACGCTGCCGCCCGTAGGGGAGAGATCGAGACCGCGGAGGAGGCTGATGCTGATGCTGCGGGCTTCCGCCCCTATCATGTGGGCGACGAGGTGGAACTGCTCGTATGGCAGAAGACGGACCTCGGATTCAAGGTCATCGTTGACAATCGCTATCCCGCATTGATCTACGAAGATCAGATCTTCCAGTATGTCCACACGGGCGACCGTCTGCGGGGATTCATCAGCCGCATACGTGAGAACGGCAAACTCGACTGTTCGCTCCAGCCTACGGGCAAGCGGCAGACGCAGGACTTCGCCGATACGCTCCTGGCCTATCTCCAGGAGCACGACGGCCGCTGTCCGCTGGGCGACAAGAGCGACAGCGAGGACATCAAGCGCGTGTTTCATGTGAGCAAGAAGGTCTTCAAGCGGGCTGTCGGCGACCTCTACAAGCGTCGTCTCGTCATTCCCGGTCCCACGTCGGTGGTGCTCACGAAGTAGGGGGCGCACGCTTTTACGTGTAGGTATAATTGCCGTGCAGAGAACAGACTTGTGCACGAAAGGCTATACACTAAGACCTTCTTAGTAGAAGCAAAAGAACAATAAAAAATAGCCTGACACCCTGGTTGGCAGTGTGTCAGGCCATCTAACCTGTCTGCGGCTATCGAGGGCCGCATGGGAAACACCAAAAGATTCTATTTACACTTTCCTGGCAAGGCGCTGAAGCCTATGCGGCGATCATCGAGAGGAAGTATTTGTGTATGTGCAAATCGCTGTCCAGTTCGGGATGGAAAGCCGTGACGAGCTGGTTGCCCTGTCTTGCCGCCACGATATGGCCATCGACGGAGGCCAGGACGCGCACGTTGTCCTCCACGCTTTCTATATAGGGCGCACGGATGAACGTGGCAGGGAGACCGGTGCCCACCTCCGCCATGTCGAGGGAGGTGTGGAAACTGCCCAACTGTCGTCCATAGGCGTTGCGGCGCGCGCGGATATCCATCGTGGAGAGGCGCGGGAACTCCTCGCCCTCCACCTCCTTGGCCAGCAGGATCAGTCCGGCACAGGTACCGAAGACGGGCAGTCCGCCGGCAATGGCTTCGCGGATGGGCTGGAGCAGCTCCAGGTCGTGGAGCAACTTCAGCATCGTCGTCGACTCGCCACCCGGGATGACCAGGCCGTCCTTGGGCTGGTTCCAGTCGGAGAGCTGGCGCACCTCAAAACATTCAGCGCCCAGCTGCTGGAGCATTCGCTCGTGCTCGATGAATGCTCCCTGCAAGGCTAATACCGCTATCCTCATTATTGTCCGCGCTCGGCCATGAGGATCTTGATCTCCTGCTCGTTGATGCCAACCATCGCCTCGCCCAGGTCCTCGCTCAGCTCGGCAATCTTCTTGGCATCCTTGTAGTTGGTCACGGCCTGGACAATGGCAGCGGCACGCTTCACGGGGTCTCCGCTCTTGAAGATACCCGATCCGACGAAGACACCCTCTGCGCCCAGCTGCATCATCAGCGCAGCGTCGGCAGGCGTAGCCACACCACCAGCGGCGAAGTTCACCACAGGCAGTTTGCCATGGTCGTGTACGTACTTCACGAGGTCGTAGGGAGCCTGGAGCTGCTTGGCAGCCTCGAAGAGCTCGTCCTCGCTCATGCCGACGAGGCGACGGATCTCAGCCTGCATCAGGCGCATGTGGCTCACGGCCTGGACGACGTCGCCCGTGCCCGGCTCACCCTTGGTGCGAATCATCGTGGCACCCTCGGCAATGCGGCGGAGCGCCTCGCTGAGATTGCGTGCGCCACAGACGAACGGCACCTCAAACTGCGTCTTGTCGATATGGTAGATGTTGTCCGCAGGGCTCAGCACCTCGCTCTCGTCGATGTAGTCGATCTCGATGGCCTGGAGAATCTGTGCCTCGACGAAGTGGCCGATGCGGCACTTGGCCATCACGGGGATGGAGACGGCGGCCTGGATGCCCTTGATCATCTTCGGGTCGCTCATGCGGCTCACGCCACCAGTGGCACGGATGTCGGCGGGAATGCGCTCCAGGGCCATGACGGCGCAGGCGCCAGCCTCCTCAGCGATGCGTGCCTGCTCGGGGGTCGTTACGTCCATGATCACACCGCCCTTCAGCATCTGGGCGAGGTTGCGGTTCAACTCTTGTCTGTTCTGTTCCATGATTTTATTTTCTTTTTATTGTTTAATATTCTGTTTGGGTTGGCAGCGAGACTGCTTCGGCGAGGGCATAGGAAAGGTAGGTCAGAGGTGGAAACCCCTGACGCAGCTTGTGGGAAGCGAGGGCGCTACAAGCGCGCCTACTCCTTGTTCTGCCGTCGAAAGTCGCTGGGTGTCATTCCCGTCAGTTTCTTGAAAAACTTCGAGAAATGGGCTTGTGAAGAGAATCCGCAGCCGTAGGCTATCTCCTGGAAGGTGTGGGTCGTCAGCATCAGTTCCTGATGGATGCAGGCCAGCAGGGTGGTGTCGATGATCTGCTTCGGGGTCTTCTCCCCCAGTTTACGGCACACCTGCGAGAGGTAGCGGGGCGAAACGTTGAGGCAGTCGGCATAGAACGCTACGTCGCTATTGGTCTTCGCATGCTGCTCCACTGCCGAGACAAACGCCTGGTAGAGTTCCATGCTTCGTCCCTGTGGCTCCGCCGTGCGTGCCATCATTCCCTTGGCAAACCGTGCGGCCCGCTCCTGTGCCTCCTCGATGGAGAAGTTTTGGCTCAGATAGACCGCCACCGCACTGCAATAGGTGTTTTGTGCGCCGTGGAGCGTGTGCTGTTGTGGGGCGACGAGCGTACAGAGCGGGATGAGGCGACGCTGGATCTGTGTCAGCACGTCCTCGCCCATCAGTCGGTCGCCTTTGGCCGAGACCGAAGCAGGGGCATAGACCACGAAGCGCGGACGGTAGCGCAGGATTGCGTCGATGATGACGTCGAGCGTTTCTACCGAACGAATCAAGCCCACCTTGATCACTTGCGGCTCGATATCGTTGACCACAGCCTCTATCTGACTGCGGACCACGGCAGCGGGGAGATCGTAGAACTCCTGGATGCCGAGGGTGTTCTGCACCGTGATGCACGTGATAGCCGACATGGCGTAGCCGCCCAAGGCCGATATGGTCTTCATGTCGGCTTGCACGCCAGAGAGGCCCGTGCCATCGGAACCCGTTATCGTCAGTATCGTGCTGCTCTCTTTCACGCATGCAAAGGAACGCATTTTACTTGAAACGACCTAAAAAAGTTCCCTATTTGACAACGGAAAAGCACGTTTGGCAAAACTTTCCCCTGCTTTCAGCTCCCTGCTTGTGGCTTTTCTCGCCTTTTCGTCGTAACTTTGCAGCGAGAAAGTGATAAGCCAACGATGCAGAAACAATTTTCAAGAACGCAACTTCTTTTGGGCCGTCCTGCCCTCGAGACGCTCGCTGCCAGTCGGGTGGCCGTTTTTGGTGTAGGCGGCGTGGGCGGTTATGTCGTCGAGGTGCTGGCCAGAAGCGGTGTGGGTGCCATCGACGTGATCGACAACGACCGTGTCTGTGTGACCAATGTCAACCGCCAGTTGCTCGCCACCCTTCCCACGGTGGGACGCCCGAAGGTCGATGTGGCCGAGGAGCGTATCCATGCCATCAATCCCGAGTGCCAGGTGCACAAACTGCCGATGTTCTACCTCCCGACGCGGGCGGACGAGATAGACCTCACCCAATATGATTATGTGGTGGACTGCATCGACACGGTGACGGCGAAGCTCGACCTGATCCGTCGCTGCCATACTCTCGGCGTGCCCCATCTGTGCTGTCTGGGAGCAGCCTTCAAGCTCGATGCTACGCAGTTTGAGGTGACCGACCTCTTCAAGACTATCAACGATCCGCTCGCCAAGGTCTTGCGCAAGAAGCTCCGCAAGGAGAACATCCGCCATGTGAAGGTGGTCTATAGTCCGGAACTGCCCTTGGAGGGCTTTCCGCAGGAGGAGACAGACTGTGCGTTTCGGGCGCGCTGCCCAGAGGCCGACCAGCAGCGTTGTGGGTCGGAGCAGGGAGTCCCGGCCTCCAACGCATGGGTGCCTGCCGTGGAGGGACTCATCGCAGGGGGCGAGGTGGTGAAAGATCTCATCGCACGGGCAGGAACCCTGCGTGTTGCCCCCACAGAAGGGACGGAGGCATAGCGACGGGTGGCCACGGCCCTCAAAGACTGCCAGGAGGGCAATCAGTAGTAACGACCATAGAGATAATCCATCAAGATGAAAGCATATACTTATATAGAAAAAGGAAAGTTTGCCCTGACGGACAAACCGAGACCGACGATACAGGATCCCACCGACGCCATTGTGCGCGTGACCTTGGGAAGCATCTGCTCCAGTGACCTTCATATCAAGCATGGGAGTGTGCCAAGGGCGGTACCGGGCATCACCGTGGGCCACGAGATGGTCGGTGTGGTGGAGGAGACGGGAGCCGATGTCAGGGGCGTGAAGGTCGGCGACCGCGTGACGGTCAATGTGGAGACCTTCTGTGGCGAATGCTTCTTCTGCAAGCATGGCTATGTCAACAACTGTACCTCGCCCCATGGTGGCTGGGCCCTGGGATGTCGTATCGACGGAGGACAGACGGAGTATGTGCGCGTGCCGCTGGCCTCGCAGGGATTGAACCGTATTCCCGATGGTGTGACCGACGAGCAGACACTGTTGGTCGGCGACGTGCTGGCTACAGGCTTCTGGGCGGCACGCATCAGCGAGATCACGGAGGAGGACACCGTCCTCATCATCGGGGCTGGCCCTACGGGACTCTGCGCCCTGCTCTGCGTGATGTTGCATCGGCCACGGCGCATCATCGTCTGTGAGTCATCGGCAGCGCGTCGCGACTTTGTGCGGTCCCACTATCCCGACGTGTTGCTCACCACGCCCGAGGAGTGTGAGGCGATGGTCAAGGCCCACAGCGACCATGGTGGAGCTGACCATGTGCTGGAAGTGGCGGGCGCCAAGGACTCCTTCCGTCTGGCTTGGCGGTGTGCGCGTCCCAATGCCATCGTCACGATCGTAGCCCTCTATGACGAGCCACAGGTGCTCCCCCTGCCCGATATGTATGGCAAGAACCTGACCTTTAAGACAGGAGGTGTGGATGGGTGCGACTGCGAGGAGACGCTCCGGCTGATAGCGCAGGGAAAGATCGACACCACGCCGCTCATCACCCATCGCTTCCCGCTCGCCGAGATAGAAAAGGCCTACCGCCTCTTTGAAAACCGGGAGGACGGAGTGATCAAGGTGGCTATCTATAATGAATAGGCAGGCTGATATTTTTTCCTCATTTTTCTTTGCGTGTTTGTTGAAAAACTCGTACCTTTGCAACCGTTTTCAAGCAAGTAAAGCCTCTTGTAACTTATCAGTTTTACGTTTGGAGTGAAATTAGGCGGACAATGGAGTCCTCGCTGCTTTAGGAAACGTCCTTTATGATTCAGGGCAAGTTACAGACATCGCAAAGTTATTCTTTTCGGGTAAACAACAAGGTACACAGATTTCACAGTTGGGGAGTTTGTGTACAGATATAGTGTGTGCTTGTGCGTAGGAGTGTCCGTCGTTGTTAGGCGGACGCTAACTTGTGCATAAGCACTCCATGTTTTGGCCATCCATGTGATGGCAGTTGATAATCAAACCTTTTTATGAAGCAGACAATGAAAAATTGGGCTGTGACCCTTGTGGGCATGGCCTCGGTCTTTGTGCCCTCTGCGCTATGGGGACAAAACCAAAGATTGACAGGACAGCTCCAGCAACTCTTTGATTGTGCGGAGCAAAACAACGCCTCGCTGATAAGGATGCGTGCCGCTATAGCGACGGCAGAGGCAGGGGAGGAGACTGCACGTCTAGCCCAGCTCCCCGACGTAGAGGCGCAACTCTCCATCTCCTATCTGGGTGATGCTCGCTTGTGGAATCGCACGTTTGGCGAGTCCATGGCCGCGCCGATGCCACATTTTGGTAACAACTTCCTGCTGCGTGCCGAGCAGGTGGTATATTCGGGCGGAGCCATCACTTGTGGCATACGACTGGCTGAGCAACAAACCAAGATGCTCCGTCTCTCTGCCGACGAGCAGCGCCAGCGGGTACGTTTTCTCTTGGTCGGCCTCTACCTCCAGCTTCATAGCCTCCGCCATCAGGAGACGGTCTATGCCACCAACCGCGAACTGGCTCTTCGGCAGATCGAACTCATGAACCATCGCCGAGAGCAGGGGGTCTCCCTGCGCAACGACATCACTCGCTACGAGCTGCAACTGCAGCAGATAGCCCTGGGACAGACCACGGTCAGCGACCGACAGAGTGTCTTGACGAAGCAGTTGCGAACCGCCTTGGGCACGGATAGCGTGCCGCTGGCGATGCTCTCCGATGATGCTTTCGAGGGTGTGGGAATGGCTGTCGGCAGCGAGGAGGACTGGCTGCGGTTGGCCTTGGAGCAACACAAGACGTTGCAGCGGTCGGCCTTGGCGGTGGACATCAGTCGCACGCAAGAGCGCCTTGTGGAGGCGGAGCGTTATCCCCAGGTGGCGCTGGTGGCGGAAGACCATTTCGACGGGCCGATCACCATTGAGGTGCCACCTATCAACAAGAACTTGAACTATTGGTTTGTTGGCATCGGCGTGCGCTACAACCTGGCGTCGCTCTACAAGACGAAGCGCAAGGTGCAGCAAGCAAAAAGAGCCACGGCCGAGGCGCAGACACAACTTACGGTGGCGCAGCAGACGATCGGTGACGACGTGCATGCCGCCTATGTTGACTTGGGCACGGCGCGATCGGAACTGCAGACTCGCCGGAAGGCCGTGCAGCTTGCGACGGAAAACTACGAGGTGGTGGGCAAACGCTATAAGAACGGACTGGCCCTCATCACCGATATGACCGACGCGGCCAACGTCAAACTGGAGGCGGAGTTGGCCCTGGTCAGCGCGCGCATCAACTTGGCCTATTGCTATTATCGGTTGAAATATGCCTGCCAATGCTTGTAGGCAATGTCCTCTGCAGTACAAAGAAAATCCTGCTGGCCGTATTTTCAAAGGCCAGTATGTCATGAACAATAATAAACAATTATGAAAAAACAACGATACTTCGCAGTTTCTACAATCTCATCGTCCTGCTGCTGCTTGCTGCAGGCGTCTATCTGGTCGTCAACCACTTCGTCCATTTTGGCGACGGGGAGTTTACGGACAATGCCACCGTGCAGCGACAGATCACTCCTGTCAACACGCGTGTCTCTGGATTTATCAAGGAGATACGTTTCGAGGAGTTTCAGCAGGTGCACAAAGGCGACACGCTGGTCATCATCGAGGATAGCGAGTTTCGCTTGCGCCTGGCCCAGGCTGAGGCCGACTTGGCCAATGCCTTGGCTGGCAAGGAGGTGACTGCCACGGGTATGCAGACTACCGACCAAAGCATCCGTGTGGCTGACGCGGGCATAGAGGAGGCAAGGGTGCAACTGGACAATGCCCGTTGCGAGGAGGAACGCTATGCCCAGTTGTTGAAGGACGACGCGGTCACGCCGCAGCAGTATGACCAGGTACACACAGCCTATCTTGCCGCACAGGCCCGATACGAGCAGGCTACTCGGAGCATAGGGACGCTCTCCTCTGCGAAGCAGGAGCAGGGACACCGCGTCAAGCAGAACAAGGCGGGTATAGACCTGGCCCGATCGCAAGTGAGGATGGCCCGACTCAATCTCTCCTACACGGTGATCACGGCTACCGCCGACGGCG
>ULNT01042972.1_pt1 | contig 12163 bp, 10 predicted proteins | sample 1952001 | NCBI WGS metagenome assembly ULNT01 (sample SAMEA4835585, study PRJEB28245) | human gut metagenome | biome: gut microbiome; material: fecal sample | place: Denmark | collected 2008
CTGTAAATTCAGGTGAAAAATCTTCTTCCTCGTCCTTACGATTTTCAATATCGTCTTTCATCGTTTCAAAATCAAAAGTCTCAGAAACATAGGGAAGATTGTTCTCGGTCATCATTAAAGCTATGAATTGAAGAAACATCTTTCGGATATCCTTGTCAAGCCTTTGGGCTGCAGCTACAGGAATAAATACAAAGTCGCTCCAATACCGGTCTGAAAACTTATAAACGGAAAAGCAAAAGCCTTTGTCTGAGCATGATATGTCAAGTTCCTGACAATCGGGCAGACTTTCTGAAAATCTGTTCGTCAAGCCGATGAAATCATTGCTCCAGTTTCCTGTAGGCTCGAATGAGAATTCAATACCATAGAGTGAGAGATATTTTGTGGCACATTCTATCAATGTTTTCAGATTTATATCCTTATCTATAGACATCATATCAGGTTGAGATATGATGTCTATCAAACGAATAGGAGCGATAATCTCATTCAGGAATGAGTAATCTGATACCACCTTGGCAATATCCGTTCTTTTCGGACGGATATTCCGATGTGGTTGTTCTGTCTGTTCTTTTCTTTTAACAAGATGTTTCCCAGTCGTATATGTAGCGGATTCTTGCATACTTGTATGTTCATATAAATTAACCTTTAGTTCCAATGGTTGTTTTGAATTCAAACTCCAACTGACCTTCCTCGGTCAATCTCTGATGAACATTGCTTGTTGTGAGCTCAGGATATGTTCCCGAATAAAACAATAATACTTCGTCAGGTGTCATTTCCGGATTTGGATCTGCAAGCACCTTGTCATTGAACCTGAATGTTCGTACCAATCCTGTTACTTGTAATGCCATATATCAAATTATTTATTGGAACAGAGTTCCATTGTTAAGTTCTGTATTTATCTTTTCTCTCAGTCTGCTGCATTTTTCAATGTCTGCACCTTCCATAGCGGACACTTTTTTAAGCAATAATGCTGCCTCTGAATATTTCTTCTCATTGAACAGGGTTTCTACCTTAGAGAATTTCTCATTAAATGACTTTTGTTGCGCATCCTCTTTTTTCTTTGCTTCTTCGGCTTCCTTGGATTTAGCTTTCATTTCTTCCACTGATTTCTCATATTCAGCCATATTGGTCATAATGCCAATGGTCTTTTGCAAGGGTGAGCGTACTGTCTGAATAAATCCCTCTTCAAATTCTTCCGGTGTACCGCATATGACAATAGGTGTAAGTTTGTTTTTTGCTTCATCTTTCAAGCCGGATTTGTTGGGAATAACCGAAACAGAAAGTTTGTCATTAATTTTGGTCAGAGTAATTGAAATCATATCTCTGTCTGACATCAATTCAAATAATTCTTTAAACATAAGCACTGTTTTTTTATTTCCCTATACTCTTACTTACAGGGAAGTTGTTTATTATTTCTGCATTAAGCGGTAGTGGCCGTTTCAAGACAAGTTTTTCGAGCAAATACTCTTTCTTCTGAAAGGAAGATTTGTGAAGAAACACAACTTGGCAAGAAATTCCGGCCACTCCGAACTTCGCAGAATAATAATGAACGGCTTCCTGAGTGTAAGATATATGATAGAAATTGACTTGTATAAAAGGGAGGATTGAAGAGATATAAGGGGGAAGATACGATATAAAAGGGAGAGGTGGAGAGGCTGTGTTTAGACAGCCTGCATCCGCATATTGATATTTGATGACAAATAATCTATCAACTTGTCGAGCCACAGAAAACATTCCGGCGGAAATTCATTCTCTGACAGCAGACAGTCACCTTCGGATGTTCTCACACTGACACTTAGCTCATCATTAGCATAGGTTATACTTCGGGCAACGCCTGAATGAATATTACCTGCAATGTCCGTCCAAGCCAAAGCCAAGGGGTATGTGTCATCAATTTCTATAAAATTGATCTGATTACTTCCAAGCAAAGATTTCACAGTCTGTTTGGATTTTTGTCCGAGATTGGTCAGAATGTTACCAACTGTTCTGACCGGTTTTGCAATGTTCATCATGGTTATTATATATTATCAGTAAAACAATCAAAATCAACTATATAAAAACATTCTGTCGGGGTTGGCTTCAACAAACCCAGAAGGTCATTGATACCAGATACAAAATAGAAAACGAAGCCGTCTGTAGTATCATTACTGTCAACCGTCATGGATATATAGGTATCGAAACTGTTGCCGTCGTCCGTATAGCGAATTGTGACACTGGCAAAGCCCGGTTCATGACCATATATTCGGGTAAATTCACTCCATTTTTTCTTGATTTTCTTAGTGAGTCTTTTCCTGTTCATAATGCATACTTCTTTTATGTTTCTTTCCCTTATGTCCGTTGTTAACGGATGAAGGAATATTTTTTAATGCCCGAAATGTTGTGACGTGGTGCAGCCAAGGATGCTGAGTTGAATACTCTTTGCCTGCAAAGGAAGATTCTACTCAAGCAAATCCACGTGCCTTGGCAACACCACAAGGAGCAACAGAAATTTGCATTGAAAAAATATCCTTTCATCATGTAACATGATGAATCAGACGATATAAAAGGGTAGATGGAAGGTATAATCAGAGGGCGGTCATCATACAGGCTCCCTGGATTGCTATATATGCTTTCCTCTTAAGGCTGATACTTTTGCAGATTGCCTTAGCACTTGTGCCAAGGCATCCTGCAAAAATGGAGTATCTGCCTCAAATGAAAAATGTTGCATACATAGCTATCCAGGGAGCTACGGAGTGATGTGTATAAGAGGGAAAGGTTTAACTATATAAAAGGGAAGAAGATATGGGTACAAGAAAGGTGGTCACCCGGCATGGGTCGTTTTGTCATCTTCGGAGCAGAGGCAAGTGAGGAGTGTGTCCGTTTCAGAGCAGGCTCATCCTGACTTCAAGGAAGTCTGGTAATGCCGTAAGCCCTGAAACGATAAGACACTCTCTTCACCTGACGGAGAGTGGAAGTAATGACAAAGCTCTCATGCGTGAGGTGCTTTATAAAAGGGAAGATCCGGTGTGAGGGGGGTAAAAGAAACCCCATACCTGCGGCTATACAGATATGGGGTAAAGGCTTGGGTATCTAATCAGGCGGCCTTGGGTTCTTCGACCGCCTCGTTTTCTTTCAGGGATTCGTCAATACGTTTCTGCAACAGACTACATTCTGTTTTGAGCCTTGACAGTTCCTCTGACTTAGGCCATTCCCGTGAAAGGATGCCTTGAAGAACAGGGATTTCCGCTTTCATCCGCTCGATTTCTTTCTCTTTGCGAGCCACCAAATCCCCGATTCTGGAAAGTGTCTCAAATGGGTATTCTGCTGACTGCTTGAACCCGAGCGGTAACGCACCTGTAGTACCGCAACGGTATTTCAGACCGCTTTTTCCTTCGACATAGAAAGAATTGTGTTCAAAATTGCCTGACCAATGGAATACACTCTTTACAAACAGGTTTAGCCCCATTGCATTACCGATACATTTAAGCTCATTGCCACGGTAACGCTTAGAAATCTGATGAAGTGCCTTTCCGGTCTCTTCCTGACTGAAAGTCTGGACGCCCTCGATAGTGACTTCTCTACTGCCTGAATACTGCTTGAAGTATTCCATATCGGCATTGACACCGGCGATAAAGCGCTGTGCCTTTTCGATGTCTTCTGTGTGCTGTGCAATCGTTTTCTCGGCTTTGAAACGCTCCTTGTTGAACATGGACTGCTCTTTCTGCAACTGCATGATTTTGTTGTCGAGTTTGGTCTTGTTAAGCAAATCATTGTTGCCAGAGAGTACAGCCACGAACTCGGCAAAGTTCATACCGTTGTTTTCATCCATGCTATCCTCGTCCATTCTGCGGACTGCAACCGTGCCATTATTAATCTGACTAATAAACAACTGCTTATTTTTCAAGAGATTAAACTTGTAGGCATCAAGGGTTTTCTCTGTACCGTAAATGATTACATCGACCGTATTGTTACCCCACAACTTTACTCCGTTGCCTTTACGGACTGCTCGTCCGTCACGCTGCTGCAAATCTGCCGGACGCCAAGGAATATCAAGATGATGTACTGCAACCGCTCGCTGCTGGGCATTGACACCTGTTCCCAACATACTGGTTGAACCGAAAAGGACACGTACTTTTCCAGAGTTCATATCGTTAAACAGACGGTCACGTGCAACCTCTGTCTTGACAGTCTGAATGAACCTGATTTCATCTTTGGGGATTCCATAGACATTAATCAGCTTGTCGGCAATATCCTGATAGATATTCCACTCGTCCGGCTTGTAGGTACTCAAATCACTGAACACAAACTGCGTGCCTTTCTGCTCGTTAAAACGGCAATAATACTCATAAATCTGTCGTGCGCACTGGCTGGCCTTGTTCTGCGGATCATCGGTGAACTTATCACCCAACATACGCATGTCAAGTGCCATTTTGCGGGCAATGTCTGTCGCAATAAGCATTTTGGCCTTATCCAGATTTTCCGGTTCTGGCATGTCAAGAACCAAATCATCCCAAACGCCTGACTTGGCAAAAGAAATGAGTCTGTTAATCATTTCTTCCTGTGCGAGTGTCGGCTTGCTGTTGAGGAAACGCACATTCTTGTCGGGAATATCAAGATGCATCATTTCGGCAGTCCTGTAGTCTGTAATCTCACGCAAGAAAGCTGCGAGTTCGGGAACTTTGATATAGGTACGGAAACGCTCTTTTCTGCGGATTGAGCCTGTAACGCTCAACTCATAATCAGCACTCTTTTGTGTAAAAATTGCCGCCCATGCATCGAAGCAGTTTACACACTGGCGAGAAAGCTCATTAGGACGCAAATACTTGAACAGCACATAAAGCTCTGTAAGTGCATTTACAACAACCGTACCAGAGAGGAATGTCGCTCCCAAATCTTTACCTGTGCGCATCTGAATATCTCTGATTGCAATCAGTAGGTTCATAGCACGCTGCGAACCCTGATTGTTGCCGATACCTGCGACACGTGTATGTCGGGTCTGGAACATAAGATTCTTGAAAAAATGGTACTCGTCCACAAAAATATGGTCGATGCCCATTGAATGAAAATCTATGCAGTTGTCTTTCTTCTCATTAATGGAATGTTGCAACTTAGACAGATTGACGGTAAGATTTTCCTTTCTCTTCTCCAAACCGTTGAGCATTCTCTTGTTTCGCCATTGCATACCTGATTCTTCCAAAGCAGAGAGAGAACGCTCAACATCGTTGAGTTCTTCCTGAATGATAGCTGCCTGTGTCTGTTCGGACTGCGGTATCTTGCCAAACTGCTCATGGGTAAGGATGATGCAATCCCAGTTGTTGTTCTTGATCTGCGAGAAGATGTTTTCTCGCTGTGCAGGCTTGAAATCATCCTTGCCGGGATATAGAATCCTTGCATTGGGGTAGGCCTGACGGAAACACTGGGCTATCTGGTGGATGTTGGCTTTCAATCCGATTATAAGCGGTTTGTTGACAAGTCCGAGGCGTTTCATTTCATAAGCGGCCACACACATAATCATCGTTTTGCCAGCACCTACATCGTGCCAACAAACACCGCCACCGTTTTGCTTTAGCATCCAGATAGCGTCCTTTTGTGACTGGTACAAATCCTTGTAATCGAACTTGTCAAAACACAGGTCAGGGAATGTCTGTGCAGAACCGTCATAAGACGGTCTTACATAACAGTTGAATCGTTCGTTATAAAGTCTGACAAGTTCGTCACGTACCGTCACAGGCTGTCTGTCGAGCCACTGGTTGTACTTCTGTCTTATCTCCTGTATCTTGTTGCTTGCCTCTTGGATTGCTTCTTCATCAGGAACACGCACATCGTTACCGTTGCGTGTGATTGTCTTGGTAATCTCGGGAACGGTATCATGCAAGGCATGAACAAAGAGCGCATCGCCTGACAGATTGGCGACAGAAGAATATCCGTGAAGCGATACAATGTATGTATCATTGACATCAAAGTAGCTTATCGATACCTCACACTCAAACAGTTCACTTGCAAAGCGTTCGTAAACACTGCATGGAACCCAACGCTCGCCAAGGTTGAAATCAAGGTCTTCATAAGGGATGACTTCGGGTGTGACATTCTCCAAGGCAAGGACAGAACGGTTAGCCCATTCTTTCTGGTCTTCCGGCAGTTCGGAAAGGAGTGTACAAATCTGCTTGTTCTTCTCAATCACATTTCCTGCAAGGAAACGGCCTTTCTCTTCCCAACATCCGTTTATAGGATTAAAGAATATTTCGCCTGCAAGCTGTTCAATGATTTCAGACTCCGACAAGGCTGTAACACGGCAAATATAGTCAAGTCTGACCTGTCCGTAATAGTTGAGACTGCTTGCAAGTGCTTCAAGAGGTTTAAGGGAAACACTCTCGTCCACGTGTGCAAATGCGACCGGCTCATTCATAATATCAGCCTTGACAATACGGTTATGACGCAATAACTCGATACCTACGACTTCGTTTCCTACCGCATCGAGGTGAATAAACTCCAAGTTGTCATTTTCATGCAGCTTGCCCCACTTCTCGGTGTATTCGTCGTAAACGGTATTAAGGATGTTGCGCAAATGCGGCTGTTCAAAACGTAACTTCTGCTCTGTTGCAGAAAGATTGAAATAGGCACTGCGAACACTGAAATAATCTCTCGCTCTATCAATATTCAGCTGATGCATCTGTAAAGGACGGAACTCTACTTCGGAAACAAAACCGGCATGTCGGGTAAAGCGGATGTTACCTATCTGGCCGTTGAACTCAACCAAAGTGCCGTCAATCATCCACGATTGTACAGGTTCGGTATAAATGATATACTGGGCTTTGGGCTGTACTTGTTCCGGCTGGCTCTCTGACATGTCGAACAAATCAAAGAGTGAGTGTGCCTGGACTACGGGTGACTGCTGCAGGAACAGCGATTTGCGGAAATAGCGTGACAGGTCATCGCTGACTATTGAAGAAAGCGCTGTTAGCATATCGGCATCCGTACCTTGCCATTTGTACTTGCGTACATATTTTGAATACTGATTTTTGGCGATCTCTGTTTTGTCGCACAATGTATTTTGAGACCTTGACAAAAGACGGTTTGCATATTCGGTCTTGTCACGTGAGTTGGGCACGTTCTCCTTGAATATATCAAGAAACATCTGCTCACGTGAGGTAAGCATTGCTTTGTTGGAATGTTTCTGTAAAATGAAAAGGTCGCTGCCTATCTCTATGCCAGCCGTATTGACAAACAGATTGTCAGGCAAGCGCAATGCTGTAATGAGGTTAGTATTGTCAACAATGAACTGACGCACAAACTTGTTACTTGGAGAATCGGCTACTCCACGTGAAGTAATGAATACAAGCAAGCCGCCCTCATTGAGCAGGTCGATAGCCTTTACAAAGAAATAATTGTGTATTGCCTTGGTTGACAATGCAAAACTTCCGCCACGGTCAAGAAATGACTGGTCGTACACCTTGATATTGCCGAATGGGATATTTGAAGCAATAACATCGAACTTGCTGTCCGCAATAGAAGAACTGCAGATGCTTTCGAAGCCGTCAACGAAAACAGAAGTGTCGGGATTGAGCGAGTGAAGAACAATACCTGTGACCGTGTCTTTTTCAAACGCAAATTTGCGGATTGTATCATTCAGCAGATGCAGGAAACCGCCAGTACCGGCCGATGGCTCTAACAGGGTATTGACCTGCAAGCCCTGTGATGAAAGCGTATGCTGAATGCAGTCGCCCAAAGACCGGATAAATGTCTGTGGGGTGTAAAAAGCGGTAAGAGTGGAGTTCCTGATGCTTTTAACCAATTGCTTGTACTTGTCTGCCTGATTGTCTGCTATACGCATAAGGATGTCACGCAAACGTGAAAGGGCTGCCTGTACTTCGGGTGTCTCGTCCTTATCATCGTCCAAAGAATACACATACGACATACCGCCGAAACCGCTGTACTGGCGAAGAATTTCTTTTTCTTCGTCTGTTGCTTCTCTCTTCTGCCTCATAATATCAAAGGCAGTTTCTATGGCCTGAATATTTGCCAAAAATGATTTGAATTTGTTGTAACCCATAATAGCCTTTATTTTTTATTTCCCTTTCTTAAAGGCCTCGTACAGACCTGTTGAAAGGTTATTTTGAGGCTATTCTGACAATAGGGTACAATCTGACAAGACTGAAGCGGGAAATACTCTCAAGCTTGTGAAGAGGAAGATTTTCCGCTTCATTCAGTTCAGTCTTGGCATGATTGGAACCGATGTTCTAACTTTGCCTAAAAATAAGCGGAAACGGGTTTGTGCATTAAATCAGATATGGCCGAAGGCCTGTACAAAAGGGGAAGAGGTTGCTGATACAAAGGGGGGGGGGGAATGAATACTATAAAAGGGGGAGGAGGAGCTTTTCATCTGAGTTCATAAAGGCAGACGGAATATGTGTTGTGCCACCAAGTGCTTTCTGATGACTTCATGGAAGCCTGAAGAATGTACTGGGCAGTGGCACATAAGAACACTCATTCCGTCAGCAAAAGATGAACAGAGTGAAAACCCTCCTGCCAATGGAAGCAAGATATAAGTGGGGAAGAGGGGTATATAAAAGGGAAGGGAGCAAGCACCAGGTGTAGTTACCTGGTGGCTGGAATTATAAATCATCCATGACAACCTTGTTTACCGGCTCTTTGTACCAGTAACAATCCCAGTTGAGATAAATACAGCATCCAGTGAAGTCCGGTTGGGAGAATCCGAGGATCTCAAACGGACCGATGACACATCCGTATCCATTGACAACCTTTATGAAATCTCCTTTTGCAGTCGTATAGTAGCGTCAGGCATCACGTCGGACAGGTGGTCATAAACCTGTGTGCCATTTTTCTTAATCATTGCCTCAAAATCTGACCTATAACTTCTTTTACCCATATTAACCTGCCTATCTTTATCCTGCCGGCGTGCAGTGTTACGTTAATGATTCAATGCCCTATGCTTCTGATGCCAAGGTATGTATATTATTTGTCTGCTATACTGATTGTAGCCATTGTGGACAATGTATTGAAGTGAAATACACTTCAAAGAAGGAAGATTTCGCTTCAATAGCATAGTGGACATTGTTCCACAAACGTTTAGCTACAATTGAACTTTGCAGATAAAATAATATACAGCATATTGAAGCTATATATCAATATAAGTGGTGAGCATGGTGTAGAAAGGGTAAGAGACTGTAGAAAAGGTACACGACCAGGAGCATCGGATAATAGGATATACTGGGAATTCTGTAAGTTTGAGCATTACATAGCACCAGGTGCTACGTGATGCCCTAACCTACAGAATGGCATCTGATATCTTTGATTATCCGATGCGGGGAGGATAAAAGAGGGCGGGACAGTTTTACACATCTAAAAATGGTACTAATGAAAGGTATCAGAGTATATAAATGTTCATCATGTCAGAGAATGGTAAAACGCTAAAAGAAATACATCGGACAAGTATAAAAATAAAGGGTGAAAAAAGGAAAAGCCCTGCTCCGAAGAGCAGAGCCGGGACATTATCAGTATCAATCATCAACCATCATTGGCATAAGCAATGAAAGGTTATCAATTTCTTTTTCATCCGTAACAGGTGTGAAGAGTGCAGCTCTTGACTTGTCACTCATGGAAATGCGGACTTCCTCGCTTGTAAATGTCTCAAGAATCTGGCGGAGGTATTCTCTCTTGAAACCTATGGTAATATCGTTTCCGGTGTAGGTACAGAAGATAATCTCTTCGGCCGATGTTGAAAAATCTATATCCTCGCCTGACACTGTTACTTTAAGTCCTGAAAAACGCATGACGATACATCCGCTTGCTAAACTGGAAAAGACACCGACACGCTTGATTGCTGCAAGCAAGGCTGACCTGTCTATCACTGCAACTTTATCGTTGTCCTTTGGAATTACCGCATTATAGTTCGGGAAGCGGCCTTCGAGCAACCGGAAATGCAATGCATCATTTTCAAAAATAAACGTTGCCTCACGCTCGTTGTATAGCATCCTGACCTGTTGCTCTCCTGTGGACAGTCCTTTAATCAGTTTTGCCGGCTTCATAGGTATAATTAATGACATGTCTCCGGCACTTTCCGTATTAGCGTCCATAGGGTAAGTATTGCGAGCCAGTTTATGCCCATCGGATGCAGCGACCTGAAACTTTCCGTTTGTAACTGTAAAATAAATACCGCACATGATAGGGCGCAAATCGTCCGTTGCTACAGCAAAAGAGGTCTGAGAAATAGCCATAGACAGTATGTTGCTTCCGATAACAGACTCATTGAAATCACCTTTTATTTCTGTATTAACGATATAGTCTTCGGACGACCTGCCTTGAAAATCAAATTTTCCGTTGTTATACTTGACAACAACAGAATAGTTGTCGGGATTGACTATAAAAGTGAGGGGTTGCTCTGGTATGTTCTTCATGGCATTGAGAAGAAGAGTTGACGGCATACACAATTCGCCGTCTTCCGATGTGGATACTACATCGACAGTTGAACACTGGGTGCAGTCACCGTCTGACGCTGTAATCTGCAACTTCTCGCCTTTTATGCGAAACAGAAAATACCCAAGAACCGGATCTACAACTTTAGGGTTCATTACTTTTGACATTTCTGCCAATTTGCCTGATAACACTGATGATGATACTATAAAATTCATAACTGATAATGTTTTATTTCCCTATCGTAACGGATTCTTTCCATTATTGTCGGGAGGTTATTTTTTTGCCCAAAAACGGTACTCTGCATATGGACAAAATATTCCGGACCAAATACTCTTCGCAGAAGGAAGATTTCGACCGGAATATTTGGGGAATAAGAAGGCAGAGGGCCTAACTTTGCAAATAAAATACCTCGGACAATAATGTCCGGAAGAAACCAAACGGGAGATAAAAGTCATATAAAAAAGGGAAGGGAGAATTTTAAAAGGTAGAACGGAGTATATAAGGGGGTAGTGGGTAAAAAGAAAGCCAGAGCTATGGCTCCGGCTGTTATCGCAGACATTATTTTCAAATTGTCGGAATGCTCCGTCCTTCTTTTTCGAGGAATCTGTCTATCTTTCTACATTCCTCAAATGAAGCCTTATTCCTGTCATCAATCGGCCGGTCTGACTTTGCCAGTTCTGTGATACATGTCCTCATGATGCGATAGAATTTTTGTTGAAGTGTCGGGTGAAAGCTTTTGACTGCCTCCGCAAATCTTTTACCGTCAAATGAAAAACTGTTGATTTCATTTTCAATGCTTTGTGCAAGCATGTACTCTTTGCTTTCTTCCAATTTCATAAATGATTACATTAAGTTAAACTTTACCCTAATGTAGATGATATGTATTCATCGTCTTAGGTTTTTACGGATGCTGAAATGGTGTCGAGACATAAAAGGGCAAGACTTTCTGCTGAAATACAATCTGAAAGATGGAGATTTCATCAGAAATACATTTAGTCTTGCCTCTGAATATGACTGATACCTAAATTTGCATCAGAAAAAACGCATGACGATGAACCATGAAGACTTGAAAGTCAGCTAAAAGTGGTCATACAAAGAGCTTTATATAATTGCCCATTGTCTCATTGAAATTGAACTCATGTTTGCTCTGCATATAGTGATTTTCTTTCATGATATCATCTATCATTATCTCTATGGAATGATAGATAGTCAGGTGAACCCTGTCGCATAATCCGTTTTCGTCTGTAGATACGGAGATTTTTACCATGTGGTCTGCTTCGGGGGTTGATACATAGCAGCATTTATGTCCACATAATATAAAGTTTGACGGTTCATAATGATATAGGAACAATAGATTGTATTGTTCATCGATGATTTCCATGACTTGTTCGAGAGGTAAAGCCTTTTTAATAAAATAAGTGTATTTTTCCCAGCATGGCAAAATTTCTTCCTCCTTAACATCCGTTGTATCAAATAACTCAGGCATTGTCAACTTGTAGATGCTTTCAATTTTTCCTTTCTTAAGTTTCTGTTTCATATGAAGTTTTTTAATGAATTTAAAAAGCAAGCACAGTATGTGAAAATACCTGCAATTAATTTGATATCACCAATCGATATAATTGGAGATATAGGGTAAGGACATTCGAGAAGTATAGGTCAATCGATGTCATCTGTAATTATCTTCTTAATAATAGACAAAGGCATATCATTAAAGTAAATCATTAGTGTCCCGTTAAAATCGGGACAAATTAAT